>JAEEGL011813904.1_pt1 | contig 15723 bp, 16 predicted proteins | sample 9134231 | NCBI WGS metagenome assembly JAEEGL01 (sample SAMN16246548, study PRJNA631951) | gut metagenome | biome: gut microbiome; feature: rumen; material: fiber-attached | host: Bos | place: Iran: Karaj | collected 2018-10
CATAGTAGGTTTATCCATGCCGGAGAGTGCATAAAGAAGCGTGGACTTTCCGGAACCGGAAGCCCCCATGATGATCGTGAAATCCCCTTCAAGGATCTCCAGATCCATATTCTTTATCACGTGCTGCTGCAGACCGCCGTTGGAAAATGATTTGCAGAGTTTTTCTGTTTTTAAAATTGAAGAAGCCATATATAATATCCTTTCTTAAAGATCCTTCGCTTCGCTCAGGATGACACTCTATCTGAAAGGCATTATATATGACTCTGAAAATAACTTCCTTAAAACAATATTGTAAAAATATTAAAAACTTATTAAATGATCAACTCAGCGGAATGACCAGAGTGATCGCGAGCCCGTCCCCGTTACTTTCAGCGATCAGGTCACCATTCATGCGTTTCATCAGGCTCTTTGCGATATACAGGCCCAGGCCGTGTCCGTCCTTTTCGCTGTTTTCCCAGTCTTTTCCGCGGTAAAACTTGTTTGTGATCAGATCCAGCTCACCGGCAGGAACGCCCGGTCCATGGTCGCTGATCTGCATTTCCATATAATTATCCGCTACTCTGAAATCGATATCTATATTTGTATTCGCATACTTATAAGAATTGGACATTATATTGCCGATAACCTGGGATATACGTTTGGGATCCGTATTGATAATGACAGAAGGTATTTCTCCCAATACGGCAAGGCCTCTGTCATCAAAGCTCTTTACGATATCTCCCAGGATCGCTGACTTCTCATCTCTTAAGCTGACCTTAAACTCGCCCAGATCATCCAGCGTCGATGTAAACAGATCACTCACCAGCGTATCGATCTGCCCGGCCTTGTTAAGTATTCCCTCCGCATCTGTGTTCAGCTGCGCTATCTCTTCCGGAGAAAACGCGATTTCCCTGTCTGTTTGTAACGATCCGGAAGACCCCGACGTGTTAATGTCCTTGTCCGTTTTAACGGACAGTCTCATCTGCATCAGCTCGGCTGCCAGCTTTATCCCTGTAACAGGAGTTTTCAGATCGTGGCTTAAGGAAGCTACAAGCTCACGCTCCTTTTTCTGAAGTTCAAGCTCCCTGCTCTTTGTTGCCGCCAGTTCTTCGCGCATTATATCAAAGCTCTCCGTAAAGGCTCCGAACATATTGTTCCTTTCCATTTTAAGGGACTCATCAAGATTTCCCTGTGCAACCTTCGCAGCGAAATCTTTAAGGTTCTGAAAGGGCAGGATGATATTTTTGTAGACATAGATACCGTAGCATACCACTCCGGTCATAAGCAGAATATAAAATATGATAAGGGCTGTCGTGAGCTTTTTCAGGAGCACCCTGTATCCGTCCGTTCCGTCATCAAAAAGTATCACGGTCCCCCATACTTTATTATTATATGATAAATAGCGGTACGGGTAACGGTTCTGAATGGCTTCCTCTATGGAAATATCATTTGTCTTGCCGGAATGGGTATATATCAGATCATTTTCATTATCGATGATAATAAAATCAGCATCAAAACCCGCATTATCAAATGCAGAAAGATCATCCTTATGCTCTTCGGCATAGGCTGTAATACGGTTCAGCGTAACAATGTTTTCTCCGGATACGCCAAAGGAAGCGGCATCCGTTTGGTTCGCAATTATCACGAAAGCCAGAAGTGCCACTCCCAATAGAAGCGATATAAGTACGATCATCCGGATATAGTTCTTCATCTTCTTTCTTCAACCATATATCCGACGCCGTATGCCGTTTTGATTATTTCGGGATTTTTCGGATCGGACTCGATCTTTTCCCTGATATGTCTTATATGCACGGTTATGGTTCCGTCGCAGGTGTTTTCATCCTCCCAGACATTGTCCAGAAGCTCGTCCCTGGTAATGACCCTGCCTGCATTTTCCAGAAGGTAAAGTAAAAGCTTATATTCCATTGCACGGAGTTCTTCCTGATTTCCGTGATCGATCAGTTTGTGTGTCGCCGTATCAAGATACAGGTCCTCTCTTATAAGGATCCTGCTGTCCGCGGAAAGAGCTTTTGTTTTTTCCTTCCCGTCGGTTGCAGCGTTTCTGGCAGCTTCTCTTGCCTTTTCATATCTGTCCAGCACCGCTTTCACTTTTGCCAGAAGGATATTCAGTGTATAGGGTTTCTTAATATAATCATCCCCGCCGATATTCAGTGCGATAAGTACGTCATCGTCACTTGTACGCGCACTGATAAAAAGGATAGGCATATCATAGTTTTCACGGATCTTTTTGCACAGATCAAAGCCGGACTTATCACCCAGATTGATATCCAGGAGAAGCAGTGAAACTTCCTGTTTATCAAGAAACTCTACCGCTGCGTCATAGCTTGTAACATAGGCAGTCTTAACCCCTACTATATTGAAATACTCCGAAGTCGATCTGGCGATAAGCTCATCATCGTCGATCATTAGCACTTTTACATCATCCATGCGTGTCTGTAAACCTCCCGTAACCGACTCATGATCCGATCTATTCCTGCAGATTTACATTTCCGCTTCCAAGACCCGCATCGGGACTTTCCAGAGGCAGCCAGTCCAAGACCTTCTTTATCTCTTTATCCCAGAAATCCCAGTCATGTGCAGCTTCTTCATCTTCATCCCAGGTTATATCCGCGCCTTTAGAAAACAGATGATCACGTAATTTCACGTTTACATCAAACAGGTCATCGCGCTTACCGCAGCACAGATAAAAACGCGGCTTTAAACGTTTTGCACTCACAAGCTCATCAAAAGCTATAAAAGGGTTAAGGTCTGTCTTTGCAGCTTTTTCGGAATCGTCAAATAAACTGTCTTCGAATTCCCGGTCCATTCCTTCCTCAAATAAATGAACTGCTGCCGAAAGACCGGCTACATGGCTGAAGGTTTCGGAAAAGACAATACCATTACGGATCGCTCCGTATCCGCCCATGGATAATCCTGCGATGTATGTATCTTCCCTCTTTTCAGAAAGAGGAAACATCTTCCGGCATACCAAAGGCAGTTCTTTTCCGATAAATGTTTCGTAATCATCAAAGGGCATCCTGCCTTTAATATAAAATGAATTATCACCGGAGGGCATCACCACGGCAAGATTCCGTTCCTCCGCCCACCTCTGGATACGGGTGCCGCTGATCCAATCAGTATAATTTCCCAGCAGGCCGTGCAGGAGATATAGGGTCTTGAATTTCCTACTCTCAGTATTTAAGTATTCTCCGGTTTCATAATTGATCTTATCCGCAGGAAGAATGACATTCAGCGTAACCGTCCTGAACAACGCCTGAGATAAATAATTTACCTGTATCAATGCCATATTATTTTACCCGCCTGATATTATTCATGCATAAGCGCTTCCAGTTCAGCGCCGGACTTATCGTTCAGCTCCCCGTCTTCATAAAAACGGGTCACAAGAGTAGCTATAGCTTTACCGTCATAAGTGAACACAAAATCATAATAAGCAGGTTCACAGTCCTCCGGATTCAGATAGAAACTTCCCCAGCCCCATTCATCGGGAGTATCTACGTCTTCGGGATAATGAAGATCACAGTAAGTCACAAAATAGGGCATCTGGTCGGAAAACTTACAGTCGGCATAGTACTCATGATCATCACGATGTTTAAGGATCCATACGCGTAAACCATAGTCCTTATCTGTGTCGGGATTAAATTCCACCCATTCGTTAAGCACGAATATGCAACGAACATCATCAAGAGAGTATTCTTTTCCGTTGATGTCATCAGCAGTTCCAACGCTGTTTCCCCATATTTTTACACCGCGCAGAACAGAGGGATCCCTGTCTTCAAGCTCGATCAGATTAAGTTTTCCCGTCAGCTTTGCAGGTACCGTCAGCTTGTATCCGGACTCATCGCTGTTCGTTTCACTGCTGCCTGCATCCTCTGAGCTGCCGGTATCATGGGCAGCACTTTGCTGGGTCGTCTGAGGGGTATCATCCGGCTTTTCCGTATCAGCTCCCTTTCCGCATGCAGTAAGGGTCAGGATCAACCCGGTGGTAAGTGCGATGTTTAAAAAATGCTTACTCTTTTTCATAAAAACACCTCCTGAATGAATACAGTTAACCTCTTAAATGATACCACGCATCAGAATAACAATCAACCTGGGGACGGTTCTCTGATCGTTTTTGACCAAAAAACCGCCCCCATAACAGCTGAAACCCTTGAAATTACTTGTCAATCACAGAACCGTCCCTCTGATTGCCCCTGATTGACCTCTGGTTGATTCCAACACATCCAGAAGGGCCTTGTGGGCAAGGGAGAATGCTTCAAAACCGCTTAAGGACTGACCGGTCTGTGAAATGATCGCATCCCTGCCTCGTTCAAGTCCGGCAAAACCCTTAAAATCAAACAGATGGGGTTCAAGGGAAAGGAAACCATCAAAACCTTTTTCAAACAGTCTGCCAAGGATAGCCTCCACATTGCCGTCTCCGTATCCTGCGGGAACAACGGTTCCGTTTTCCTTACGCGCATCCTTTACATGTATGTATGCGATATGATCTTTTAAAAGCTCATATGCTTCAAGGGTATCCTGCCCCGCCTGGACAAAATTGGCAAAATCAAAGATCGCCTTGAAATGCTCCCCGGCAAAACTGTCCATAAGCTCACGGCACTCCGGAGCTTTTTCGCCGTATATGCCTTTCTCGTTTTCGTGAAGCAGGACTATATCATTGCGTGATGCGTAGTCCACAAATCTTCCAAGACGTTCAAATACTTCATCCTTCATGCTATTTCTCTGCTCATCGGATATATAGAAACTGAACATCCTTATATTCTTTGTATCCATCATATGGGCTATCTCACAGGCACGTTTGAATTCCTCCAGATGCTTATCAAAATCTTCATCGATACCTATTTTACCCAGAGGGGATCCAAGCGCGGAAAGCGCTATCCCTGCATCATCAAGTTTACCTTTGATCTCCTTAACTTTTTCATCAGTATGAAAGATCAGATTATTGCCATCCACTCCGCGCATCTCTACGTAATGCACATCAAGTTTTTTAAGGCTTTTTATCTGGGTATCAAGTTCCTGTGCTATCTCATCTGCAAATCCCGTGATCCTGTTGTATTTTTCCATTTCTTTCTCTCCTTATTTTTTTAATATGTTCCCGTTGTATCAAAAACTATTCCTGTATCTTCCTTCTTTTTAGATAAAGCTCTTCTTTTATCAAGCTCCTTCAAAAAAACCTCCTCATCTATCGGCAGCTCTACGGTTTTATCAAGCCATGAAGATAAGAACATCGCATTGGAAAGCATCAATGCGCGTATACCTTCCTGCCCGTCCGCTACCAGAGGAGTTCCATCCAGGATCCGTCCGGCAAAGGCTTTCAGAACACCCACATGTTGCTCGTTCTTTCCGTCGGTCTCCACCTCTATTCGTTCCATATCCGGCTTGGCAAAGCCGTTTTTCTCGGTCCTGCAAAACTCGCGTTCATTCACTTTCAACTTGTCAAGAATAAGCTTTTCATGTTCGCAAACTATCTTTCCCATCTCAAAGGTAAGCTCCAGCCGGTTAGTTCCGGGCGCATCTCCCGTAGTGGTAACAAAGACCCCCGTCGCGCCGCCTTCGAATTCCATGTATGCGGTAACATCATCTTCCACTTCTATATCATGCCATTTTGCTTCATGGCAAAAGGCCCTTACCTTCACCGGCAGACCGCACAGCCATTGCAGCAGATCCAGCTGGTGAGGGCACTGGTTAAGTAATACTCCGCCGCCTTCACCGTCCCAGGTCGCCTTCCAGCCTGCAGCATCATAATAACTCTGTGTACGATACCAATCCGTGATGATCCAGTTAACACGCTTTAATGCTCCCAGCTCCCCGCTTTCGATCATTTCATGAAGCTTACGGTAAACGCAGTTTGTCCTCTGGTTAAACATAATCGCAAATACCTTGTCGCTCTTTGCCGCAGCTTCGTTCATTTCCCTTACCTGTTTTGTATACACTCCTGCAGGTTTTTCGCTGATGGCATGCAGTCCGTTCTCAAGCGCATATACCACAAACTCAGGATGTAAATAGTGCGGTGTGGCTATAAGAACCGCATCGCAGGTTCCGGAATCGATCAGCTCCCTGCCGTCAGAAAAAGCAGCTACATCAGCCGGAAGGTTTTCCTTTGCCCAGTCAAGCCTGCTCTGTCTTATGTCAGCAACTGCCGTAAGACGCATGCGCGGCACCTGCCCTTTGATCAGGGAATTTGCATGATTGCAACCCATCCCGCCTAAACCTATTATTCCTATCCTTACTTCTTCCATCTCTTTCCTCCTTTATATTTTTTCTGCATCTTCATAGATGCGCATCATGGTACGAAAGCTGTTTTCTACGCCGCTTATGTCATTCCGGAACCTTTCTCCTGTCCGCAGACATCTGTAGAAATCACCGATACAGGCCTTATGCCCGCAGCCCCAGTAATCCTTTCCTATGCCCTGCTCCTGTTCACAGATAAAATGTTCCGGCTTACCATCATCAGGATACAGGCTTACCTCCTGCCCGTTCATGCATATGCGCCCCCTTTCTCCCTGCAGCTCCAGGATCACCGGCGCATCTGATGAATAAGCATTCGAAGCATAAAAGCAGGCTCTTTTCCCGTCAGGAAATGACATCCAGGCTTCCACCGTATCCTCCACTTCTATTCTTTCCGATGTATGATGATTAGCCATACTGCTTTTTACAATTTCCGGCTCACCCAGGTATCTGAGCAGCAGATCAAGAGTATGTATGGACTGGTTTATAAGTACTCCTCCACCTTCGGTTTCCTTCTTTCCTTTCCAGGGACTGACGGCGTAATAATCCGCATCCCGTTTCCAGGTAACAAAAGCCCTTCCGCCAAGTATCCTGCCTATGCGTTTTTCCGACACCAGAGCATCCATCTTAAACGTAGTGTCGTTATATCTGTTCTGAAAGCAGAAGCCCAGCTTACCGGGATCCTTAACCGCTTCCCGCTTCATTTTCTCAAACTGCAGAATACTTACAGCACACGGCTTTTCGGAAAAAACAGCCTTGCCGCTTTTTAAAAGTTCTGCAGCCATAGGTGCATGAAGCATATGCGGGGTGCAGATATGTACTACATCCGTATCTGAATCACAGATCTTATGCCAGTCCGTATATATCTTTGCGTCCTTTGCATAGTCCTGCTTAAGCTTTTCCGCGCGCCCGGCATCGATATCACACAATGCCGTCACTTCCACATCATCCATGAATGAAAGTACCCAGGCGTGCACCTGTGCTATCCCTCCGCATCCGATGATCCCGGCTTTTTTCATAGCGGCCCTCCTTTCGCCTTTATCTGAATTAATCTTTGTGAGCCTATTGTAAGCCGCCATAAAATGTTTTAATATGTATATAAAATACGTTTTTTATGTAATATTCCGACCTGTGGAGGCAGTATGGCCCATTCCGAAAAAGAAAAAAGAAGATCCAATATATCCCTGTTTCCTGTTGATCCGCCTTATGACGCAGCATACAGGAATGCAGACGCGCCCGTGCCTGTCGGCCCCCATTCCCATAACGCAGCGGAGATATACTTTACCCTGACAGACCTGCCGGACGTTCTTCTAAATGACACGGTCCTGGCAGTTCCCGCCGGTACGCTGATAGTCATCCCCTCTTTTTGCGTGCATCAGCTCTATCATGAATCCGGAATACGCTACGAACGCTATATATTAACTGTTCATGATAAATGGCTGGGCAGCGTCCTGTGTGAAGGCTCTTCGGAATTTTCATACCTTGAAGATGACGGAACTCCCCTTCTTCTTTTTCCGAAAGAAGAACAAAAAAAAGAGCTGATCCGCCTTTTTCGCGAACTGCTCTCATTTAAAGAACGCACAACCCCGGATGCCATGGTGGCATTTTTCAGCCTGCTCAAGGAGATCCATTCCTTAAAGAAGGAACTTAAGAAAACACGCCGTCTGCCTGTCAGCGCTTCACAGAAAAAAGTAAATGATATCATATCCTATCTGTCTGCGCATTTAAGGGAAAACTTAAGCATCCCGGACCTGGCATCCCATTTTTATTTAAATCCTGACTATCTGGCCAGGCTTTTTAAACGTCACATGCATGTGCCCATCGGCCACTATATAACGCTTCAGCGCATAAACATGGCAGAAACACTTCTACGCGAGGGAAAGACTGTTTCCGATGTGCAGGAATACCTGGGCTTTTCAAGCTACGCCCATTTCTTCCGTACTTTTCAAAAAATCACCGGAATCTCTCCCAGCCGCTACCGCCGAACGATCATGGGGACGGTTCTCTGATCGGTCCACTATTTAATCTGGCAGATAAAGCTTATCTTGCCGTCTTTCCATACAGCTTTTATACTACCGCCGGTTCCTTTACATATGCTTTCCGCTATTGACAGGCCAATTCCGTAACCGCCCTTATCAATATTGTGTGAGGTATCTTCTCTGTAGAAACGGTCAAAATACCGCTGCGCTTCTGTTTCTGAACCATTTTTAAAATCATTGGTAAACCGATAATATGCGCAAATGAACCGCCCCCAAAGTATGCTTCTCTATTGATTGTTACAGTTTTATAGCTGATCGTTGCTATTTTGTCTGTTTCCGTGTTCTCTTCTGCCTCCTTCATTATTCTCAGGCATCATACCGTCAAATTCTTTCATGTCCCATTGCCCTCCTTCTCTTTTGAAGCCTCTCATATCCTGTTGAGCGCCGTTTTCATCGAATGTTCCCTGGGGACCCATTCCGCCCTGAGGGCCCATGCCGCCTCTGCCGCCGGGTCCTCCAAACATCTGGTTAGTTATGGTATTCGTCTCCTGCCCGTTCTCAATGATAGTTCCTCCGTTGTATTCAGCATTGCCATCATAGTCGAAAGCGGACTGTCCCGTTATGCTTATGGTACCGCCATTTATCCGGATATCTCCGTTGGAATCAACACCATCCGTATCACCTGCGCCCATTGCTATATTTACATTACCGCCATTCAGTTCAAATAAAGGAGTTAAGGACGATGACTTTTTAGCCGCATTTATACCGTCATCCGATGCTGTTATATTGATATTCCCTCCATTGATCTCGATCTGCGTTCCTTCTACACCTTCGGCTGCTGTCAGGACGATATCTCCGTTGTCGATCTTTACGATCGTAGTTGCATGTATACCATCATCATTGGCATTGATACTTATGGTGCCGCCGGCTATATAGATATATCCCGTGGAATCATCGTCATTATCTTCTGCATGCAGGCCATCATTGCAGGCTGTGATATCAATATTTCCGTCAGCTACAAGGATCTCATCATGAGCTTCTATAGCACTTCCGGTGCAGGCGATCTCTATGGTCCCGCCGGTTACTTTTATATCATCTTTTCCGGATATGCCATTGTCTGATGATGTTATACTCAGGGTTCCTGTTCCGTTAAGGACCAGATCATCCTTCGAAAAGATAACTGCGTCGGTATTGGTATCGCCGTCTGATGAGAAGCTGCCACTCACTATAAGCTCATTATCATCTGACATGGTGGTAATAAACACTTTATCAGCACTCTTTACATATATGCAGGGGCTGTCGGAATTGCTGAGCCGGAGTCCGTCCAGTACCAACTGGACTTTGTCACTATCTTCTGCTTCAACGTATACAGTCACATTCTCCGCTTTTCCACTCAGCACATAGATTCCTTCCGAATCTATAGTTACGTCCTTTTCATCCGAAACAGTAATGTATACTGCATCTGTAAGATCGGGAGTCTGCTGCATATCCCTGTCGGTAAACAGATCATCTGTATCGATCTCACCGCTTGTTTCGGAATCCGCACTGCTCTTATTGCTATTTAACTGTTCTAAAGAAACCTCTGAATTCTCTGTCTGTTTTACAGGATCAGCGGTTTTTGTATTACCGGTATTTGTCTGACCACAGGCTGTTAATAATACTGTTGCAGAAAGTATCGCAATTATCATTTTTTTCTTCATATCTTTTTCCTCCTGTTTTTAATACTTGATGATCTTTGTTTTACAGTGCCTCCTGGGCTTCAACCATACGTCCCAGACTTATATCAAGGTTACCGTTTAATGTTCTTAACTCATCCAGAAATTCACGGGATGAAGCGTTATCTTTCATGACTACACTTAATGTAAGCTTATAAAGGCTTCCCATATTTGTAGTACGTACGTCATCATAACTGTATTCCTTAAGGTACTTATGGAAAACATCATCAAATCTGTTTTCATAATCCAGGTTTTCCGGTACGGCGATCTTAAGCAGCTTCACACCCTTGTTTTCGGCTCCGAAATGTAAAAGTTTAAGAAGAAGATTTACACCTGATACCACCAGTGAGAATATCAGCGCTATTCCTACATATCCCATTCCTGCTGCAAGTCCGGTCGCCATCGCCAGGAATATCCCTGTTATCTCCTGCCCGCGTCCCGGTGCAGATCTGAACCTTACCAGACTGAATGCTCCGGCAACTGCGACTCCCGCTCCCAGGTTTCCGTTTACCAGAATGATCACCAGTTCCACGATCGCCGGAAGCAGCACCAGGGTTGTCACAAAGCTCTTTGAATAACGGTTTTTGATCATGTAAGATCCTGCTATGATAAGTCCACACAGGAATGCTGCTATAGTTATGATCACAAATTCACTTCCGCTGAAGGTACTGCCTGATAATATAGATGAAAAAATATTGTTAAACATAAGCCATCTCTCCTTTCATTCTGCTGTTTTTCCATTCATTTACCTGTGATACGGTGTCTGCTGCCGGGATCCTTACCATATTTCTCTTCATCATATCCGCATATCCCGCTCCGTACTTTGAAAATGATGTGGGAAATACTTTCAGTTCACTGAGCTTCTCTGACAGCTTACGCGGAAAAGCATTGCTTACTTTTATCTCCATCAGATACTGTCCCTGCTGCAGCAATGGATTTCCTTTCTTGATCAGTCTTAGATCGCTGCATCTGTCGTCCCACTCTATATTGCTGTCAAAGGTGACCCGGAAATCCTTATCCTCTGTCCCCGCCAGGGCGATACGGTCATAACTTATGCTCATTGCCGGTATCAGTTCTCCGTACAACCGGCGGAAAGCTTCTATTTCCTTTGCTATCTGTGATAAGCCTATTTCTGTTTTCTCTCCCAAAAGATATTCATGCAGATCTTTATATTTTCCGGAGATCCTTCTTTTGTAAACGATCCCTGCATATTTCTTTTTTATCTCTATAAAGGCATTTGAATCATCCTTTGCGGTCCCGTAGGTCCTCAGCCTGAGTTTTTCCTTATACAGCGGTTTTTCCATCGATGTTCTGATCAACCGATGATCAGGAGTGTCATAATATATATTGTTGATCCGGGATAAGCCGTATTCATCTACCTTCGCCATGCTTTCAAGAAACGCTGTAAGCTCTTTATATTGTACCTCATCCAGCAGGTATTTAATCTCTTTTCTCTGGAAAACTTCTCTGTATCCGCTCATATCCGTCACTTCCTTTCAGGTATATCTCCTCTTTATGGTGCAATATTACTTTGTCAATATTAAACGAACATTAAAAAAGTGCCTGTCACTGTGAACAATTTGTTAACTGCCGTTAACAGTTTGTTCATGGTGACAGGCACCGTCAAAAATCACATCGATACTATTTTCGCAGGGTGACCCTGAATACGGTTTCTCCGTTTTCGGAATGAGCCTTTATATCCCCGTTATGATTGCGGGCTATCCGCCTTGCAATCGCAAGTCCTAATCCATAACGGTTCTCCTCACGGTTTCTGGCCCTGTCCCCGCGATAGAAACGTTCAAAGATCCTTTCTTCCTCCTCTTTCGGTATCGGATCTCCGGAATTTATTATCTGAATATCTATGTTCCCTTTCCCCTTTCCCGAAGACGCCAGAACCTTCACTGTGCTGTCTTTATAACTGTGACGTACTGCATTATCCAGCAGTGTTGCCGCCATCTGTTCGATCTCTTCTTTATTACACTTACATAGCAGTCCTTCTTCTATATCTGTCTGAACGGATACCCCCTGTTCAAAAGCAACAGCTTCATATGCCATACAGGTCTTTTCAAGGATCCGCGAAAGATCCTCCTCCTTGAAAGATACGATATCCTCTCCGCTCTCCAGGCGCGACAGATTTAAGAGGCCTGTTATCAGCCTGTTCATACGATCCGATTCATAACGGATATTATCGATATACTTCGGATCAATATCCGGACTCTGTATCTCATCCGCCGACGCCATGATCACTGCAAGCGGAGTCTTTAATTCATGGGATGCATCCGCTATAAACTCTTTCTGACGTTCAAAGGCTTCTTCCGCCGGCCTGGTGATCCATTTGGTTATGATACGTGACAGTACCACGATCGATACTTCTGCCAAAACAGTCAGCAAAAGCGATTCTGCCAGTAAAGTCCACAGCTTCTGCTTTACCTCCTTATTATTCATGATAACTATGGATTCGTTATCATCATACTTATATGAATAATTGCTGAAATAGAGATCTGCCGCGTACATCCTGTCATGTTCTTCTTTTGCTATGATCTCTTCCGCCGCAGCATATACATCAAAATCATCAGATGTATTTCCGGGATTAAAAACTTCCGTTATCTCTCCTTCCTTTATCTCCACAATATAGATCTCGTGATCAAGGATCATCACATTTTCCATGTCCCTCGGCTTCATTTTCCAGCCTTCGGTTTTTTCCGGCTCATCTATAGGTCTTACTGCTCCGGGTTCACGCATTTCCTTTTTATTCTCTAAAACATCAAGATTCCGGCGTATTTCTTCCTTTTGATCTGCATAGGTTCGCACGTTAAACAGAACCATTACCGCTATAAGGATAAGGCTCAGTATGAGTATCAGTGTAAATGCGGTTTTTCTTTTTAACTCTTTCATAGGCTTTTATTCTTCACACTCCAGACGATACCCCATATTGCGTATAGTCTTTATGGTTGTTTTAGAACCTATCACTTTAAGTTTCTTTCTGACAAATGACATGTAAGCTTCCAGATTATTTGATACAGCCTCCGAATCCATCCCCCAGACCCGGTCATAGATCATCTCTCTCGAGAGTATCCTGTCAGGATTATTCATAAGATATTCCAGAAGCTGAAACTCTTTATTATTTACGCCGACATCCTCCTGATTCTTAATGCAGCGCACTTTCGATGCACGATAATCCAATACGATATCGCCAAATTCCAGCACATTTTCAACAGCCTTCGCTATATTAAGCTGCGCATTAACCCTTGCCGCCAGCTCATCAATATGAAAAGGCTTCGGAACATAATCATTTGCGCCTTTTTCGAATCCGAGAAGACGGTCTTCCAGTTCACCCTTTGCGGTAAGCATGATGACCTTTACTTCTTTATCCTGCTTACGGATCTCTTTAAGTATAGTTATCCCATCTACCTTCGGGAGCATGATATCAAGGATGATAAGGTCATACATTCCCGAGAGGGCATTATCCATTCCCTCCTCACCATCGTTCGATATATCCACGGCATAATGATCCCGTTTCAAACGATCAGATACCAGCTCAGCAAGAGCTTTTTCATCCTCTACTACCAGAATGCGCATATTTCACACCGTTATACCTTTCGATCCCAGGAACTCCCGGATCCTGTCATACCGCTCACACATCGCATTATAGGCCGGATCCGGGATCCAGCTTCCGTTGTGATGATGTAAAGTGTAGCTTAGTTCTGTGTTATATACAATACCCGTATCAAAACTTTTTCCGGTCAGCACTTCAAAGGGATATATGGTAACGTCCTCTACAAACTGGAAGCCTCCGTTTTTCTTAAGACCGTGCTTTTCTATAACTTGTGTATAGCGCACCGGACAGGTAGAATTGTCCCAGGTTCCATCCTCCTTTAAATAAGGCCTTTTCTCATAGCTTTCGCAGATCTCCTGCATAATAGGATGCCCCGGCTTTGCTCCCATTCCGGAGCCGCATTCGATACGGTCCAATGACTCAAAACTCATATAAGCATCATTATACAACAGATCCTCGACAGGGCGGAGCATCTCCACATCCAGATCCATATAAATACCACCATATCTGCGCAGCAGGTCTGCCCTGGCATAATCCGATGCAAAAGACCAGTTCCTGTGCTCGATTGCCTGTTCGAAAAAGAGGCAGTGATCCGGCTTATAGGTCTCAAGATCCCATATCCTTATCTCCAGATCAGGCGCATACTTTTTCCAGGATTCCAGGCATCTTTGATACAGCTGCGACATGGGCTCCCCGGAAAACCAGATTCCATGGATGATCCCCGGTATTGCTTTCTTTTCATGCTTACGGTATTTCACCGGCGGCTTATCAGCCGATAAAAGCAGCATATCCTCATACAAAGATTCCAGATATATAGACGGAACCGCTTCCGGCATAACCGGTTCCTTATCCGATCTTATCCGGGCCAGTATATCTTCATATCCGGTGACAGCGATAAGGATCACTGTATTACTGCTGTTCATCATTGCCAGTCTGTCTTTACCGATCCTTTCGTAAACCCGGTTTCCGATCGTAACATCAGCCGATCCCGGAACATCCACAAATCCCGTGAGGTTTTCTATCAGACCGCTTTTATGCAAAAAGGGGCAGGTCACATTGCGAAAATGCTTTCCACTGCCCCAGCAGATGATATCTTTTGTTTTTAATGTTTCAAAATACTCAGCTATAGTCATTATTTAACAGATCACTTTGCCATTCTCAAAAACTCTGCCTCATCAATGTCGAGTTCTCCGTCTTCGAACTCAATATAACCCACACGGTAATCATCCGTCATCTTCCTGAACTCCTGATACAGTTCTTTATTTTCTTCAATATAATCCTCTGCTTTACTCAGGGTTCTCTTATCTACAACATAGAACGCTACTTTCCCGCTCATGCATTCCAGCCCGTCAAACATATTGCTTATATAGCGGTAATCTGATTTAGTGAGCTCATCATCCGGGCTATAGAACAGATAAACCGTATAGCTGTTTTTCGGATTATTATCCACCAGTTCTTCAATGTCTGCTTCCGGATCATCTATGTCCGTATCATACACGATCGGGATAATATGAACAAAGTATTTACCGTCTATTCCATCAATATTATCTTCGATCTGCCTGGCCGTGGAATACAATATTCTTTTTGCCGCATAAGGATCGGATACCTTTGACTTGTCCGGAAAGACCACTGCATCAAATATGATCTCGGGATAATCTGCTGAATATGCCTCAACCGTATATTCATCCGTCTTAAAGCCTTTTCCTATACCCTCATCCAGATCATAGCCTTCGCCCATATTCTTATTTATGACAAAATCCTCATCATACTTATCTTCCAGCAGTTCTTTTGCAAGATCCTTATGCTCCTGAGAGGACATGCATCCTGTAAGTGTAAGGATCATTCCGGCCGTTAAAATTGTTATTATTTTCTTTTTCAAAACAGTTTCCCCTTATCACATATAAAAACACTTTCCGAAAATATATCCGGAAAGTGAATTTTATCATATCCGCCTTTTTTGAGCAATCACGGGGACGGTTCTCTGATTGATTTTGCTCAAAAATCGCCTCTAAAAAAGCTCAAACCGCTGAAAATACCGGTCAACCGCAGAACCGTCCCCCTGATTGGTCAGGTTTTATCGTGAACTCCAGCTCAACCTCTGACATGTCAGCGGGAAGATCTCTTTCCCCCGCCACATTCAGAAGGGGAAAGCCTGATGCAGACAGATGCACTCTGTGGAATGCACTGCAGCGGCAGTTGTATTTATCTCTTTCCTGTGCATGATAGGCTATCATCAGCCTGCCGTCCA
>JAEEGL013709128.1_pt1 | contig 15723 bp, 9 predicted proteins | sample 9134231 | NCBI WGS metagenome assembly JAEEGL01 (sample SAMN16246548, study PRJNA631951) | gut metagenome | biome: gut microbiome; feature: rumen; material: fiber-attached | host: Bos | place: Iran: Karaj | collected 2018-10
ACAATAACGGGTCGAAAAGAAAACAAGTGATATACTTCTATGCAATTTAATCTTATTACACCCTGTTTGTTTTGTAAAATCACACCTTTTTTAAAAAAACATGAACTATAAACCGCAGGAAGCGTTTCGCCGGAAACTGAAAGATTTTTTTATTATACACGCTGAATAAAAAAATCTGTTATATGTGTGCGGAATACAAAAACCGGCCCTGCGCGGGCAGGACCGGTCCAAAACAGTATTGTGTTTTACAGCTCGTGGCCTGTGCGGGAGATGACATCCTGCTGCACGCCCGGGGTGAGCATCGTGAAGTAAGCGGAGTAACCTGCCACGCGGACTATCAGATCCCTGTGCTGCTCTTTGTGGATCTGAGCGTCGAGCAGCGTCTCCTTGTCGACGACGTTGAACTGGATGTGTTTTCCACCGTTGAGCATGTAGGTCCTGATCATGGAGGCCAGTTTTGCGACATCCTGATCGGTCTTAAGGGTGCTGCGCGTGAACTTCATGTTCAGCAGCGTGGACATGTACTCGTCCTGGTTTATCTTCATACCGGACTGCAGCACTGCCAGAGGGCCGTTGGTATCGGTGCCCTGAGTCGGCGAGATGGTACCGTCGGCCAGTATCTCGTGGTCGCGGCGTCCGTCCGGGGTGGCCTTCATAGCCTTTCCTGCCGGCGAATAGGCGGTGATGGATATTCCCGAGGGGACCATGGTCTCATCGAATATGGTCTTCGTGGTCTTTACGATCTCCGCTATATCGTGCCAGATGCGCTTTCCGATAAGATCGACCTCATCTATGTTGTTGCCCCACTTAGGAGCCTTGAGGCACATCTGCCTGAGCTCTTCCTTGCCTTCCCAGTTGTTGTTGACCGCGTCGAGAAGCTCCTGGGCGGCAACGGTCTTGTCCTCGAACACCAGCTTCTTGATGACCTCAAGAGAGTTGATGACGTTCTGGATGGCGCAGATGTTGAGCAGCGAAGCGTTCTCGTAGATCATCCTTCTGGAAAGTACAGGCTTTCCGGCCTTGACGCCTTCGTAAGCCCAGATGGACATCAGGGCGTCCTGCTCGTACTGGCGGAAGTAATCGATCTGGATGTTGTGCTCTTCGCAGATCAGGTGGATAGCCCAGTCGAACTGCTTCATAAGAGCCTGGTAGAATTCCTCGTAGGTCTTGAATTCAGTGAACTTTCCGGTGTGCGGAGCAACGTCCTCTCCGTTGTTGGGGTTGACGCCGTTGTTCATTGCAAACTGCAGCAGCATCGGGGTTATGAACATACCTACGGATGTCTGGTGCGAACGTCCCGCTACCTGAAGATCCAGGCAGCCTGCCATAGCATAATCCCTGGCGTCGGCAAGAGGCACGTTGCGGCCCTGCAGGAAGTTGATTATGGACTTGTCGGAGACGAAGGCCGGCATTCCTATACCGCTGCGGACCACTTCCACGGCTCTGTTTAAGAGCTCGGGCGGGGTCTTGTCACTGACGCGCAGAGTGATGGTAGGATGCGGAGTGCGGACTTCTTCTGCCGCGTCGAGCCAGATGAATGAGAACTCGTTGGAGACCTCGTTGCCTTCGCGGTCCACGCCGCCTATCATGAAGTTCTGCCCGCGCGCCATGCCTGCCCACTTTTCCCTCTGGGCCTTGCCGCCGCCTACGGCGTTGTACTCCATGATCTTTATGCGCAGAAGCTCGCAGAGCTCCACAGCCTCTTCCCTGGTGATCTTTCCTTCTTCGAGATCCTTCTTGTAGTAAGGATACATGTACTGGTCTATGCGGCCTCCCGGAAGGGTCGGGTTGCATATCGCGAAATAGTAGAACAGGAAGAACTGCATAGCCTCGCGGAAGTTTCTGGCGGGCTTTCTGGGAACGCGTGCGCAGATCTCGGAGATCTGTTCAAGCTCTGCCTTTCTTACAGGATCGGCTTCCTTTTCAGCCATTTCCGCCGCAAGTTTGCTGAACCTGTCGCCTGTGCGGCAGAGCGCCTCCATGTGTATGACCGCCGCTTCGTAATAATCGTATGCTTCGATGTCGTCGGAGGAGAGGAACCTGAGGTTCGCCATGGCTTCCTTAACCTCCGCGATCTTGGCTTCCATACCGGTAGCTATGATCTCGCCGTAGAGAGGAACGTAAAGCCCCAGACCGCTGCTGTTGCCCCAGGCTGCGCCGGCTCCGCCGTAGCCTCTGCCCTCTTTCTTGGACTTCCACGCCGGGCAGAGAACGCCCTGCCTGATGAACGGCCATATGCGCTCGTCTGTGTAGTATCTGCTGCGCCTTTCAGCTGCCGTACGGCCGCGGTCCCTCCAGTAGGCGTTGACCTTTCCGAGAGTCTCAGCTGCGTCCTCGGGGATTATCATGTCGTTGTTCTGAAGCATGTCCTTGAGGTCTTCAGGATCCCAGGAAGGTCCGCGGAAGTTGGCCTCCATGCCCATGAACTTGGACGCGAAGTTTCCTACCAGCAGCTCGCCGTCGTTGATGAATATGGTCCTCTTGTCGAGGTTGTCCGCCGCGGCGTACGCTCTTCTTATGATGTGAGGATCGCCGTCGTGCTTTATGTAGGACTCGATCTCGATCTCCGCTGCCTCGGTGCAGACGATGAATTTCTTTACGGCTCTCATCGCTTCAAGGCGCTTTTTTACTCTGTCAGTCATTTTCTCTCCTCCGTTATGGTGATAAACTGTGCGTTTTATTTCCCTGAGTATATTATACTGCTGCCGCAGTGATAAAGCTAATTATTGTATCTTAATAATCTTGCAAAATGCTTATCGCAAAAGCAAAGGCTTACGCTTCGCTCTCTTCCGCGGGAGGCTCTCCGTAAAACAGCTTTTTAAGCGGCGGCGATACGATGGGCCTTAATAGCCCCATCACGCGCCCTACCGCAAGGGCAAGGAACACCGTGCCGAACCATATGCCGTCCTGGCTGAACAGTATGCCTTTAGCGATGAAGCCCGCGATAAGGGAAAGGCACACGTAAGTGCAGTCCGTTGCGATCTTGAGGCTGCTGAGCTTCCACTTGGGGTTCCACATCTGCAGCGCTATCATCATGGCCTCAGGCGGGTTCGGGAACAGGTCGGTATCGATGTAGATGGCCAGTCCGAAGCCCTGGAACAGAGCCGAAAGCACGGTGAATACTATCTGAAGGACGATGCTGTTCTCCGGGTGCAGGCCGTTGGCTATGGGCGCTATCCACAGCATGTTAAGGTCTGTGAACCAGCCGGTGATAAGGGCGCCCGCGAACTCAAACAGGTACAGCCACGACCACTTCTGCTTCTTGATGAGTATGGTCAGATAGTGGCACGCGATGAAGAAATAGAAGAAGTAGGTCATACCCTGGCCGAGCGTGATAGCCCCGTTGCTTATGATATTCGCGATGTTGGGGACGCTGGCGCCGGCCGAAACGCCGAACTTCGACACCTTGCCCAGGCATATGCCTGCCGTAAGGAAGAACTGCCCGATAGCAAAGAAAAGGACGCGCCAGACGTAACTTACCGGTCCTTTATAATTCTTGTACTTACCCATTGATAAACTACACCTCCATATATTTTCCACACAAATTATACTTTAACCCAAAGTAAAAATGAAATAGAAAAACTATGGATAATCATATATTAAAGGCTATGAAACGATGAAATCATTAAATATGGAATATGTTTTCCTGTTCATTTTTTATATTTAATAAATTCCGCTTATCAATTTGGCAGGTTGATAAAAAGCCGCCGAAAAACACCCCGCAAGCTTTGATTATACCTGAATGACTTCATATTTTATAATAGAGTTGTATAAAAGCGCAGGCCGCAAGGCCTTTCAAAAGCAGTTAAAAAAGGAGGAACAACGTGAAGGACGTTCAGAAACTGCTGACAGATCTTCTGGGAGAGGAAAACGTTTCCGTCTGCCCGAAGTGCCTTCAGCAGTACAACGATTCGCGCAGCTTCGTCGAGGGCATAACGCCGTTCTACGAAGTATTTCCTGCAAGCGCAGAGCAGGTCGAAGCGCTGGTGAAGCTCGCCAACCGCGAGTCCATCCCTCTCGTTCCGGTAAGCTCAACAGGCAGGCACCGCCGCGGCGGCACAGTACCTGTAGTGCCGGAAGCTGTGATGGTAAACCTCAGCAGGATGAAAAACATCGAAAGCATCAACAAGATGTTCCGCATCGCGGTGATAGAGCCAGGCATCACCTATTCGGAGCTAAAAGAAGCTCTTAAGCCCTACGGCCTCACCATCGCAATGCCCCTTGCGCCAAGAGCCGGAAAATCGGTGATCGCAAGCCTTCTTGAGACCGAGCCCAGGCTCGATCCCAACACCCAGTGGGCAAGCACCGATCCGCTCCGCTGCCTCGAGGTGGTGTGGGGCGACGGCAACCGCATGATGACAGGCGAAGCCGCAGGCGGTCCGCCGGACATGCAGGCGCAAAGAGACAATGACAACTGGCAGATCATCTCCACAGGTCCGGACATGGTGGACTACATCAGGTTCGTATCCGGCGCCCAGGGCTCGCTCGGCACCATCACCAAGGCGTCCGTACGCTGCGCTGAGATACCGGCGGTGCAGCGCTCCTACCTGGTAGGCGCTGACAAGATGGAAGACGCCATAGAGTTCATGTACGCTGTGGAGCACCTGCGCTTCGGCGACGGGCTCTTCGTGCTCAACGCCATGGCCCTGGCATGCCTTATGGGAAAGGACTCGGAAGAGATCGAAGCCATCCGCGCCAAGCTTCCCGCATGGATAGCAGTAGCCGTAGCCCAAAGCCGCAGGTTCGCGCCAGAGATGCGCGTAGTCGCCCACGAAAAGGGCTTTAAGGACTGCGCGGAAAAGCTCGGACTTAAGCTTGTCACAGAGCTCGGCGGACTTACCGCAGAAGCCGTAGTCGAAAAGGCGTTCTCGGTATGGACGGAAGAGACCTACTGGAAGGACACCTACAAAGGCGCCTCCTGCGACCTCTTCTTCAACACCACCATGGAGCGCACGCCCAAGTACACAGAGATGATGAAGGCTCAGGCCGCAGCAGCTGGCATAGACTTTGCGGACATCGGAGTCTACGTGCAGCCTCTGCACCAGGGCATCAACTGCCACTGCGAGTACATCATCCCCTACACCGAGGGCTGCCCCAAGTGCACCGCCAAGGCGGAAAAGCTCATGAAGGCTGCCGCTCCGGCGCTCTGCCATGAGGACGCGTTCTTCTACCGTCCCTACGGCGACTGGGCAAAGATGCAGATCTCCAAAAACGCCATGACCGCGGATACCCTCGGAAAGATCAAGAAGATCTTCGACGGCAACAACGTCATGAACCCCGACAAACTCAACGCATACTAGGAAAGGAGCAGAAAAATGGCATTAGATGATATGAGACCCATCCAGGAAAGATGCTCAAACTGCTCTTTCTGCAAATGGATACCCTTCGATAAGCAGCAGAGCCTGCGCTTCGCAGTAGCCTGCCCCTCTATCGGATACTACAGCTGGAACACCAACTCCGCAAGAGGCCGCATGCAGATGGGCCGCGCCCTGTCCGCCGGCGACATCGGATACACCGACAAGGCCGTGGAGATCATCCACAGCTGCCTGTCCTGCGGAGCCTGCGACGTTTCCTGCAAGATCTGCCGCTACAACATGGAGCCGCTGGAAAACAACATGGAACTGAAGGCCGACGCGGTTAGCAAAGGCCACATCCTGCCGGTACAGGCCGAGATGATGGAGAGCCTCAAGGCTGAAAAGACCCTCATCCGCGGCGCAAAGAAGGCGGACCGCACAGCCTGGGCCAAAGGCCTTGGGCTTAAGGACCTCACCAAAGAGCACGCCGACGTGATGTTCTTCGCCGGCTGCAAGTACAGCTACGACGAAAAGCTTCAGCCCTTAGCCCGCGAAGCCGCAAAGCTCCTTCTGGACGCCGGAACGGACCTTGGCTTCCTTGCCGAAGCAGAGATGTGCTGCAGCGGACGCGCATGGCAGATGGGATTCTTCGGTGAATTCAAAGCCCACGCGGAAAACAACATCGCTCTCATCAAAAAGGCCGGAGTAAAGACCATAGTCACACCCTGCTCCGACTGCTATCACGCCTTCAAGCGCCTCTACGCTCAGCTCGGCCTTGACGTGGAAGTCCTCCACATCGTCGAGTTCGTGGAAAAGCTCATAAACGAAGGCAAGCTCAAGTTCACAAAGAGCCTTGATATCAAGGTCACCTACCACGATCCCTGCCACCTGGGGCGTCAGGGCGAGCCCTACGTTCCCTGGAGCGGCAAGGAAAAGAAGATACGCAACCAGATCCACACCTGGGATCCGCCGCGTCCGAGGTACAACGGAGCCTACGGTATATACGATGCTCCGCGCAACATCCTCAAGGCGATCCCCGGCGTAGAGCTCGTCGAGATGGAGCGCATCAAAGAGTACGCATGGTGCTGCGGCGCCGGCGGCGGATGCTCCGAGACAGATAAGAAGCTCTCTGAGTGGACCGCTTCCGAGCGTATCACAGAAGCCAACACCACAGGCGCGGACGTTCTCGTAACAGCCTGCCCGTGGTGCAAGTCCAACCTTTCCGGAAGCGCAGGCGAAGACGGCAGATCCATCGAAGTCGCCGACCTTCTGGAACTGGTCAGGAAAGCAATGTAAAGGAGGAACGAAGAATGGCTCTTGACAAAGAAATCCTTCGCGCGTTCGCAGCAGTCGTAGGCGAAGCAAACGTCAGCGACGACCCCGCGATCTGCGAGAACTACAGGACAGCAGCGCATCAGAGTTCCGCACATTACGGACCGTACTACCACTGGACCCCCACCCCCCTGGCAGTTATAATGCCGGGCTCCACCAAGGAAGTCCAGGGAGTCATTAAGCTCTGCAACAAGTACGAACTTCAGTTCAAAGCATCCACCAGCTTCTGGTCGGTGCACGGCTACATCACCTCGGACCGCGCCGTGCAGATAGACATGAGGCGCATGTGCTTCCTGGAGATAGACGAAAAGAACATGATAGCTACCGTCGGCCCCGTGGTCACACACGCGCAGCTGCACGCCGAGGCTATAAAGCACGGCCTTTGCTGCAATATCCCCGGCGTAGGATGCTCCTGCTCTGTTGTAGCGAACACTTCCGGCTGGGGCGGCCCCGGACCGAGCTCCCCCTACACAGGAAACGGCAACGAGAACCTGCTGTGCATGGAGTGGGTGCTCCCCGACGGACGCATCATAACCACCGGTTCTGCCGCCATGGGCGCGGGTTGGTTCTCTGCGGAAGGTCCCGGACCCGAGCAGCGCGGACTTCTGCGCGGCGGACGCGGCCTTTGCGGCGAGCTTGGCATCTGCACCAAGATGTCCGTAAAGCTCTCCCCCTGGGCAGGTCCAAAGACCCTCACCACTGTCGGAAAACCGCCCGCCTACCGCGTGCAGCTTCCCGATAACTTCCGCTACCATACCATATGCTTCCCCGACTGGGACAACTGGGCTGGCGCGATGATGGCTCTGGGCGATGCCGACATAGTATTCACCGGACACAGGCAGTTTTCGATGTTCGGCCGCGACATAAAGGCGGCGATGCTGCGCATCATAACAGACCCCGACAAGCAGCTCGCGGACATCACAGCCCTCAACGAGCTTCCCGAGGTGCAGGAGCACAGCAAGTCCATCAAGATAGAGCTCAACATCACCCTCATGGGCCAGACTCCCGAAGACCTGGCCTGGAAAGAAGCGGCTCTTGATGAGATACTTGCCCAGTTCCACGGCTGGAAGGACGCATGGAGCGAAGAGAAGGAAAACAACGAGTGGCTCATGACCTACTTCGTACGCATGGGACACAAGAACCTCAACTACGTGCTCTGCGGATCCTACGAAGGCTGCTTCGGGCTCAACGGCGCAAACCTCGTCAAGTCCGCGAAGTACGCCGAAAAGGCCTACGCACTCAAGCGCGAGTGGGAGGAAAAGGACACCTTCTTCGCAAAGGTGGGCGGCGACTGCTCCATGGGCGGTCTCTCGTCCCTTGGCGGAGCCGGCGGCCCCATGCTCTGGGAGTTCTTCGCCCACTTCGACGGCATGGATCCGGATTCCGTGGCAGGCACCCGCAAGTTCATCGCGGAGCAGTCCTCCAGGTTCCAGGAAGAGAACAAGCTCGGACCCGAGTTCTGCTACAACTGCAAGCCGCAGAGGAAGCCCGACGCACACGCTTACAGCCAGCAGGAGCACAACGAGATGTTCGTCAACTCCCCGCAGCCCTACCCCCTGGTATACCAGTGGAAGATCAGGGAGCTATTCAACCCCAACCACGAGCAGGTCTCCGGCAGTTACTATCAGACACTCGATCCCGAATATCTTAAGAAAGTTCGCGGAATGTAAATAATACAGAAAAGGAGAGAACTTGTTATGACAGACAGAATCAAGCGCATGAAAGAACGCATCACCAATGTGCGCACATACCCGATCTGCACGGAGAAGATGAAGATCATCCTCGATGACATGATCGCTCACGAGGGCTTCCCCCTCATGTGGCAGCGCGCTCACGGCCTTGCCAAGTACCTGGACGAGAAGACCATATTCATCCAGGACGACGAGCTGATCGTCGGCAACTTCGCGAAGGTCCCGATGGGCGTTGAGACCACGATGAACTGCCCCACCTGGCCGGACGAGGATCTGGACGTGCTCATCAAGGCCGGAACATTCATCCTCTCAGACGAGGACCGCAAAATCCTGCGCGAATATGACAAGTACTGGCTCGACCGCGGCATGACCAAGGACGAGAAGCAGGGCTTCTTCTACGACAACGAAAACCTGTGGAACTTCATCCAGCGCGGATTCCTCTGCCCGCCGTGGAAGGACAAGAGAAAAGGCCGCGGCCTGGGAGCTGCAGGCCAGGGCGGCTGGGGCATAGGCCTCGGCTACGGCGTCCTCTACACACCGGACTTCGGCTACTGCATCCGCACCGGCGTCGCAGAAGTCATACGCCAGTGTGAGGAAGAGCTCGCAAACCTCAAGATGTACAACCAGGACGGCGTAGAAAAATACATCTACCTGAAGTCCGCCCTCCTCATCCTGCCCGCCTTCGTAAGGCTGTGCAACAGGTACGGAAACGCCTGCACCGAGGCAGCTTCCAAGACCGATGACCCGAAGAGAAAGGCCGAACTGCTGCAGATGGCCGAGACCCTTCACTGGGTACCCGAGCATCCGGCACGCACCTTCAGGGAAGCCATCCAGTCCTTCTTCTGCTTCTGGAGCCTCTGGGGCATCGGAACCGGTCCGGGAGGACGTTTCGACGAATACATGGGACCGTACTACGAGGCAGACGTTGCGGCCGGCCGCATCACCTACGATGAAGCCCTGGAACTCGTTGAGTGCCTGCGCATGAAGATCATGGAGTACAACGAGCTCTACGGCGGAGCCCAGCAGCGCGACAAGTGGGCAGGAATGGCCCGCTGGCACAACTTCATCATCGGCGGCACCGACCACAAGGGCAACGACATCACCAACCCGGTATCCTACATGGTCCTCGACGCAGCCATGGAGACCCAGACCCCGCAGCACACCATCACCGTAAGAGTCCACGAAGGAACACCCAAGGAGTTCATGCACAGGGCTCTTGAGGTAGTCCGCAGCGGTCTTGGAATGCCGGCGTTCATCTCCGAAAAGGCATACAGACAGTTCGCTATGGATCTTGGCGCTTCCTATGAGGACGCCAATGACTTCACTATCTGCGGCTGCCTCGACATGACCCTTCCCGGCAAGTCCCGCGGCACGGCCATAGGCATGTTCGAGACTCCCTGCGTACTTGAGCTCGCCATGTTCGACGGCCAGGATCCGAACTCCGGGATCCAGCACGGACCGCACACCGGAAACCTCGCTTCCTTCAATAACTATGAGGACTTCTACCAGGCGTTCCTCGAGCAGATGAAGAAGTGCATGGGTTACGTCTGCGAAGAGCACAACGTGCTCTCCTACCTGATGCGCACCAACTGGCCTGAACCGTCCTACAGTGTATTCGCCCACGACGGCGTCAAGTGCGGCAAGGACCTGCTCCAGAGGAAGAAGATGACCATCCAGAACACCTCGCAGTTCAACTTCGTAGGACTTGCCAACACCATCAACTCGCTGGCGTCTCTCAAGAAGAACGTCTTCGACGATAAGGTCGTAAGCCCCGATAAGATGGAAGCCGCAATAAAGGCCAACTGGGTAGGATATGAAGATGTGAGGAAGCTCTGCCTCGACGCTCCGAAGTTCGGAAACGATGACGACTACGTAGACGACATAGCGGTCCGCCTTTTCAACGACCTGGCAGATCTCGGAAGCCAGTTCACCGATATCGACGGCTACCCGATGATAGTCTCCGGTATCTCCATCACAGCCCACGCACCCGGCGGATCCTACACCGGAGCCACGCCGGACGGACGCGCCTTCGGCGAGACCTTCGCTGACGGTTCCACATCCCCGGTACAGGGCACCGACATCAACGGCTGCACAGCAGTTCTCAAGAGCATGATGAAGCTTCCGGCCCACCGTTACCAGGCGACGCTCCAGAACATGAAGTTCCACCCGTCCGCTATCAAGAGCGACGAGGACCTGGACAAACTGGGAGCTCTCCTCAAGACCTACCTCACCAACGGCGGCAAGCACATCCAGATGAACGTCATCGACGCCGACACCATGATCGCGGCCAAGAAGGACAAGGAAAAGTACAAGGATCTGGTGGTCCGCGTAGCAGGCTACAGCTCCTACTTCACTGTACTTACCCCGAGGATCCAGGACGAGATCATCGCGCGTACAGCACACGATCTTAACTAAACCATCACCTTTTGGAAAACACTTTATAGGGAAAAGAAGCGGAGAGGCTGCGAATGGCTTCTCCGTTTCTTCTTGAATTAACAGGCTGCATGGATTATAATACAAAGGATCAATAAGTTCGGTTTATTCAATTATTTTTATTATGGAACTTCAACAGCTTATTTACTTCCGCTGCGTCGCTAAGACAGAACACATGGGCGAGGCAGCCGAGATACTCCACATCAGCCAGCCGGCGCTGAGCATGTCGATAAAATCCCTCGAAGGAGAGCTCGGTGTGCCCCTTTTCGACCGTGTCAGGAAGAACATAGTCCTAAACCGCTACGGAATGGCCTTCCTGGGCTATGTTGAACGCGCCCTTTCCGAGATAGAGCAGGGCAAGAAGGAGCTCCTCACCATGAAGGGCATCGAAGGCAACCGCGTGGTCATCATGTGCCCGCCTTCGTTCATGTCGCAGGACTTCATGGAACTGCTGTTCAGCCGCGAGCCCAATATCTTTATAGAGAACAAGCCAATGAACTATGTTTCGGCGCCCAAGGATATAGTAAACGGTACGATAGACCTCTGCGCCGTGGCACCCCTTATCGAAGGCCCCAAGATCGCCAGCATAGCCTTAAGCCAGCAGAACATGGGCATAATCATGCACGAAAAGCACGCCCTGGCAGGAAGAAAGACTCTGTTTTTCAAGGATCTTTCTAACGAGCTGTTCTCGGCCTACCCTTCTGAGACCACGCCGCGCACCAACCTCGAAAACAGCTGCCGCAAGGCCGGTTTCCTGCCCAGGATCATCTACGAGGCCGCCAGCATCAACGATATTCTCAACCCGGTGCGTGCCGGCCACTGCATAGCTTTCGTGGCAGAACCGTCCATAAAACACTACAACACGAACCACCTCGTGTATGTCCCCATGGACCCGGAAGAAAACGCCGTCACCACCTTCGGCATCTCCTACCGCAGCGATGTGCCCATGCGCCCCGTCGTCCGCACACTTCTGGACCTCATAATAGAACACACAAAAGAATAAAAACCGGGGACGGTCCTCATTTTTCATAAAATAACTCAATGTATTCATAATCAATAGCAATGTACACACATTGCTTTTTTATTATAAATTTGAATGTGCGTTTTGGATTTTATATAATAAAGTCAAGAGAATAGTGATAGTTTAAAGATACAGTTTCAGGAGGTTCAATCAGGTGGACAACAGTAAGAAAAAACAACTGCTGCAGATCTGCGAAGGCCGCGTGGAGACATCGCCTTCAAAGCTCGGGAAATACGCCAGATCAAAATTTCACAAAGAAGGCATAGATCCCGCAGGCGCAGTGAAGCCGCAAAGCACCGAGGAGATAATAAAGCTCGTCAACTGGGCACGCGAGACAAAGACCCCGCTCGTTCCGGTAAGTTCCGAAGGAGAACACTACAGCGGCGGATCGAACCCGTCGGTGCCGGAAGCGGTCATGGTCGATCTTTCGCAGATGAAGACCATCCACAGCATCAACAGGCAGTTCCGCATAGTGGTAATGGACCCGGGCGTCACCTACGAACAGCTCATCCCAGCCCTCGAAAAGGAAGGCATGTACCTCACCTCCACCCTGGCCTCGAAAGCCGGAAAGTCGGTCATCGCAAGCCTTCTTGAAAGCGAGCCCCGTATAGATCCCAGCGCCAGCTTCAACTACCACGAGCCCCTTCGCGCCACCCGCACAGTCTGGGGCGACGGCAAGGAGATGGGCACAGGTATGGGCGGCTCTGGCCCTATCAAAAAGATGCAGGAAGCCCAGAAGTGGCAGAACATGCCCGGCGGCCCCGGCCTCATCGACTACTACCGCATGCTCACCCGCGCCGAAGGCACCATGGGAATAGTGTGCTGGGCATCGGCTCACACCATGCTGATACAGAAATACCACGAGCTGTGGTTCGCGCCGTCAAACGACCTGGACAAGGTGATCGACTTCGTATACAGGATCACCCGTGTTCGCTACGGAGCGGAGATCTTCATCCTTTCCGGAGCACAGTTCGCGAACCTCATGGGCAAGGACGCCGCGGATGTTGCCGCAATAGAGAGCAAGGCTCCGGCATGGGTAGCTCTCGTCGGTATCGCCTCCGCCGAGGTGCTGCCTGAGATGAAATTCGCCCAGCAGAAGGAAGACATAAGCGACATCGCCATAGAATGCGACCTTGAGCTCGTTCCCGTCCTTGCAGGCATTTCCGGCAAGGCAGCGCTCGAAAGGGCTACCCACCCCTGCAAGCCTGGCGCTTACTGGAAGGAGGTGCGCAAAGGCGGCTTCAAAGACATAGTGTTCGTCTCCACCATGGACAGAGTCCCGAACTTCACAAGGCTCGTAAGGTACATCGCCGCGGAAGAAGGCATGAGCTCTTCCGACATAGGCGTATACGTACAGCCTCAGTACCAGGGCGTCAACGCTTCAGTCACCTACACCCTCACCTACGATCCGAAGAACACGGCGGAGGACGCCAAGGCAGCGAAGGTCTTCGAAAGAGCCAGCCAGGCGCTGTGCGACGCCGGCGCATATTTCAACAGGCCCTATGGAAGCTGGGCAAAGATGCAGCTGAACAAGGACGCGCAGCAGCTCGATCTTCTGCGCTATCTGCGCGGAGTGTTCAACCCGGACAACATACTCAACCCGGGCAAGCTCAGCGATTTCTAAGGAAGACAGGAGGAGAAAGCAATGGCATTAAAAGATTTCATACCCATGCAGGAAAGATGCTCCAACTGCTCTTTCTGCAAGTGGATACCGTTCGATAAAGTAAAAAGCGTAAGGTTCGCGGAGAACTGCCCGGCAGTAGTGCACGGCGGCTTCAATACCTACGCCGCAAGAGGCCGCTTCCAGATGGGCCTTGCTATAGCCAAGGGCGAGCTGGACTACACCGACGAGATGGCACGCATCACCCACGAGTGCCTTGACTGCGGCGCATGCGACGTAGCGTGCAAAGTCTGCCGCTACAATCTTGAGCCGCTGGACCATAACAGGGAGCTCAAGCACGATGCTTTACTTAAAGGACACATCCTTCCGGCGCAGCTGAAGATGCTGGACGCGTTCAAGGAGGAAAAGACCCTGATAGCTGGCGCAAAGAAGGCTGACCGCACCAAGTGGGCCGAGGGCATCGAGTGGGCAAAAGACCCTGAAGTGCTCTTCTTCCCAGGCTGCAAGTACAGCTACGACAAGAAGCTGCAGAAGACAGCAAGGAACGCAGCCCAGCTACTGCTCAAGGCAGGAGTAAAGCTCGGGTATCTTGGCGACGCCGAGATGTGCTGCGCGGGAAGGCTGTACCAGATGGGCTTCTTCGAGCAGTTCGACAAGCGCGCTGAAGCAAACATCAAGGCCATAGAAAAGAGCGGAGTAAAGACCATAGTAACCCCGTGTTCCGACTGCTACCACGCCTTCAAGAGGCTGTACGCGGCAAAGGGCCTTAAGGTAGAGGTCCTGCACGTAGTAGAGTACCTCGACAGGATGCTCAAAGAAGGGACTCTCAAGTTCACAAAGACCGTAGATATGACAGTCACATACCACGATCCGTGTCACCTGGGCCGCCAGGGCGAGCCCTACGAGGCATGGGAAGGCCACGAGAAGAAGATCTTAAACCAGGTCCACACCTGGGAGCCGAGGCGTCCCCGCTACAACGGATCCAAGGGCATTTACGAAGAACCCAGGAACATCCTCAGGGCCATCCCGGGCGTAAAGCTCGTGGAGATGGAGAGGATAAAGGAGTACAGCTGGTGCTGCGGAGCGGGATCAGGCTGCTCGGTAACTGATAAAGAATTTTCCGCCTGGACCGCAAACGAGAGGATCGAAGAGGCAAACAGCACCGGAGCAGACGCTCTTGTAACAGCCTGCCCGTGGTGCAAGGACAACTTCGAAAAGGCCGGCGGCATCAAAGTGGTCGATATGATCGACCTGGCACTTAAGGCGCTGTAAGGGGAAGGAGGAAAAGACATGGCACTTTCAAAAGAGATATACGCAGCATTCGAAGCTGTAGTAGGAAAGAACAATATCAGCCAGGATCCCGGAGTGCTGCAGACTTACCGCTGCAGAGCCCCGCAGTCGTCGGCGCACTACGGCCCCTACGACCACACCACCCCCACCCCGCAGGCTGTGATCCTGCCCGGCTCCACAAAGGAAGTACAGGGCGTCGTAAGGCTCTGCAACAAGTATAAGATCAAGTTCAAGTGCTCCACCACCTTCTGGTCCGCGCACGGTTACATCGGTTCGGACTACGCGGTCCAGATCGACATGCGCAGGATGAACGGCGTGGAGATAGACGAAAAGAACATGATAGCCATCATCCAACCCTACGCCATAGCGGCGACAGTTCAGGCCGAGGCCATGAAGCACGGCCTTACATGCAACATTCCAGGCGTAGGATGCTCTTCGGCCATCATCGCAAACACCGCAAGCTGGGGCGGCCCCGGACCGTCCTCCGTATTCACCGGAAACGCCTATGAGAACCTCATGTGCATGGAGTACGTCTGCTCCAGCGGAGAGATACTGGAGACCGGATCCGCAGGTTACGGCGCAGGCTGGATATGCGGCGAAGGCGCCGGGCCATCGCTTAAGGCCATCATACGCGGCGGCCAGGGAACCAGAGGCGAGCTCGGCATCTGCACAAAGATGTCAATAAAGCTCTCGCCGTGGCCGGGCCATGCTACGCTGGAGACTGTCGGCACCATTCCCGCCTACCGCGCCAGCAACATGGAGAACTTCAGGGCTTACTGCATAGACTGCCCGAGCTGGGAAGCCTGGGGCAAGGCCGTCATGAAGATCAACGACAATAACCTGCTCTACCTGGGCCACCGCCAGTTCTCGATGTTCGGCAACGAGGTCAAGGCCGCCATGCTGGAGATCATAACCGACCCTGAAAAGCAGATGGCCGACCTTCCAGCTCTCATGGCAGACCCGGTAGTAAAGAAAAACAACGACAACATGGCAATAGAGTTCCACATCATCCTGGCAGGATTTTCCGCAAAGGATCTAGCC
>JAEEGL015448367.1_pt1 | contig 15723 bp, 14 predicted proteins | sample 9134231 | NCBI WGS metagenome assembly JAEEGL01 (sample SAMN16246548, study PRJNA631951) | gut metagenome | biome: gut microbiome; feature: rumen; material: fiber-attached | host: Bos | place: Iran: Karaj | collected 2018-10
AACAGAATCAAATTTTATTTGTCTTCGATCTGTTCTTTTATCGATTATGTCTTCTTTAGAATAATTTTTGTCTAAAATACCATAAACTGGCGATATAACTGGTGATGGTGTAAATGGTTTTTTAGATGTACCTGTATTACCAACACTACTCATAGCTGATTTCCCAGTATTTGGTAAATTGTAAGTTAATCTTTCTTTGACGGTATACTCAGGTTTAGTTTCTTCTCTTACCCTAGCTTCATTTCTAGCTACTCTAGAAGTGAAATTTTTAAACTCATCTTCATCAAAAGATAGGAATGGAGAAGGTTTTTCTTCAGGTCCTTCTATTTTTATTTCCTCATGTTCTGTTACAATTTCATCAACTTGTTCTATTTTATTTGGTTCCATAATAACGTCATCAATTGGTTTTTCAATATCAAATCTTGAAGGAATTACTTTTTCTTCCTCAGGATTTTCATGAACTATAACTTTTTCATTTTCCTCTTTTGGTTCAGTATAATCTGGCAGTTCTTCACCATGATCATCATCATCAACAAAAAGAATGTTTTTTAATTTTCCAAAAAAACCCGGTTTTTTCTTTTCGTTTTCTTGCACATTAATCACCTTCTTGTTCTATTAAATCGCTGTCGTGAATTGTGTTGTCATCTTGATAAATATCAGCATCAATAGCTTCTAAATATTCAGATGTATCACTTGTTGCGGTCTCAAATATATTAAAATCAAATTCCTTAGCTTGAGTTACTTCGTCACCAAGTATATTTTTAAGTATATTATTATTAAATACTACTGACTTTAATATACTCATAGCATTAGCGATAGTAACTTTTAAGTCTTTTTCTAGTACTATCACTTCTATTTTAGCATAATTATACATTATTTCAACAAGATACTTGCCTGTTTTCAACTTATTTATCTCTAAATAACCAAATTTATCTTCATGGACTATAGCCATTGATTTATATGAAGTTGTATTCTCTTGATATTTTTCTATAACCTTATTGTAAAAGCTTACACCATCTATGTATAGATAGTATAGGTAATCTTTACTAGCTATTACTTCATTAAAATCACTATTATCTACTACATCCAATCCTTTTGGTAGGTTATACTTATAACCTTTTCTAAATGTATTATATACTCTTAAATTTCTACTAGTAGATTCTTTTATTATTTCTTCTATATCCATACTCTGTAGAGATTTGCATCCTACTAGCAGGAATGTTAATAAAAGAATTAATAATATTTTTCTTTTCATTATTCCTCCACTATCTATTTAATATTATACCATTTTTAGCAGTAAAATAGTATTATTTTTTTAGTGCTTCTAGGTAGTTAATCTTATATCCTTTATCAGAAAATTTCTTTTCGTATTCTGTTAAACTATTCTCTTTATCAGTACTATGTAAATCTAAAGATACGTCTTCTATAGTATAGCCATATTTACTTAGACTTACTATACTATAACCAAATAATTCAATATTATCTGTTTTTTGGATTATTCTTTTTCTACCTTTAAAGATTTTATCGTATATAGGTAGAAAGGTTTCAGATGTTAATCTTCTTTTCTCATGCCTCTTTTTAGGCCATGGATCACTAAAGTTTAAATATATGGTATCTATTTCTGGACCAAATATATCATTTAATTCTTTAGCATCACAACATATTAACTTCAAATTAGGTATTTCTAATTCATTTATTTTCTTTATAGCTCTAATTAATATACTTTCATATCTTTCTAAACCTATATAGTTTATATCTGGATGCTTTAGAGCCATATCTATTATAAAATCACCTTTACCCATTCCTATTTCTAAGTTTATAGGATTGTTATTATCAAATAATTCGTTATATCTATTTTTATAATTGGTAGGATTTTTAATAACAATATCGCTACTTTCAACTATTTCTTTAGCATTTTTTATATTTCTTATTCTCATATTAATCCCCTATATTTGTTTTTTACCTAGAGTTAGTATTTTTAATATTTTGTTAGTAATTCTTTTACCTAATATGTTTTCTACTAAACCAAGTTTAAAAGAAATAATAAAATATGTAATACCACCTAACAAGGTATTTATTATAACATATAAAAGATTAGATAAACGAGATTTTACACTTAGCGGGTATATATTTTTAATAATTATTACAACTATTATCATTGCAATAGTTGGAAGTAACATTTTTAGTATTGTTTTAAAAGTCTTATTGTAGTCAAGTTTACAATCTTTCTTTAATGCTACTAAAGCGATTATTACGCTTAAAGAATAGCCGATAATACTTGCTGTTATAGCTCCTAAAAATGGTGGTATACCAATTTTATGATACAAAAGCATGATAGGTACATCTAAAGCAGCATTTGTAACAAAACCGACAATTGTTGATAAGTAGACAGTTTTGAACTTGTTTAATCCTTGTAAAGCACTTGATGTTATCATGTATATATTTAAGAACAAGCCTGTAAAGACATTTAGACCTAATATTATTGTTCCATAGTTATTATAACCATAGAATATTGTCCATATAGCACTAGATAGTAGTGATAAACCTATTGTCATAGGTAATGACACAAATATTAATATTTGAAGAGCTTGATTAAACTTGTTATTAACTTCTTTCCAGTTCTTTAAAGTATAAGCTGTTACCATGGTTGGTATTAAAGATGTACTCATTCCCATAGCAACACTTGTTACTATCATATTTATTTTAGGTGCCCAAGTAGTTGTTGCTGTAGAAACAAATTCTACAACATTGGTTTCTAGTTTTAAATAATTCATAGTTCTAATAAGTAGAGTTAAATCAATAAAGTTATAACAGCTACTTACTATATTTATAATAATAAATGGTATAGCATAGCTAAATATTTTCTTAACTATTTCTTTATTTGTTACATTGTCTTTCTTGTATTCTTTATCTAAATCAATCGTAGCAGATTTATCTTTTTTAATCATTATTTTTATATATATATAAGCAGCTAAACCACCTAAGAAAGCAGCAAATACAGATACACATACAGCTGTTGTTATAGTGCCATCTAAGACATGTAAGATATAATAAGTACCAGCAAGTATTACTGTGATTCTTACTATTTGCTCTATAACTTGACTAATGCTTGGTATATTAAAAATTTTATGTCCTTGTAAGTATCCTTTAGATACACTTAAGAATGGAACTATAAGGATAGCAAAAGATACACTTCTAATAGCAAGTGCGACATCATCATAAGTGTTTCCACCTTTTAATTCACCTAGTAAAGCATGAGCTATAGGTTTAGCAAAAATCATTAAGAATGAGAATATAACGAAAGCTATTATAACCATTATTTTTTTACCTATTTTATATGATCTAATCTTAGCTTCATTCTTACCTAATGTATTATATTCATTTATTATTTTACTTATTGCTATTGGTAAACCAGCTGTAGATATGTCTAAAAATATTACATATATACTATAAGCATAAGCGTATAAAGCAGTACCTTTGCCATCTACATCTAACATACTATAAAAAGGTATAACATATAGCATACCTAATATCTTAGTAAATATTATAGCTAAGGTAGCTATAAAAGTACCTTCTACAAAAGAACTCTTTTTCATGGTAATCCCTTCTTATCAGTAATTATACCATATTTACTACTACTATTACATAATTGCAGACATCTATGTGTAAAGAAAAAACTTGGTAAATACCAAGTTACTTTATTATTCTTCCACTTTCTTTTTCTTAAGTACTAATTGTAAGACTTTATCGTTTTTTCTTCTTTCTCTTAAGTGTTTACTACATAATGATAAATAGTTTTCATCACCTACTACGACATCTTGATCTTTATTACCTACAAAGTATGTATAATAAGCATCTCTTCCACAGATATTACAAGATGCAACAGTATTTACTACCTTATCACTAGCTGCTAGAACTTGTGGCATTATACCGAACGGATCTTGTTCTGATGTCATATTTAGTCCTGCACAATATATGTCTATATCTTTTATTATAGATAAATATAGTAATACTTTTATATCTCCATGTAGGAATTGTATTTCATCTATGATGATATTCGCTGTTTCATCATTTACATAAGGTATTATTTCTTCTAAGGAGTTTATACATATTGCTTCTATTACTTTATCGCTACCTTTGCTTCTTATATATCCTAGATCTCTAGTATCTATTTTAGGTTTAAATACTAATATATTTTCTTTATTATAAATTTTATTATATAGATTTATTAAGTCCTCACTTTTACTACTATGCATTGGACCTGTAAATGTTGTTATCATGATTATCCCCCATCTTAAATGTTAATTTTCTATTATTTTTATTATCTTCTTCTTTAACTCTATCTATTACTTTTATATAATCTGGTATTTGGATATCGTCTTCATTGATTACATTTATTTCTAACATACCTGTTTCTTTTTTATCTTCAAAGAAATCTACATACATCCACGTACCTTTATCAAATATATAATGTCTATATTTGGTCATTGTTTGTAGTTCTTTATTTCTTAATTTTAATAATAATCGATATTCTTTTTCACTTATACTTTTTTCTAGTGTAAGATATCTTTTACCATCTACATATTTATATTCCGTATATATATAGTAGTATACACCGTTTATTGTTATTCTTCTTAATCTTATTTCCTTACAATCATCAGTATATAAACATGTTTGTTCCATTTTAACGAATCTAGATTTAGCAGCTATTTCACCAATACGAGATTTAGTTAAATCTACTATATATTTTTCTTGTCTTATCACTTCATCTTTACCAAATAATCTGTTAATTATATTAAATACTTCATGTATTTTTTCTTCTAGATGTTCTTTAGGTAGTATATCAATTGTTCTTTCATAATTAGTATTATTACTTTTATCTCCTAGTAAATTAATAGCTATGTCATAATCAGTTCTTTTTGATAGCTCTTTACTATTTCTATATATACTATTAAGTTTAGGACCTCTACTATATATTACTAAAACATCTCTTTTTTGAGTTTTTAAATATTTATCTAATAATTGCTCTTTTTGTTTTTCTTTTTCTATTACTAGATTAGTAAAAGCTTCTAAACTATAACCATAGTCTGTATATTCAATATTGTTATTATTAAGTAATTCTTCTATACTATCTTCTATTATTATTACTTTAATACCCTGTATTTCATATAATCTTTTGATCTTTTCTATTATTGTTGTTTTGCCACTATTGCTCCCACCTGAAATGATAATTTTTTTTATCATAAAATCTCCTTAACTACTATTTTATCTTTAAATTTATATACTTTAGCTGGTTTATTACCCTCAAACCTGTCTGATTTATTTGTATCATCTATTAAGTTTAGATTAAGCATTTTCTTACGAAAATTTCTTCTGTCTAACTTTTTACCTAATATTGCCTCATATGTTTTTTGTAGTTCCGGCATGGTTACACCGTTAGGAAATAGACTTTTTAAGATATTACTTTTTACTATTTGTTTTCTTAATTCAAGAAGTGCACTTTCTAGTATTTCTTCATGATCATAACCTAAAGGAGGTATTTTATCGATTGGAAACCAATCAGCATTACTGGTTGTTCCTGTTTCTCTTAATACTTGAACTCTAGTACTATCTATAACACCAATAAAACCGACAGCAATCATCCTCATAACGGGTGAACGATCTACTTTACCGAAGGTTCTAAACTGTTGTATTTCAACATCTTTTATACCGGTTTTTTCTTCTAATTCCCGATAAGCTCCAGCTTCTAAGTCTTCGTTATTATATAAAGCGCCACCAGTTAAAACCCAATCACCTTTAAATGGTTCATTTTTTCTTTTTATTAGTAATACTTTAGTAATCCCCTGTTCAACTGTAAATAAGGCTGTAATAACATGAATACCTTGATTCTTATATAATTTGTTTTTAACTTCCATAATTATTATCTCCTATTTAATTATATGCGTATTATATACACATGTCAATCAAAAAGAAAAGAACTAAATATTATCTAGTTCTTTACTTATTTCTTCTTTACTAATACCTTTTCCTATGAATACTAGTTTTACTATTCTATCTTTATAGAATGGGTCCCAGTCTTTTGCTAAATCTGGATTAGCATCTAATATTTGTTGCTGTAGTTTAGGTTCTGCTGTTGCTAACCAAGGTCCTGCTTCTGTTATATTTTTTAGGGAACCAGCTTGTTCAAACATATAGCTCATATCTTTATTATCTTTAAAATATGTCAAGCCTTTTACTCTTATTATCTTTTTAGGCCATGGTTTACCAATATATTCGTAGAATTTTTCTCTATCCATTGGTTCACGGCGTTCGTAGACAAATGTTGTAATACCATATTCTTCTACTTCCCCTTCATCATGGTGATGATGATGTTCTTCATGTTCTTCTTCGTGTTCTCCTTCTAAAGCTTCATACCAACCAGCAGAAGTAGCTGCTTTTTCAAAGTTAAAATATCTAGTATCAATTATATCATTTAGATTTACTCTAGCATAGTTTGTTTCTATTATCTCAGCTTTAGGATTTAAAGCTTCTAAGACTTTTCTAATTGCATCTAATTCTTTTTCACTTACTTCATCTATCTTATTTAAAATGATTACATCACAGAATTCTACTTGTTGAATTATTAAGTTTTCTATATCTTCTTCATCCAATTTATCATTTAGTAAATCACTGCCACTAGTAAATTCATCTGCCATGCGTTTGGCATCTACTACGCTTACTATAGAATCTAGATGACATAATTCTGGCATTTTATATTGACGATAAGCATCTTGCATTGCTACGATAGTTTGAGCGATAGGAACTGGTTCACAAATACCCGATGCTTCGATTACTATGTAATCAAATTTATCTTTATCGATAATATCATTTATTTGTTCAATTAAGTCTCCTCTTAAAGTACAGCAAATACAACCATTTTGAAGTGGTACTAAGCTTTGATCTTTACTGCTTACTACTCCGTCTTTTTCTATTAATTTTTCATCTATATTTACTTCTCCTATATCATTTACTATAACAGCAAATTTCTTACCTTCCTGGTTATTTAGAATATAATTAAGTAAAGTTGTTTTACCACTACCAAGATATCCTGTTAATAGCGTTATAGGAATATTTTTACTCATATTATCTCCTCTTTTCCTAAATAATTATACAACAAAAAAGGACATATGTCCTTATTTTATTCTTTCTACTTTGTCAAAGTAAGAATTACTGCCATCTTTTTTAAAGACTATTTTGTAATGATATAATTTATCACTATTGCCCTTCATTACAATATTTTCATCTATTCCAGCAAGTCCATTATTTCCATTATTAGATAAATCAACCCCTACTTCTTTCATATCATAATCTTTATATATGTATGGTTCACAAGTAGAATAGCCTACTATGGTATAAATATAATAATTATCTTTGTCTTCAGTGTATTTTTCATTAAAGAAATGCATGGTAGCTCCGCATGTTCCACAATCAGGTTGATAAAAATATGTATCATAATCTTTGCTATAAATCAAAGTTGAATAATAGGTGCCTGTGTTAGAATCTAATGTACCAAATTCTACTTTACTTGGAGTTTCAGAATAAACAAATTTATATGTATTTAACATGTTAGAATAAGTCACATATTTTCTTACCGAATCCGGAGACTCATCTGGCTCGCCACAAGCTGCAAGCATAAATTTCATTTTAGGGAAATCTCTATTAAATCCTTTAGAAGTGTAACCATGTGCAAAAGAATAATAAAGCACAGAAGTTATTTTTTCTTTATCAGTTAACTCACTAGCTTTACTTTCCTTATCATATATATGAGTATATATATTACCTAAATGAAATTCCATATGATGAAGAATATCTTGTTTAGTCTGCAAATCTTTAATTACTAAAGCGTCTGATAATTCTTTTTCTTCATTATTTTCCTTATCTTCTTTTTTATCTTCTTTTGTTTCTTCCTTATTATTTTCTTTTTCTTGTAATTCATTTTTATATTCATTACTTAGTTTAACTACACGATAATTAGCAAAAATAGCTGCTGCTAAACTAAGAATACAAATAATAATCAAAAGAATATTAATACTTTTGTTACCCGCTTTTTCTTCTTTCATAAACTATAATCCACCTCCGGAACCAAATGAATCTAGTTCTTCTTGTGTACATACTACGTTAATTCTCATACGTCTACTTCCACATACGAATAGTCCTTCACCTTGATTATAGTATTTTATCGAATCCATTTCACTATCATTCAAATCTATTAATAAAGCTAGGTCATCTACTGCTTGTTTTTTCATACCCATAACAAGATAGTAAGCAGCATTATCAAATATTGCCTTACCATGCATTATTAGATTTGGTGCAGCAAAGTCAGTAGGTTGCTGAGTAATTATTATTGTACCAGTGTTATATTTTCTAGCACGTCTTTGCATTTGAGCAAGGAATTCAGCACCTAATTCGTTTCTTGTAGAAAGTAGTACGTGTGCTTCATCAACTGATAGTACAGTAGTTGTCTCTTTATCTAAGCATAAGCCCCAAGCGAATTTCAAGATATTAAAGAATAAAGCATTTCTAATGTTTTCATCAGAGTTCATTAATTCTTTAATATTGAATACTATTATATTACTATCAATACTTAAAGTTGTTTTACCTGCAAAATAGTAACGCATTTCTCTTACTAATGGACGAATCTTTAATTCGAGTTTTTCCATTATGTCACGTTCTTTAGTTTTATCAGGCATTGATAACAATCTACCTTTAATAGTAGCGTAAACATCATCAAATGTTGGATAATCGTCAGTAGTTAGTTTACTAAAATCGGTATCAAAATCGATTTTATAACGTTTGTAAGTATCTTGTAATACTTCACTAAACATCTCTAATACTTCTTCTTCTATTGATGGAGAATAGTATTTCATGAAGGCTTTGATAGATTGTAATCCTCTTGTTAGGATTGTATAGCCTAGTCCACCTTCCATTTCTTCTTGGTCAGCATCAGCTACGATTTCTAGTGGGTTAATCATACCATAATCTCCACCTTTTCCTAAATCTAGGTAGCTTCCTCCAACCATTCTACACATTTCTTCTAGTTCACCTTCTGGGTCAACACATATTACTTTATAACCATTTCTAATATGGCTTCTTATCATTAATTTAGCTGCTGTTGATTTACCTGAACCAGAAGAACCTAAAATAATCATATTAGCATTATTTCTATTATGTTCTTTTTTTAATTTGTATAGGAATTGATTGAATAGTATTACTCCACCTGAGAAATCAACACCAAGTAAAGCGGCATCTCCAGGGTCTTTAACACTATCAAAAATATAAGGATACATAGCTGCAATTGTAACTGATGGAATAGGTGTACCTATTCTTTTTTCCAAATCTTGTTTATTAAAGATAGGAATCATAGATTTGAAAGCTTCTTTTTGCTCAAATAGTAATGGTATGGCTCTCATACCCATTGCATCTATATAACTTCTTGTTTGCATTAAACGCATTTCTAATTGTTCTTCACTATCAGCTGTTACCATAACATGTAGTTGGAAGTCAAATATTCTTGCTTGTGTAGCTGCTAACATTTGAATAAATCCCTCTAATGATTCATAATCTTGTCTAATAGATTCTTTATTAGTTTGATCTCTTTCATTTTGATATCTCATTTTTAAATCAGCTATTTCTTTATTTAGCATTGATTGTAATGTTGAGAATTCAATTGGTATGTGTTTTGCTACTAATTTAACACCTGAAAGATTAGTAAGATTTGATAAAAATCCTGGTTGAATACTTTTAGGATAAGTTATAGCAGTAAGTATCGTAGCATATTTTCCACTTATCATGAAATCCTTTGGATTAAATTTTAATCCTTTAGGTGCTATTTCACTTTTTAATGTATTAGACATCTGTCATCACCGTCCCAAATGTAGTTGTTATTCCCCCATTTAGAAAATTATCAAGTATCATTCTTAAGTCGGCATTTGAAACTTGAGTAGCATTCATTTGAGCATTTGCTAAACCACTAATTATATTATGTATTCTCTTTTGAACTAATTCTAATCTTTTTTCTTTAAAGATTAAGAAGTATTCTGTGTCTACAACATTATAATCTATACCCATAAATTGATTTGCTTTATTGATATCTTGTAAGATTATTTTTCTTAGAGCAGAATCATTAGTTCTTTGATATAGCAACTGAAGTTGTGATAGATAAAGGTTTATATCAACAGGTCGATCTGCAACCATTAGCCAAAATTCATAATCTATCATGTTGTAAAAACTTTGAAGATTGAAGATTACGTTTTGTCTTTCTCCTTCATCTAATATAAAGATATTCTTAGGTTGAACCTTGACACCTGTAACATATTGACCATTATCTAGTTGAATCATACCATTCATGATGTTTTTTACAGGAACCATATCTTCAGCATAATTATTTGTGTTCTGACTTGTCGCCATAACTCGCACACCAACCTCTCCAATAATATTTTTTTATTCCAAATAAATATCTATTCATATTCTTTATAAATTGTCTAACGTTATGATAATAAGGTGGCAAAGGTAATACAAGAAATCCACCGATTAAAGCAGGCAAAGAGAGTACTAGCATTACTTGAAAGCTAGCTCCCTTTGCTATTAAGAATGATATAATGGATATTCCAACGCCTGTTCCTAATATTATTAGGTCAGAAAGAGTAAAATAACTAAGAATTAATTGCGACTTTTTAGAGTTCGCAGGTATTATAAATTGTTGTTGTTCGTTCATAATTATTTTCCTTCCTTATCTATATGTTGTTGTAGACGTTCAGATAATTTCTTAATTTCACTGGTAGCTTTAGCTCTTGTTGTTTCCATTCTTGCAACTTTTCTACCTGCAGTTTGTATAGCTGCACATATATCTTCTTTAGTTTTATATGTAGTAGAACCATATTTGTAACCATCTATTGTTACTTCAATAATACTTCCATCGTCTAATGTAATTTGACTTACTGCTTCACTTTCTGCACGTTGTAGTAACTGTGGAGATATTTCCATCTTTGTTACTTCTGTACCTGAACCAGAAGTTGGAGCATACACAACCTCAATATTTGAAATTTCATCTTTAACTTGTGTTAAATTAAGTCCGCTTCCTTTATTTACAGAATCGATTGTTAACGCAAACGTTCCACCTGGTTCCTTGGTAATAACTACAGTTCTACCATAACATTTAAATGTCATCTGTTGTCCTTCATTTAAAGCAGATAAATCTGTTGGTGCCGCATCGAATCTTTCTAATTCTGTATCAGTAACATCAAAGTGAGTGTCAACTGTTTCACCAGTTTTTCTTAAGCCTTCAATTCTAGATTTAGATGCTTTTTTAGCAAGTTTTCTTAAAGTTTCAGCATCAACTTCTGTTCTATCGCCATCTCTGGTGACAACTGTAGTTGTTCCACCATCGACTTTAACAAGATGACCAGAAGAATCTAGCTTATATTCAGTTCCATCATCTAAAGTAATAGAACCACCGCCCATTAAGCTTCTTAATCCCTCATCAGAAATAGTCAATTTTTCTGAAGCACCAGAAGCTTTAGTCTTTACTGCACCCATTTTTACTTTTTTGCCATCACCACCAATTGTAATGGAATCTGTCTCACCGTCGATAGCTATTGTTCCTCCAGCTCCTACTTTTATCTTTGTACCATCAGCTAGATATACCTCTTGATCTTCTGTAAGAGTTCCTGGTGCTGCCACCTCTAAATCTCTTGATACAAGCTTTTTATGGCCATGATCATCTGTTTCTTCAGCTACCACTCTTGCAACTGTTCCTGATCCATCATATTCAACACCACCAAGTGCCCTGCCTTCAAATAAAGTCGATGAGACTGCTCGAGTTGGATCTTCTTCAGCTATCTTACGTAAGCTTCTTAATCCTCCTTCAAGCTCTTGAAAGTGACCAGCTTCTAATTTTTCAACTTTACCACTAGCTGAACATCTATATGTATCGTCTCCAATTTTTACTTGCAATTGTTGCCCAGGTGCCAAGCTAAATGCTCCTTCAAATGATGGACGCCCTGTTAAGGCCCCTGCTCCAAATAAATTTGTAATTTGTTGACCGAAACTTTCTGTACCACCATTAGTATTGTATTGTAAACTTGCAAGTTTTTTTAATGCATCTTTGTGTTCATCCAAGTAGCTTTGAGCTCTTCGTGATACATCATTTTGTCTACCTGTTACACCTGCTTCAGCAAGCTTTCTAGAAATGGCTCTATCTTTTGCATTATTCAACTCTGTATTTGCATCATTTCTTCTTTCGGCTAATCTTCTATTTATTTGCGCTTCTGTAGGTTCACTACCTCCCAGTTCTCTTCTAAGCTCTCTTGCAATAGAATCTCTGGCATTTGGTGCATTTAATCTGTTCAATTCTTCTTGAGCTGTTGCTACATCTAAATCTTTTGTGACTTCAGATGATTCTGAAAGAAACTTTCTCATGTTATCGGCTTCTCTTTTAGCTTCTAATGCTCTAGATGCCCTTTCTGCTTCATATTTTCCAGGATCAGCAATAGATACTCTAGATTTTTCATGAATTGACGGACCTATAGGAGCAAAAGCTCGAATAAACATTCTAGGAATAACTCTCAATTTTCCATGTTTAGCTACCCATTTAGCTTCGGCCTTCTCCATTTTATCTTTTCTTGCTTCGGCTCTAGCATTGGCTGCTTCTATTGAATCTTTGGTCTTTGACCATCCTTCCTTGGCAGCTTTGCCAATGTCAGCAAATGATTTGCCACTTTTTGCATCTTTTACTGCTCTAGGAGCAGCTTTAACAGTGTTAGTTGCTGCTCGCCAAGCGCCACCAAGTGTTCCGCTCACGAATCCTCCGGCCATTCCTGCGATTCTTCCAATCTTGCCCTTGCTACCAAATGCACCATTATCGAAACCTTTTTTCACACCATGATGTATTGATCTAAGGCCATATCCAATTCCTTGACTTGCTGAGCTTGCTAAGCCAGCAGCTCCAGCCGCAAGTCCTAGAACACCACTTTCTGATAGTTTCTGTCTTATACCTAAATTAAGATTACCAGAAGAAATACCTAATGTTTCTGATATAAATTGTGGAGCTGTTTTAGCAAATAATAACAAACCAATTATAAGTATTGCTTGGGCAGCTAATTTTTCTCTTGTATTCAAATCAGTATTTTGAATGGCATCATTTGCCATTATATAATCGAGGTGCGACAGCAAGAATAATACAACATAAATAAATGTTAATCGTAAAAACACTTCAATAAATAAACTTAGGGTCGTTTTTAACCACTTTTGGAAGTTATCTTTAAATTTAGGCAATATTTGAAGCATTAATGGTATAGGGGCAATTATTTCCATATATGCCAGTTTAACTGCTCTTACTGCCATATCTATTGAAAAGCTTAAGAATATATATAATAAACCAATACCCACAGCTGTACATGGTATAAAGTCATATTGAATCTTTCCTTCATATACAGCTCCTGCAAAACCTGTAAATACCATAAAGTTACCGGTAGTAGCAGCTTGTAAATAAGCTTCTTTTAAATTTATTTGGTCCAAAAGATTTCCTGTATCTACTGCGTGAGTGGCAACAGCTCCGGCACACAATGCTACTCCAGCCGCCAATGTTGCTCCTCCCGTAAAGAACGCACCTATTCCACCAGCTAGTAAAGCCGCTGCGCAAATTACTGCCGTATTATCTTTAATTCCTTTGACAAATTCTTTTACATAATTATCTGCATTTACTTTTTCAGCCTCCGTATCAAATTCGTTATCACTTAATTTTTTTTTGCTATTATCATTTATATTAGGGTGAAATGTTGCTCGCCAAACGGTTATAGCAGCTAGAGTTCCACCTTCTGTTTTTATACCATCTTCTAGTTCTACTTTTTTGGGAACATCTACATTTGGAATACTTACTTTAGAAGTATCAACTGTATTACTTCCATAGCCTAAGAATATTTTACCAATAACATCTTCTTCTAAGATAATATCTTGACCAGTATAGGCCATTCTAAATATACCAGGTACTAAAGCTATACCTAAAACAGCAATCATTACTCTTTTTATTATTGCTGCTCCTTCACCTCCAGCTTTAGAAGAAAAAGTATCTGGTGAAATAATACCTTGAATAATAACGTATGACAAAAAGAACAGCATGGCTATACCAATTACTGCATAAAATCTATTAGCTATATCGGTAAACATAGCACTTGATAACAATTTAGCTGAAGCTAATACAATATATATTTTATATATACTATTTACAAGGCCATATATTCCAGCATCTATAAGTATACCTATAGATATAACCATTTTCCAAATTGCCTTCATGTATTCACCTTCTTTTTTAATTTATTCCTTGAGTACCACACATATGAAATATAGTTCCAAATACAAAATTAATTATAAGTGGAAGAAAGAATATTAATAAGCATAATATTACTCTGATCATCGTTCTTTTTGCAGCCGTTTGAAGGGCTTCTTTTTTGTCATCAATTATAGCTTTAAAGAATTCTATTATTGTGAAAACAACAGCAAGAGTTGGAGCTAAAAACTTCAATAAACCATATATGTTTGACAACCACTTTATTGTTTTAGATTCAGAATTACCATTATTTAAAAGATTACAATCAACAGCTAAAGTGGTTTGATAATTAGACACTCTTGATATATTTAAAGCATTAACTTTTCCCATATTAAAAGAAAACGCACATATTAAAAGTAATAAAATAATATAAAATTTCTTCATTCTAGTCACCCTCATATCATAAATTATAACATAAAAAAAACAATATTTATACAAATATCGTCCTTTTATTGTCATTTTTTTTATTAATATTTTTTTTACTTTTCACTATTTGAAACACTTGTTTTACATTCGTTACCAGTAGGGTGCTCAATGCATTGTCTACATGTTACATAGTCGCCTTCTTGTTCATCTGCAAAACCATTTGCTAAGCCTATACCGAATGATACGATAGCTGGTATAAAGAATATAGCTATAGCAGCACCAAGTCTAAATAAAAATGATTGAAATGATTTCTTAATTTCTTCTGGTTTACTAGCTACAACACTTTTACCAATATCTATAATACCCCAAATAATAACCAATAGTGGGAATACTATCTTAATTACAAACAAAATTTTTCCTACTAATTGCCATATTAATGACGTTTTAAGGCAAAAACCAATTCCATCGTTATTAGCTGCGTTACTTAATAACGAAACCATATTTAATATACTATTCATACAAAACATCTCCTTTTTTCTCTAAAATAATTATATATAATCATAGATTTTATGTCAAGTAAATCTACTCTTTTACTATGCCAAATAATCTTACACCTTTGTTCTTATCGCCCATAGGTTTATTCTTATCAAATCCCATTTTATTCAAGAATTCATCAAGTACTCTGTGCTTGTCTTTTTTATCGTTTAAACTTTGAATATTATGGAATACTGATATTCTAGCTTCTGACTCAAAATCTTTTATATCTTTTTCATCTAATAAGCTTTTATTTAAGACAACTTTCTTACCTTTTATCTTATCTAAAATATTTCTATCTCTTCTGATCATTTTATTAAGCATTAATGTTGAAGGTTCTATCAAATAAATCATTTCTGAACAACTTTCTTCTTCGTTACTATTATTTATATCTACTAATATAACTTGGTAGCTGTTTATTGGATTTTTAATTATTTGTTGTAATTCTTTAATACTTATAC
>JAEEGL011004460.1_pt1 | contig 15722 bp, 14 predicted proteins | sample 9134231 | NCBI WGS metagenome assembly JAEEGL01 (sample SAMN16246548, study PRJNA631951) | gut metagenome | biome: gut microbiome; feature: rumen; material: fiber-attached | host: Bos | place: Iran: Karaj | collected 2018-10
CTCACCGCCATGGAGGAGAACGGGAAGGAGCTGGACGAGGCCCTGAAGGAGGCCCAGGCCCTGGGCTATGCGGAGGCCAACCCCGACAGCGACCTGGATGGGACGGACGCCGTGCGCAAGACCTGCATCCTGGCGGACCTGGCCTGGGGCCGGGAGCTGCGTCCGGAGCGGGTGCCCGTGGAGGGCATCCGGAACGTGGCCCTGAAGGACATCCGCAACGCCGCCTCCGCCGGCGCCGCCATCAAGCTTCTGTGCCGGCTGATCCGCGGGGAGGACGGGCTCGTCTACGCCTGGGTCGCCCCCCACTTCGTTCCCTCCTCCAATATGCTGCGGCACGTGGACCAGGCCTACAACGCCATCGTCATCACCGGCAATGCCGCGGGCGACACCCTGTTTTACGGCACGGGCGCCGGCAGCATCCCCACCGCCAGCGCGGTCATGGGGGACGTGGTGGACGCCGTGCGGCACAAGGCTTCTCCCCGGGGCATAGGCTGGACTGACGCGGAGCTGCCTCTGGGCGACCCGGACGTTCTCCCCTCCCGGTGGTATATCCGCAGCGGGGACGACTGGTCCCTGACGGAGGCCCTTCCGGCGGACCGGGTGCCGCCCTGCCAGGTGCGCTACCGCGTTCTGGATTGAGATTTCAGTACCGGACAAGTCCGGGAAGTTAAGGCGGGATAATTCATGCTGATCGTACAGAAATTCGGCGGCTCCTCCGTGGCGGACGCGGACAAGATCCGCCGCGTGGCGGGCATCATCGCCGATGCGAAAAAGGGCGGGAACGACGTGGTGGTCGTCCTATCGGCACAGGGAGACACCACCGACGACCTGATCGCCAAGGCAGGCGAGATCACCGCCCATCCCGGCAAGAGGGAGCTGGACATGCTCATGACCACCGGCGAGCAGATCTCCATCGCTCTCTGCGCCATGGCCCTGCAGGACATGGGCATCCCTGCCATCTCCCTGCTGGGCTGGCAGGTGGGGATGAAAACCAATTCCGACTACGGGAACGCCCGCATCAAGACTCTGGACCCCACCCGCATCCGGCGGGAGCTGGAGGATGGACGGGTGGTGCTGGTGGCCGGGTTCCAGGGCATCAACAAGCACGACGATATGACCACCCTGGGCCGGGGCGGCAGCGACACCACCGCCGTGGCCATCGCCGCTAATATGGACGCGGCGCCCTGCGAGATCTACACGGACGTGGAGGGCGTTTACACCGCTGACCCCCGGCTGGTGCCGGAGGCGAAGAAGCTCAGTGAGATCACCTACGACGAGATGCTGGAGCTGGCCTCCATGGGCGCCCAGGTGCTGCACAACCGCAGCGTGGAGCTGGCCAAGCGGTACGGCGTGCCGCTGGAAGTCCTCAGCAGCTACGTCCGCAAGCCCGGCACAATTGTGAAGGAGGTCACGAAAGGTATGGAAGAGACCAAGATCAGCGGCATCGCCAAGGATGACAAGATCGCCCGCATCGCTCTGGTCGGCCTGCGGGATGAGCCCGGCATCGCCTACAAGGTGTTCCGGGTGCTGGCGCGGGAGAAGATCAACGTGGACCTGATCCTTCAGTCCATCGGCCGCAACGACACGAAGGACATCAGCTTCACCCTGTCCAAAACGGAGCTGGAGCACGCCCGGGAGGCCCTGGCCGCGGAGCAGGATTCCATCGGCTTCGACCACATGAACGTCAACGACAGGATCTGCAAGCTCAGCGTGGTGGGCGCGGGCATGATCAACCGGCCCGGCGTGGCGGTGCTGCTGTTCGAAGCTCTGGCTGCCGCCCAGGTGAACATCCACATGATCTCCACCAGCGAGATCAAGATCTCGGTCCTCATCGACGCCTCCGCCGCGGACGTGGCCATGCGCGCCGTGCACCGCAAGTTTTTCGAGGAATAAGCGGATACGCTTTGCGTCGGGCGGCTTTCGGGCCGCCCGATTTCGTTTTTCCGGCCGAAATGCAGCCTTTCGGGAAACAGGAAAACGGCGGAAGCAAATGGTTACAAATTTCTCTTGCTTTTTCCTCCGGTTTGTAATAATATGTAACCAATTTCAGCGATGGCTGCAACCAAGGCGGAACAGAATGAAGCGTTTTTCCATCCAAAGAATCCTGCGCGGCGCTGCCGCGCTGCTGATCACGGCAAGCATCGGCATTCCCGTTCTGACGGCCAATGCCGTCCCCAGCTATGACGCGGCGCTGGCGCCCGTCCCCTTCGGCATCGTCGACGCCGAATCCCGGGAGTATGCCGCGGAGTACACCCTCTCCCCCGAGGAGGTCCGGGCGGAAGCCGGCAGCGAGGCGTACATCCCCCACGTCTGGCCCGTCCGCTTCAGCGAGATCGGTTACATCAGCTCCTATTTCGGCACCCGCATCGATCCCGTTACGGGGGAGGGCAGCGAATTCCACGCCGCCATCGACCTGGCGGACGAGCGATACACCAAGATCCACGCTGCCGCCGCCGGCACCGTGACGGAGGCGGAATACTTCGGCGGCTATGGTCTCACCATCCTCATCGACCACGGCAACGGCTATTCCTCCCGCTACTCCCACTGCGAGGCGCTGCTGGTTTCCGAAGGCGACACCGTCACCCAGGGACAGATCATCGCCACCATGGGCGCCACGGGCAAGGTCACCGGCGTCCACCTGGATTTCCGGATCTACGTCAACGGGGCCCCCGTGAACCCCCTGTCCGTGCTGGATCCCCAGGAGGATTGAGATCCTCTTTCCCATTTCCGCCGGATTTATGCAAATTATCGAAATTTGCTCTTGTCAATTGGTCAATATTGTGCTAAACTGCATCCATGAGTAGTCCGTATCTCGTGTAACAGTACGTTTGGAGGTCTATCAGTTATGGAAATGGATGCCAAGAGAGCCGGAATTCTGAAGAAGGTCAATATCGCCCATTATGCGATCGTTGTGATCGTCGCGCTGTTCTTCCTCCAGTGGTTCATGCCCTATTTCAAGTATGACCCCATCAACAAGAAGGACACCAAGACCCAGTGCAGCATGTGGAGCGAAATTCTTTTCAATTACAACTTCATGCAGCTGGAAAACGTCATGTCTGACGCGCTGGATCCCGCCCTCAAGTTCAAGCACGTGACCCTGCGCTACGTGGGCGCCCCCGTGCTGGCCATGATCTTCGGCATCATCACGCTCTGCACCATGGGAAAGAAGGGCATCGCCTTCAGTGTATTCCCATTGGTCATGAGTATCATGGCAATCAAGGGCTGGTTCTTCGGCAACCTGATCCCCCAGTTCTGCAACGTTCCCATCAGCAAGATCTTGGGAGGTATCCTGGCGATATTGCTGCTGATCGCCACGATTGCAAAGATCGTGTTCTGTATCATGGAGATCAGGAGCCGTCCCGCTGAATTCTATCTTCCCTCTCTCCACTGAGTCGCTACGGATTCTGAGGCTGCAAGATCCGAAAGGATTTTGCAGCCTTTTTCATTGCCCGCCGCTCCCCAGTCAATTCTTTCTCACCGGAGGAATCCATGAAAGCCAGCCGCCTTGTTTCCGCATGTCTGCTGCTCCTGCTGCTCGTCGGCCTCTGCAGCGGCTGCGCGCCGATTTCCCCCTCCCCCGCCCCAACCGCTTCCCCCGCACCGACGGCGTCCGTTCCGTCTTCCGAGCCCGTCTCCCCCTCCCCCACGCCCGAGCCGCCCCAGCCCGGCCGGCACACGCTGTGCCTGGCGGCAGAGGCGCTCCCGCAATGCTGGAACGTACACAGCTGGGAGTCGGAGGCGGACAGCCTTCTTTGGAGGCTGACGGTATCCCCTCTGGTGGATCTGGGCCTTGCGTCCGACGGCAGCGGCGGCGCAGAAAACGCCTGGATCTTCGAGATGGCCGAAAGCGTGGAGGACGTCACCGCCGAATGGCCGCAGGCCGCCGATTGGGGCGTTTCCCCGGAGGAGACGGGCCGGGTCTGGCGTATCCGTCTGCGGCAGGGCGCCTGCTGGGACGACGAAAAACAGACACCCATCGACGCGGATGCCTATCTTTCCTCCATGAAGCTCCTGCTGTCCCAGGAGATGATGAATTACCGGGCCTCCGCCTTCTGTGAAGGGCCCATGGCCATCGCAGGCGCCAATGCCTACCGGTACTCCGGCGCGGACTACTGGGAGGAAAACGCCCTGGCGGAGGGCGGCTTCGCCAGCCCGCCGGAGGAGTGGACCGTCGACGGGGACGGCCGCAGCCGGACAGCCGACGGCACGGAGCTCTGCTTTGCCCTGCGCGCACCACTGCGCGTGTGGCTGGACGGCAGCAGTCTGGAGGATTACTACCGGGCAGGATATGTGCCGGAAAACGTGTATACCGGCCTGCTGGCTCTGGGGGACGAGGAGGGCTTCGTGCCCGTGACCACGGAGAGCGCCGACCTGCTCTATTCCTTCACCGGCAGCGACGACTGGGGCCGGGAGACCCGGGAGGACCTGGCCTACTACACCGTCTGCCGCCGCACCTGGCCTGCCACCGACTGGAGTCGGGTGGGCCTTCTCCGGGAAGACGCGCATACCCTCATCTACGTCTGCGCGGAGAGCATCGGCAGATTCGATTTTCTCTTCGGGCTCACCACCCCCTGGCTGGTGTACGAGCCCCTTTACGAGAGTGAAAAGTTCACCTATGAGGGCCGGGTCTACACCGGCTACGGAACCTCCCCGGAAACCACCGTCAGCTGCGGCCCCTACCGGCTGACAAAGGCGGAGGCAGGGCGGCTGCTGCTGGAACGGAACGATACCTGGTTCGCCTACCGGGACGGCAGCGCCGAGGGGCTCTACGAGGCGGACCGGATCGAGGTGCGGGCCGCCCGGCCCGCAGAGGCCGCCGAGCATTTCTCCCGGGGCGAGCTGGACGTGTACATGCCCGTCTCCGGCGCCGGGATCCCGGAAGCGGAGGACAGCGCCGTTTTCTGGCGGGACGACGGCTACACCTACCGATTCTTCATGGCAACGGACACGGAAGCCCTGTGGAAGCTGCAGGAAGCCGCTGCCTCGGAGACGGAAAAGGTCAATAAGACCTGCCTCGCCAACGCCGCCTTCCGGGAGGCCCTCTCCTGGGCTCTGGACCGGGCCGGCTTCGCCGTCCTGGCGGAGGAGCCTTGCCGTCCGGCCCTGGGCATCCTGGGGGATTATTATTACTGGAATGCGGAGGAGGACCTGAATTCCCGCTACCGGGACAGCATCTTCGGCATGGCGGCCCTCTGCGGCGCCTATAACGGAGGCCTGGGCGCCGACGCCGATCCCCTGGCCCTGCGGGGCTTCATTCGCAACTGCAGCGGCTACGCCCCCTCCCGGGCCCGCCTCCTGCTCCAGACGGCCTGCGGGCAGATGCGGGAGGACGGCAGCTGGACCGACGATATGGTGATCCGGCTGGACTGCGCCGTGGGGCCCAGGCTGACGGAAGCACAGCAGCGGCAGAACGAGCTGCTGCAGCGGCTTCTGGAGGAAGCGGCCGCCGGGACCGATCTGGAGGGGCGGATACAAATCCGCTTCTGCGCCTGCGAGAACCGTTATGCCGCCGTGGCCGCCGGAGAGATCGAAATGGGCTTCGGCGCCTGGGGAGGCGCCGCCTTCGACCCCTACAGCCTCATGCAGTGCTACTGCGACCCGGTGTTCAACACGGTGCAGGAGGGCTGCGGCTTCGATCCCGCCTCCCGCCTCCTCACCCTGACGCCCGGGGGTGAACCGGTGACGGCCACCTATACGGAATGGTGCCGCGCCATTCTCCCGGGAGGCAGCTTCGCCTCCGATCCCGCCCGCCGATTGGAGGTGCTGGCCGGGCTGGAGGAAGCCCTGCTCCGGGAACACCGCTTCATCGTGGCCGCGGTAGGCACGCAGCCCGTCTGTTTCTCGGGCAAGGTCCGCCCCGGCAGTGAAGAATACAGCATCCTCACCGGCTTCGGCGGCGTCCGCTCTCTCCGCTTCACTGCGGACGATGCGGAATGGGCCGAACGAACCCAGAGCCGAAAGGACCCGAAATGAAACGAATCGGCAGACTTCTGGCAGGGCTGGTGATGGCGGCGCTGGCCGTGCTCACGCTCCTGGCTGTGAAGACGGCAAGGGACAGGATGGCATCCGCCTCCGCCGGAGAGCTTTCGCCCGCTCGGACGGCGGCAGAGCCCGCCCCCACCCCCACGCCCACCCCGGCGCCCATCTACACCCTGCGCCGCGGCTTGACGGAATTTCCCGCCTGCTGGAATCCCCACCGCTGTTCCGGCGGGGCCGACGCGGAAATGCTGGGATACCTCAGCGCCGGTCTCTATGCCTTTGATTACAACGAGGACCGCAGCGGCACCCGGCCGATCCCCTGCATGGCCGCCGGGGAGCCCAGGGACGTGACGGCGGAGTACGTCGGCGCCTTCGGTCTCGTGGAGGGGGACGAGGGCCGCGCCTGGAGCATCCCGCTCCGGCAGGACCTCTGCTGGCAGGACGGATCCCCCATCGACGCCTTCGACTTCGTGGCCTCCGCCCTGCGGCTGCTGGATCCGAAGCACCCGCAGCCCCGCTCCGACCTTCTCTGCAGCGGTCCCCTGGCCCTTGCCGGCGCCCGGCAGTTCCGGGAAAGCGCCGGTCATATACACCTGGAAAACGCCACCCACGCCTTCTACTCCCTGGAGGATCTCTCCCCCGGAGAGGACGGGGTCTACCGCACGCCGGAGGGGCAGCCCGTCTCCCTGGCGCTGGATTTTCCCCTGGAGCATCTGCTGTATGGGAAGACGCTGCGCTTCTACGTGGAAACCTACGGAGAAAAGGTCTTCGACCTGAGCACATGGCCGGAGCTGCTGCGGCGGATGGACGGGGATGGGCTGGTGCCCCTGACGGATGAAAGCCTGGAGGCCTTCCTCACCCTCACCACCGGCAACCCCAATTGGGGAGATCGGCGGGAGAACGTCCCCTCCTACCTGGTCTGCGACGACCCTGCGCCCGACGTCAGCTGGACGGAGGTGGGCATTTTCGCCGCCGGAGCCGCGGAGCTGGTGCTGGTGCTGGAGGAGCCCCTCAGGGAAATCGATCTGCGCTTTGCCCTGACGGAGACCTGGCTCGTCTGCTGCGATCTCTATGACCGATGTGTCTCGGAGGAGACCGGGGATTATGTGAATACCTACGGCACCTCCCCCGGGACCACCATGAGCTGCGGCCCCTACGTGCTCGAGGAATACGACCCGGGGAACTGCTGCACCCTCCGCAAAAACCCCCTCTATTTCGGGAACCGGGACGAGTTCGGGAACGAGCTGTATGAGACCACGGAGATCTCCCTGCGCTGTGAGCCCGTCAGCGCCCGACGGCTGGAGCTCTTCCGGGCCGGGGAGCTGGATGAATGCGCGCCGGGTCCCGCGGACGCGGCGGCCTGGGCCCCGTCGGAGCTGTGCCGGGCGATCCCCGGGGACACCACCTATCTGCTGGTGCTCAACCCCGACCTTCCCGGCCTGGAGAAGGCCCAGGCGGAAGCGGGGGAACACGTGAACAAGACCATCCTCACCCTGCCCGACTTCCGGCGGGCCCTCTCTCTGGCCCTGGACCGGGAGACCTTCTGCCGGGAGGTCTCTCCCATGACCCGGCCTGCCGTGACCCTTTTCACGGACCTGACCCTGGCGGACCCGGAGAGCGGCGTCCCCTACCGGGACACGGCGGAGGGGAAAGCGGCGGCTGAGGGCTTTGCAGAAAGCGGGGGCTATGACCCCGAAAGGGCCGCAGCCCTGTTCACCCAGGCCTGGAAGGAGGCCCTGGCCTCGGGACTCCTGGGAGAGGAGGACGTGGTGGAGCTGAACGTGGGCATCCCCGTTGCCTCCGACTACTACGAACGGAGCTGGGATTTCCTCACGGCCGGGCTCACCGCCGCCGTGAAGGGCACGCCGCTGGAGGGCAGGCTTCGCTTCACCAGAACGGATGCTCTGGGGGACGACAGCCACGCCGCCCTGCGGGAAAACCGGGTGGATCTCTTCTTCGGCGTGGGCTGGAAGGGAGACGCTCTGGACCCCTACGGGCTCATGGAAGCCTATCTCTCGGAGGACCTTCGGTGTGACGTAGCCTGGGACACGGACGCGGAGACCTGTGCGGTCACCGCCGGGGGGACCCGCTATACCGCCTCCGTGAGCGACTGGTATGCCCTCCTCCGGGGAGAGACGCGCACCGTGACTCCGGCCGGCGGCGACGGGATCGGGTGCAGCCTCGGAGAGGATTGCCCCGTCCGGCCTCCGGAGATCCTGGCCGCCCTGGAACGGGCGGTTCTGGAGCGGACCGCCGTGATCCCCCTCTCCGAATCCTGCTCCTTCCTGCTGCAGGGGCGGCGTCTCCGCTTCCCCGCGGAGAAATACCTCTACGGCGTGGGCTTCGGCGGCGTGAAGTATCTGACGTATACATATTCGGATGCGGAGTGGGAAGCCCGCAGGGGCTCCTCCGGCGGGAATCCGAACGAATAAGCATGATAAAACTCCCGGAGATCGGCGATCTCCGGGAGTTTTCCCGTGTCTCTCGTTTTATCTCTGCTCGTTGATGTAGATGGTCAGCTTGCTCTGCAGGAGCTTGCCCACGTCCTCCGCCGTCTTCTGGCCGGCGAAGAAGGCCTCGCACTCGGACTGGATGATGTTCATGAGCTCCTCGTCGTAGTTGTAGACCCGGTCGGTCAGACGGATCGCCTCCAGGAGCTTGTCGGCCTGGGCCTGGCTGAGGGCCGTGATCTTCACCTCGATGGAGCCCCAGCCCCAGCTGCCGCGTTCGATCTCGATCTTGTTGCCGTCCTCATCCAGGATATAGTTGCCGTTTTCATCCTGCATGTACTGGGGCGTCATGGCGTCCTGGAGCTTCTTGTCGAAGGCCTCCTTGTTGGTGGGGAAGGACCACACGCTCTGCTCCTGGTAGCTGCTGGTGAGCATGGTGCGGATGAACTGCCAGGCCGCGTCCTTGTGGGCGCACTTGGCGGAGATGGCATATCCGCTGTCGTTGAACTGCAGCATGCTGCCCACGCCCTCGCTGGTGGGGAAGCCGATGTAGGTGGCGCTGCCGCCGAAGATGGCGTCGTACAGCTGGATGCTCTCGAAATCGGAGAGCCAGGCCTGCATCAGCATCTGACGGCCGGTGGCGATGCGGTCCGTGTCCTCCTCCCACTCGATGTTCTCATAGTCGTAATCCTTGGGGAACTGGGCGGCCAGCTTCAGCAGGTCGGTGAACAGCGGGGTATCGAAGGCACACTTGCCGGTGTTCCAGTCCGCCAGCTTGCCCAGCTCCAGGTTGAGGCCCCAGTTCAGCACGCTGTCCCGGGTCATGCCCTGGCCGAAGGGATCGCAGCCTGCGGGCATGCTCTTCAGCGCCGCCTCAAACTGCTTCATGGTCCAGCCCGGGGTGTCCCCCACCACGCTGGAAGCGCCCACCACCGTGTTGAGATTGAAGCCGGAGGCAGTGCGGTAGAGCTTCCCGTCGGTCATGAGGGCGTTCAGCACGTTGTCGAAGATCTGGCCCTTCAGCTCCGGGTCCTCGTTCAGCAGGGGCATGAGGTCCAGCAGGAGGCCCTTGGAGGCCATCTTCCCGAAGGAATTGAGGCCGTTGAGGTTCAGGATGTCGGGCATCTTCCCGGCCATGATCTCCGCGTTCAGCTTGGTCTGCCCGGCGGTGTAGTCCTCCTCCGTGTTGAACTCGGAGTAGTCCAGCAGCTCGATGCGGTAGTCGGGGCTGGAACGGTTGAACTTCACCAGCATCCGCTGGGTGTTCCAGTCCAGATCCATGGTGGCCAGGGTCAGCACCGTCTTCTTTTCCAGGCTGGAGGCAGGCACCTTGCTGACGATGACCACGTCCGTCTCCGGCCTCTCGCTGTTGTAATCCTCGCCCCAGTCCGTCTGCAGGACGACCACCCGGCCGTCGTCCAGGACGAAGGGGTTGTTCACGTTGTTGGGGTTCACGTCGGCGTTGATCCAGTTGAAGACCTTTTCCGCCTTGCTCTCCGCCAGCTTGTAGCCCATGAGGTTGGAGCCGTTGTTGTAATAGAAATCGTAGTCGCCGCCGCCCACGCTCAGGTTCCAGGCGTTGGTCACCGGATAGGCGTTCTCGGTGTCCACGGTCATCAGCGTGAGGTCGATGATGCCCAGCTTCTCACCGGTCTCCGCATAGTAGATGACGCCGATGCGGCCGTCATTCAGGCGGATGACGCCCTCGAACCAGTTGTCGGTCTCGAACTTGTGGAGGAGCTTCCCCTCCGCGTCCAGCACCAGGACGTACTGGCCGCCGTTGACGACGACCTTCCCGCTGTCGTCCAGCACAAAGCCGTTGACGTTGAAGTAGCCGCCGTTTTCCTCCATCTCCTCCACCACGGGCTTCAGGTCGACCGCCTTCAGCTCCGCTCCGGTCTCGTCCAGGAAGCGGATGAAATAGTTGTTCTCATAGTGCATGTAGTTGTAGTACTCCTTCTGGTACCACTCCTCGGAGTACATCTCCACGTCGTCCGGCCCGTCGTACCACTGGGTATTGTGCTGGTCCAGGGTGACGATCTTCCCGTCCGCGGCCAGGCGGGCGCCGTTCATGTAGGTGGATTCGTTCTCGCCCACCTGCATGGGCGCGTAGCCCTCCAGGGGGGTGACGGTCCCGTCCAGGGAGACCCAGAAGAGCTTCATGCCGTAGATGGCATACTGGTCCTCCCACTCGGGGGTGACGCCCTCGGGGATGTTCTCCCCGATCTTCGTCCAGCAGGAGGCAAGGATTTTGCCGTCCTGACAGGCCACGGCGTCCAGGCCGCTCACGAAGTCGCCCTTGAGGGGAATGGACTGGGAGGCGTATACGTAAGTCTCCGGGGCGGGGGTATCGCTGCTGCCGCCCTGATTGGGATCGGCCGGGTCGGAGCTGCCGCCCTGGTTCGGGTCGACTGCGGGATCATTTTTCCCGCCGCAGCCGGAAAGCCCCGTGCACAGGCTGAGGCACAGGGCCGTGATGAGCAGGATCGTCAAAAGCTTTTTCAGATTTTTCATTGTGTCCTCCGTAGGTGGGAATTGCAGGCTCGGGGGCCTTTCATCCATTAGACGCGATCTCCTCCGGAATGTTCCTCCGATTCCTGATTTTTCACGAGTTCTATATTATCAAGCACAGGCCCCGTTTGCAAGGCGTTTCTATCATACATCCCCGCTTCCGTGGCATATACTGCCACAGAGAAGCACGCGGGGAGTGGTCAGCATTCGGACGTTTATGGAGGACAGGGCCTGCGACCTGGCGGCCTGGATCATCGAAAACCGGGGCACCGTCCGCGCCGCCGCCGGACACTTCGGCATCTCGAAGAGCACCGTGCACAAGGACATCACCCAGCGGCTCCCGGACTGCAGCCCGGGCCTGTACCTGGAGGTAAAGGCCATTCTGGAGCGCAACAAGGCCGAACGCCACCTGCGGGGCGGCGAGGCGACGCGGCTGAAATACAAAGGCAGGTAAAGAGAAAGCTCCTCCGCATTCTGCGGAGGAGCTTTCTTGTCAGGGTCAGGGCTCAGCCCTGGGTCAGCTTGGTCAGGGTCTGCTGGACCTTCTGCCGGTCCGCCTGCTCGGGCAGGTACCAGCCCCGGTCGTTCAGGTCCGTGAAGATGTCCGCCTGGATGCCGTGCTCCTCGTCCAGGATGCTGAGGAACGTGCTGCGGAGCCGGGGATTGACGCACTCGCCCGCAAAGGTGTTGTAGGCCGCGGTGATCTGCTTCTGGCTTCCCAGACAATCCCCCAGGACCTCCTTGGCGTCGTAGAGATTCGCGCACTGATTGGGATTCGTCATGCTTTCCGCCTCCTTACTGCAGGAAGGTCAGCAGCGTGTCGCAGTGCTGCTGATGCTTGTCCGCGATGCAGTTCAGATCGTTCTGCAGCTTGGCGTCGCCGCAGAGGCAGGCCATGGCCTTGTACTTCTTCACCAGCACCTGCTCATGCCGGATCTGGTCGTCCAGCGCGGTGAGCTCCTTCGTCGTCAGATTCGTCATCTCGTTCACTCCCGTTTCTTTTGGGTTTTGGGTCACCGCTGGTATTCTGCCCCGCTTCCGCGGAAATAATCGCCGGCGAACCGTCGTGAACGGCAAAAACCAGATGAAGCTTTCCCTCCAGGGCGCGGACGCTCCCCAGGCGGAAGACCGGCAGCAGCGGAAAGGCCCCCTCCAGGGGCACCGCCAGCTGCCTTTCCCCCTCCGCCAGGCGGGTGACGGCCCCGGCCACGCCGCTCCACAGCCGCCGAAGGAAAGGATCCCGGAAAAGACGCCCGGGGTCCGGCTCCGGGAGCCAGCCCTCCGGTTCCCGGCGCAGGATGCGGCAGCCCCGGAGCTCCGTGAGCCCCAGCCGCCGCAGCTCCGCCGGGGAAAAGCGCCGGTCCAGGCTCCAGCCGCTCCCCGCGGGGGTCAGCACCCCCAGAGACACGGGGCCGCCCGGTCCCTCCGCGGTCAGGCGCATGAGCCCCTGTCCCGAAGGGCGGCAGAGGGCGCGGAAGCGCAGATACCCCCCTTGAGGGATGACCTCCAGGCGTCCCGCTTCCTCTGCGCCGTCCAGAATGGGATAGCTCCCCGTCAATTCCGCAAGCTCCATAAAAAACCGGACCGGCGCGCTCACGCCGGTCCGCCTCCGTCCGATAATCCGTTACGAGATGGTATACTCCCCTCTCGCCACCACCTTGACCGTGCCCACGGCACGGATGCCGTTGCCGTTGATGGTGACCATGTAGAGGTGGTTCTTCACCAGACTGCCCCCGTCGGCCAGGTTGGCCGTGGTGCTGGTGTCCACCAGGCCGGGTTCGTCCTGGGCGGTCACCACCGCCTGCCCCACCCGCAGCAGGAGCTCCGTGCCCCGCTGGGCGATGAGGGTCTGCCCGTCCGTGAGGGTCTCCACGGCGTAGTCGCCGCCGGGCTTCCCGGCGCCGGGAGCCTGGGCTTCCAGAGCGGCCACCCGCGTTTCCAGGGCCTCCTTGAGGGCGGCTTCCTTCTCGTCCAGCTCCTTGCGGAACTGCTCCGTCACCTTGGCGGAGAACACCTCGTCCAGATAGCTCAGGGTCACCAGAGGGTCCTCCTCCGTGCCCGCGGAGCCGCCCGCCGCCATCGCCGCCGCCCCCAGGGCCAGCAGCGCAAGAACAAGGATCAGCAGGATCCGGGTCGCTTTTTTCATGGTCTTTCTCTCTTTCCTCACTGGTTCGGGCGGCCAAGGCCGAAGCTCACGGCGATGGCGTTGTCCACCCGGCTCATCATTTCGTCGTCCAGCTTGCCCATGCGTTCCCGCAGGCGCTGCTTGTCGATGGTGCGGATCTGCTCCAGCAGGATCACGGAATCCTTCGTCAGCCCGCAGCTCTGCCCGCCCAGGGTGATGTGGGTCGGCAGCCTGGCCTTCCCCGTCTGGGAGGTGATGGCCGCCGCGATCACCGTGGGGCTGTAACGGTTGCCCACGTCGTTCTGCACGATAAGTACAGGACGCATGCCCCCCTGTTCGCTGCCCACCACGGGGCTCAGGTCCGCATAATAGATATCGCCTCTTCTGACGCCGCTCAGCATATTCTTCACGCTCCGCCGATTCAGATTGCCGATGCATCCTATGCCCGACACTCTGATTCTTCCACGGCAGCGTGGGAATTATACCGATTCAGTCGTCCTTCCGGAAGGTGCAGGTGAGGACCGTGCGCCCATCGCTGCAGAGCTCCGCGAAGAGGGGCGCCCCGTCCCCGGGGCGGAAGCGGGTGCGGCAGAGGCGGTTTTCCTCCGAGCCCGCCTCCGACAGGTCGAATTCCGCCGTGAGGCAGGGTTCCCCCTCCCAGGTCTCCCGGTAGCAGGCCGTCAGCGGGCCGGAGCGCCAGGTCTTCAGCAGCAGGGGGAAGGCCTCCAGCGGACTCAGCCGACCCAGGACGGCCCCTGTGTCCAGCAGGGCCCCGTCGTACCGGAGGGCCACTTCCTTCTCTCCCACCAGGGCTTCCACGCCCCGGATCGTCAGGGGCTCCTCCACGCTGAGCAGGCCCCCCGTCTCGCCGCCCTCGTAACACAGCACATAGTCGTAGGTCCGGCTGCCGCAGTCCGCCCGAACGTCGGCCCGAAGGCAGACGGAATCCCGCTCCAGCCAGAGGCCGCGCAGGCGGAGGAACGCCGCCCGCTCACTGCCTGCCCTGCCTGCGCAGGAGCTGAGCAGCAGGCAGGCAAGGAGGATGATCGCCGCTCCCCTTTTCATGATCCGGACCGCCTCCTCGGGCGGCCCGCAGGCCGCTCAGTCTGCCATATCCGTATTCCCTTCGGGGAGGGAATATTCCATCTTTCTTCCCAGATAGCCCTTGAAGGCTTCCAGCAGCCGCTCGTTGGGGCTCAGGATGATGAGCTCCCGGCTGCCGTCCTCCCGCTCGGTGATGAGGAACCACCGGTCCGGCGCCTTGGGGGACATGGCGGCGTCCAGCCTGCGGGTGAACTCCCCCTCCATCCGGTCCCCAGCGGCCTCGCAGGGGGCCATCACCGTCACGTCCTTGCAGCGGAAGGAGCACACGGTGCGCCGCCGCCGCCGGCCCTGGATCATGTCCACGTCCACGTCCCCGTTGATGAAGGAGTATTCGTATTCCTTCACCGTGTAGACGAAGGCAAAGAACTCCAGGATCACCAGCAGGGCGAAGAAAAAGGCGAAAAAGGGGCGGGCCAGCAGGTAGGCCGCTGCCAGCAGCAGCAGGCCCAGCACCACCGCACCGCAGCGGAACAGGAATTCGCCCCCCGGCCGCTCCCGCCGGATGAGCTGCTCCACAAACACGTCATGATAGGTCTTCATTCCGCTTTCTCTCCCGCTTCCGTCATGAGACGAAGGGGCACGGGCCGCTTCGCCTTGTCTCAACAGTATAATTCATCAAAATGGATATTGCAATACGGAAACTTTCGTGGTATACTCGCGCAAATGGCGTTGAACGGGAAAATAACGGATCCCGCGCTTCTCAGAGACGGGCGCAGATGCTGCGAGCGCCCGATGCGCAGTCCGTTTGGTTCGCCCGGGAGCTGCGGCGTAACTGCCGACGGCCGGCCCCGTTATCGGCTGAGGGAATGTTGGTTCCCGGAGTGCGCGGCTTTGCCGCGAATATGGGTGGTACCGCGGAGCTTTCCGTCCCATAGTCGGGCGGGGAGCCTTATTTTTTGCCGGAAGCCGGCAAATACATGCAGGAGGCAAGGGAAGGTATGAAAACAAAGCTGGAGAATATCCGTGCGGAGTCTCTGAAGGCCATCCGCGAGGCAGCGGACCCGGCCGGACTGGACGCCCTGCGGGTGCAGTATCTGGGCAAGAAGGGCAGCCTCAGCGCCGTGCTGAAGCAGCTGGGCAGCCTCAGCGCCGAGGAGCGCCCCCAGATCGGCCAGATGGCCAACGAGATCCGGGCCAACATCGAGGAGGCCATCAAGCAGCGCGCGGAGGCCCTGCAGAGCGCCCTCATGGAGCGAAAGCTCCGGGCGGAGGCCCTGGACGTGACCATTCCGGGCAAGACCGTCGACCTGGGGGCCAGGCATCCCCTGCAGATCGTCTGGGACGAGTGCGTGGACATCTTCATCGGCATGGGCTTCCAGGTGGCCGAGGGGCCGGAGATCGAACTCAGCGAATACGACTTCGACAAGCTGAACATCCCCGAGGGCCATACCGTGCGGGAATGGACGGACACCTTCTACATCACGGAGGATGAAAAGGTGCACCTCCGCTGCCAGACCAGCCCTGTGCAGGTGCGGGTCATGGAGAAGCAGAAGCCCCCCATCCGCATCATCTCCCCGGGCCGCGTCTTCCGCAAGGACGAGATCGACGCCACC
>JAEEGL011545109.1_pt1 | contig 15722 bp, 12 predicted proteins | sample 9134231 | NCBI WGS metagenome assembly JAEEGL01 (sample SAMN16246548, study PRJNA631951) | gut metagenome | biome: gut microbiome; feature: rumen; material: fiber-attached | host: Bos | place: Iran: Karaj | collected 2018-10
CGGGAGTGAGGGGTGAGGGAGAGAGGGGGTCCGGGGGAGGTAGGGAGAGGGGAGGGAGGGAGCGCCTTTCCTCCCGGAAAGGGGCTTCCTTCCTACACTCTTCCTTCCTCCACCGGGGAACTTTTACAGATTGCTGAGCGCCTTGATAGACTCTTCGATCTTGGCCATTTTCTCCTGCGCCTTGGCGAGCTTGGCTTTCTCGTTCTCGATCTGCTGAGCCGGAGCCTTGGAGAGGAAGCCCGGGTTATTGAGCTTGCCGTTCAGGAAGCTGAGGTCTTTCTCGACAGCCTTCTTCTCCTTTTCAAGCCTTGCAAGCTCCTTCTCCGCGTCAACGAGTTCGCCGAGAGGCATGAATATGCGCGCTGCCGACGTTACCGCGGCTGCCATATTTGCAGCATCTCCCACCTTGTCCGTGATCTCGGTGTTCGATGCGCCTGCCAGCTTCTCGAAGAATACCGCGCACGATGTGAACAGCTCCTTCTCGGCTGTCTCTATGTGCATCGTAACCTTGCGGGACGGCGGAACGTTCAGTTCCGTGCGCTTGCCGCGTACTGCGCTTATAGCCTCGATGACCTTGGTGAAGTCCGCTTCCTCGCCTGCGAAATCGAGCTTTTCGTCGAATTTCGGCCATTCGGAGATCATGATGCTTTCCGCTTCACCCGCAACCGGCATGGACTGCCAGATCTCCTCGGTGATGAACGGCATGAACGGGTGCAGCAGCTTCAGGATATCACGCATAACATAAACCAGCACGTTCTGCGCGGCTCTCGCGGTCTCGCCGCCCGCAGCGATGCGGGGCTTCGTAAGCTCGATATACCAGTCGCAGTAGGTGTCCCAGATGAAGTCGTACAGCTTGCCCAGCGCGATGCCCAGCTCGAAGCTCTCTATATTGTCCGTGACTTCCTTCACAAGACGGTTGCAGCGGGAGATCACCCACTTGTCCTCGATAGGCAGCTCCGCAGGGAGTTCAGCCTTCTCCATATCCTCGGGCAGGTTCATCAGAATGTAGCGGGAAGCGTTCCAGAGCTTGTTTGCGAAGTTTCTCGCCGACGTTACCTTCGCGGTAGTCCAGCGCATATCGTTTCCGGGGCTGTTGCCCGTAACAAGCGCAAATCTCAGGGCGTCCGCGCCGTACTCGCCGATTATCTCCAGCGGGTCAACGCCGTTGCCCAGTGATTTGGACATCTTGCGGCCGAGTTCGTCGCGCACAAGACCGTGGATGAGCACGGTGTCGAAAGGCTTTTTGCCGGTGTGCTCAAGCGCCGAGAATATCATTCTCGATACCCAGAACGAAATGATATCGTATCCGGTAACGAGCGTATTTGTCGGATAGAAGTATTTGAAATCCTCCGTCTCATCCGGCCAGCCCAGTGTGGAGAACGGCCAGAGCGCAGAGCTGAACCATGTATCGAGGGTGTCTTCGTCCTGCTTCATGGGCTTGCCGCACTTCGGGCATACGGTTACGGGAGTCTCACTGATGACTTCGTGGCCGCAGTCCTCGTTGGTGCAGTAGTAAGCGGGGATCCTGTGACCCCACCAGAGCTGACGGGAGATGCACCAGTCGCGGATATTCTCCATCCAGCGCAGATATGTGTTCTCGAAATGCTTCGGAACGTATTTCAGCTCGCCGCTCTTCACGACTTCGATAGCGGGCTTCGCAAGAGGAGCCATCTTTACGAACCACTGCTTCGAGCAGCGCGGCTCTACTACGGTATGGCAGCGCTGGCAGGTGCCTACGTTGTGAACGTGGGTCTCTACCTTGACGAGAAGTCCCTGCGCCTCGAGGTCGGCTACCATGGCCTTGCGCGCCTCGTATCTGTCCATTCCGGCGTACTTTCCGCCGTATTCCTTATTGATCGTGGCATCGTCGTTCATCACGTTGATGATCGGCAGGTTATGACGCAGGCCTACTTCATAGTCGTTGGGGTCGTGAGCGGGAGTGATCTTTACAACGCCCGTTCCGAAGTCCATTTCAACGTACTCGTCGGCAATGACGGGTATCTCGCGGTCTGTGAGCGGGAGCTTCACAGTTTTGCCCACGATGTCCTTGTAGCGCTCGTCGTCGGGGTGTACGGCTATGGCCGTATCGCCCAGCAGGGTCTCGGGACGGGTGGTGGCGATCTGAACGAAGCCGCTGCCGTCGCTGAGCGGGTAGTTTATGTGCCAGAAGTGGCCTTCCTGCTCCTCATACTCGCACTCGATGTCGGATATGGAGGTGCGGCAGTTCGGGCACCAGTTGATGATGCGCTCGCCGTGATAGATGAGGCCTTTCTTATAATAGTCGATGAATACCTTCTGAACAGCTCTGGAGCAGCCCTCGTCAAGAGTGAAGCGCTCGCGCTCCCAGTCGCAGGACGAGCCCAGCTTCTTGAGCTGATTCTGTATCTTGCCGCCGTATTCGTGCGTCCAGTCCCATGCGCGCTCGAGGAAACCGTCACGGCCTATGTCGTCCTTGGTGAGACCTTCGGACTTCATCTTTGCGACTACCTTTGCTTCGGTAGCGATAGAGGCGTGGTCGGTGCCGGGGAGCCACAGTGCCGAATAGCCCTGCATACGCTTTGTGCGGATAAGTATATCCTGGAGTGTCTCGTCAAGTGCGTGGCCCATGTGCAGCTGTCCCGTTACGTTCGGAGGCGGGATAACGATAGTGTAGGGCTTTTTCTCCGGGTCGCGCTCGGCATGGAAGTAGCCCTTTTCCTCCCAGTTCTTGTAGATGCGCTCCTCGAATTCCTTCGGGGAGTAGGTTTTTGCCAGTTCCTTCTTCATGTTGCCTTTCCTTCCTTATATTTTGAGTTTATCATACAGTTCCTCGTCAGGGTCAACGAGTATCGTTCTGTTGTTGGTGAATATTACCATTCCGGGCTTTGCGCCGCCGGGCTTCTTCACATACCGTGCAAAGGTGTAGTCCACCGGTATCTTGGTGCCGTTGCGTCCCTTTGAGTTCGCAGCCGCCAGCTGTGCGGCCTCGACTATGGTACTGTCGGGTATCTCCGCACCCTCGGCGCGTATTATCACATGGGAGCCGGGTATGTTCTGCGTATGCAGCCACATATCCTCCGGCCGCGCGGTTTTAAGCGTCAGCCTGTCGTTCTGGAGATTGTTGCGTCCCACAAGTATCTCAAAGCCGTCCGATGACCGGAATTTCAGCGGCGGCAGAGCCTTGGGGGCTTTCGCGCCCTTGTCCGCCTTTGACGGGCGTATATATCCGGTCTCTGTCAGCTCGAGCCTTATCTCCGCCAGAGCCGCCTCGCTGCCCGCGCCGCTTCCGACACGGCTCGCAGCGTCGAACACGCTGTCGATGTAGGCAAGCTCCTTTTCGCCCTGCGCGATGAACTTCGTCAGCATCTTCTCCGCGGTATCCAGCTTCCTGTACTCGGAGTAGAACCTCTGCGCGTTCTGTGACGGCGTGAGCCGCACGTCCAGCTTTATGGTGATATCGCCGCCGTTGACGTAATCCTCGGCGGTGAGCTCGCTCATGCCCTTTTCGCAGCGGTACAGATTGGCGCTGAGTATGTCACCCATGTGCCTGTAGCGCTCCTTGTCCGCACAGTCGCGGAGCTCCTGCCGCTGCACCTCCAGCTTGCGGGAGATGCGTTCGTATATGTTCATTACCGCTTTCAGCAGGTTATCCGAGCGCTGCTTCACGCGGCTTGCCGCGGCGCGCTCCCCGAAGAACCTGTCCAGCAGAGCCGAGGGGCTTTCAAAGCGGGTCTCTGTCATTTCCGCGCCGTACTGCTCCACGGGAACGAAGCAGAAGTCCCTGGGCTTGCCGCTTTTTTCGCTTACCATGGTGCAGCCGTCGTAAGCCTCGATGTGGGCGGCGCTCCTGCGCAGGAAGAATATCAGCTTTTCGAGCCTGTCCCTGTCCAGGTCGTCCACAAGGGCTTCGGTATCCCTCGCCGCGCTGTAAGCGCACTCTCTGGCGAATATGGGCGATATTCCCTCAAACACGCTCATAAGGGCTTTCGCGAGTCTCTGCCCCTTCATCGGCTCAAGAAGCTCCCCCAGCCCGCCGGGGTCACATTCCGTAAGCTTCAGCCTGTCTTCACGGGGCGGCAGTTCGTAGACTATGTTCGGCAGCACCCTGCGCACCGACGAGATATCGTCCGTCACGCGCTTTATGCTGTCGATGACGCGCCAGACTCCGTCCCGCTTCGTCATCAGGATTATATTGCTGTATTTGCCCATTATCTCGGCGGCTATGCGGTTCTCGCACATATCGCCGATCTCGTTCACGCACTCGAAGTCGAAGTTTATGATGCGTTCGAGCCCGTCCTGCGAAATGCCCGTGAGCTTCCCCGCACCGAGGGCTTTGCGCATCAGCATACAGAACATCGGCGGCTGCTTGGGGTTCTCGGGATTGTCCGAGGTCAGGCAGACCCGCGCCGACATCGTATCCGCGGACAGCAGTATCTTTCCTGTGCCGCCGGCTCCGCGCAGCGTTATTATTATTTCCTCGCGTGAGGGCTGGTGTATCTTGTCCACCCTCGCGCCGATGATATCCTTGTCCAGCATCTCCCGCACCACACAGTGCAGGAATGCTCCGTCGAGTGACACGTTACACCCTCCTTCCGCCGATCATTCAAAGTATCCCTTTTCCAGCCTGTCAAGGCTCATCGGGCTCACATAGACCGGGAATTTTCCCGTTTTCTCGATAGTCAGACCGTTGAGCATACCTATATGAGTCGAGATGTGCCGGAACTGCATAAGTATCAGCTCCAGCCTCGTCATTTCGCACTTTTCCGGACATTCCCCCAGCTTTTCGTCGGTCAGGGAATCGAGATAGTCCGCCGTCTTTTTGCGGACCTTCTCCATATAGGCGAGCAGCTGTTCGTCCGTAAGCTCCGTCCGGCAGGGTCTGTTCGGGTTGTCCATGCCCTCCTCGTGAAAGGGAGGCTCTTCGTACACATAGGGGTTGAAGTACCATTTATCCGCCGAATGTATCGTGTGGTACACGTATCTCCACGCGGGAGCCCCGCATACCTTCGCGCTGCGGTCGTAGGTCATTATCGCGGTCTTAAGGTTGAGAAAATTCGCGTCGGTCTGCTTCTTTATCATTTCGCACAGCGTGTTCATCGTTTTCCGCTCCTGTCAGATGTATCGTACTACCTCGGCGTTTGCCTCCGGCTCGAAGATATCGGTCTCCGGGAACTTCGCCGCCAGCTTCTGTATCAGCTTGGAAACTATGATGTTCTCTGTGGCGTAGTGACCCGCGTCTATGACCGTGACGCCCATATTGTGCGCGTCCACGAAGGCGTGGTGCTTCACGTCGCCGGTGATTATGGCGTCGATGCCCATGTCCATGCAGCGGTACACTTCATCGTTCCCCGCTCCGCCGCATACCGCCACGCTCTTGATGCTCCTGCCGCCGTCGCAGTATCTTACGCCCTTGCAGGAGAAGGCGTTCTTCGCGGTCTCGGCAAGGCCTTCCGCGCTGATCTCGAAATCGAGGTACGCGATGCGGCCGTAGCCTATGTTCTTGTCGGGATATACCTGGTGCAGCACGGGGGAGTTCTTCGGGTCACCGAAGCCCATGAGCTCATACATCACGTCGCTGATGCCGCCGCGTGCCATATCCAGCGGAGTGTGGTCACACACCGCCGAGATGCCCGCCTTTATGAGCCTGTACACCGGGCTGTGCATATTCAGACTGCGTATCTTATTGAAAATGACCGGGTGATGCGAAACTATGAGCTGTGCGCCCACGCGTTCACATTCGTCCACTATGTCGTTGGTTATGTCGAGGCACACCGCCATGCGGTAGACCTCGGTGTCGCGGCTGCCGATAAGCAGGCCGGAGTTGTCGAAGCTGTCCTGCGTCCTGAACGGCGCCACCGTGTTGAGGTAATCGTAAACTTCACCGACTGTCATCTGTCTTCTCCTTTTATTATATCAAGCAGCGAGGGGTCGCTGTTCGCGAGCTTGCGGAGCTGCGAATTCACCCTGGCTGTATAGCGCGGGTCGGTATTCAGGCCGAAATAAGCGAACCCGCTGTCTATCGTCCGCTTTTCACCCGTGTACCTGACCAGCATCACCGTGTAGGCCTTGCCGCCGCTGAACGCCCCGTTCTCGAGCATTATCTCAAAGCCCCGGGAATACAGGGAGCGCCGCAGCACATCGGCCTTTGTCATGGGCTGGAGGATGAAGCGGGTATCGGCGGTCACGAAGCCGCAGCCCGCGATTATCTCCGCGATGAGCTCACCGCCCATGCCGGCTATGATGATGTCGTCGCAGGGCGGCACGTTTTTCAGCCCGTCGGAACGCACAAGACTTATCCTGTCACCGAAGCCGTACTTCTCAACGTTCGCCCGGGCAGAGCGCAGCGGACCTTCGTTGATATCCGAAGCGACCACCGACGCGGCTCCGAGCTCGCACAGCCGGCATGGCAGCAGCGCGTGGTCGGTGCCTACATCGCATATCCGCCTGTCCGTGCGGACAAGCGCCACTATTGCGGAAAGCCTGTCGTCGAGCCTTATCACTTATGCCAGAGCCTTGTTGAGGTTCGCTATGAGCTCCTCCACGTCCGTGCCGTGCACCATGCAGGCTTCCTCAACTGTCTCGCCGAGAGATGCGGGGCAGCCGAGGCAGTGCATTCCCATTTCAAAGAAGAAGGGAGCTGCGGCTTCCGCGTTTTCCTGGAGTATCTCGCCTATGAGTGTGTCCTTTGTTACTGTCATTTTATTATTCCTCCGTGTTGATAGTCATTCACAGCCGGCCGGGAGGCAGGGTTCTTCCGGCTTCCGCGGTCAACTATTATAATTGTACAGATATTATATTATAGCATTTTTCGCCGTAATAGTCAAGAAGATTTGAAAAAATGCGTTTTGCTCCGTCTCGTTGTGCAAAATGGCTAAAAATTGATATGATATTTCTACACTTGTACTTGTTTATAAACAAAAAAAGTATAGATTTTTTTGAAAAAATAGTGTATAATAGAATTCAGCGATTTATCGTGACCTATCCCGCGTGCTTCAGAATACGCGGAGAAATAAATCAGGGGGATACATAATGAAAACCTACAAATGCAAAAACATCCGTAATATCGTACTTGCCGGACACGGTGCAAGCGGAAAGACATCTCTCGCAGAGGCTATGATGTTCGTATCCGGAGGCATCGACAGACAGGGAAAGATCGCTGACGGAAACACCGTATGCGACTACGACCCCGACGAGATCAAGAGAAAGGTATCGCTCAACACTTCCATTGCCTACGCGGAATGGAAGGACGTTAAAATAAATATCGTTGACACTCCCGGTCAGTTCGACTTCATAGGCGGTATGTATGAGGGTATCAGAGCCGCAGAGACCGTCGCTATCACGCTTTCCGCGAAGGACGGCGTTCAGGTCGGCACCATCAAGGCATACAGAGAAGCCAAGAAGCAGGGCAAGGCTACCATGTTCGTAGTCACAAAGCTCGACGAAGAGAACTCCAGCTTCTACCGCGTACTCGAAGAGCTCAAGGAAAAGTTCGGCCCGTCGGTATGCCCGATAGTCGTTCCTTTCGATAAGTTCGGCAAGGTGGAAAGCTACATCAACCTGCTCGAAATGAAGGCTTACACTTACGAAAAGGGCAAGGCGACGGAAGTCGAAGTGCCTGCCTCCGAGAACCGCATCAAGGGTCTGCGCGCCGCTATGGCGGAAGCTATCGCAGAAACCGACGAAGAGCTCATGATGAGATTCTTCGAGAACGAGGGCGAGGACTTCACCGAGGCCGAGATCATCAAGGGTCTCCACGACGGCGTGGATCAGGGCATCATCACTCCCGTTATCTGCTGCGCTTCCGAGAAGCTCGAAGGCATCGACAAGCTGCTTGATACTATGATATATATGTGCCCGTCTCCCGACGAGCGCAAGGACGAGATCGTTGACTACAACGAGGATATGCCTCTGGCGGCATTCGTGTTCAAGACACTCGCTGACCCGTTCGTGGGCAAGCTGAGCTTCGTCAAGATCGTTGCCGGTGTTCTCACCGCAAAGGTGGACATGGTTGACGCGAGAACGGGCGAGACCGAGAAATTCGGCAAGATGCTCGCTCTGAAGGGCAAGAAGCAGGAAGAGATGATCGAAGCCTACGCGGGCGATATCGTGGCTCTCACAAAGCTCGACGACGCCAACACAGGCGACACTCTCTGCGATTCCTCCAACGTATTCTCGCTGGCTCCCATCGAGTTCCCCGTTCCCTGCTACTTCAAGGCCGTATCCGCCAAGGACAAGAACGACGAGGGCAAGATCAGCGCCGCTATCAGAAGACTCCTCGAAGAAGACCATACTCTCAGCTATGTGCATAATCACGAAACTCACCAGCGTATACTCGGCGGTCTCGGCGAACAGCATATCGACGCGGCAGTCGCCAAGCTCAAGAACAAGTTCGGCGTTGACGTAATGCTCAGCGACCCGACTATCGCTTACCGCGAGGCTATCCGCAAGAAAGTTTCCGTTGAAGGAAAGCATAAGAAGCAGTCCGGCGGCCACGGTCAGTACGGTCATGTCAAAATGGAATTCGAGCCCCACGACGGCGAAGAGCTCATATTTGAAGAGCGCGTATTCGGCGGAAGCGTTCCGAAGAACTTCTTCCCCGCAGTCGAGAAGGGTCTCCAGGAAAGCATCGTTCACGGCGTTCTCGCAGGCTACCCCGTTGTACGCCTAAAAGCTACGCTCTTCGACGGTTCCTACCACCCGGTAGACAGCTCGGAGCAGGCATTCAAAATGGCCGCTCACCTCGCATATAAGGCAGGCCTCGCACAGGCTTCCCCCTGCCTCCTCGAACCTATCGAGCTCATGAAGTTCACAGTCCCGGACGACAACACCGGCGATATCATGGGTATCGTCAATAAGCGCCGCGGCGCTGTCCTCGGCATGAACCCCGTAGGCGACGGCCTCACAGAAGTCGATGCCGAGCTCCCTATGGCCGAAACCGGCGACCTCGCTATGGTCATCCGCCAGATGACCAAGGGCATGGGCTGGTTCACTATGGAGTTCGCACGCTATGAGCAGCTCCCCTCCAACCTCGAAGCCGAAGTTATCGCTAACGCTCCTAAGTACAGCGAAGTAGAGGGTTAAGCAGAAAGTCGCTTGCGCTTGAGAACGAGAACAAGTAATCGCTGACGCTCGAGTGTTTGAGAGTCGCTTGCGCTCGAGTGCCTCCGGCGGCCAACCCCTTTAAAAAGGGTTTGGATCCCTAAACAAATCGCTTCGCCTTGCAGATTCGGTAATGTGTACCCCTTTTACAAACTATCAAAAGAGGCAGTACCGAAGGGTGTGGGTCACTGCACGATGCAGTGAGTGACCGCCCAGAAGCGCGCACGATGCGCGCAACTAAGCGGTCAACGGCGATTCGGAAAGCCCCACAAAAAACGCTGAATATACCGGCTGCGAGGCAGAAAGCCGCTCTTTACTGAATGTAACAGACGGATTGACAGCGCGGGTACCGCGCCGCCGCCGCCGCAAGCAGTTTTGCACAAAAGTGTAACGCAAAAATGACCGTTAATTCCCACATTATACAAAATCCCCCGGTCAAGTTTATTCAAATTTACTATTGCAATAAAATCGGCGCAGTGCTATAATGATACAAGTGATAGTAATAATCACTTCTCCGAAATTGCATCATTTCATTTTTTTCATAACTTATCTCCTTTATTTTTTCGCCCCGTATGCCTCACCGGCATACGGGGACTTTTTTCCCGTATTGCACATACCCGTAAAACTCCGTGTAAACTCATTTCAGAAATATACTGTAAAATTATCAAAAATTGCCGCACCTGTTTTAAATAATTGGTATAAAATTTAAAAAACTATTGATTTTTTGACGCGCCGGTGATATAATATCTGTAGTAAACTCGTCTGTTTCCCGCGCCAATGCGGCGGAATACAGATACAGTTGGGAGGATATATATGAAAGACAATCTCAAACAGCTTCTCTTCGCCTTCGATTACGCACTCGTGCCCCCCGGACATAAGGAAGAAGCCCTCAAAGCACTCCGTAATTTCATGAACAGAGTGAAAACCACAGGCAAGGAAATAAGAGTCTCCGCCATTTCGTTCAACGCCGGTGAAGAAATAAAGATCGTGAACCAGCCCATCGAGAAGATCAGACTTCCCCAGCTCGGCGTGGGTGTCGACGCAAAAGGCGCCTGCTCCATGCTCGATAAGACTTCCAAACTCATGGACGATATCGGCGTCCGCCTCACCAATACCCCCGAAGAAGAACGCCCCTCAAAAATAATACTCACCATACTGGTGTTCGGCCGCGACAACGCAAGCAAGAACTGCACCTACGAACATCTCCGCGAAATGATAGCACACCAGAGAGATGTGTACAGCTGGAAATTCTTCCTTATAACAGATTTCTCTATCAATATGGAAAAGCTCGGTATCGCCGAGGAAGATACCATAATGATAAAACATACGAACGGCGACTGGTTCAGGGAACCGTTCGAGGAGCTTTCGGAAAAGATCGTTGAGCTTTTGTGAGCAGCCAGGCACCGTGCTGTAAACCAGACTGCACGGTGCCGTATTTTATGATTGGAACAGCGAAAGGCGGTGATGACAAATGGAAAAGAAAATAAACAGGATCAAGGAAGGCCTCACTACCGCCGAGCATCTGTTTGTCGGTATTTTTGCGTTTGTCGCAATAGCCGCCGCCGTCATAATGCTCATGTATGTGCCGACAGCCCGCAGTTTCGTGAACGGCTATGCCGAGAATACAGTAAGGACAGGCACCGAAGGCAGCGCCGCAATATGCGAGGAATATTTCCGGCGCAATATGGCCGTGCTGCGGCTCAGTGCCGCCGGACTGGACGGTGTTGACCTTACGGATCCAAGAACCGTCATGGCAATCTGTACAAGGATAAGCGACAGCAGCGATTTCCGCCATGTGGGCTTCACTACGCCCGACGGCATAACGGTAAGCAGCTTCGGCGGCACAATGAATACCTCCACCCGCGTGTTCATACGCGAGGGGCTTGCCGGAGAAAAGTCCATGTATTCCCACACGAACTGCGACTTCGACGGCCAGATCATGGACGTATATTCGTATCCCGTCAAGAATAAGAAAGGCGAGATAATGGGCGTGCTTACGGGCGATAAGCGTCCGCTGCAGCTGTCCTCGCTGGGTCTTATGGATATCGCGGGCAGCAGGAATTACGGCCTTATCGTTGACAACGACGGAAAAGTCCTCTATGCCATGGACAACAACGAAGCGGGACTTCACGAGGGCAACAGCATCTACGACATAATAAGCGCCGACTCTCCTTCCGGCAAGGAGATCAACTATGTGCTCAACAGCGTTACCGACACCACGATAAAGGAAATAAACTTAAAGGGCGTTGATTATCTGACAGCGTTCACCCCCATGAAGGACGGCTTATGGACATTCGTTACGATAATACCGCAGAATACCGTCACCGGAGCGTTCAGTATGCTGACAATATTCTCGGTATCGGTAGTAGGAGCAATGACGCTGCTGCTGATCGTAAGCTCGCTGATGATGGCGATACGCATACACCGTATTTCCGAGGAAATCGGTGAAGCGGTGGAGTCCAGCCTCAGGCAGATGTACGTCGATCCGCTCACCGGACACGACGCAGTTGCGAAATTCCGCGAGAACTACGCCGCGGTCATGAAAGACACCGCCACCGGCCACGCAATGATATCCCTCGACGTGGACAGATTCAAGGCGGTCAACGATATGCTGGGCTTTGAGGGCGGAAACGATATAATCCGCCAGATCTCCGACATAATAAAGCGCAACATCGGCGCGAACGATTTCTTCTGCCGCAGCACCGGAGACCAGTTCTACATACTCGCGCACTTCTCCGAAAACGACGAGCTTGTTTCCCTTGCGGAACGCATAATCAACGATGTGGATTATATTACCGGAGATATAAAGCTGTCTCTGTCGATAGGAATTTACAAGATAGACGATCCCCAGATAAAGTCCCGCGTTGCCGCCGACAGGGCGGATATGGCGAGAGAGTCCATAAAGGGCAGGAAAGAAAGCCGGTATGTCTTCTTTGACAGCTCGATGCTGCGGAAGATACGCCGCGAGAAGCGCATAGAGGACATAATGGAGGACGCTCTGGCGCTGGGCGAGTTCATTGTATATCTCCAGCCGAAGTTCGGGCTCGGAGAGGAAAACACCGTTGTCGGAGCCGAGGCTCTGGTGCGGTGGATGCACGAAGGAAAGCTCATACCGCCCGGAGAATTCATTCCGCTGTTTGAGAAGAACGGCTTCGTCAACAAGATAGACTATTATATATTCGAGGAAGTCTGCAAGCTCCAGAAGAAGTACATAACGCTGGGCTATGTGCCCAAGGTGATCTCGGTCAATATGTCGCGCACGCACATCCACCACCCCGGCTTCGTAAGTGAGCTGGCGGCGATATGCGCGAAATACGAAGTTCCCACAAAGTATTTCGAGATAGAGATAACCGAGAGCGCGGCCTATGAGGATATGGACATTCTCTGCGATATTTTCAGGGAAATAAAGGACGTGGGATTCCACGTTTCCATTGACGACTTCGGCACGGGATATTCGTCGCTGAATATGCTGAAGGATCTGCCCGTGGACGTGCTGAAGATAGACCGCTCGTTCCTCACGGAGAACGCCGACGAGCATGAGAGCGCAAGCATCATCATCGGCTGCGTGGTATCCCTTGCGGCTGCGCTGGAGATAAGCACGATATGCGAGGGCATAGAGACAAAGGAACAGGCCATGCTTCTGACGAAGCTGGGCTGCAATATGGCGCAGGGATTCTTCTTTGCGAGACCGATGCCTGTTGCCGACTACGAAAAGCTAACTTACGGGATATGAGGTGAGCCGGATTGAACGATGACGATATAGTACAGAGGATCGTCGATATTACCGACGGAGCCGCGGAATCGCTGTTTCTGGCGCTGAAATACTGCTACCTTGTATCGGACGCGGATTTCTACAACATAAACGTCAAGGACATATTCAGGATAGGCCTGAGCGACATCACCAGACCCGACAGCTTCCGGTGTCTCGGGCTGTCGCCGGAGCGCGGCAATATAGGCGAGATGAACGGCGAGAACTTCGCGCAGGTGCAGGAGATAATCAGGTACAGCTTCGCGGTGAGGCTCCCATTTGCGCGGCGCGACGCCATAGACAGCACCGTGAAGGAAAATCAGATAAAGCTCGCTTATGAGCTGCTGGGCGAATACGGGTTTGCCAATCCCGAAGGGCTGGTGCCGCTGACATTCAAGTCCTCGGTGTGGCTGGCGAAGACGAAGAAGCCCGAGCCGCAGTACGACACGGAATGGTTCCGGAGCTGGGTATATACTTACGGCGTGGAGCTGTCGGCAATAAACAACCGCAATATGTTCCTGCTGGGCTGCGCGGACGCGCTGTTCCCGCTGTATTATGCGGCGCTTAAGGAAAGGCTCGTCAACGAGCTTAACGGAACGGAGAACGAATGAAGAAAAGAAGATCACTGATAATTACCGCGGCTCTTGCAGCTGCGGTATTCCTTAGTACGGGCTGCTCCGGCGGCAGCACCGCGCAGACATCTGCGGAGAAAACCACGGCAGCCGCACCGGCTGTCACGGAAACGGAGCAGACAACCACCGTGCCGGAAACGGAAGGACCCGAAAGGAGACCGAATATCGTGAGAACAGCCGAAGAACTCGCAGGAAAGAAAGTAATAGCGCTTACCTTTGACGACGGCCCCAATACGGGCGTCACAAACGAGATACTCGACATCGCGGAGCAATACGGGATAAAGTTCTCGTTCTTCGTCATAGGGCAGAACATAAACGACGAGACCGCGAAGGCCATGCAGCGCGCACATTCGCTGGGCTGCGAGATAAACACCCACAGCTTCACCCACAGCGATATGACGAAAATGACCGCGGAGGAGATCACCGACGAAATGGACAGGACGGCGGAGCTGATAAACAGGTATGTCGGCGAGTACCCGAAGTTCTTCCGCCCGCCCTACATAGCGGTGAGCCCGGAGCTGTACGCCGCCATAGACCTGCCCTTCATATCCGGCCTCGGCTGCAACGACTGGGAGGATAAGGTAAGCGTTGAAAAGCGCGTGAAATTCCTTACGGAGAAATGCCCCGAGGGCTGCATAGTCCTGCTGCACGATCAGGCGACAAACGAAAAGACCGCCGAGGCGGTAAGGCAGGCTGTACCGATGATGCTGGAGGACGGCTTCGAGTTCGTGACTGTCTCCGAGCTGTTCGTGGCCAAAGGAATCACGCCCGCCGCGGACAAGGAAGTCATTTACAGCTATGCCACGGAAAGCGGCTGGAAGTGATCGTGTAAAAGCAAATCAATCAAAATTTGTGAAAAATGTCAATTGACCTTATGAGAAGGATATTATATAATATATCGTGAGCAAGCAGGTTTACTGCTTATTTTAAGGAGGATTATATACTATGAAATTCAGAAAAGTTTTAGCTGGTATCGCAGCAGCCGCTGTTTGTGCTTCGGCAGTTGCAGCCACAGCAGGCGCAGAACTCATCGAAGTTGAAGATGTGAAGGACGAGAACGGTCTCCTTCTTTTCGACAGCTCCCCCTCGAGCTGGATGCCCGTTGCTTACTCCAACGGTGAGCGCGACACAAACCAGAAGGCTGTTATCGACTACGGCGTAGACTGGTCCAAGGCACAGAGAGTTGAAGTAGTTTTCGTTGTTGACGATCAGAACCCCGAGTACTCCCGTGACGACTGGGACGGCGCTTTCGGCGGCGGTATCGTTCTCTCCAGCCAGGCTGACGGCAACACCACACACAACTGGAACGCAAAGCAGTTCTGGGGCGTAATCGATGAAGACCTCGAGCTCGAGACTATCGACGAGAACAAGGATCTCCGTCTTGCAAAGGAAGGCGACTACACCTACAGACTCACAATGCCTATCGACGAAGACAACTTCGTAGTTGATAACGCTCAGCTCGTTCAGATCTGCATTCAGGACTGGTCCGGCGTAACATTCTGGGCTATGAAGGTCAAGTCCATGGAAGTCAAGGATGAGAACGGCAACGTTATGATCTCCTGGGACGAAAACGGTAAGTGCAACCTCGCACCCGTAGGCGCAGCCGCAGCAGCTCCCACTGAGGAAGTTACATCAGCTCCCGCTGAGGAAGCAACAGTAACAGCAGCTGCCGCTTCCGATGTTGCAGCAGCAGGCGATACAGCAGCAGCTACAACCTCCTCCAAGGGTTCTCCCGACACCGGCGTTGCTGACGTTGCAGCAGTTGCAGGTCTCGCAGTCCTCGCAGGCGGCGCTCTCGTAGTTGCTAAGAAGAGAAAGTAATCTCACCCACCCATAACAAAACGGAGACGGTCACCCCGCCTCCGTTTTTTTGTCGCTTGCGCTTGAGTGTGAAGAGAGTCGCTTACGCTTGAGTTCAGAAGAGAGTCGCTTGCGCTTGAGTTGCCTCCGGCGGCCAACCCCTTTAAAAAGGGTTTGGATCCCTAAACAAATCGCTTCGCCTTGCAGATTCGGTAATGTGTACGCCTTTTACAAACTATCAAAAGGGGCAGCGCCGAAGGGGGTGGGTCACTGCACGATGCAGTGAGTGACCGCCCAAAAGCACGCACGACGCGTGCAACTAAGCGGTCAACGGCGATTCGGAAAGCCCCACAAAAAAACGCTGAATATACCGGCTGCGAGGCACAGACTTTAAAAATCAGATAATATGAAGTGACCCCTCTTGCAAAGCGTGGATTACTCTGCTAAAATAAAAGTGAAAGAAA
>JAEEGL013940695.1_pt1 | contig 15722 bp, 11 predicted proteins | sample 9134231 | NCBI WGS metagenome assembly JAEEGL01 (sample SAMN16246548, study PRJNA631951) | gut metagenome | biome: gut microbiome; feature: rumen; material: fiber-attached | host: Bos | place: Iran: Karaj | collected 2018-10
GCAGAGCGGTGCTAAGAGGATCCTGTTTGTCCATCACGATCCCAGGCATCCCGATGCGAAACTGCGCGAGATGGAAGCAGTGCTGAAAGGGAAAAACGCGGCGCTGGCCAGGGCCGGTGAAGTAATAGAATTATAAGGCTTGGTTGGAGGCAGTATGAACAAGAAGAAGGGTTTGATCATCGGTGGTATTGTTGCGGCGAGCGGGGTCATTGCGATCGTTGTTGTGATATTGTTGTTCGGAAAGGGCGACAAGATCGCTGCAACGACGATGCGTCTTTTGAGAATCGAGGGTACGGTTATCCTGGAGTCCGGTGGCGTGAAGAAGGAGATCATCAATAATCTGAAGCTGAACAGCGGCGATAAACTGACTACCGAAGCGGCCAGCCTGGCTTCCATCAGCCTGGATGATTACAAGGCAGTCACACTGGAAGAGCTGAGTATTGCGGAGTTTATGCAGGAAGGCAAAAAGCTGGATCTGAATCTGCAAAAGGGAGCTCTTTTCTTTGAGGTGAATAAGAAGCTGGAAGATGATGAAGCCTTTCAGGTGCGGACTTCTACAATGATCGTAGGTATCCGTGGTACCGTCGGTTATTTCTTTGTAGATAACGGAAATGGGCAGCCCGGAATCCTGTTGATGTCCGGAAACGTGGATGTGAAAGGCATCAATCCTGCTACGAATGGTGAAAAAACAACATCCGTGCATCCGGGCCAGATGGTGTATGTCTATTTGTTTGATGAAGAGAAACCGGAGGATAGTGTGGACTTCGAATTGCGTGATATCAGCGAAGATGAGATCCCTGAGGCGGTGATCCGCTTCCTGGTGAAACCGGAAAACGCGGAACTGTTGGAACGGGTATGTCAGGAGACCGGCTGGGATATCAACAAGATTCGCGAGATCGGAGAGCATTTGGATGATCCGGATACAGTAAGTGATAATGATGCGGAACCGTCGGAAACGCCGACTCCGAGTCCGGACCCGAGTCCCAGTCCAAGCCCCTCAGCGACTGTGACACCTACACCAAGTGCAACGGTAACGCCTACTCCGACAGCAAAACCGACAACAGGCGGGCAAGGAGGCGATGGCAATGGAGATCCGACGCCTACTCCAACGGTAACGGTGACGCCTACGCCGACTATAACAGCAACCCCTACGCCGACGCCAACAGTGACGCCGACACCTACACCGATGCCAACGGTGACACCGACGCCGACGCCAAGACCGACGGCTACTCCTACGCCGGAGCCGGATAATAATGATGATGACGACGATGATGATGATGATGAGCCGACCCCTACGGATGAGCCGACCCCGACGATAGAAAGTGTTTCGATCGAATCTTCTGCGGAGATCACGGTAGGTGAGTCCTATACGATTAGTATTAGTGTGGATCCGACAGATTCCAGTGATCAAGTGGAATGGAGCACCAGTGATAGCTCTGTGGCAAGTGTTGATCAGAATGGCCGCGTGACCGGTGTGAGCGCGGGTGTTGCAAAGATCACGGCCTCGGCAACGGACGGCAGCGGAAAGAGCGCTGTATGCAAGGTGATCGTAGAGGATGAATCGACACCTACGATCACAAGTCTGCAGATCGATGCATCGATGACCGTAAAAGTGGGAGACAGCAAACGGATCTCCATCAGTGTAGAACCGGAAGATGCCAGCGGTAATGTGAAATGGACCAGCAGTGACAGTACGGTGGCGACTGTAAGCGATGATGGTTTGGTAGAAGGCCTTAAGGGCGGTACCGTTACGATCACGGCTACGGCGACCGATGGCAGTGGCGAGTCCGATACCTGCGAAGTGACAGTCACCGATACGATCGAGGCGGAGATGATCTCCTTTGTAAAGGCACCGGATAAGCTTCCGTCGACCAGCTACTGGACTATAAGTGAAGAGGATATTCTTTTTGTTCCGGAGGATGCAACGGATAAGACGTTGACATATACTATAGCGGATGAAAGCATCGCGACGGTAGACAGCAGCGGTAAAGTGACTGCGCATAGCCCCGGTGAAACTACACTGACGGCTACTACGACGAATGGGAAGACGGCAACGGTTTCAATTATGGTAGGACAGGCTATCGAATCCATCACATTTACGGAGGATGTGGATCCTGTACCGGCTGGGCAGACCGTTCCGTTAATGGAATACGTATCTGTAGAGCCGTCGAATGTAGACAGTGATTTTGCTTCACTTACCTGGATCAGTACTAATACATCGGTTGCAACGGTAGACTCCTCCGGAATGGTGACGGCGGTGGCGCCGGGCACTACAACGATCACGGTTTCTGCGCGCGGCGGTACAACGGAGAGTTGTACGTTAACCGTAACAGAGGCGGAAACGGAAACAGGACCGACATTGACGATGGGTACACCGGAGTATTTGAGCGACGGCAGAGCGATGATCTATTTTACACTTTCCAATATGGAGGATGGTGTTGATTATGAGGTGAACCTTACAGACCATACGTATTATTCAGAAGATAATGATGCATACATTGATCCGGATGATGGTACAGGGCACATCAAAGTTATCGGTGAATCCGGCACCTCACATCCGGTGAGTCTAAAGATTATCGGGGAGGTAAATGACGTATCAGTATGGGAAAAGGAATATGAAGATGTGATCACGCTTACCATGCCGTGACCGGTATAGAAAGAAGGCGAAAGTAACTTCCGGTCTGTGTAATTTGAAATTTAAAGGTAATGGAGAGAGAACGTTGAAGTCGCAGAAGCGCAATATCCGCACAATCTTATATGCATTTGCGATCGCCCTTGCCTTCACCATCCTGGTGTGGCTTGGGATATTGCGTTGGCCGGACCAGTGGGTGCAGGATCATCTGTACCAGAAGCCGCAGTATATGAGCGGCGAAGTGCTGCTCTTCGGTATTGATGAAAAATCACTGGCAGAGCTGGGGCCGTACAATACCTGGGACCGTCATGTGATGGCGCGTGCGTTGGAAGCATTGGCATCTGACCCGGAGCAGCGTCCGGCGGTGGTGGCCATCGATACCCTCTATTCCATGAAGACCGATGAGGAAGCGGATGAGCATCTGGCGCAGGCGGCAGAGGAGCTGGGCTGTGTGGTCACAGCGACGGCAGCAGCGTACGATTCCGGCTGGTATGAGGCGCTGGACGGATCGCTGGAATGGGATGACTATCGTATCGTACAGTATGAAGAGCCCTATGAGGAGCTGAAAGCGGTCACGACCCAGGGGCACATCAACGCGATGTACGACAATGACGGTATCATGCGTCACGGTCTCTTGTATATCGAGCCGGAGCAGAGAGTGTATTCCATGGCCTATCAGGTGGTACGGATGTATATGGAGAATCGCGGAGAGAAATTCATACCGCCCCATACCAACCGCCGTGGCCAGTTTTATGTGGCATTCACCGGCAAACCTCGTGATTATTACGACCAGTCTTTTGTGGATCTGGTAGAAGGGCGCATTCCGCCCAGCTATTATGCCGGGAAGATCGTTTATATCGGACCTTATGCAGCCGGCCTGCAGGATGCTTATTTCACCCCCATCGACCGTGCGGAGGCGATGTATGGTGTGGAGTTTCAGGCCAATGAAGCCCAGCAGTTTCTGGCGCAGAATTATCCCCAGGAATTGTTTGATCAGGTGCAGTATGCAGTGTTGTTCGTGGTGTGTTTTGCGGCGGGCATTCTGTTCTTTCGCTGGAAAGTGGTTCCGTCGGCGCTTCTCTGTACGGTACTGACAGGAACTCCGTTTCTGGTAGCGATCAAGGCGTATGATGCCGGCTATATCCTGCATCCCCTGTGGCTGCCGGTGGGAGTTTTGATCCAGTTTGGCGTGTCCGTGGTGATCCATTATGTGCATGCGGCGAAGGAGCGGCAACAGATTACACACACCTTTGAACGCTATGTGGCGCCTGAGATCGTACAGGAGATCCTGAAGGAAGGTACCGAGACCTTATCCCTGGGCGGTAAGCTTTGTGACATCGCGGTGCTCTTTGTGGATGTACGCGGGTTTACGACCATGTCCGAACGTCTGGATCCGGAGAAAGTGGTCTTTATCTTAAATCGTTATTTAACTATGGCCAGCAGCTGCGTGGAAGAATACAATGGCACACTGGATAAATTCGTCGGTGATGCGATGATGGCGTTTTGGGGCGCACCGCTCCCGCAGGAAGATGCGGTGTACAATGCTGTCCGCACTGCACAGGCGATTGTAGAGGGCGCAGCAAGAGTCTCGGACGAATTAAAGGAAGAGATCGGTGAGGAATTGCGCGTCGGTGTGGGCGTGCATTTCGGCCCGGCCATCGTGGGAAATATGGGTGCGGAGCGGCATATGGATTACACGGCCATCGGTGATACTGTCAATACGGCAGCGCGTCTGGAGGCTAATGCCCCGGGTGGTACCGTTTATATCAGCCGTGCGGTAGCGGATGCTCTGGGAGATCGCATTGAGACCACTTCTCTGGGCGGTACGATAAAACTGAAGGGGAAGGCTGACGGTTTTGAGGTATTGAAATTGGAGAAGATCTTGTAAACATGGGAGTTCAGGTAGAAATCAACGGAAAAAAAGCTAGTTTCTCTTGCAAATTGCCTAAAGAAATTGTATACTTAAAGAACAATTTTATGAAAATGTCATAAAAACATGTCGCAAAGGAGGATTTCTTATGTTTGGCAAGCCCAAGATCAATCCCCACGAAGAAGACCTGAAGAAACTGATGGAATATATGAAGGAGGCCACTGCCGGAAAAGCGCCGACCGCAGAGGCGGAGGATTTCCATGATCCGGCACTGGCGGCATGCTTTAATGCACTGATCCGGAGCAATTATACCGCAAACAATGTGTTTGTTATGCGTATGAACGATGCCATGAAGGAGATCGGTGATTCTTCCGTGGTCAAAAATATGATCGAGGAAGTAAATTCACAGGCCGAAGTGGTCAATCAGATCCATTCCTCCGGCGAGGAACTGGAACATTCCATTACCAATGTGCAGAGTGCAGTGTCCAATATCCAGAAGAGTTCGGATAACCTGATCAAAACGACACATGAGTGTGCGGGAGAGATCACCGACAGCATTACCACCATCGAAGCGTCTTCGACGGAAGTAAATGAGATCAATACCAAACTGCTCACCTTCCGTGACAATGCGGCAAATATCACCAAGATCATTGATCAGATCAAGGATCTGGCAGACAATTCCTCCCTGCTGGCTTTGAATGCGTCCATTGAGGCGGCCCGTGCGGGGGAAGCCGGACGAGGCTTTGCCATCGTGGCACAGCAGATGGGCGAGTTGTCCAACAATACCACGGCTTGTGCGGATTCGGTAGTGAAATATATCGATGAATTGCTGGGCAGCCTGGACACACTGGCGGCTTCCGTAAAAGATACAACGAAACACTTGCAGGAAGGGACTGAGCATGTTGCTCAATCCGTGAAAAATATGGATCGTATGACATCGAAACTGGATGAAATGAATACGGATATCGATGCGATCTTCCGGGAGATCAATACACAGTCTACCCTGACAGAAGATTTTATCGCCCTGGGCAATACGGTAGCCAAAGGATTTGAGCGGCTGGATGCAGAATGTTTCAATACCGGCGAGCATCTGTTCAAGATCTCCCGCCGTGTGGATGGTGTGCGTTCCGATATGGCGAGAGGCCGCGCGGAGCTGACACAACTGGACTGGATCACGGTGTTTGAAGTGGACCATCTGATCTTTACCTGGAGACAGTATAACAATCTGGTCGGTTTTGAACATTTGAAGATCGAGCAGGTGAATAACCCGAAGGGGTGCAAGCTCGGCAAATGGATGGCGGCGCAGACCGATAAAAAGATCACATCTTCCCCGGCATTTAAGCAGACGTATGATTATCATAATGATGTGCACCGACATGCGGTGGATTGCTTTAACGCATCGGCCAAAGGGAACCGCGAGGAAGCGTTGCAGCATTTTGAAAAAGCCTATGATTCCTATAAACAACTGCTGGGAGCCTTGGGCGACCTGCGCAGAGTGATGAAATCGGCCGGATACAGTGAAGAAACACCGATCAAATAAGCATAAAAAAACAGCCGCTCCGATCAAAAATGGAGCGGCTATTCTTTTTTGGTTTCTTAATCTTTTACGATGTACTTATTGATCGCATCATCAACTACCGGCAGCTTGATGGTCTGGATCTTGCAAGCCTTTACAGCAAGCAGCAACATCAGAGCGGATTTTGCAAAGCCGATGATCCACAGGATGAAGTCAAAGATCTGATTGATCTTGGAGATCACTTCGTTGCTGTTGAAGCTCTGGCTTGCATTTACGATCCTGGTGATCCAGTCGATAAAGGTGCAGCAGTTCGGCAGAATGTCCACGATCCAGTTCAGAGCGGATACGAACAATACGATCACCAGTGCCTTCAGTGCGGAAAAGCGCAGGAATTCATTTTCTTCCTTCAGCAGGATGTAGCCCGCCATGATCGTCAGTGCAACGGCACCGGCAAACTGCCCTACCAAAAAGCACAGACACGCAAGAAAACCACAGTGAATACCCAGTTTTGATTTCATAAATAGTTACCTCCTCGTTGGTTTGGTTTATGTCAATACCGCTATGGTACTGATCTTGTTTGGATTACCCTCAGAAATGCAGTCCGCCATCCCCGGCATGTCGCAGGATCATAGCAGAGTGTTTCGGTAAGGTAATGGTGATGCGGCCGTTTTCCAGCCAGTATTCTTCCCCGCTGTCATCGTAGCCATCTTCCGTCGTGAGCATGATCTGCTTCAATGTGGCATTTTTGCGGATGCCCAATTCCCAGAGCTGGAATTCCTGTGTCACAGAGCCATCATTATTATTGATGAAGACTGCCGACTGGCCTTCCCGGTCGAAGCGTCCGAAAGCGATCACGCCGCGTGCGCTGCCCAGTGCTTTGATGGAGCCGTGTTTAAACTCGTGGCAGTTGCGGTGAATGCGGATCATCCGGCGGTGGAAGTCGATCATCTCCTGATCTTCGTGTCCCCAGGGATAGGTGCGTCGGTTATCCGGATCGGTCCAGCCGCATACACCTGCCTCGTCGCCGTAATAAATGGTGGGCGAGCCTACCCAGGTAAACTGGAAGAGTACTGCCTCACGCATCACGGCAGGGCTGACCCCTTCATTTGCGGCAGCGGCACCGGCCGTGGCGGTTCGTCCTACCTTGCGGTTGGTACGCGTCAGGAAACGGGAATGATCGTGGTTGGATAGTTCATTCATCGCCGTAAACATTGACGGTACCGTCATATCGGCATTATGATACATCATAGCTGCCCAGAAATTGTCGGTATTGTTGAGCTGGTCTCCCTTGAAATCATCGGAATGCTTTTGCATACCGGTCAGGAACCAGGTGATGGGCTCCATAAAGGCGTCATAGTTCATGACGGTATCCCATTCGTTGCCCTGCAGCCAGGCTGCGGGGGAGCCGTAATGCTCGGCCAGGATCACCGCTTCGGGATTGGCAGCCTTCACGGCTTTGCGGAATTCCTGCCAGAAGATATGGTTAAATTCCGTGGAATGTCCCAGATCGGCAGCCACATCCAAACGCCAGCCGTCAGCATTGTAAGGCGGTGATACCCATTTCTGCCCTACGCGCAGGATGTATTCCTGTAATGCCTTGGATTCCTCATAATTGAGCTTCGGCAGGGTATCGTGTCCCCACCAGCCGTCGTAAGAACCGTTGTACGGCCACTTGTGACGGTCGTGGAAATAGAAGAAATCGTGATATGGACTGCCTTCTTCTATATAAGCGCCCTTGGCATAGCCTTCGGCATTTTCGTAGATACGCTCCCGGTCCAGCCATTTGTTAAAGGAGCCGCAGTGGTTGAATACGCCGTCCAGGATCACACGGATGCCGCGGCGGTGTGCTTCGGCCACCACTTTGGCGAAGAGCTCATTGCTGGCTTCCAGGTTTTCCAGGTTCGTCACGCGGTTAATATAACGGGTGGCATGCATATTATCCTGATCACCGGGGGCTAACAGTTCACCGCTGTCATTTACGATGCGCCCGAAATGCGGATCGATATAGTCATAATCCTGAATATCGTATTTATGATTGGAAGGAGAGACAAAGAGCGGATTGAAGTAGATCACCTCAATGCCCAGTTTCTCCAGATAGCTCATCTTATCCAACACACCCTGCAGGTCGCCGCCGTAAAACTCGCGTACCCCCATGGTGGCGGGGTATTTGTCCCAGTCGTTGACCTTTATGGTGTGTTCATTGATATAACTGTACTCGTCACTTTCCACATCGTTGGTGGAATCACCATTGTAGAAACGATCCACAAAGATCTGATACATCACGGCACCTTCCGCCCAGGCAGGCGTCTGGAAACCGGGGAGGATGCGGAATTTGAAATGCTCCTCCGGGGTGCGCACCACGCCTCTGGTGTCGAAAAAAACAGAGATATTGCCGGTGTGTACTTCAAAATAGTAGGAGAAAGGTTCGTTCTCCAGTTGTACCTTGGTGGAATAGTAGTCAAAGAGCTCATCCCGGTTGATCTTGTCCATGGTGAGCTTTTCGGCACCGGATACCAGGATGACACGGTCAACATTATTTATATAAGTACGAAAACGGATCTGTACCTGATCGAAACCCATCGGCTGGGCCGGGGGGATATAGTTTGCAGTGGTATCGGTATACAGAGCGTTTTTACGTAAGATGGGACGCATTCCGGCGATATAGTTGTGATTTAAGCGGGTAAAACTGGCTTCCTGCATAAAAACTTCTCCCAAGGGGATCTTTTTTCGGTACGAAAACACATCGGATCGTGTATTCCGTGCCATTCTCCAAGTCACAATTTTACAATAAGCAGGTCAAAATTACAAGGAAAAGTGTCTTTTGGTGTGCTAAGCGTGCTAAATGGATCAGAACAAAATATGGATTATCTGTAAATGACTTTGTTCACAAATGTTCATAGATGTCCATACAAATACCGACAAATTATGGGTAGAAGTGGGAGAAAATATCGATTTTATGCGGTTTCACGAGATGCTTGTGAACTAGTATGTAAGAATATGAACGCAAAATGAACATACTGTGAAAATATTGAAAACGGAAGCGCTTACATTGTTAGACTTTCACAAATTTGTCATTTTGACATAAATAATTAAAGAATTGCCTTGAATAAAGAAAAGCACTATGTTAGAATCACCATTGTGGGCGAAAAGGGCCCTTCGGAAATGTAAAATGTGCACAAAAAAGAGATCTTCTTTTGCAAAGTGCCGATTCGTGGTTTCCGAAAGATCGTTTCTTGGATCTGAAAAAAATACGCAGTAAAGAAAGGGAGAGTTATGAAGGACTTTTTAGAAAACACGAGAAAACACAAAGCCCATGTGATATTGGCTTTGCCGGCATTTCTGGTACTATTCTTTATCATGTATGTTCCGATGACGGGTCTTGTGCTTGCATTTAAGAATTTCGATTCAAGACTGGGTATCTACAAGAGCCCGTTCTGCGGCCTGGAGAACTTCAAGTTCCTGATCGCATCCAAGGCAACATTCCTGACGATCACCGGAAACACTTTGTTCTATTATGTAGTATTTACTGCGATTGGAACACTTCTGAATGTAGCGTTGGCAGTAGCAATCGACCAGTGTGTGTTTAAGAAGTCTACCAAGGTAATGCAGACACTGATGATCATTCCGGTCTTCATTTCCTACGCAGCAGTACAGTTTATCGTGTACGCGTTCATCAGCAAGGACACCGGTCTGATCAACAATATGCTGGGAACCAACACAAGCTTCTATACAAATAAGAAATTATGGCCGGCGATCCTGACGGTCGTAAAGATCTGGAAAGACACCGGTTACGGTTCGGTTCTGTATATGTCAGTGCTGGCAGGTATCGATACTGAGTTGTACGAAGCAGCGGAGATCGACGGCGCAAACCGTTGGCAGAAGATCTGGCACATTACACTGCCAGCCCTGATCCCGATGATCACCGTAATGCTCCTGCTCTCTGTAGGTAACATTATGAGATCCGATACCGGTCTGTTCTATCAGGTAACCAGAGACAGCGGTGTGCTGTACGATACCACCCAGGTTATCGACTCGTATGTACTGCACTCCATCTTTAAGAATTCGAATTTCGGATTTACGGCTGCAACATCCTTCTTCCAGTCAGTCATCGGCTTGCTACTGATGCTCTTTGCAAACTGGACGGTTAAGAAGATTGAGCCCGAGAACGCGTTATTCTAAGCTTAAGAAGGAGAGAAAAAGACAATGGCAAACGAAACTACTATGGCAGTAGCAGCAGATAAAAAAGATGAGAAGAAGATCAAAAAAGATGCGGATCTGATGCCTTCCAAAAAAGAGAAGATGACATTTGGGCAGATCATTCTGCTGGTGCTCCTGGCACTGTTCACCATCTTCTGCTTTGCACCGGTGATCCTGGTCTTCATCGCAGCATTTACGGATGAGATTTACATTACCCAGCACGGTTTCTCCTTCTTCCCGGAGAAATGGTCCATGGCAGGTATGAATGCAGTGTTCAAATATGGTAAGCAGCTCTTCACCTCTTATGCAGTGACCATATTTGTAACGGTAACGGGTACTCTGTTTGGTCTGCTGATCATGAGTATGTACGCATATGCGATCAGCCGTAAGGGTTTCCGCCTTTCCAAGTTTTTATCGATCTACCTGCTGATCCCGATGCTGTTCAACGGCGGACAGCTTTCCGGATACATCATCTTCACTTCGGTGTATCATTTGAAGGACAGCTTGTTGCTTTTGATCCTGCCGCTGTGTGTAACAACAATGAATGTTATTATATTAAGAACATACATCGCCAACAGCATTCCGCAGGAATTGATGGAAGCAGCCAAGATCGATGGCGCCGGCGAGTACAGAACATTTTTCAGTATTACACTTCCGTTGCTGAAACCGGCACTGGCAGCAGTCGGATTTATGATGGCTACCGCTTACTGGAATGACTGGCAGAACGCATTGCTCTACATTGATACCAACTCCAAGAAGCCTCTGCAGCTTCTGCTGGTAAACATTCAGAAGAGTATTCAGTTCCTGCTCAACAACAACAATGTACCGGCATCTGCAAGAGCGGCAATGGGTGGTGCGATCCCGCAGAACTCCGCAACGATGGCAACCGTTATCGTCGTTATCGGACCGATCATGGTAGCGTACCCGTTCTTCCAGAAGTACTTCATCAAGGGTCTGACGGTAGGTTCCGTAAAGGGTTGATGCAAAAGGCTATTGTTACGGCCGGCATAGAAGATGTGCAAATCAGTGACAACATAACATACGGTATTCAGGAGCGGGCACAGCGTCCGTTTCCGGGAATATATAAACTAAGGAGGAAAAAAATCATGAAAAAATTCAACAGAATTGCAGCAGCAATTCTCGCCGGTGTGATGACCGTTTCTATGGCGGCTTGTACCGACGGCAACGGTGGAGCAGCAGGCAACGGCGGCGACGCTGGTAACGCTGGTAACGCTGGTAACGAAGGCAACGCTGGTAACGGCGGAGCAGCAGTTGACAGCGGCAACGGTGGCGCAGCTACTACAGCAGATGGCGCTGTAGTGATCGATGTGTACAGACGTACATTCAACCTTGGCGCAGTAGATGACGCTCAGGTTCAGAAGGTACAGGATGCGATTAACGCATACATCGCTGACAAGATCAATGTACAGATCGTTCTGCACGACATCGCTTCCGAGTACGAAGACAAGGCAAACCTGGCAATCAACAACAAGGAAGTAGATCTCCTTTGGACCGCTTCCTGGGAGTCCACCATCGGTACCAACGATCTGTATGCAGCAAACGCCGTATACGATCTGACCGATCTGGTAGCAGGCAGCAAGCTGTATTCTTCTATGGATGAAGGACAGTGGGAAGCTACCAAGTACGATGGCAAGATCTTCTTCGTACCGGTATACAAGGACAACGTAGAAGGCTATGACTTCATGTTCCGTCAGGATCTGGTAGATCAGTTCGGATGGGATATCAGCAGTGTTAAGAAGCTGGCTGATCTGGAGCCGATGCTGGCAGACGCTAAGGGCGCTGGTATCAAATATCCGTACCTGACCCAGAAGACCCCGATGTTCTACAGATGGTATATCAATGATTTCGATTTCTTTACTGCAGATTCCGCTACGAACTTCTTCGCAGTAGACAAGAAGACCAACGAAGTTGTAGATACCATTCTGACCCCGCAGTATGCAGAGTTTGCAAAGCTGATGGGTAAGTGGGCACAGGAAGGCTACCTTTCCGAGGATGACCTGACCAAGACCACAACCGATACCACAACCCAGACTCAGGATTGGGCTATCACCTGGTGGACCGATATCCCGGTAAATGACGAAGCAGATGCTCGTTACAACCAGGATGTAACTATGACAACTGCAACTGACAGATGGGCACACTCCACTTCCGCACTTGGTTCCTGCTTCGCAGTAGCAGCTACCTGTACTCCGGAAGAGGCTCAGGCTTGCGTAGACTTCCTTGGCCTGCTCTACACTGACAGCACTCTGGCAGATATGTACACCTTCGGTATCGAGGGCGAGGATTACGAGTATGATGCAAATCATCAGGTAACTCAGCACTCCGATAAGTACAACCACTCTATGTGGGAGTCTGCATCCGCAACTGTTGTAACTCCGCTTGACAACGAGCCGGCTAACAAGGCTGAGCTGTACAAGGACTTCAACGGTGGTGCTAAGACTTCTCCGGCAGCTGGTTTCCGTTTTGACAAGACTCCGGTAGAAGATAAGTATACCGCTTGTGCAAACCTGTTCGAGCAGTACGGATTTGTACTGGAGAACGGTGGTGTTGCTCCGGAAGATGTAGATGCATACATCGAAGAGTATCAGAACGCTCTGGATGAAGCTGGTTATCAGGATGTACTTGCTGAGTTCCAGTCCCAGTACGATGCTTGGAAGAAATAATTTCTGACAGCAAAACAGAATGATGAGAGCGTCTGCCGTAAGGCAGGCGCTCTTTTTTCTGTTATAAAAGAGTACGGCGGCTCTTGAAAACACGCTCTTTCTATGATAAAATCTGCTATATGGGGTTTTATTACTGAAGGAAGAGAGGGGAAGGTGCAAGCCAATGATAGATGTCAATCAGATCATGTTTGATATGATCAGGAAAAGCAATACGGTACAGACCTCCAATGTGATGGAAATCGAGGAGATCGTCGATACTGGTCTGGAGAAAAATGAGGAAAATATCCAGAAGATCGCGATCGAGTACCTGCAGGAGAAGGGGTATAGCCAGTCGGTCCAGAATATGGATATGGCGAAACAGAGTATTATGGAGAGCTCCGAGTGCTCCGATACCGTACGCGTGCGCAGACGCCGTGAAATGGTAGAAGACCTGTTGCAGGAAGCAGAACCGGAAGAGCTGGAAAAGCTGATGGATGTCTGCCTGCTGGATAATCTGATGAAGGTGTCCGAGAAACTGGACGGACTTTCGGCCAGCCGTGTGGAGTATGCGGTAGAGATCGTAGATGAGATCCTTCTGGATAAGGAAAAAGGCGGGAATTCCCTGGTGGAGTTTGTATCCCTGCAGACGCTGTTAAACCGCTATGCTGCACAGGGCTTCCATGTAAAGAGCTTCCTGACCAGAGAAACCGGTAACAGCGGCAAGCTGATGATGGCAGGTTTTGCATCCACCAAGAAACAGACGGTGATCGTATTTGAGCGTGCTCTGCCGGCATAAGCAGAAAACCGCAACCCAAAGAGAGTATAGCAAAAGCCATTATTCTTCGAGATAATGGCTTTTTATACGGATATAAGAAATAATCAGGATGAAGAAGTAAAAGAGGAAACGGATTATGAGGATCATTCAGGCGGCCGAGATCACGGCGGCACTCAAAGAGATGTGTTATGAGGCAAATCATTCATTGACCAAAGATATGGAAGGAGCACTTTACCGAGCAGAAGCGTCGGAAGAATCGCCGTTGGGAAAGCAGATCCTGAAACAGTTGGAGCAGAACCTGCAGATCGCAGGCGAGGATCGTATCCCCATCTGTCAGGATACCGGTATGGCGGTAGTATTTGCTGAAGTGGGGCAGGAAGTGCATGTGGAAGGTGGCTGGATCGAGGATGCCATCAATGAGGGTGTGCGTCAGGGCTATACGGAAGGCTATCTGCGCAAATCCGTGGTGAGCTGCCCCATCGAGAGAGTAAATACAAAGGATAATACACCGGCGGTGATCCATTATACCATCGTACCCGGTGAGAATATCCGCTTGACACTGGCGCCGAAAGGCTTTGGCAGTGAGAATATGAGCCGTGTGTTTATGCTCAAACCGGCAGATGGTGTGGAAGGTATCAAAGAAGCGGTGCTGACGGCTGTGCGCGATGCCGGACCGAATGCCTGCCCTCCGATGGTTGTGGGCGTAGGGATTGGCGGTACTTTTGAGAAGTGTGCGTTCCTGGCCAAGAAAGCATTGACCAGAAATGTGGAGCAGCGCTCGGAGATTCCTTATATCCGTGAAATGGAAGAAGAACTGCTCGAAAAGATCAACAAGAGTGGTATCGGCCCCGGCGGCCTGGGCGGCAGCACGACCGCATTTGCCGTAAATATTGAAACCTATGCTACTCACATTGCGGGACTGCCGGTGGGCGTGAACATCTGCTGTCATGTCAATCGCCACGCAGTACGGGTATTATAAAGTATTCAGAGGTAAAAACTATGGAATATCATTTGACTGCCCCTTTTGACGGGGAAAAATTAAAACAGTTACGCTCCGGTGATATGGTCTATATTACCGGCACCATCTATGTCGCACGCGATGCGGCGCATAAGCGTATGCAGGAAGCTCTGGATCGCGGCGAGAGTCTGCCGTTGGACATTACCGGCCAGACGATCTACTATATGGGACCGTCTCCGGCAAGGGAGGGCAGACCCATCGGATCCGCAGGCCCCACAACGGCCAGTCGTATGGATAAGTATGCGCCGAAGCTGTTAGATCTGGGGTTGCGTGGTATGATCGGCAAGGGCAAACGCTCCCAGGCAGTAAAAGATGCCATTGTGCGAAACGGTGCGGTGTATTTTGCGGCCATTGGCGGAGCTGGAGCGCTGCTGTCCAAAGCGATCACGGCATCCGAGGTGGTAGCTTATGAAGATCTCGGCACAGAAGCACTGCGCAGGCTGGAAGTGCAGGAGTTCCCGGCAATCGTTGTCATCGACAGCACCGGGGATGATCTGTATATTAAGTCGGTAGAACAGTATTGCAAACTATAATTATCGCGACTTGCTAAAGAAAAATCTACTTGACATCAATCGTATATCTTTGCTATAATAATTCTTGCACTTCGTGAGAAGCGTATAATTGGATAAGTAAGTCAGCAATTCGGAGATGTACTCAAGAGGCCGAAGAGGCGCCCCTGCTAAGGGTGTAGGTCGGGTGACCGGCGCGAGGGTTCAAATCCCTCCATCTCCGTGGAAGGGAAGACGAATGTCGTCCTTTCTTCATTTCGGAGGGAGATTTACATAATGTGTTTACATTATATATATAGTAAATCTTGTAGCCGAAGCGATAGAATATCGCAAAATATAGGATCGGAAACAATACAAAAAACTTTTTGAAAAAAAATCAAAAAAAGTGTTGACACAAAGATCGAAAGATGGTATTCTAATCAAGTCGCCGCAAGAAAGGACAAAAACCTGAAAGCGAACGACAAGGCCCGAAAGGCCGATGAACATTGATAATTACACAGCTATCCAACCCTGAAAGATTTCAATGAATTTTATTCTGAAAA
>JAEEGL010069070.1_pt1 | contig 15721 bp, 26 predicted proteins | sample 9134231 | NCBI WGS metagenome assembly JAEEGL01 (sample SAMN16246548, study PRJNA631951) | gut metagenome | biome: gut microbiome; feature: rumen; material: fiber-attached | host: Bos | place: Iran: Karaj | collected 2018-10
ACCATGTAATACTTTTTGCGGGTCATGGTTTACCTTTCTCTCTGTTTTCATGACAATTACATGATAACACGTCCAATAGAGAAGTCAAGACTCTTCACAAAATCTTCACATTCGCGGCCGGTTCTATCGTTAACCTTGGTTAACTTTTTTTAAATAAAAATTTTGCCCCGCCGAGCGTTCGCGACCACTCGGGCGGGGCATCGTGACTAAAATACGGTCTCACTACTACTGCACGACTGTTTGTAGGCTTACCGTTTAAGTTTTACGACTTAACCATCTCCTTCTGCTTGCGATAGAGAGCAATCTCAGTAGGCTCCTTTCGTTCGGGTGTAGATGCTTTACCCTCTCTATCTGCCTAACTCTCTCTGACAAATACATAATATCAAGAAAGAGCTTTGAAGTCAATAAGAAATTTTAAATTCACAATCCCTCCACATTTTGCGCCGGCGGCGAGTTAACCGAAGTTAACTCTAAGCCGCTTGCTCTAAAAGTTCCCAAAGTTTGCGGACAGTCTGCGCGGGGTCGCTTGCGTCTACTGTTTGACCTTTCCACGCCTTGCGCACGTCTGCATTATCATCTACGAGAATAGAGTCTTTAATGTTGCGGACAGTGTGTTTTGGTGTTCCATATTTGACGACGTGAAACTCTGTGAACAGATTGGGGAAATATTTATCACACCAATTTTTCTTTGCTTTGCGGGTGCGCTTGCAATAGTCTTTACTACCACCCATTGCGCCCCACGAAATGACTCCAATTGTGATACCCGCAAGTACGAACGCATTAAGCACCTCCCGCATTTCATTTACATTTACCAAAACGTCGCAATCCTCATACGGCGTGGTATCTTCCGCGTGCAGCATGTCCAGCCAATTCTCATACCCATAGAGGTTGGCGATTGTCCCGTCCATGTCGAAATAGATAGCCTTCATGGTTTCCCTTTCTCTTGACAAGTAAAGTTTAGCACATTACGTGCTAAACTTCAACGTCCTCCACAAAATCTCCATCTTCGTCATAGATATCCGCATGACCTCCGCCGAGTTCTGCGAGAAAATCTTTAACTTGAGCGATAATTTCTTCGTAGGTTTCTCCCCAAATATCGCCCTCAGTGCAGCCATTGATGCCATCAAATTCAACGAAATATTCCAACATGACTTTTCCTTTCTCTCTTGGATAATTTAATAATATCACATTTAGTAAAAAAATCAAGAGTCTTCACAAAATCTTCACAATTGCCGCCGGCATGGAGTTAACCAAGGTTAACTACGGAGGCTCCTCTGCAGCAATTACAAGGGACAAAGCCAATAATCCGATAGCAGAGCAAAAAGCACGACGAGAAAACATAATTACCACTCCTCACGTGCAAATTGTCTCTTTATCTTGCGGCGGTCATAGCCTTTCGAGCCATGAGCACCATGTCCGCAAGCAAAAGCATTGAACTTAGGTTTTTGCATGTCGAACAGTTGTTCGCTAGTGATAACTCCCACTTTTTGAGTTTTCTTTTTTTTGCTCATAGTGAACCCCTTTCTTTAATTGCATAATATCATAGTTAGATTATTAAATCAAGAGGTTCACAAAAAATTCATAAGTTGCGCCGGCGGGGTTACCGATGGTTAACTTTTTGCCCTCTGTCTGTCCATGAAAGTGGTTTTCCTTGAACAGATTTTTGCCATGCTTGAATATCATCTTTTTTAAGATAAGAAACAATAATAAAGATGATAATTGCGATAAGAGAAATGATTGCATCAGATAGTAACATTTTTTCTCCTTAGGCGATAACGAATTGTTTACCCGATTTTGTAATCAGATGACCAACTTGCAAAAAATTATGTCGCATGAAATTTTTTGCAATAGTTTTTGCATCAAGAATATTGCGAGCTTCAAACTTGCGGATAATGGTTTCCCCATAGCCGTTGCGGCACTTCAAAATAAATTCTTGCTTCATAGTTTGACCTCTTTCTCTTTGCTAAAAATATTATATCATAAAATAAGCAATTAAGAAAGAAAAATTTTCATTCATAAAATCTCCACAATTGGATCCGGCACAAGTTAACTAAAGCTAACTTAGGGTTAAAGAAAAAGCCTAGGTGGTCGCAACCCCTAGGCTAAAAGAACTAAAGTTCTTTTCCAATACAACTACATTTTACCAGCAGTCGATTACAATGTCAAGACCGTCTTTGTTCTCCACAAGTTCTCCAAAAAGTTCAAGCCGTGGCAGATTATTGCACTCCAATGGCATTTTGATTGTGCCGCCCGCAAAATCTTCTGCTCCAAGAACAATTTCTTCTGCATCAATCTTGCCCTCAAGTTCTTCAATAGCGTCCACAAGATTGCTTGCTTCGATAACAACGCGGCGGGTCAAAGTTTCTTCATAGTCAAACGTGAATTTCATAAGATTCCCTTTCTCTCTTTTCGTTTACATAAAAATGATATCATAGATGAAAAACCATGTCAAGACACAAAAGACTGTTGAACCAAGCATACACAAAACAGCCACAATTCGTGCGGGAATCGTCATGAGGTCATACGTGTAGCACATTTCCCATTTTCCAGGTGCAATTTCAGCTTCACCCAGATAAGTAAACAGAGAAACGTAACCCCAATCCCAAATCCAATAGCAACCGACAGTAATCAGAGCGGCGGTAAGAATGACCCAAAACATTTTTCATTTTCCTTTCTCGTTCTTTTCTTGACGGTTAAATAATATCATTTTCAATTTTAGAAATCAAGATTAATTTTCATTTTTCATAAAATCTTCACATTTGCGCCCGGCGAGGACCCCGAACAAATGTTCGTTTTTAAACGGATCCTCGCTCTATTTTCATTTAAAAATAATAGATGCTATCTATTATTTTCATTTTTGTTAGGTTAAAATAGCTTCAAGAGCAGTCGCAAGCATAGTAAAAAAGTCATTACCAGTTGCCGCCACATCGCAAATCCACCAATAGATAGGGCAAATAATTGAATCCATCAGGTCTACCAACGGAGCGCCGCCAATCTCAAACATCCAATCCCAAAACATAAGTAATCCTTTCTCTTTCTTTCTGCTTTCTGTTTTTAGTTCATGTAAGTCAGATGACCCCAACCATCACAAATGTAGACTTCCCGCACTTTAGCATCAGAATAGTCTCGCAGAAGAACGTTCACGGCTTTGTCACATGCTTCGTCTTTCCCGAGACATTTTCCAAGAGAAACAGATTCAAAAATGTATTCGTCTTTGTAGGAATGATATTTTTCTACATAGAGAAAATATTCACCAATCCACTCTTTCCTTGCCATCTTGTTTACCTTTCTCTTGACTATTTACATAATAACACTTTACATTATTTTGTAAATAGCCTTCACAAAATTTACATAAAATGCGCCGGCCGGAGTTAACCTTAGTTAACTTCTACGACCTCACACGCACTAACGCTAAAATCAGGTGGATAAGGCACCGTGTGAGATAGCCAAGCGTTAGGTTGATACTGACGATTAGCCGCACGCAAGGCACATTTCTTCGCGGCTTCAAGCGAGTTTACCCCAGTAATTTCATAGGTGTACTTCGTGACTTGCGTCCTGTTAATAGTTACGTTAATCTTCACGTTCTTTCATCCTTTCCCACTCAAAGTTCTGACCTGCGGCGACTCCGTTGAAAAATACGTGGTTCAATCCGTGGATAAAATCGTTGACCTCAGTCATGGAATAGCACTGCTTCCACGCAAAAGCATTCAGCGTCAGCTGTGTAGCCATCTTGATGTGCCTCGTGCGGTGATAGTTGCAGTAGTGTTCCATCGGCTTGTCTGCGAACTCAAACTCATCAAAATCGAGCGTGACCATTTTTTCGATTGCCGCATACTCCAACATTTTATTTCCTTTCTCTTGGATAATTATATTATATCATAATATTATTGTTTTGTCGATAAAAAATATTTCTTCACAGAATCTACACATGCGGATCCTGTGCCGGCATGATCTTAATTCTGTAGAAAATTTTTATGATCGTCGCAGATCTTTGAAAAATTTTTGCGCAAGATCTCCGGAAAATTTTTTATAGCAGATCTGTGAAAATTTTTTTATAATGCCCCTTTTCCACCACTAACATCTTACTATGCCGGAATTATGGAGTCAACCGTTATATGGTCAACTCCACAAAATCCTCACAACCTCATTTCTCTAGCAAGCGAGATTATGGAGCGTGCGCTCGTTGCAGAACGTTGCGCCCTGATGCTTGTGTTGCCATTTCACGCCGTCGGCGTTTATATCGCCGTCAACCGTGAACGGAACGCTATCCTTAACCCACTTTTGACCGAACATCTGTTCGGTGACCAGCATTTCCGCAACTTCACCGCGATTGTATTTGACGCTTGCGAATACGTCATTGAAATATGCCACGCTGCAAAGCACTTGCGCGCCCATTGCCACAAGTGCTACCTTGTCGGCGTTCGTCGGCTTGAAACGCAAAGCCAAACCAGCACCACGGCTTGCGCGGTCAAGTTTGGTCAACGTTTGCAGTTTGTCGGCGTTCACGTCACGCAAGCAAAGCGCCCACACGTTACGCGCATACTCAAAAGTAAAAACGTAATTGTGCGTAGCAGCCGCGTTGGTGTATCCGTTGCACATGCTCATTTGCGCCGCCGTGTTTTTCATGTTGTCCTCACTTTCGTGTTTGTTCCTTACAGGAACAATTATAAGGCCGTCAATAGCTAGAATCAATACTTTCACATAATCTCCATAAGTATTTTTTGTGCATCAATTGTGGAGATTATGTGTGCGCCCGGCTTGATAAAAGTTAGACAAGGTTTACACCTTGTTAGCGGCGTTGTAGCGGCATGTAAGACTATTCTTTAATTAGATAATACCCCTAATTTTTAACCAGATAATTTTTCTTGACTTTTGCAAAAATCGCGTGAGACGCGCTGTAGTGCGTTCTAAGACCCCGTTTTGTTTTTCCCCTTATTTTAAGTAAGGCGTTAGAACGCATTTGAGCGGTTTATTGTTCTAGTGCAAGGATAGTCTTAGACGTTTTAGGATGGCTCAAATTAATTGTGTAGATTATGTGAAGTCTCTTGACTTTGTTGTGGCAGATGTGGTAAAATTTTCGGCCAAGTTAGGCTGGGTTAACAATAAACGGATAAACTAAAAACCCCTCATGTGAGGGGTTCTATTTAGTCAGTAGATTGTTTAGTTTAAGCTACGCGCTTGCGATGCTTGACCTCATTCCAATGGTTGACTTCGTTGATGTAAACGCGATAATTTTGCGGCAGCTGGTCGCTTGCAAATTGTTGTGCAGTTGCAAGCGCGGTAGTGTAGTCAACGGGTGCGCTTTTGCTAACCGTGCGCATGTAGCTAGTAGCGCCGCAGAATTCGCCAAACTCTTCAACGGTGACGGTGAACTTTTTCATTGTGTCCTTCTTTCTCTCTTTTTGACAAGACTATTATGCCATAATACACGACCCGGCATAGCTAGAATAGTACATCTCTACATAATCTGCACATTTAGGAGATCGCCAAATAGTTGTGTAGATATTGTGAAGGCTCTTGACTTTCTGTGCCGTGTGTGCTATAATTTTTTCGACCAACCTCGGCCGGGTTCTCCGGCTTGCCGGAACTGTTAACCTTGGTTAACTTACCCTAGATAAAAAGAAAGCCGCATGCGCGGCTTCTTTTATTAGTATTTGTGAGGTAGTTTAGTACCACGATACTACCTCGCCCGCATTGTCGCGAACTTCTACACGAGAGACGCCTCGCACGAAGTGAGCGCCGCAGAACGCCCACTCTTCGGCAGCGTCGAGAGTCGTGAAGGTGGTTACGTAAGTCCCGGCAGGATTGATAACGGTGGCGGTGAACATGTCTTTGTCCTTTCTCTTAGCTTGCAGCATCATGATAGCATGAACAGATAGCGCCCGGCAAGGCCGGGTGAGCAATCTCCACAGAATCTTCACAAGTCCTGCCGGGCGATCTCTCAAAAGTTAACCGCGGTTAAAAAGTAACAGAATGGTAACAGACTAAAATTCTCGTCCTCCGGCTTCATTTTCATGTTATAATGCAATTGTAAGAAAGAGAGAGAAAGGAAAGAAAATGAAGTGGGCAAAGAACAATAACAGGAAGTACACGGACGAAGAGCAGAAAGCCGCTCGTGAGATGGTCAAGGCTAACAAGGTCGAAGAGATGACCCTCGAAGAACTCGAAGCCGCTCTGGAGTACGCAGATGAGATGGACTTCTACGCAGAGATGAGCGATGACTGGGGAGTTACCCGCCGCGAACAGGCTCAGACTTGGGAATGGGCGCACGTGGTGAAAGAAGAGCGCGACCGCAAAGCCGCTTAAACAAAAACCAAACACCCACCAAAGCTAAACCCGCACACGCGGGTTTTTCTTTTGTCTTGTTTGCGCTATCTCGTGAGAAGATAATACCGGCGTGAGGATAGTACACGCACGAGGATAATGCACATGTGTGGAGATTGTGTAGAGGGGGGTATTTACGAGTACTCCGCTTGATAGAGGCGGAGACTTGTGTTATCCTCCACCAGAAAATTCTCAATGGAAAAATTTAATCTCCGTAATCAAACTATATTTTTCTATCTTCAATAAAAAAATATTTGACAAAGATATTGCCTCTATGTTATAATATTCTAAAGAGGTTAAAATGTAATTATTTAAGGAGGTGTAGCCATTGCAATTAGACTATAACTTACAAACTCCTGAAGAACGAATAGAATATGTTAATAAATTTCTAAAAGAAAATTCTAAAACTTATCTTAATAAGAAAGCGTTATCTTATTTAAGTGATTATATATTATTTATTGGAGATAAAAATCAAACTAAAAAAGAAAAGAAAAATGAACGTCCTATATTAACTAAAAACAGAGAAGCAACAATAGATAAACGCCAAATATCTTACGAAGGAATAGTAGCCACTCTTGAAAACGGAGAAGATGGCCTTTACAACATGATTCGTAACGATAAAAATCAAATTTTAGATCCTCGTTCTCCAATCACAGATTTAGATAAAGAAACTATCCCAGGTCTAAAAGAATACATGGACACAATTGACAGTCTTCAAAGTCAACTTGTCCACGCAACAGGCGCCGCAAAATGATCAATTAAAAAAGCTATTATTGAAACTTGACAGCAAGCTTATATTCTAAAAGCTTCTTGAAGTGGTGCGGTGGGTCATCTAAAACCCGCAAATCAAATCAAGTCGCTCTCCCGCATGGAGATTCCAGAAGATGTAGAAGATATAACATTTGACGAAAATGGTATCCCGCATTCCCGCGCGATTATTTCTCTTCTCAATCCTACTCATGTATCTTTCCTTCTCTGTTATTACTCTGCTCTTAAAGAAGAATGTTGAGATAATCTTCAAAATGACTTATTTTACATCCTCTTGGATCTAGAAGACCTTGTTGATAAAGCTCTTCTTGATAAGCATCCTCTTCTTTATGATGTATTAATATGAAAAATAGACGGTCTTACAAACGAAGAAATTCAAGAAAAAGCAGATGCAAAATATGGAGAATGACATAGTGAACAATATTATTCTTCAGTTTGACGTCAACGTATTCCTCGTCTTATTGTAGAAGAAGCACAAAAACAATACGTCGTTTGATATTACACAAACATTGAAAAAGGTTACTGAAAACGTTGCACTAAATGCGGAGAGATTAAACTTGGTCATCCACTATTCTTCTCCCGCAACACTTCTAAAGATGGTTGATATTCTCAATGTAAAGATTGTAAGAATGGTAAAAGGAAAAGTGAGAAATAAATATGGCTGATAAAAAAATATGTTCAAAATGCGGACGTGCTCGGCCAGTCACCGAATTTTTCATGCAAAAAGATAAAGAACGTTATCCAATGTGCAAAGATTGTTTAACTCAATATATTGATAATCGTGATTCTTCTACTTTTCTTTGAATCCTTGAAGCATTTGATGTTCCTTATATTCAAAAAAAGTGAACAGAAATGTGTAATGAAATCTATAAGAAAAACCCAGGTAAATTTGGACCCAAATCAGTAATTGGCCGCTATCTTCGTACCATGAATATGGCACAATATCAAAATTATACTTACGCAGATTCTGATAAACTTAATTTTCAAAATCAAAAAACTGAACAAGAAGCAATCGATAAAGAACTCCAAGAGAAAAGAGAAGAAGAGTTGCGGCAGCGCCTTGAGGAAGGGGAAATATCTCAAGCCGAGTATAATACTCTAACTTCTACAAATGCGGACCAAACTCCTGCGGAGTTAGCTACTCAATTCATTATGCCGCATACCATCGACGAATCTTATTGAACTGACCAACTCACAGATGAAGATATCCAATATCTTATGCTCAAATGAGGAACAGTTTATAGTCCAGAACAATGAATTACAATGGAAACGATGTGGAATAAATATTCTAACGAGTATGAAATGAACGTTGACCGTGAAGAAGTTCTCAAGAAAATGTGTAAAACATCTCTTAAGATGGATGAAGCTTTAGATTGCGGGGACACTACCGGGTACAAATCCTTGGCAACTGTCTTTGACCAACTCCGCAAGTCAGGTAAATTTACTGAAGCACAAAACAAAGAAGAAAAACAACAGCTTCTCTCTACTATCGGAGAACTGGTTGCTCTTTGTGAAAGAGAGGGCGGTATAATCGAGGCTCTGCCGCAATATGACCCGCACCAATACCCGCAAGATAAAATTGACTTTACTTTAAAAGACTTAGAAGCCTACACTTATAATCTTGTATCAAAAGAACTTGGTTTGGGCGATTTAATTGAATCTTATATTGAGAAATTAGAAAAAGCAGAGGAAGAAGAAGATGATTTAACTTCCGGATTAATTACAAGTTCAGAAGAAGCTGACAAAGATAAGATGACTGATGAAGATTACGAAGAATTTAATCAGTTTATTGAAAATGAAATTGAAGAAGAAGCAGAAGAGTTAGAAAAACTTCTCGGGTTAACATAGGAGGTATATTATGGCATTAGCAGATATTCTCTCCGCAGTTGATAAACGAGAATTGGATGCGGAAGCCACTGAAGAGTACATTAAAGCTCATATTAAAGATTATAGAGATTTAATTGCTTATTGGCGAGTTTATCCTGATAGATTAATTGATTTTTATCTTTCTCTTGGAAACCCTTATAATTTCCATTTTTATTTTTATCAAAGATTATTCTTGCGGGCGCTGTTCCGGTACAAAATTACTTATGCTACTTTTGTGCGTGCGTGATCTAAATCCTTTATGTCTGTAATGGGGTTAATGCTTAAAGCGGTTCTTTATCCTGGGGCAAAATTATTCACAGTTGCGGCAGGTAAAGAACAGTCTGCAGAAATCCTATCGGGCAAAGTAGATGAAATATGTAGATTAATACCTGCATTAGAAAAAGAAATTATTTGAGATACACGAGGTACAAGAGCTCGCACTTCTAAAACTAAAGATAGTGTAATATATACATTTGTTAATGGTTCAACACTTGAAAATGTTGCGGCATCTGAGAGAACAAGAGGCAGGCGTTTTCAAAGTGGTCTTTTTGAAGAATGTGCTAGTTTAGATCAAGATATTCTTAATGAAGTTCTTATCCCAACTCTTAACGTTGACCGTATGGTAAATGGAAAAGTAGATCCTGCGGAGATTCTTAATAAAGGACAATGCTTTATTACGACTGCGGGGTACCGCAATACTTTTAGTTATGAAAAATTAATTCAAACATTGTGCCAGATGGTTGCTCGTCCAAAAGAAGCAATAGTTTTAGGTGGTTCTTGGCGGGTTCCTGTTGTAGAAGGTTTATTAAATAAAGACTTTGTTACACAACTTAAATTAGATGGTACTTTTAATGAAGCTTCATTTGACAGAGAGTATAATAGTATTTGAAGTGGTGATGTTGAATCTGCTTTCTTTAGTGCAGAAAAATTTGATAAACAGCGTAAAATTAATTTACCTGAATATGGTTATTCTAATAAAACTCCAAGCGATGGTTATTATATAATGGGCGTTGACGTAGGACGTTTTGGATGTTCAACAGAAGCTGTTATCATTAAAGTTTATCCTAGTTCAAGAAGTGAAAGATTACTAAAACGTATTGTAAATATTTATTCTTTTGAAGAAGAGCATTTTGGTTTGCAAGCTTTAAAACTTAAACGATTATTTAATCAATTTAAATGTCGCTGTGCGGTAATCGACGGTAATGGTTTGGGTGCAGGACTTGTAGATATGCTTACAATGGATACTACTGACCCAGATTCTGGTGAAGTGTTATATAATTGGGGCGTATTAAATGATGATGATGGCAAATATAAGAATATGCAGACAGAAAATACTTTGGTAGATGCTATGTATATTATGAAAGCTAATCAAACATTGAACTCTGAAATGTATTCTTATTGTCAATCAGAAATTAATGCGGGGCGTGTTAATTTCTTAATAGATGAAAATGTAGCTAAGAATAAATTATTGGCGCAATCTCAGGGACAAAAAATGTCTGCGGTTCAACGTGCGGAGTACCTTAAGCCATTTACCCAAACTAGTATTTTGCGAGATCAAATGTTAAATTTAGTTACAGAGAATGAAGGCGCTAATATTATTCTTAAACAGTCTAGTCGCAAGATTCCTAAAGACAAATTTTCCGCTCTAATTTATGGCTTATATTACTGTAAATTACAAGATGAAAAACGTGGAAAAAAGAAAAAAAGAGATATATCAAAATTTATGTTTTTTAATTAAAACTTTGGGGTGATTTTTTATAAAATCAAATCTTGAATTTTGATATTTTAATAGATATTAAGGGAGGAGAAAAAATGTTAGCATCTAATTTAGAAGTTAAAATTCACAACATCCTCTCTGATTATGGCATTCCGTTTGAAGAAGAATATGAATTTGATGATTTAATTGCTTCTAGCGGCCGCCATTTGAGATTTGATTTTGCTGTTTTTTCAGAGGATGGTTCGTTGGATTTTTTAATCGAGGCGAATGGGATACAACACTATAAAAGCGTAAGCAAATTTGGTGGGAAACGTGGTGTTCAAAGACAGCAATATAACGATGTGCAAAAACGGAAATATTGTTTAGAGCATAATATTAAATTAATAACTATACCATATTATGACGAAAGTAAATTAAGTTATGATTATATTATGCGGGCGGCAGGATATTAAGGAGGTGGGCGTTGGCTACCTTTAGACCAAAAGAAGAAAGAAATTTTCGTCTTGTTACTGAAAACACAGGAGCTCCGCAAACTTCTTTAGATTTTAATAAAATTAGACTTGGAAATGTTCTTTTGCGGGATGATGTATTATTAAATACTGATTATAAAAAAATTCATCGTAAATTTCGTTTTAGTCGAGAAGACGTAGTTAGAGCAATTGAAAATCAAGATTCAAGAAAATTAAGAGAAATTTCTAATTATTGGTTTGTAAAAAGTGGTATTTATTCAAGACTTTGTCGATATATGGCTTATCTTTTTAAATATGATTATTTTGTTGTGCCAATTCAATATGATGAAAAAATAAAAGTAGAAAAAGTTATTGAAGGTTGGTATAAATCTGCAAGATTTTTAGACAATTCTGAATTGAAAGCTACTTTTGGACAAATTGCTTTAGATGTTATAAAAGATGGTTGTTATTACGGCTATGCGATGACTCAGAAAAATGCGGCATACCTTCAAAAATTACCTGTTAATTATTGCCGCAGTCGATATAAATTAAATAATCGACCTGTTGTTGAGTTTAATCTTAATTATTTTGATGATGAATTTACCGATAGCGTTTATAGACTTAAAATTTTAAAAATTTTTCCAAAAGAGATTCAGAAAGCTTATTTAAGTTTTAAGAAAGGTACTCTAAAGAAAGATTTTAGTGGTGACGATGCAGGTTGGTTTGCATTAGATCCAGCTTTTGCTGTTAAATTTACCTTAAATTGAGATATTCCACTGTTTGTTTCAATTGTTCCAAAACTTATGGATCTTGAAGATGCTCAAGATTTAGATAAAGAAAAGATGAAACAACAGTTAATTCGACTTATTATTCAAGAAATGCCTATTGATAAGAACGGCGATTTAGTCTTTGACGTTGATGAAGCGCAAGCTTTACATAATAATGCTGTAAAGATGGTTGGTGATGCAGTAGGTATTAATGTTCTTACAACATTTGCGGATGTTGCGGTTGAAGATTTATCTGATCATAGTAATGTTTCTTCTGTAGATCAATTAGACAAAGTTGAACGTACTGTTTATAATGAAGCTGGCGTTAGTCAAATGCAATTTAATACCAATGGTAATTTAGCATTGGAAAAATCTATTGCAAACGATGAAGCAACCATGACTGGTTTATTATTACAATTTGAACGATATGCGGGCGACCTATTAAGACCTTTTAATAAAAATATTAATAGATTGCAATATAAAGTTCAAATGTTACCAACAACTATTTATAATTATAAAGATTTATCTAAAATTTATAAAGAACAAACTCAAATCGGTTTTTCAAAATTATTACCTCAAGTTGCTCTTGGACAATCTCAAAGTGTTGTTATGGCAACTGCAGTATTTGAAAATCAAATGTTAAATCTCAATGAAATTATGGTAGCTCCACAAATGTCATCTACAATGTCTGGATCTTCTGAATCTGCGGGACGTCCAGAATTACCAGATGATGAAAAATCAGAAAAAACTATTCGTAATCGTGAATCAATGAATTAGGAAGGAGGATGGATGTCTTTAAAAAATATTTCAGAAGTTAATACCATTCAAGGTCCTGAATTCATTAATTTACAACCTTTAGACATGAATCCATTAATGGAAGCTTGCGAAATTAAAGTTTTTTATCTTGGAACCAATAGAAATGGTTCTTATATAGATAGAGAGACTGCAATTGAAATGTCTAAAACGTTGCGGGGAACGCCTATCGTTGCTGCATATAATAAAGATAAAGAAGATTTTGGCGATCATGGCCATATAATGCATATAGAAGATGGTGAAGTTACTTTTTCTGTTAAAACAATTCCATATGGTTTTGTTGCACCGGATGCAAAGGTTTGGTTCCAAAATTTCTTTGATACAGACGAATTTGGCAACAAAGTTGAGCGTACCTATTTAATGACAACAGGTTATTTATGAGTGGGGCAATTTGAAGAATTAAAGAAAGTCATCACCCAAGGTCAGCCGCAATCAATGGAACTTCAAGAAGAAACTTTAGAAGGTCATTGGGCAACTGATAATAATTTAGGTGTTGAATTCTTTATTATAAATGACGCAGTTTTTAGTAAACTGTGCATTCTTGGGGATGATATAGAACCTTGCTTTGAAGGTAGTGCAGTAACATCTCCGGAGGTTAGTAAGAACTTTGCTATGGATAAAGAGTTCTCACAAACCTTATTTACGATGATGAATGAATTAAAAGATGCGTTATCAAGCAAAGGAGGGTTGGATATGCCTGAAGAGTTTGCAGAGCAAACAGAGACTTTAGAAGAGCAATCTACAGAATTTGTAGAGGAAACAGTAGAAGAGACTGTTGCCGAAGAATCTGTTGATTATACTAGTGCAGAAGAGGCTCCTGTAGACGTTGAAGCTAAAAATGGCGAGTTTGAAATGTCAGAAGAAGACAAGGACGATTCTGAAGATTCAAGCGTTGATTTCTCTGAAAACAAGGAGTCAGAGGAAGAGCCAGCTAGTGAATACTCAGCTGAGGAATTTGCTGCGCTTCAAGAAGAAATCGAAGCATTACGTGCAGAGTGCCAAGAACTTCGTGAATTTAAGCTAAACGTTGAAAATGAGCAAAAAGATGCGCTAATTAACTCCTACTACATGCTTTCTGAAGAGGACAAACGTGAAGTTATGGAGCATAAATCAGAGTTTACTCTTGATGAAATTAAATCTAAATTAGCTGTCATCTATGTTGAGAAAAATGTCGATTTCTCCACTCTCGACGGTCAACCAGAGGTTGAAATGCAAGAAAAAGTCGAAGAGGAAAATCCAATTACAACTTTCTCTCTAGATGAAGAGCCTGCGGGGTTCGTGAGTCCTTTACAGGAAGCACTCCGTAGAACATTATTCGAATAATTGAAGGAGGATATGCTAATATGGCAGTTACCATTAAGCGTGATGGCTATGGCCAATTAGAGCCTAACCATCTATCTGCTCCTCGTACAGGCCAGGTCTATGGTCAACTCCCTGCAAATGAGGATATTACAATCCTTGAGCAGGGTATGTTCGTGAAGTATGACTACGCCGCAGGCGAGTGCAACTTCGATGGAGACGGTCCTTGGATGCTAGTCTTTAACGAGGAAAAATTATATGATGAACAAAAGCAAATGCATAAGCACTTTGCATTAAAAGCTGAGGATTTCTATGATGGAAAGATGTATCCTCGCTGCTTAGTTCCTCAACTCGGCGACATTATGACTACTAATATGTTTGCTGATAATACTAGTTTAAAAGTTGGAAATGTTGTTACTCCTGGTGACGAGGGTATCCTCGAAATCGGTACTGGCGATGTTGAATACACCGTTGTTAAAGAGTATACAATGCCTGACGGCCAACCGGCTGTAAAACTTCAATGCACCAAGGCTGAATAATAGGAAGGGGGAAGCATAATGGCATTAAGTTTTGAAGAGCTAACCAAATTAGCTAAGCAAGCTGTTCGTGCCGAGCATGGCACTGCTGTAAATTTCTCCTTCAATGGTAAGCAGGAGACTTACACAGCTGAACAGGTTAATGAAGTTCTCCGCGAAGAAATTCGTGGACTTATTGGGTATGAAAATGGTAAACCCAATTATTATATGTGGAAAGAAAATCAAACTCGCATTTTCGCTCTTGTTTCTGAAGCTCTTGATGAGGTTATCCCCGAGCGTGTTGACAAGATTTATATGCAGTTTGCAGATGTTCGTCATGTCGATCAAGGCGAAAAAGCTATCTTTAGAGTTCGCGTAACCGAAGCTTCTAAGCGTCGTGCTCGCACATTTGTTACTCGTGGCGCTCTTGCTGGACGTTATGAGACATTTATGCTTGACGGAGCTGAGATGGAAGTCAAAGCTGGCGCTATTGTTAGTGCAGCTCGCATTGGTTTCGAGGAATTCCTTGATGGTCGTTGGCAGTTAAGTGATTTCACTTCCATCATTCTTGATGAATTTGATTACTTTATTGCTCGCGAAGTTTCCAAAGCACTAGTTGCTATGGTTGAAGAGGTTCCTGAGGTTAATAAGGCAACTGTTAATGGTTTCGATGAAGAGATCATGGATGAACTTCTTGCTATCGCTGATAGCTATGGTCGTGCAACAATTTACTGCACTCAGTCTTTCGCTAACAAGATGATTCCTGCAGATGCTCGTTTCTCCAATGAAATGAAGAATCGTCTATGGGAAAATGGTTGGTTAGGCGATTACAAGGGTCATGCTGTTGTTATTCTACAGCAAGGTCTTGTTGATGAAACAAATCAACAATTCGTAGTTGATCCTGCTTACGCTTACATTATTCCTACTGGAGCTGAGAAGCCAATCAAGATTGTCTTTGAAGGTCAGTTACTACTCCGCACCGTCACTGATAACGATGACTGGAGCACCGACGTTCAGATGTATCATAAGGTTGGTATCGGCACTGTTGCTCAAATGGGTCAACTTAACTGGATTTGCGTCTATCAGAACTCCGCTCTCACAACTGCGACTCGCGTCAAGGAAATTGACGACGACGAAGAGGGCGAGACCACAAACCCTTAGTAGGCCCCACTATTAGTGCCGAAGATAGTGCGGGCACAATCT
>JAEEGL011704992.1_pt1 | contig 15721 bp, 6 predicted proteins | sample 9134231 | NCBI WGS metagenome assembly JAEEGL01 (sample SAMN16246548, study PRJNA631951) | gut metagenome | biome: gut microbiome; feature: rumen; material: fiber-attached | host: Bos | place: Iran: Karaj | collected 2018-10
AGTAATTAAATGATAGTTTTCGACTGCAAAGGTAGTCAAAAGAAGCCACATAAGTAGCTTCTAATGTCACACATACTTTTCCTCATGTATCATAAAATACTACCCATCAATTCAAGAAAAAAGTAATCGGGAGCAGAGATGCTCCCGATTACCATTAGAATATGTAATTACTAAGTATTTACTTAGATTACTTTACAAACTTGAGCTAAAGCTCGAGTTTGTTGTCGCTCGGAAGTGTGAGCAAGCTCTCACTTCTCTCGCTTACTTCACAAACTTTTTGCCATCCTTAATAACGAGGCCCTTGAAGCCGTTAGATACACGCTGACCAGCGAGGTTGTAGATAGCGGTAGAAGTCTTAACGCTCTTAGCAGCTACGTTCTCGATTCCAGTACCTCCTGGAACGAACTCGTGAGGATCAGTGCCAGCACCCTCCTTCACGATGAAGTTGGCAGTACCAGTAGCGTTAATCAGGTTCTCCCAAGTCTTGCCGTTTTCATTAACAGCATCCTTCAGATACCACTGAACATCAGTAATCTCGTAGTCGCAAGCCTCCTTGATTTCTGCCATATTGAAGGCGAGGCACTGCATGCCATCAGCCTGCTCAGGAACTGTGAAATCCTGCTCGAAGTTCTGCCAGTCAGTAGTGAAGTTTACATCACCAATAGCAGCCCAGTGCATGTAACCGCCAGGATTGCCATGACACTGTGTAGTGGTCTTAGCAGCAACAGAACTCTTATACTTGAACTTCAGAACAGTTACCTCACCCTTAGCAAGGGTACGGTTAGCCTTCAAGAAGAACTGATTGTCCCAAGTCTGACCTTCATGACCTTCACCACCCAAACCATGATCGTCTTTATCATTGGTTAAAGGATCAGCATCTTCTCTAACTTTGACTACCTGATTTTGACCATCCCATTCATCTTTCAGGTCTTCGCGATCCTTACCATGTACCACAATTGCAGTATTGTTAGTAACGATATCGCCAGCTTCTTTCTTCACACCCTCAACCAGTACGAACTGAACTGAATTGTACTTGAGGTCAAGATATACGTTCCAAATACCAGAAGCAGGAAGCTTCGTCTTTGCCAGAGATGACTTTTCGAATTCAACCCATTCTGATTCATCATCCTCATTAAGTTCGACAGAACCTTTGAGTTTCAGTGTTTCACTCTTGAAAGATGAATCATTACCACGAACAGTAGAAAGCATCACCTCAGATACATAAGCATTTTTCTCACCGACAGTAGCGAAGAGGTCGGTTTCCTTACTACTTTCAGGATCCTGCACAAACTGGATAGCGTTGTCAAGGTCATAAGCAAGACCTTCATCAGGATTAGAGCCAGCAATGAAATAACCTTCATCGAGCTTCATGGTCTGCCAACACAAATCATCAAAATAGAAATCAACAGCATTCTTATTGTTTGCATTCAGATTGAATGCAACAGACCAACCAGTGGCCATATTACCATCGAATGTGACTGTCTTCTCAAAATCCTTCCAGGTAGTTTCGAATTCAACATCACCAATAGCAGCCCAGTGAAGATAGTTAGATGGATTTTCCTTGTGAATCTGAGTAGCTACCTTAGCAGCCTCTGAAGCCTTATAACGGAACTTAATCTTAATCGTAGTGCCCTCTTTCCATGACTGTGGAGACTGAATCCAGAACTGGTTGTCCCATGCAGAAGGATCACCCTCTGTGTCGGCAACAGCACCATGAACTACAAATACATGATTGTTAGCATTATCTGGGTCTACTTCAATATCAGCAGGGAAGGGATTGAATCCTGTTTTACCTTCATTTTCGCCTGTTGGATCGAAAACTGGGCCTTCATTTCTGCCCTTAGTCTTACCCCAAGCGCAAATTTCACCTGTTTGATGACCTCTCCAAGCAGCGTCTGCATCAGCAGCCCAAGCTGGCCATGGAGTCTCAGCATCACCCATATATTTCTCGTTCTTAGCACCCTCTGCCATGATGAAAGGCTGACCATCGCTATTAAGCCACTCCTGCCATACCTGTGGACGCTTTGCTTTTTGATTATGACCAACAATCAGAGACTTCCATTCAATGGTTGCATCGGTGTTAGGCTGAGCAACGAGGTTACAAGAAGTACCAGCAATTCCTGTGTACGACCACTCTACCTCGGCCCACTCAGTGCCGATTGTAGCAGAAGCTGAAGCCTTCTGGCCTTCACCCCAACCCCAACCCATGTTGATGTTGATGGTAACTTCTTTAGAAGCCCTTACCATGGCTTTAACGGTGTAAGCGCCATCAATCTCTGTGGGGATTCCATCAGCAATGAAATACTGGTGCCATACATCCGTATTTCCATCACCTTTGTAAATCTTGTAGTACTTCTGCGTATCCTTGTCGCCCAAACTAATGATTACATCACTGGTCTCTTCCGAATACTTGAGTTCTTTCGTCTCTTGATCTTCAGTAGCCATAACGACATACTTGTAATTGCCACCGAGGTCGGTCATGACACCGTCAACCCACTCAGGTACATACCCCATCACATAGAATGGGAATTGGGCCTTTGTTGAATAGTCGATTTTATAATCTTCTACCCAATCAGCTTTTGCTCCCAAGAATACTGCCAAGAGAGCAACAAGTGTAAATAATTTCTTCATAATAGAAATAATTTAGATTAATAATAAAATGAGTTAGTTAATAAATAAAAGATTTAATTATGTAATTTAGAGAGTTTTTGAAAGATAACTGCCAGGACCATCCGAACGAATCCTTTTGTTCACTGGCAGTTACCAGTCAGTTCGTTATTTACTTTCCACTGAGAGCATCACAGAAGGCTTTATAGGTAGCATTGCGCACCCAGTCTTTAGTACCCTTGGCATCAACAACCTCGTTAGTCCATAGTCCTACAGGATCTGTTTTATCAACCATATTTGCCTTACAGATACCAGCCTGTTTGTCATGTGGTATCTTATTCATGTAGCTCTTAATGACATAAGCATAGTAGTTGGCCAACTTCTCACGCTGTTCAGAAGTAATAGCCTGTGTTGATACTTTAGCGCCTGTCGCATCTAGATACGGGATATCGAAATTTGAGAGACGTATCAGCTTGCCCGTTGCAGCAAGATTGTCAAGCAACGTATTCAGTTTCGCCTCGTTTTCTGCCTGTTTGGTTTCATCCTCACTATAGGTCAGATTCAATTTCGCATTGATACCATCAATCTTTGCCCCCTTGTTACTCCAAACATCTATCCAATACTCAAGGCTCTCCATCTTCTTAGAATCTTCAAGGCCAGCCTCAGCAATAAAGAATCTCAATTCCGCCAGATTACCACCATGTTTCTCGAAGGTTTCACTTGCAACCTTTGACACTACTGGTGCATAATTTTCGCTGCCCAAGATATCTTGCCAGAAAATCTTCTCAGTAGAATGCTTCAGATCGAACTTACCATTATCAAGCGTTTTCTTCGAATCAATAGCCTCGTCAATCAAGTCAAACGATGTGATTCGACCTTTGTTAATCTTCATATAGCCATCGCACCATGCGTTCAACGCATAATTGATTGTATCCGTTCTTTCCTGAGCAGTCTGTGGACGATGGTTATCAGGAGTATGAGTAACCTTCACATTCTTGATATAGACATCGGCATTTTTATTACCCTCTATCATCAAATATCCATCTGTCACGCCTTCTTTAGGACGAATCTCATCAATGGTTATCTTATTCCATTTATCTGGCTTAATAGCATAAGATATTGGCTTCTTCTTATCACCTTCGCCCTGCTGAAGCAAACTATCAGCAAAAGTACAGTAAATGGTCTCGTCATTCTTAACCTTATCCACTTTAGCATAGAAAGTCACAGTATACTTTCCCTTAGGATCGATATCGAAACCTTCAACAATGTAAACTACTGCTTGCTTAGATACTTTGAGCGCATTATCTTCGCCATCGTAATTCTCCTTAATGCCAACTTTGTTACCTCTTCTACCGTCCTCAATAATGGTACCAGTAAAGGTCTCCATGGTAGTATAGTCAACGAATTTATCCTCAATAGGATCCACCTTGATTTCAATAGGAGCGGTAAGCATATCAAACCATTTGTCTGCCTGATTGGCATTGGCAACGAGAGGACTACCATATACTTCACCTCCAATTTCTTCAACATGGTCAAGAAGGTTCATCATAGACAGAAAGTTCATCACACCTTTCTCGTTGATGATAGCAGATGGCATTAAGGTTGAGCCGAAAGTGACATCATTGAAATTGGTTTGCGCAACAGAATGAGCTAATGCCTGTTTGTTATATTCTTCCACCGCCAGTGTTGCTCCAAGAGACATGTTTGGATACTTCTCTCTGTCAATATATGACTTCACGGGAGCTAAGTCATCATATGGGCGTACGGACTTCTGACTAGGCTCAGCAGTAAAATTATAAGTCTCATTATAATCTGCGCAAGATACTATAAAAGCTCCTGCAGTCAACATCAAGAGACCGTTTTTAATCATTTTATTCATATTCATAGCCTCCTATTATTCATTAACAACATATTTGGGTGAGAAGAACACCTTCTTGTTTGAGTCACGGTCACGAACAACCAATGTATCATTAGTAGACACCTGGATGTTCTTGTCTTTGAAATCAATCGTATACTTCAAACGGAGAATATCACGATGCACTTGCTCGCCATTATTATGTCCCCAGATATAATCCTTGTATTCCGGCAGTGTCGTACCCTTGGTAATGTATTCGCCTTCACCTGTAACATCCACGTTTGCATCGTCAGTAGAGATGGTGCATTTGCCGTCATTGAAGGTAAGGATGAGGTTACAATAGATAGAACCGCCAGAAACTCTGAAAGAAGCAGGGAAGACGGCCTGCGTCAAGTTCTTCGTATCGATGTGACATACCTCGTCATTAGCATTGACAGGATTCTCCTTGTTGTGCTCAAGATCCGAATTCATCAATGAGAAGTCTTTACGGACAATCTCTGAAGAAAGGCCGTTATCATTGATTTTGTCTACACCACGACGAATATAGTATGCATCCCATGGGTTCTTATATTTCACGCAATAAAGCACATAATCCTTCGGTAAGATTTCCCAGTCCTCAGTATTCTGACGTTCGGGAGTAAGGCCTTCACGAGGTGTGCCCGTGAGAATCTTATCAATACCTGTTACACCCGTCATACGGATAGGAATAACATAAGTATTCTCAATAGCTTTGGGGTCATTGAAGAATGCATCTGTAAACTGCACTTCAACATAGCCACGCTGTTCGCCATTGTAAGGAATAACGTTCGACAACAGGTTATAGTGTGTCGTCGGCAGAGGTTGTACACGATAAGACGGATTACCACCAGCATCTGCAAACCACAGGTTATTGCAAAGAGTCTCGTCCACAACTATGTTTACAAACGCATCACGTCCGCCATAAGCTCCGCCCATAGTTGACCAAATGCGGCATCTATGGTCATTGTCCAGCGAATTATCGTAGATATCGTTACCAAGTACGAGTGTACGTATTGGGAACTGATAGGCGAAGTAGGCAGTTGTACCTCCTTCATAGTCAGGGAACTCCTTATCGGCATTATAACAAGAAGTATATGCAAGAGAGAGAGCTCCTAAGGCTACACCATATATATATTTCTTCAGTTTCATCATTGTATTATTTATTATTCACTATTCATTATTCATTAGCGATTGCAACGCCACACTTCGTTCCTTTAGGTCGAAGAAGCGCATTACCACCCTTTGTTTTGCTGCAGATCACTCCATCTGAGTGTTTCACTCTTTGGTATGGGGCCATACCACTGATAAGAGCCATCACTATGGGTAAATATACGATCTTCTACTGGGACAATGTTATAGGTAATATTATCCGGAGTTGGATCCTTTAACTTATCAATCAATTCAACCTTCATACCTTTGATCTGCTCATTGAGTGGCATCAGCCAACGACGGAGGTCCCAGAAACGTTTATTTTCGAAGCAGAGTTCGATACGACGCTCATTGCGAATCAATTCGGTCATCTTAACCTGATTATCCGCACATTCTTCCAAATAGGCATCACCTGCAGGAAGTGCTTTTCCGAACTCGTCTTGTCCAAGTCCTGCACGCTCACGGATTTTCTTAATAACGTCATAAGCAGTGAAACCGACCTCTGCGGGAGCTGTTTTGGGACCCCATGCATCATTAGCAGCCTCTGCATATGCCAAGAACAACTCAGTATAACGAATACGTGGATAGACATGCATCTGCTCAACAAGAGAGCTAGAGTAAGGACTCACGTCATCACGAAGAAGCTTTTTCAAATAATAGCCTGTACGTGTAGAGAACTTACTTTCTTGCTCAAAGTTATCAATAACCTCGCCTGCACTATTGGCATATTTACCCGTTATTATGTCAGTCTTTCTATATGTTGCGCCATTATAGATGACGGTTTCAGCAAGACGCGGGTCACGGTTGGCATAAGGATCCTGCTCATCATAACCAGACCTCAGTTTGTCACTGATAGGATAGCCATTGCGCATAGGGAATGCATCTACCAAATTCTGTGAAGGATTGACACGACCATTGCCATACAACGATGGTGGGAAATTCTCTCTTTCCTGATTGGCATTCGTGCTACGGTCAGCACGCCAAAGAATCTCTGGTATTTCATCCGTCCCTTCTATCATCTTCTTATAAGCAGAATGATACCAATCCAAATTTCCTGTATTATCAAAGCCATTCAATCCGCCAATACGCTTCAGAACATTAGCACAAAGAAGTGCAGCATCTTCAGAAGTTACCTCACTTTGATCACGGAAAGCAGGACTTGCAGCAAGTAGAGCGACCTGAGCTTTAATAGCCTCAACGACCTTACCTGAAATCAAGTTCTTTGATTTAGAGCCAAACACCTGATTATAAGCAGCGAACTGTGCTTTTTCATATTTTTCAGGAATTTCCTCTTTACTCTGAATGTCCTTATAATCTGCCGGAAGTAATTCAATAGCATTATCACAATCTGCGAAACACTGCTTAACACAAGCGGCAAAAGTAGCACGTGGCTGATTGAAGTCAGAACTACCATCCTCAGGTTGAGTCAACAAGGGAACACCATACAAAACGCCATCAGTGCCATAACCTCCATGAGCCATCAGCAAATAGTAATAGAGAAGTGCACGAAGACCATAGGCCTCGCCCTTCAAACGGTCAATGAACATCTGATTCTTAGTGGTTGAACTAGGAGCCCATTTTACCTGATCTACAATAGAAAGGAACAGATTAACATATTGAATACCATCCTTACAATTATCCCATTGAGACATTGGATTTTTATCGGAAGCCCATGTACCAGTTGCAGCCATATTCCAATAGTCACCACTTTTCTCGTTGGTTACAGCATCGTCTGTAGCAATATCGGTCGTCGTGGTCATTAAATAGGGAAGACGATCGTAGCCGTACATCAGCAGACCATGCGCATACTTTGACTCCTCGGTCAAGTCTTCCAACTGTCGATTGTTGAGTTCTGCAGGCTCGAACATGTCCTGACATGAACTGAATGCGAGGAGACCGATTAAAAACAATATAATATTTCTTGTCTTCATAATTATCAATTGTCAATTATAATGTTACTTTAACACCAAGGTTATAGAAACGAGTCTGTGGCGCATAACCGACATTTGTCTCCATTAACTTACGCTCCTTAGAGATAGTGAGGAGGTCGTTTCCATTGATATATACAGAGAGTGCCTTAACAACCTTTCCCTCAAACATTTCCTTGGGGAAGTCGTAAGTAATCTGTACCTTACGAATATTGAAACGGTCTGTACTATAGAGCCAGAAAGTAGATGCTGAGGCATTGTTTTTATGACTCGCTGTTGTCAAACGAGGATGCGTAGCGGTTTCCGCTGTCACCGGAGTCCAACGACCACGAGCGTAAACAGAATATTTGTCCTCACCACTCATATAGTAGTAACTATTGTTCTTCAATCCGTATGCACCGAACTGACCATTGCCCAATACAAAGAGTGTCCAATTCTTGTATTTAAGTGTAAGATTAACGCCTAACGTGAGAGGAGCGCCATAGGTGCCAGACTTTCCAAGATCCACTTGATCTTTTTCATCAAGAATGCCGTCACCATTCACATCTTCGTACTTCAGGTCACCAGGCTGAATGGTACCACCAATCTTAGGTTGTGGAAGACTCTTCTTCAGAGTTAGCTTTCCTGTAGTTTCATTCTTATCGAAATCATCATAAGTATAGAAACCTAAGCACTGATAACCACGGATAGCATCCAGAGAATGGCCTTCAACCTTTTGATTATCATATTCTACCAATTCATCATACTTCGTCCAGTTGGTCTTAAGATAAGTTCCAACAACTCCCAACGTAGCATGCACCTTGCCGAACTGTTTCTGAGCAGTCACGCTAAAGTCAAGTCCCTTACGATTCTGAATATTATTGTTGAGAGCTGGCTTAAAGGTACTACCGCCTAGACCGTTAGACAAGTGAGAAGGGAAGTGGGTAGGATCCTTAATAACGAGGCCATCCATATCTGTATTAAAATAGGTCAACTCTGCGTTAATCAACTTATTGAAGAATGAGCCACGAAGAGTGAAAGACAATTCCTTGCGCTGGATGAAATCAAGAGCAGGGTTGCTACCGTTTTTAGAATAAGAACGGTCTGTAGAAGTTCCATCGTTCCAAGAGAATCCACTACCAGTCTTATCCCACTTGGCATCGTAGTTATAGAAGTAATTCTCGTTACCATCCTTCACCAGATAGACATCTATATCCTCGTACAATTTGCTGTAAGACGCACTAACCACCAAATCATCTACGAAATTGGCTTTCATGAACTTCTCTTTAGCAATGTTCCATCCGACGGTGAAAGAACGAGAGATAGCCTCACGATTTCCTTTAGGAAGGCGGGCAGAGTGCACGCCTGCTAAACCTACTTCAGCAAAATAGCGACCCATATAATCGTAACCAGCCTGAAGACCTAAGTTTGCATTGGCATAACGATGGTATTGGCCACTAGATGTGGTTGTATACATACTGGCGAGCAACAAACCTGTAACATGATGTTTACCAGCAAATGTATGATCGTAATCGAAATGACCATTCCAAGTAATTGTCTGACGATATTTCGAATCAGACATCGACATGGTACCAGTCACAACTTCATCGTTATACTGAGTAAGTCCGACAATAGATTCTACTCCGTTGTACGTACTCCAGATTGGTTCATACACAGCATACTTGTTATTGTATGACAAGTTGTAACTTGCAGCATAGTCTATGGAGAACAATGTCTTGAATGACAATCCCTTCACAAACTTATTCATGTCGTAGATAATACCTGCATCAAACTGGAACTGGCGACTCACACCTTGTGTCTTACCACCAAAATAACAGTCTGCGATGGCGTTAGTCTGAGTTGCTTTTGTACCGCCTGGGAAATATCTTCCATCCAGCAGATTAAGCGATTTGCCAAGGGTCGAAAGTGCCATCGTAGCATTAGGATCAACCATGGTGATATCAATCAATGGCGCTGCGTTCTCAGGATAGTTGGGACGCATTTTTGCTGCATCACTCCAGAAATTGCCCTTATTACTATGCGAATTATAGAAAGTAGCGCTTGCATTAGCCCAACCTTTAATCACACTGTTGACAACCAAGTCTACATTACCACGTACACTGAAACGATCGGTATAATTGTCCTTCGCATTACCAAAGTTAAGAAGGTCCTCACTACGATAATAATTAATATTCGTATAGAAGTGAGCACGAGTGCCACCACCCTGAATCTCTAATGTACCCTCTGAACGATTGTATGCCTTGCGAACATATTCATCAGAATAATAGTTAACATTAGGATAACGATTAGGATTTATGCCTAAAGCATGATTGTAGATATCCTGCTGACTATATCTCGGATCCTGTCCGTCATTAGCACGAGCCTCGTTGTAGAGTGTCATATACTCTGCTGAGCCCAGATATTCAGGAAATTCCTTAGCGAAGTGCCAACCTGTATTCGCATTAGCAGTAATCTGCAAGCCATCCACTTTACCACGCTTGGTAGTAATCAGGATAGCTCCTTTGGCACCTTTGGCACCATAAAGTACAACAGCCTGCGCACCTTTGAGGAAAGTCACCTGCTCGATTTCAGAAGGTAACACATTGTTTGATGGACGCTTCACACCATCGATAATGACAAGTGGAAGGTTATTATTGTCATTATTGTCCAGACGGTCATTGTCCATACCCCACAAGTTGCTGCCATTCCAACCACCGACGAGTCCATATAAGTCATCAAGACTACCCATGGTATAATCCTTCTTTGCCAGCTCTTCCATATCAATATAGGAAACACCTCCGAGGAGCTGGTCAGCATCAACGTCACGGAAAGCAACATGGACCTTCTTTTTGGCCACGGTAGAATCAGCATCGGCAGTAGTCTGAGCATTGACCATCATAGGCGATGCTGCCAGCATGGCAAAGAGAAATATGTTTGTTTTTATCTTTTTCATAATTCTTAATTCTTAACTCTTAACTCTTAACTCTTTTACCATCCTGGATTCTGATCAAATCCATGATATAGATACGTATCCTTGTCAGGAAGTGGGAACCAATAGTGCTTAGACTCAAGATGACGAGTAATCAGTTCTTTCTTGCGGAAATTAGCTACTTTTGCATCTTTAGGATCGTTCTTCGGTTCAAACGTCTTACTATCATAGTACCAATCATCCTTCTCAACACGTTCAAACTCATGGGAGTATTTAACGGTATAGGGAGCTTCTGTTAGGAGAAGCCAACGCTGCAGGTCGTTCCAACGGAAGCCTTCGAAGGAAAGTTCTACGGCACGTTCTCGACGTACAACATCCATAAAGTCTCTTGGAGTAGTATAGAACTTTGCAGGTACACGCTCCAAAGGCCAATCGGTAGAATTTACACGATCGTGAAGTACATCAATAGCATCAAGGGCAGACAAAGAAGGACAATAATCTGGTTTGTCTTTAAAAATACTTACAGAATTTTCAGCAATAGCCATAGCAGCTCTTGCCTCTGCATACATCAAATAAACATCTGCCAAACGCATATAAGGGAGATAGCAATGGAAGGGGCCACCACCACCCCATGCATCATACCACTTATCACCTTCGTTACACTGGTGAGGGATGAGTTTCTGAATGAAATAACCCGTACTACTACCAGTATCGACCTTACGCTCCAGACCTCCAGTATAAAGAGGACAATATATCAATTCATTCTGTTCAGCAGAGAAACCATTAGGCTGGAGTACATAGTGGAAACCATCAAAAACGATGTCGTGATAGAATCGTGGGTCACGGTTCTTATAGGGGTGCTCTGGATCCCAACCAGAGGTAGGATTCAGCACATACTCACCATTCTTTACCAAATAGATGGGTTCACCATTGGCCATACCATACTGGTCAATCAAGTTAGCAGTAGGATGATGAATGATGACGTCATGGCCTACGATTTTTCTCTCTTTAGGACCAAAGATTTTAGAGCAGTTCCAGTTAGAAGTATTTCCATCTGGAGAAAGTCCACGGAAGATTGCTTCGGTAGAACCTGGCTGCAGCCAATCCTGCTTATAAGTATAGAAGATGTCCGAATAATTACTACTAGAATTATCATCCTTTACATGGTCGTAAATGTTAGAATACTTGTATTCAGCAAGTTTATAACTAACAGTTCCACGATTTACCATATCAAGTGCCTTACCGAGCCATTCAGCCGCCAACTTAGCGTACTTAATATCATAGTCATATGTCTTAGGGTTAGCACCCTGACTACCACCCAGCAACTGAGCTGTACCACCATTACTATACTTCTCAAACTCTTTCATGAGCGGAGAGGCTGCATAAAGATAGCACTTACCCAAATAACAGAGCGCCATGAACTTATTGATACGCAAATCATTCTTTGTAGAAGTCTGCATACCAGCTAAAGTAGCATCCCATCCTGCGGCATCATTAGGAAGGAGGTTAGCTGCCATTTCAAAGTCTTCTGCACAGCGTTCAGCACATTTTTGGAAAGAAAGACGCTTGAGCTGAGGAATATCATCAGCTTCATAGGCTTTATCCACGTAAGGCAGACCGCCAAAATAGCACATCAATTCAAAATGCCACCATGCACGGAAGAAATACATCTGTCCAAGCAACAGGTTGCGCTCTTCGTCGGTACCAACGAGTGACTTGATATTTTCAATACCCAAATTACATTTACGGATACAATACCAAGAGTTAGTCCACAAAGAACTTCTATTACCGTTAACATACCAAGTACCGTTATTCCAAACATTACGATAGTTACCAAGATCCACCTGGTGGTCCATGTGTCTATAACCATCGGATGTAGAATTATGAACAGCGTCATCACCTAAATTCCATGAAGTACACCAGTCGATCTTTTCTTTATCGGGAATCTTATCATAGATTTCCTCAATATATCCCTGGAAATTGCGGTAGTTCTTAAATGCCTCATCTTCAGCTACCATAGACTCAGGATCCTTATCGAGCCAGTCTGTGCAGGAAGTAAATGAAACACCTCCTACCAACAAGAGCAACGATCCACAGAAGAGGGATTTTATATTATTATATTTCATATTTTCTTAACTCTTAATTATATCCTTATTAATTAGATATTAAGCTTAATACCGAGGTTGTAACGTCTAACGGTAGGATAAGCACCACCGCCACCACTCCATCCGTAGTTACTCTCACGGTCGTCAGGCATTTTGGTTATCAGGAAGAGGTTGTTACCATTGAGGTAAATCTTCAGACTTGAGAAGCCTAATTTCTTAATCCAACCCTTTGTCCAAGTATATGCGATTTCTACATTCTTCAGACGGAAATAAGAACCGTCGTAGAGATACTGAGTACCGTCATTGTAAGAAACCTGAGTACTATAACGTGGTACAACCACGTCACCATCATTATCAACAGGATTCCACCATGTACCATTATCATATACGGTAAGCAACTTGTTGTTGAAAGAAGTGAGGCCAACGTCACGTGTGACACCTCTTGCACCATAGAACTGAGCAAACATGCTGAAGCCCTTCCAGTCCCAACCGATGGTAGCATTGTAGGTATGTTCCGGGGTTCCCGTATAACCGTAAGGAGCCTGGTCGTTGGTTTCGTCAACAATACCATCACCATTGAAGTCTACGATATAGTGGTCACCGATAAGAACCTGATCATCATTACTCTGACGCTCTGGGGTACTATAAAGCTCATCATAAGTCTGAATATAGCCATTATCAATGAACGAAGTATATTGTCCCTGAGAATAGCCTTCGGCCTTACGGTAAGAAGGAATCAGTTCTGGGTCATCCTTTTCTATAATTGTATTATGCGCGTACGTATAGTTAGCATTTGCCCAGAAACGCATACCATTCTTTAACACCTTATTAAATCGGAGTTCAACTTCGAAACCAGAGTTTCTAATCTTACCTTTGTTGACATCCGGAGTCTTCGCAGCACCAAAGAAAGAAGGCACTGTACGATCTTTACCAGAGATAAAGATATCATAACGGTCATCGCGGAACCAGTCAAAGCTACCTGCGAACATACCGCCGAGGAAGGCATAATCAAAACCAAGGTTCTTCTTCAATACGGTAGCCCAACGAAGGTCTGGCATAGCAATAGATGCTTCCTTATAGCCAACAAATGGACTGTTGGCATTATTTTGAAGTCCCATCTTATATCCATTACCATTATTCAAGACTTCCCATAAGGTCAAATAAGCCCAACGTGAACCGGCGTTATCATCACCAATCTCACCAATAGAGCCACGAATCTTGAACATATCAACAATTTTCTTTTCCTTCAGTTTCTTCATGAAAGGCTCTTCGGAGAGCATCCAACCTGCAGCTCCTGAGCAGAAGAAAGCAAAACGATAGTCAGGAGAGAACTTCTGCGAACCGTTGTAAGCGCCATTGAACTCAGCAAAATACTTACTCTTATAATCATAGGTAGTACGGAACACCCAGTCCTCACGACGATTCTCAAGCTCTGAATTATAAGCATTGATACGACGCTTCCAGTTACCCATCAAAGAAACATTGTGGTCACCGAACTGACGCTGCCAGAAGAGTTGGAGAGACATTTCAGTAGCACGGCTAGTACTGCTAACACTACCAGCACTAGTATTCCATCCGCGTGACTCGAAGAAGTCGAAACCAGTTTTCGTATCAACAACACATTCAGGATCCCAAGTCATCACACCATCCTCTGGAAGAATATACGCAACCTTAGCTGTATGATTGTCATTTACACCACGACCCGTCTCATTGAATGTATTATCCCATGAAATGGTACCGCGCGCAACAAGTCCCTTGGTAATAAAATCAAGATTCTGCTCAAGCGCGAAGTCGGTAAAGATTCGTGTATTTGTCTGAATCTCATAACCAGACGTTGCAATATTCTTTGGAGAGTTTGCAATATTTGAAATCAGCGGATAATAACCCCAAGAGCCATCAGAGAACTGTACGGGGAAAAGGTTTGGAGCCATTCCATATGCACTTGCCCACATCTGCTGCTGGAACCATTCACCAGTGTTTGATCCATACAAGCGTGGAGACATCTTCTGAGCATTTGAACCAGCCAGATTCACTCTAAACTGTGTAGTCTTGGTAATTTGGAAGTCCAAGTTTGAACGTACATTCAAACGATTATACGAATAACCACCCTCATAACCCTGATGGTTATCCCAGATTCGAGTCATATCGCCCTCATTCTGGTAGTCGAATGCCACGAAATACTTCACGAACTTAGTACCACCAGAGATATTCAAGTTTGTATTATAAGAAAAGGTGTAACTCTTGAACATCTCATCCTGCCAGTCAACATTGGCATAACGCTCAGCCTGGCTGTAGTCACCAAGATACTCGCCACTGGCATTATATTGCGGTTTGACTGTATAGTCCTGATTACGGAAATTATTAATAAAGGTTTGTGGACGATAATATACCCATGATCCACTGCCACCCAAAGCAAGTTCATGCTCGATAGCCTGATTACGGTACATATAGCCATCGTATGAGTCGTACTTACGAGGAAGCTTTGATACAGCTTTCAGTGTAGCATTGAAGCCGACATCGATACGTGCCTTACCCTCCTGACCACGCTTAGTGGTAATCAGGATAACACCGTTAGCACCTTCCACACCGTAAACGGCAGTAGCAGAGGCGTCCTTCAGCACAGAAATCGTAGCCACAGAGGTAATATCTACGGACTTGATTTCACGCTTTACACCATCCACCAGAATCAGTGGCTGAGCATCCTGGTTCCAAGCAGCTGCACCACGAATGTAGATTCGAGGGTCTTCCTCACCGGGCTGACCGGAAGAAGCGATGGTTGCAACACCAGGGAGGTTACCAGTGAGGGCAGCACCCACACTACCAATACCTGCTGCGCGCTCCAAGACCTCACCAGTGGTCTGGGTGATAGCACCGACCACCGAGGCCTTCTTCTGCTGACCGTATCCTACGACAACGACTTCCTCCAGTTGAGTGTCGTCTTGCAGGGTCACCTTGAAGTTGCGCTGCTTGCCAATTTTAATCTCCTTGCTGGACATACCAACATAGGAAACCACGAGTACTGTCGACTCTGAAGGCACATTCAGTTTGAAGTTACCATCAAAATCAGTCACGGTACCCAGCGATGGCTTACCCTTCACAATGACTGAAGCGCCAATCAAAGGATCTGCTGTACCGTCTGTGACTGTACCCG
>JAEEGL016348425.1_pt1 | contig 15721 bp, 11 predicted proteins | sample 9134231 | NCBI WGS metagenome assembly JAEEGL01 (sample SAMN16246548, study PRJNA631951) | gut metagenome | biome: gut microbiome; feature: rumen; material: fiber-attached | host: Bos | place: Iran: Karaj | collected 2018-10
CTTTGCCGACGTCTCCACCGGATATATCGGCGCCTGCTCCGTGGATGGCGAAGAAGCGCAGCGCCGTATGATAAACTAGCTCGCGGCGTTCTGCCCGAAGGAGATAATCACGAGTTTCCCGCTGTCCGAGATGCCGACGCTCGCCGATCATATAAAGAACCGCATGAGCTGCACCGTCAACGAAAACGAGCCAGAGCGCTTCTGGGAGATCAAGGCCGCGTCGCTGTGCCGCAAGCAGTTCCCGAACTGCGACGTCTCCGCTCTGCCGCCGGCTCTCGTCTGCGCCGTCGGCGCGGCGATAGATTACGTGACGGAAACGGCAAAAACGGACATATCTTATATAGACACCCTCTCCCTTTACGAGGCGGACGGCGCGCTTGAGATCGACGCGAACACGCGCCGCAGTCTCGAACTCTGCGAATCCATGCGCACGGGCGAAAAAAAGGGCTCGCTCCTCTGGACGCTCGACTGCACTAAGACGGCGGGCGGCGCGAGGATGCTGCGCAAATGGGTAGAGCTTCCGCTTTGCAGCGTAGCCGAGATACAGCGCCGCCAGGACGCGGTGTCCGACCTGTTCTCCGACTTCATGATCCGCGAGGAGCTGTGCGAAGGACTGCGCGGCGTGCTTGACCTCGAACGTCTCGCCGCCAAGCTCGTATACGAGACGGCGAACGCGCGCGATCTGCGCGCCATCGCCCAGTCCGCGTCGAAGCTGCCGCACGTGCGCGAGCTGATCGGCCCGTGTCAGAGCGAGATGCTCCGCTCGATCCGCGACAACACCGACGACCTCTCCGATCTGTGCGAGCTTATCGAATCCGCGATCGTCGAGGAGCCGCCGTTCTCGATCCGCGAAGGCGGGTTCATAAAAGAAGGCTACTCGAAGGACGTCGACTATCTGCGCAGCGTCATGAAGGACGGCAAGCGCTGGATCTCGGAGCTTGAAGCGGCGGAGCGCGACAAAACGGGCATCAAGAACCTGCGCGTCTCCTACAACCGCGTTTTCGGCTACTATATCGAGGTCAGCAAATCGTTCATCAGCCAGGTGCCGGACAGATACATAAGAAAACAGACGCTCGCGAACTGCGAGAGATACATAACCGAAGAGCTCAAAGAGCTCGAGTCGTCGATGCTCGGCGCCTCGGACAAGGTCGTCAAGCTCGAATACGACATGTTCGTCGAGATCAGGCGCCACCTGTGCGACAACATCGCGCGCATCCGCGCCTCGGCCGACGGGATCTCGCGCCTCGACGCGCTGCTTTCTCTCGCCGTCGCCGCGGAAAAATACGGCTACGTCCGTCCCGAGGTCAATTACGGCGACGTGATAAACATCAAAAACGGCAGACATCCGGTCGTCGAGCGCTTCACCGAGGAGCCTTTCGTGCCGAACGACACTTATCTCGACACGCAGAAAAACCGGCTGCTTTTGATCACCGGCCCGAACATGGCGGGCAAATCGACGTACATGCGCCAGGTCGCGCTGATAACGGTAATGGCGCAGATCGGCTCGTTCGTGCCGGCGACAGAGGCGATTATCGGCGTTGCGGACAAGGTCTTCGCGCGCGTCGGCGCGGCGGACGACCTCGCGTCAGGCACGTCGACGTTCATGCTTGAGATGAACGAGGTCTCCTACATCCTCAAACGCGCCACGAAAAAGAGCCTCATTATATACGACGAGATCGGCCGCGGCACCTCTACCTTCGACGGAATGTCGATCGCGCGAGCCGTAGTCGAGTACACGGCTTCGAAGATCGGCTGCAAGACTCTGTTCGCTACGCATTATCACGAGCTGACCGAGATGGAAGGCATAGTCGACGGCATAGTGAACTACAACATAGCCGCAAAAAAGCGCGGCGACACGATAAGCTTTCTGCGCAAGATCGTGAAAGGCGCGGCGAACGACAGCTACGGCATAGAGGTCGCGGTGCTCGCCGGCGTTCCGAAGAAAGTGATCACGCGCGCCCGCGAGGTGCTCGCGGACATCGAATCAAAGATGCCGGAGCGTCAGCGCACGCGCCCGGCGAAATCGCTCGAGGATCTTAACATAACGATGGAAACGGTGGTATCGGACGAGATACGCGAGGCGGTGGAGGCCGTGGATCTGAACACCACGACTCCGCTTGAGGCGTACGATCTGCTGCGCAAGCTGAAAGGGATGCTCTGATGTCAATTATCAACGTTCTTGATTTCAAAACGGCGAATCTGATCGCCGCCGGCGAGGTCGTGGAAAGACCCGCTTCGGTGGTAAAGGAGCTCGTCGAAAACTCGATAGACGCCGGCGCGCGCAAAATAACGGTCGAGATCCGGGGCGGCGGCGTGTCGATGATCCGAGTCACAGACGACGGCTGCGGAATGTCGGCGGACGATCTGCCGCTCTGCATCCTGCGCCACGCGACGAGCAAGATCGCGACGGGAGACGATCTCACCGCGATCGGCACGCTCGGCTTCCGCGGAGAAGCTCTCGCCGCGACGGCGGCGGTCAGCCGCATGAAGATAACGTCAAAGCGGCGCGCCGACGCGACCGGTCACGCGATAAACGTGACCTACGGCGTATGCTCGCCCGTGACCGAGACTGGCTGCCCGGACGGCACGGTCGTCACCGTGTCGGAGCTGTTCTCCAACGTCCCCGCGCGCCGGAAATTCCTGCGTCAGGACAAGACGGAGGTGGCGGCGGTCGCGTCGGTCTGCGAGAAGCTCGCGCTGTCTTCGATCGACGTCTCGCTTACGTTCATCTCCGACGGCGTCCGCCGGTTCTCCACCGCGGGCGACGGCGATCTTAAAAACGCGGTCTACGCCGTGCTCGGCAGGCAGGTCGCCGCCGAACTGATCCCCGTCGACGGCACGTCCGGCGGCATAACCGTCACAGGCGGCGTCGCCTCTCCGCTGCTCGCACGCCCGAACAGAGCGATGGAGCTGTTCTTCATAAACGGAAGATATATAAAGAGCACGGTCATCTCGTCCGCGCTCGAGCAGGCCCTCGTTTCTTTCTGTCCGGCGGAGAGATTCCCGTGCGCGGTACTGTTTCTGACGATGCATCCGTCCGTTGTCGACGTGAACGTCCACCCCTCGAAGCTCGAGGTCAAATTCAGCTCCGACCGGCCGGTCTTCGACGCCGTGTACTACGCGGTGAAGGCGGCGACGGAGGCGGGACAGCGGCCGCAGCTTCAGCCGCAGGCCGCGGAAGGACGGCGCGTCTCCCCGTTTCTGCCGGTAGTCGACGATAACGAAAAACAGGAGCACGTGCAGATAAGCGCGTTCGACACCCGGACCGCTCAGCCCGAGCGCAGGCCGTTCGTACGCACGCCGGACCAGATCGACGGGCAGCAGAGCGCCGGCGCCGTCAGCGCGCCTTCGTTCTCGCAGCCGGACTTCGAGCCGTCGCAGGCGGTATCGGAGAGCTACGGCAGGCCGCTCGACCCGGCGCAGAGATACGAACCGGAGCCGGCGCAGGAACCGGAGGGGCCGCACGGGCAATGGCGGTACATCGGCGAGGCGTTCGACACGTATCTGTTCGTCGAGGACGGCGACGAGGTGCTGATCATAGACAAGCACGCGGCGCATGAAAGACTGCGTTTTGAAGCGCTGAAAGCCGCGATGAACGATCACGCCGCTTCGAGCCAGCTCCGCATGATCCCGATAACGGTTCCGGTCACGGAGGAGGAAGCCGCCGCGGCGTCCTTATTCATGGAGGAGCTCGAGGCGACGGGATACGGGTACGAATTTGACAAGGGCGTCGTGAACATAACGCAGACGCCTTCGGGTCTTGACGACGACGAAGCCGAGGAGCTTTTCGTCGGTATGCTGTCGGAGCTCGCCGAAAACGGCGCCGCGCCGGGCATAGCGAAGCAGACGCTGTTCGAGCGCGCGCTTTATCAGGCAAGCTGCAAAGGCGCGATAAAGGGCGGCGACAAGAACGACCCCGCGGCGCTTGAAGCGCTCGTCCGCGAGCTGTACGCGCATCCGGAGATAACATACTGCCCGCACGGCAGACCCGTCGCGTTCCGGATGGCGAAGGCGGCGATAGAGCGCAGGTTCGGCAGGACCTGACGGATCCGTAAACTTTGATTTTTTCACAAATTCCTCTTGACAAAGCGCGCGATGCGTGGTAAAATGACCGCGTCTTTTACAAACTGTCCGTGATTATGATCGTTTACCGGCTTTTTTGATCATGCCGAAGGAAAGGATGGTTTTAAAAATGGCGCAATACAAAACACACACGCTTTATTCAAGCCTTGCGGGGTCGTTTTTGCGGCGAATGCTGAAGGAAAACGGCTACACGCAGGAGCGGTTCGCCGAAGAATTCGGCGTGAGCACGCGGCACGTCAGACGGTGGCTGCACGGCGGAATAAACTCGCTCGACACCGTACAGCAGCTGCTCACGTTCTTCGACGCCGAAGTCGGGGACGTCTTCAAAACAGAAGACGTCCCCGATCGCTTTTTTTGCGGAACAGGACGTAACACGTCCTTGCGTGCCGCCGTTTTTCGTGGTAAAATGCCGTCAAACGAAACAAGGAGGCAACAACAGTATGAACTTAAAAGAAGCGTTCCGCTGTCAGAACAAGCTCCAGGCGCTTGTCGACGAATGCGTCTCGGTGCTTCAAAGACAGTCGAACATAGTTAAAGTAAAAGAAATACACCTGCGCAACAAGATGATGCCAGAGACCGAGGACGAGGTCGTCGAAAGCGTCCCTGCAAACGAATTTGCGTCAGACGTAACGGCGCTGACGGAATTCGTCGTATATCTGCTCGGCGAAAAAGAAAAGCTCTGCGCCGCGATACGCTCGGCGAAAAGCGGGCTGCAGCTTGACATTGACGGCGAAAGCGGTCTCAATTATCTGAGACAGCGCGTGTCGGCAACGTTTCGCGAAATGACTTCGCTCCGCTCGAGCGAGGAGATAATCCGCGGCGGCGGATGCGGCTACAAATTCAACGCCGAGGGCAACCAGACCGCGTTCAAATGCGACCTGAAACGCGTCACGACGATAAACTTCGACAGAAACAAGCTGAAGAAGCAGACCCGTGCGCTCGCCGAGAAGATCGACGAGGTCTCGGCGAAGATTGACGCCTGTACAGTCAACACACAAGTCGACTACGAGTCGCCGTTTGACGTCAACGACACACTGTCGGAGATTTTCGAATCGTTCCTTGAAAAGAAAATAACGGCCTGACGCTCTCCCGGCGTCGGGTATGCGGCAGAGAGAATGAAAGCCCCGACCGGTTCGGGTGCGGATGAACTGTGATACCGCACGTTTGTATGGATATTTACCGGAGCTTTATATGATCGTAAACATCCTTCACTGCGACCGCAACTCAACGCACAACGCAGACCGCAACGCGCATTTGCGCCACGCGCCCTTTCACGCTCACGTCTCAATAAAAAAAGAGGTTTGTTTATATGCCGTCCGATCCGCGACCGGCGACGCCGCAGGCGCAGCCGCAAACGGTGAATACGGCAAAAATGGTCCCGGCAGACAGGACCTCTGCCGTATACCCGACGCGAGGAGAGAAGTAAAGAGGTAAGAGTGAATAGTGTCGGAGTCGCTGCGCGACATTTTTGGGGGTCCCCACCCCTCACGCCCGCTTGCGGTGACCCGAAAAAATCATCGCGTCACTACCGTGACCATGCTCGATTTTTTCGACCGCTGCGCCTTCCTCGCATTGCTTCATCCGCCCCCGGCGGCGCAATGCTCGTCACCCCCCAAACCCCCTGTTCCCCTCCCGGGGTTCCCCACCGCTGTTCGCGGCGGGGAACCCCGGATCCCACAAGTCGCATAACGACTTGAAGGGGCCGCGCGAACGATCCGTAGGGGTCGGCGCCCTCGACGACCCGCAGAAAAAAGCCCCAATTCACATTGGGGGGATGGCGGGGGTTAGGGGGTGGATAAGGGGGGCGGGGGAACCCCCAGGCGCGAAGCGCACAATTCGTCCCGCAGGGACACCTATTAGCTGATTGCTCTTACCCCGATGATAATTTTATTTTTCTGAAACTTTTCACGCTTCCCGCGCACCTTGGTATATGAAAGGCAATAAAACGAAAGGACACAGCGATGACAAAGGATGAGTTCGCCCGCGCATTCTCTTTGGCGGAGAAAAAACTGTATATAGCCGCGTTTTCCGTTACCGCAAACGCAGAAGACGCAAAAGACGCGGTCGCGGACGCCGCGGCGTACGCCTGGGAGCATTTAGGCGAGCTGCGCGACGAGCAGAAGTTTGATCCATGGCTTCTGCGCATTACGTACAGTCAGGCGAAGATGATACGCAGAAAGAGCCGCAGATACGAAAATATTGACGATCTGGCGGATGAATTCAGCTACGAAGCGGACACGTCCGGAATGGAATTCTTCGAAATCCTCGTCCGCGCAAAAATAAGACTTGCAGAATGGAGGATCCTTACGCTTTATTTCCTTTACGGTTACACCATACCGCAGATCGCAGAGATGACCGGTAAAAAGCAGAACTACGTAAAAACAAAGTATTACCGCGCTCTGAAAAAGATTTCCGGATTGAAAGGTTTAAAATAAGGTGCGTCACGATGAAAAAGAGTTATAATTACGGACAGACCGAAAAATGGCTCTCAGAAAATTTTTCAGCATCGGAAAAGCATATTAAATACGGCGGCGGAGCGCTTGACAGAGCGGACGATAAACCCGCGCACGCCGGTTTCTTTCAGTATCCCGCAGTGCGTATAGCCGGAGCGTTCCTCGCGCTTCTTATAATCGGCGGCAGTCTTTTCGGCGCGCTCAAAACGCTTGAACGCATAGGCACGCAGATAAACCCGTCGCACAGCGAGAACGGCAAGGTAAAGTACGTGCCGGGCGAAACGGATATCAACTGCAGCTATATATCGATCTGCTCTGACAAAAAACAGTATTTTCCCGCTGTATATCTTTCAACAACCGAAAAAACACTGCCTGACGGCAAAAAAAATATTAAGTCTTACAGTTATAACGTAAGCAGGATCATAACCGTACCGTACTCGTCCGACCTGAGCGTTGACAGCAACGTGGCGGATAAAGAAATGAATATAATATCGATCGAAGTGCATAACACCGCCGATCATCTTAACTCCGACGCCGAGTTTACGGATACGGCCGGTCTGTACGATCACTTGAAGAACGGTGACGGCGGCGTATACACGGTCGGTCTCTTCGTGACGTGGGACAAGGGAGACGAAATAAACACGTATTACGTTACCTTTAACGTAGATAAAAGCGAAGCGGCCGACGATGAGAACGGATCTGAGCTTATATCCGATATAAACGGCGTAAAAACGTACGATTACGGCAAAAAGCTCGCAAAACTGCAAAAAGCGCCGTACGACGGCGATCCGCGTGATTTAGTCCGCGTGCTTACGGGCGGTGAGCTTTACACCGTGACGGTCGGGCGCGCGTATGACGCGGAGCATTTGTCCGCGGTAAAGCATTACGATATCGACGGCGACCCGACGGTCATAGAATTCGGCGGCGATCTTGAGCTTTACAATAACGCGGCAGACAAGGATATGGAAATAATAAGCGTGACGCTTACGTATCCCGACGGTACAACAACGTCGACCGGCACCTTAAAGAAAGCTTTTCGCAGCGTATACGAGGGTAAAGCCGGAACGTACGTTATACAGGCCTACGTTTCCTGGGACAAACCGCCCGAGGCGACCGTCGAAGACAAATATTCCGTGTATTGCGTTTACTTTGCCCTTCACAAAGCCGAAAGCCTCGAGGGCGGCGATAATAAGGTGTGGTACGAAGAGGAAAAAAAGGATACCAAATACAGTTATCTTGCCGTGTCAATCGATAACGACCTGTATTATCCGCCCGTCGTATACTCAAAGCACGTAAAACTCGTGTCCGACGTGTCAACGGTGCAAAAGAATATCAACAGCGATATTTCAAAATATAAAGAGATCCGTATACCGTACAGCGGCGGCGCGCTTGAGTTGTTGAATAACGTTTACGATAAAGAAAAGATGACGGTCGTCGGCGTTAGCGTGAAAAACGGGTCGGACGCTCCGGCGGAATCGCCTGATACGGCGGAAAAGCTGATCACGTATCTTAAATCGGCGGGCGCCGGTACGTACCGCGTCAGCCTTGAGCTTACGTGGGATACGTATCCGTTAATAAACAAAGGCGATCAGGCGTACATTTATACGGCGGTGTTTTACGTGGATAAATCTGACGATACGCCCGGCACGGATACGGCGCCGGCCGTAACGACGTCGGAAGATACCGCCGGGCCGCCGGATCAAAACGAAGGATTCGATCCTTCGGGACTGCTTCGTATCGACTGGATAATAAACAATTCGACGTACAAAGTATACAGACCGCCGGTCGTACTAAAGCGCGTTTACAAGGACGGGGCCGTTATCGAAGAGCTTTCTTACGAGTCCGATCCTTGCGACGCGGAATACAGATATACGGACGGTCTGATCGTGCAAAACGAAGCGCGTTTGAATCAATCGTATTCAAAAAGGACCTGGCGCGTCTGCTCGGTCACGTTAAATAAAGAAAAAGAATTCAAGAGCTTTGAAACGGCGCTTGAATATATACACGATACAGCGGCAAATTCGTCCGGCTCGGTATACGTGGAAGCGACCGTGACGTGGGACGCCGGCGCGCTGATAAACTCGGACGCGGACAGAACGGAATATACGTACGCTTTCAACGTGATTTACACCTGCCCGGCTGATATCGACCCGAAAGCCGATCCGTACGTTACGGGGATAATGAAAAACTGGCTTTCGGTAGTTGTGGGAGAAGACAGATATTCTCCCGGGATCTCAAAAAAACTGGTTTATAACGAAGATCAGGTGACCGGGTATGAATATTATCACGATAATATTCAGATAGAGTGGCACCCGGGCGACAGCGTGGCGGTGTCGAACGAGATATATTCCGTGAACCGCATCTACGGCGTTACGGTGAACGGTATAAAATACGACAACGCGGAACAGGCGTTTGCGGCCATGCCGACCGATCGTATAAGTCACGTTGAAGTCGAGGCGTCATGGGACTTTACGGATATGACTATCCACAGCGACGAGGTCAAAATCAAAACGACCTTTATATTTGCGTTTGATATCGTGCCGGTATAGGCATAATGAATTTAAGGACGGGCGGCCCCCGTCCTTTTTCGTGCGTTAAGAGCGCCGGACGGCCGCTGACGCGGAATGATATGTTCCGCGGGGGGCGAAACGTGATATTTGACTGCGTCAAGTGAAATTTGCCCTGCGGGCAAGTGAAATTCGCCTGCGGCGAGTTAAGGAGTCGCTTCGCGACAAATTTGGGGGTTCCCGGATAGGGGGCGGGGGAACCCCCTGACGCGCCATAGGCGCACGATTCGTCCCGCAGGGACACATTGAATTCACCGGAACTTCGCTTTTCTTAACGAATAAACTTAAAAAATTAACACAATAAACCCAAAATCAAGAAAAATGTGACTTGAATAAATCCGCCTTATTTTATATAATATATTAAATGCTTATGATTTAACATAACAGAGAGTGTTTTGTTTATTGTTGCATAAATAATAATTTGAAGAGAAAAGGAGGTGCTTTATGGAACTCTGGCAGATCTTAGTTTGCGTGGGAGCCGGCGTCGCCGGTATCATCTTAGGCGTCGTTTTCGGTATCATATACCGTAAAAAAGTAGCCGAAAAGGCGATCGGCACGGCTGAGAGAAAGGCTAAAGAGATCGTTGAAGAAGCGGAAAAAGACGCCGAGACGAAGAAGAAAGAAGCCTTGCTTGAAGCAAAAGAAGAAATACTGCGCAACAGGAATGAAGCTGAAAGAGAGCTGAAAGAGCGCCGCAAGGAGGTCTCAAGACTCGAGTCACGCGCGGTCGCCAAGGAAGAGGCTCTTGACAAAAAGCACGAAAGCCTCGATAAAAAAGAAGAGGTACTGAACAAAAAGATCAAGGAAAACAGCGAACTCACCGCTGAGATAGAGAAGATACGCGAAAGCGAGCTGCAGATGCTCGAACGCATATCCGGGCTCACGGCGGAGGAAGCAAAGGCGGAAATGCTCCGCGACCTCGAGGACGAAGTCAAGATCGAAAAGGCGCATAAGCTCCGCGAACTCGAACAGCAGTTCAGAGAAGAAGCCGACGAAAAGGCTAAGAGCATAATCACGCTCGCCATCCAGCGCATAGCGGCGGACCACGTCGCGGAAACGACCGTTTCCGTCGTCAACCTGCCGAACGACGAGATGAAAGGAAGGATCATAGGCCGCGAGGGACGCAACATAAGAACGATAGAAACGCTGACCGGCGTCGACCTTATAATCGACGACACGCCCGAGGCGATAACGATATCGAGCTTCGATCCGGTGCGCCGCGAAATAGCACGCCAGACGCTTGAAAAACTGATCTCCGACGGACGCATCCATCCGACGAGGATAGAGGAGACCGTAGAAAAATGCAGACGCGAAGTCGACGCGGCGATCAAAGCCGCCGGTGAGCGCGCCACGTTCGAGGTCGGTGTGCACGGTCTTAACAGCGAGATCGTCAAGCTGCTCGGCCGTCTCAAATACCGTACGAGCTACGGTCAGAACGTTCTCAATCATTCCGTTGAGGTCGCATATATCTCCGGCATAATCGCGTCCGAGCTCGGCGCTGACGTAGCGCTCGCGAAACGCGCGGGCCTGCTTCACGACATAGGCAAGGCGCTCACGCAGGAGATCGAGGGCAGCCACGTCCAGATCGGCGTGGATATAGCCAAGAAGTACAAGGAAAACAGAGACGTAGTCCACGCGATAGAGGCTCACCACGGCGACGTGGAGCCGAAGACGCTCGTGGCGGTCATCGTGCAGGCGGCGGACGCGATATCCGCGGCGAGACCCGGCGCAAGGCGCGAGGATCTGGAGAACTACATCAAGCGTCTCCAGAAGCTCGAGGAGATCGCGAAGAGCTTCCCCGGCGTGGAGAAGTCCTACGCCATCCAGGCGGGCAGAGAGCTGCGCATAATGGTCAAGCCCGAGGAGATCGACGACGAGAAGATGGTCCTCGTTGCGCGTGACATAGTCAAGAAGATCGAGTCCGAGCTCGAATATCCCGGACAGATCAAGGTCAACCTCATCCGCGAGAGCAGATACGTTGACGTCGCAAAATAAAAAACAACGGAGCCGGGAGCGATCCCGGCTCTGTTTTTTGCCTCAAAACTGCAAAATCGCGCATTGCGGTGGCAAAAAAGCTGCAAAAATGCAAGAAATTTCCTGAATCTGCGGATTTTTTTGCAAAAAAACACTTGACAAACCGTCAAAGGCGTGATATAATCGCCCCAAACCGATGAAGAAGAAAAGTAACCGGGTCTCAACCGGCACAGCGATCCGCAGACGGTGTGAGTGCGGAGCGGCGGGCACGGCGAATGGTCTTCCGAGGGCGGGGCTGAAAGCTTTTGCGAGTATGTTCCGACGGGGTGCGCTCCCGTTACCTGCGGCGCTGCGTATGTCTGTACGTAAAAAGAGCGGAGGCATAGCCTCAATTTGGGTGGTACCGCGGATATTCTATTCGTCCCAAGCATGACAAACATGCCCGGGATTTTTTGTTTTTACCGGGGATGAAAAAAACAAGAAAGGAAGAAAACAAAATGAAAAAACTTATCTCCATCATCCTCATCCTCGTCATCGCGGCGACGGCGCTTTGCGCCTGCTCCGGCAGCAAAGCCGATTACACCGTGGGTATCTGCAACTACGTAGACGACGCTTCCCTTAACCAGATCGTATCCAACATCAAAAACAGACTCGCCGAGATCGGCAAGCAGAACAACGTGACGATCAAGGTGCTCGAACAGAACTGCAACGCCGACGCCAACGTCATGTCGCAGATAATCGCCGATTTCCAGTCGAAGAAAGTCGACCTCATGGTCGGCGTGGCGACTCCGGTCGCCATAGCGATGCAGGCGGCGACCGAAGACACAAAGATCCCGGTCGTGTTCGCGGCGGTCTCCGATCCGCTTGCCGCCGGTCTCGTCGATTCACTTGACAAGCCCGGCGCCAACATCACCGGAACGTCGGATTTCCTCAACACGAAAGCGGTCATGGATCTGATATTCGCGCAGGCGCCCGAAACGGCGAAAGTCGGTCTTCTGTATGACCTCGGCCAGGATTCGTCCACCACGGCGATAAAGGAAGCCAAGGAGTATCTGCAGAACAAGGGCGTCGAGATCAAGGAATACACCGGCACGAACACGTCCGAGATCGGTCTGCAGATAGACAAGATCGTCTCCGACGGCGTAAAAGCCGTGTTCACTCCGTCCGACAACACCGTCATGACCGCGGAGCTGTCGATATATGAAAAGCTCGCTGACAACGGCATACTCCATTACGCCGGTGCCGACAGTTTCGCGCTCAACGGCGCGTTCCTCGGATACGGCGTCGACTACGCCAACCTCGGCGTCAAGACCGCCGATATGATCGGCCAGATACTGATAGACGGCAAGGATACCGCAACTCTGCCCGTTATGACGTTCGACAACGGCACCGCGACGGTAAATACCGATATCTGCGAAAAGCTCGGCCTCAGCTATGACACGGTCGCGGCGACTTTCGCACCGTTCTGCACTAAGGTCCAGCCGATAAAGACGGCGGAAAGCTTCGAATGATATGTTCCGGGGGAGCCTCGCGCTCCCTCGGTCAGCACGACCGACCTGATCCTTCGGGGACGGCGCGCCGCGGACGTAACGCTGCCCCGGCTCCGCCCCGAAGGATAAGGCGGCTTCACCGCCTGAGGGAGCGCGCAACCCGCCGCCCCGACGGTACAATACGGACACGCTGTCAGAGGTGTTTATGACTTTTTCCGATGTAATCAACGTAATAAGGTCGGTGACCGAGCTTGGACTCATCAGCTCGCTCACCGTCCTCGCTCTGTATCTGTCGTACTCGATGTTAAACGTCTGCGACCTGTCGACGGACGGGTGCTTCACGCTCGGAGCCGCGGTCGGCGCGATCGTCGCGCTGTCCGGACATCCGTATCTGTCGATCGCAGCCGCGATGGCGGCGGGCGTCGCGTCCGGATTTATAACGGCGTTTCTGCAGACGCGAATGGGCATAAACAGCCTGCTCGCCGGCATTATCGTAAACACCGGGCTTTATTCGGTCAATATCGCCGTGATGGGCGGCGCGTCGCTGCTCAATATGAACAAGACGGTGACGGTGTTCACCAAAGTCAAGGCGCTTTTCGATCATACTTTTCTCGAAGGCTGGCACAAGGTCGCCGTCGCGCTGATCGCCGTCGCCGCCGTTATCGTGTTTTTATCGATATTCCTTAAAACGAGACTCGGTCTCGCGATACGGGCGACCGGCGACAACTCCGATATGGTGCGCTATTCGTCGATCAACCCGGTCTTTACGACGACGGTCGGGCTTTGCGTCGCTAACGCTTTCACGGCGCTGTCCGGATGCCTGCTCGCGCAGTATCAGAAGCTGTCTGATATAAACATGGGGCAGGGCATGGTCACCGTGGCGCTCGCGTCGCTTCTGATAGGCGGCACGCTGTTCCGCCGCTGCTCGGTAAAGGTCCGCGCGATAGGCGCCGTGATCGGCGCGATCATTTTCCGCGCGGTGTACGCGCTCGCGCTTAATCTGCAAATGCCGGCGTATATGCTCAAGCTCGTCTCCGCTGTCATAGTGGCGGCGGCGATATCCGTGCCGTATCTGCGCAAGCACATACCGCAGACGATGAAAAAATATTTCCCCGGGAAGGAGAACGGCGATGTTAGAGCTTAGGAAAGTCAACAAGACGTTCAATCCCGGTACGGTGAACGAGAAAAAGGCGCTGACGGATATAGACCTGTCGGTCGCCGAGGGCGATTTCATAACCATTATCGGCTCGAACGGAGCCGGTAAATCCACGTTATTCAACGCGATATCCGGCGCGTTTCTTCCCGATTCGGGCAGGATATATCTCGACGGCAAGGATATAACGTACGAGCCGGATTATAAACGGGCAAAATACATCGGAAGGCTTTTTCAGGACCCGAAGACCGGCACCGCGCCGTCGATGACGGTGGAGGAAAACCTTACGCTCGCCGCCGGAGGCGGAAGATGGCTGTCTCTGCCGCGCCGCGCCGATAAAGAAGCGCTGCGCGAACGCGTCGCGTCGCTCGGGCTCGGGCTCGAGGACCGGATGAACACGCCGGTCGGACTGCTCTCGGGCGGTCAGCGCCAGGCGGTGACGCTCCTTATGGCGACGATAAACCCGCCGAAGGTCCTTCTGCTCGACGAACATACGGCGGCGCTCGACCCGTCGGCGGCTGAAAAGATACTCGAGGTGACGGAAAGGACCGTCCGCGAACAGAGCCTGACCTGTCTGATGATAACGCATAATATGAGATCGGCGCTGTCGGTCGGCAGCCGCACGGTCATGATGCGCGACGGCAGGATCATATTCGACGCGCAGGGCGCCGAGCGCGACGGGCTGACGGTCGACGATCTGCTCAGACGTTTCCGCGAGGCGTCGGGCGAGACGCTCGACAACGACAGGATGCTTTTATCCTGAAAAAGTCCACTTTTTGCAATATTTGACTTGACATTTTGCATTTATTATATTATACTGTAAAAAAACGGGAGAATGGGAGGACGGCTCAATGATCGGATACGTACGATTTTATTATTATTACCGGGCCGTCAGGCACTCTGCCCGCGCGTGAAGTAAACCGTGCACCGCAGGATGCCCCGGCGTTTTCTGCGGTGCTTATATTTTTATAACTTGACGCAGAAAACGGATTCCGGTCTGTTTTCTGTTTTTGATTATTCGGAGGAGATATGAACGAGCTTGACAGGCAGAGAGCCGTTATAAACGAAACGGACAAGGAGATGGCGCGGCTGTTCGAGATCAGGATGAACGCCGCGGCGAAGATAGCCGGGTATAAAAAAGAGCGCGGCCTGCCGGTATACGACGCGGAGCGCGAGGCGGCGGTCGTCGCAAAGAACACCGAAAACGTCTCGGATCCCGCGCTGCGCGGCTATTACGCCGATTTCATAACGCATACGATGAAGGTCAGCCGCGATTATCAGACGGCGCTGATATCGGGCGTCTCCGTCGCGTACAGCGGCGTAGAAGGGGCGTTCGCGTCGATCGCCGCCAAAGCGCTTTTCCCGCAAGGCAGGTTTTTCCCGCAGCGCGATTTCGAGGCGGCGTATAAAGCCGTCGTCGACGGCGACTGCGAGATCGCCGTTCTCCCGGTGGAAAACAGCTTCGCCGGCGAGGTCGGCACCGTCATCGACCTGATATTCAGCGGCCCGCTCTATATGAACGACACTTACGAGCTGACCGTGCGTCAGAATTTGATCGGCGTGCCCGGCGCGACCGAAGCGACCGTCAGAAAAGTCATATCGCATCCGCAGGCGCTGTCGCAGTGCGCCGAATATATCCGCTCGCGCGGATACGAAACGGAGGAATTCTCCAATACCGCGCTCGCGGCGAAGCACGTCGCGGCGCTCGCCGACCCGACCGTCGCCGCTATCGGAACGGTCGAGGCGGCCGGGATCTACGGTCTTTCCGTAATCAGCCGCAGCATAAACACCGGGCGCGACAACACCACGCGCTTCGCGGTGCTCTCGCGCCGTGAAAACGACGGCGAGCACACGGGGAACAAATTCTTCCTCGTCTTCTCCGTCAAAAACCAGGCGGGCGCGCTCGCCGAAGCGATAAATATTATAGGCAAACACGGATACAACATGAGCGCGCTGCACAGCCGCCCGAGAAAGGACCTGCCGTGGAAGTATTACTTCTAC
>JAEEGL011736613.1_pt1 | contig 15720 bp, 18 predicted proteins | sample 9134231 | NCBI WGS metagenome assembly JAEEGL01 (sample SAMN16246548, study PRJNA631951) | gut metagenome | biome: gut microbiome; feature: rumen; material: fiber-attached | host: Bos | place: Iran: Karaj | collected 2018-10
CGGGAATAAATGCTCCCGAGGGGATAATGACAGTCGTTGCGCTGCGGATCAGCTTGGGAACGTCGGAAGAAAGCTCTCCGATTGACATGCCCATTCTGTTCATGCAGCTGAGAAGCATAACCGCCGTCATCAGACCGTCCGGAACACATGAACGGCGCGGGAAGACCAGACCGTTGAAACGGTCAACAGCCATAATGACCGAATCAAACGCGGCGTATTCCTCCACAAGATAGCTGTAGTCGCCGGTCACGGTCTTTGTCTCGGCTCCCATTGATTTGATGTACGGCGCGAGGGCTATGTGGCAATTGTCACTGAGCATTATTACAGGGGTTACGTCCTCGCTGTTGAATGCCTTTCCGTAAACCCTGCCGAATACCTCCGCAAGGCGTTCGGACTCAAGCAGTCTGCCGTCGGGAAGCGCGACAATGCATATTTCCCCGTCGGCGCTGAACGCAAATCCCAAGTCGCTCTCAGTGTCGCGGACGAAATTTATAAGGTCGGAGGGATTTTCATAGGAGGAAATGCCGTGGTTGTCGCTTTCATTCATGAATGTAACGTCCGCGCCGAGCTGTTCGAGCACTTTTTTTACAAACGGCGCGGAGGCGCTGCCGGTGCAGTCAATAGCTATTTTGAGACTTTCAAACATTGTATAGCCCGAAGCGTCGATCAGATTGCGCTTATACATGCCGATCATACCGGAGTCCGCCTGCTGAATGCGTCCTGCCTGCTTGCAGCTTACGGATGAACCGACGTCGGTGGCGTCATGAATTGACTGCAAAAGCTCTCCGGTGACCTGTCTTCCGTCTTTTTTATAGAATTTAAGACCGCTTACATTTTTGTCAAAGCTGCCGCCGGTTATCATAACGCCCATTGTGGCTTCACATACGCATGTGAGATAAGATACCGCGCCGGAAGGAACAAGACCCAAAGCTATGATATCAGCTCCGGAAGCGCAGAGCGCGGCGCATACGGCTGAGGTCATCATGTCCGCGGCGGGACTGTCGTCGTGTCCGACTACGACCTTGCAGCGGTCGCGGGTAGCGGAGGAATATCCGCCAAGCTTTACGAACGCGGCGGCGACTGCGCGCTCCGCCTGATATATGTCAATTGTTTCACCCAATGTTCCGTAAAACGCGGATCTGTCATTTTTGATTTTCATTTTATATACATTCCCTTCAATTATTTAAAGATAAGCCTGCTCAGTCAAAAAGCGACTGCTGTTCGTGGACAACAGGCTGTTCGGGAGGAGTCAGACCGAGATGCAGATAGGCGGCGCGAGTGACGCAGCGACCGCGGGGCGTGCGTGCAAGGAACCCAATCTGCATCAGATAAGGCTCATATACGTCCTCGATGGTTACGGCTTCCTCGCCGATGGCTGCAGCAATCGTTTCCAATCCGACAGGACCGCCGCCATAGAATTTTATTATGCCTGAGAGAAGCAGGCGGTCGATCTTGTCCAGTCCCAATTCATCTATTTCCTGACGGTCAAGAGCCATTCTTGCGATGTCGCAGGTTATAACGCCGTTGCCTATGACCTGAGCGAAGTCCCGCACGCGTCTGAGCAGGCGGTTGGCTATTCTCGGCGTGCCGCGTGAACGTGAGGCAAGCTCCAGCGCACCCTCGCGGTCTATGGCTATTCCGAGTATTCCGGCGGAGCGTTCCACAATATCGGCGAGCTGCTCAGTCGTATACAGCTCCAGACGCAGCACTACTCCGAATCTGTCGCGCAGAGGAGCGGATAGCTGACCTGCGCGTGTGGTTGCTCCGACAAGTGTGAATTTAGGAAGCGGCAGATGATAACTCATCGCGCCCTGCCCCTTGCCTGTGATAATGTCGATTGCGAAATCCTCCATAGCGGGATAGAGTATTTCCTCCACAGTCCGTGAGAGACGGTGTATTTCATCGATAAAAAGCACGTCGCCCGGATTAAGCGAGCTGAGAAGTGCCGCAAGGTCTCCGGGACGCTCGATAGCCGGACCTGAGGTAATTCGCAGACCGACGCCCATTTCATGAGCGATAATTCCGGCGAGCGTAGTCTTGCCGAGACCAGGCGGTCCGTAGAGCAGACAGTGATCGAGGCTCTCATGACGCGCCAAAGCTGCGCTGATGTAGACCGAAAGATTCTGCTTTACGGTGTCTTGTCCGATGTACGAATCGAGTGTCCGAGGACGGAGCGGATTGTCGGTTTCCGCGTCCTCAGGATTGTATTCCGGCGCGACAATACGATTTTCAAAATCCGTGTCGTCGGTGGAATAATAATCTACTTCCGCGTCGTCAAAAGAAACGGATTTTATCTCACTGTCATTCTGAATGTTTTTTTTGTTGTTTTTCTTCATTTTACTATTCAGCGCGAAGCGCCCCTTAACTATTCTGTATTATCTGTTGTTTCAGCAAAGATACTCTGTGCGTGTCTCACATTCCCTTTGCCATTTCGATAAGGGCAAGCCGGATTATTTCCTCGGTGGGAAGCGAGGGATCTGATTTTGAGACAAGCTTTGCGGCTTCCGAGGACTGGCAGCCAAGAACCATGAGCGCGTTAATGGCGGCAGCGGCGTTGTTCGGCGCGGCGGAAGCTCCACCGGCGTTCCCCGTGGAAATATCGGACGGAGCGCCCATGCTTTTGAACTTGTCCTTTAATTCAAGCACAACGCGCTGGGCTATTTTAGGTCCTACTCCGTTTGCGCGGGTAATAGCCTTGTAATCGCCCGAACCGACAGCAAGGGCAACGTCCTCAGGAGTCAGCTTGGATAAAATCGAGATGGCGGCTTTTGGACCTATGCCGGATACCGAAATAAGCATTTTGAAGCAGCTCAGTTCGGTTTTTTGTGAAAAGCCGTAGAGAGTTATGGCGTTTTCGGTCACGCTCATGTATGTGTACAACGTAACCGTGGAACCCTGCTGCGGCAGACGCGCAATGGTTGACATTGACGTAAAGCACTGAAAGCCAACGCCGCCGCAGTCTATTACGACGAAATTCGGCTCCGCGGCGACGTATTTGCCCGTAAGACTGTATATCATTTATTTCAAGCCTCAGTTCTTCTGATAGTGATAGGTTTTCGGCAGCCGTTTTTTCACCGTGGAATTCTGACCGTGGCATATTGCGACGGCAAGCGCGTCTGCGGTATCGTCGGGCTTGGGGATATCCCTAAGACAAAGCAGCCGTCGGGTCATTTCCTGCATTTGGGGCTTGAGAGCCTGTCCGTAGCCGGTGACCGCCTGCTTGACCTGCAGGGGAGTATATTCAAAAATGGGAACGCCCTTGAGCTGTGCCGCAAGCAGAATCACACCTCTTGCCTCAGCGACTCCTATGACGGTTTTTGCGTTGTTTGTATAATAAAGCTTTTCAATTGCGACAGCTTCCGGCTTGCGCTTGTCGATAAGCTCAATCGTGCGTGTAAAGATGGTTTCGAGCCTGCGTTCAAACGGAGCTTCGGGCTTTGTGGTAATGGAGCCGAATTCCACCGGAACAAATCTTGGAGGCTCGTATCTGACTATGCCGAATCCCACCAGGGCATAACCTGGGTCAATGCCCATAATTATCATAATCTTTACCCTCTTTGCAATCAGCGTTATAATTCATAATATTATAACACACCTCCGAGGTAAAATTCAATATGTTTTGCTAAAATAGCGGGTAAAATTTCTGCAATGACGAAGATAACGGTGAGATTTGGCTGTCAGACGTCAGTTGTGACTGTATTGGGCGGAAATATCGTGTATTGCATCGATCATGGAATCTATTTCGTCAGCCGATGTGAACACCGACGGGCATATCCTGATAGTACCGCCGGACTGCGTACCCATAGCGCGGTGAGCGTCACCCGCACAATGAAGACCTGCGCGCACGGCGATGTCTCTTTCACCGAGACAAACCGCCGCTTCATCGGAAGGAATACCGTTTATATTGAATGACAGGAGCGGGACATGCGTTTCGGGCTGCGGACGGGCGGTGTACAACCTGCATTCGGGCATGGAGCTTATCGCGTCGTAAGCGCGGCATATCAGATTCATCTCGTGGGTTTCCAACCGATTGCGTCCTATTGAATCTATAAAGCTCATACCAACATCGAGCGCCGCTATTGCGGGAACATTCAGCGTTCCGCTCTCCAAGCGGTCAGGAAGAAAATCTGGCTGAATATTTATTCCAGAAAGGCTTCCCGTGCCGCCCTCGACAGTAGTTGCAAGAATTCTGTCGCAGTTTATAATAAGCAGTCCAAGCCCCATAATCCCGTAAAGTCCCTTGTGCGCCGGCATGCAGAGGAAGTCGGCGTGAAGTTTGTTAAGATCAAGCCCGACGGTTCCGGCGCTCTGGGCGCAGTCAACGCCAAAGAGAATACCATTGCGGTGAGCAAGCTGTCCTATTTCTTCAATCGGAAGCTTGACTCCGAATACGTTCGAGGCGTTGGTGCAGAAAATCATTTTAGTGTTTACACGCATTTTTCTGCGGAATTCCGCCACGGTTGCCTGAGGGTCGCATTCATGGACATGCGCCGTGCTGAACTGAATGCCGCGTTTTACGAGCTGTGTTACGGGTCTGGTGACGGCGTTGTGTTCCATATCGGATATTATTACATGATCGCCGGGTGACAGCACTCCTTTCAGGACATAATTAATTGAATGAGTGCATGACGGAGTAAAAATAACATTTTCCGGAGCCTTTGCTCCGAAGAAGGCGGCGGCGCGGCAGCGGCATTTGTAGACTGTTTCGGCGGAACGCTCCGCCATCCGGTAGCTTCCGCGTCCGGGGTTCGCGCCCCTCATGGAAAGCACCTCGGCAATAGCGGCTGCCGTTCCCCTCGGCTTAGGCCATGTGGTGGCGGCATTGTCAAGATAGATCATTTTTTTTCTCCTTGTATCTGAAAAAAAGAATTTCGTCGCTTGCTCACGGAAGAACCATAATTCCTGAAGAACGCAGAATTTTCTCGGCGGGCCAGAGATTGCTTTCGCTTACGTTTATTGAATAAATGCAGCCGTATCTGCCTTCCGGATCGGAGATTTTGCTGATCTCGCATGGTATTCCGTTTTGTTTAAGCAGCTCGCAGCCCCTCATTGCGAGAGTGTACGAGCCTGTTTTTATTCTGGATTTTTTACCGTTCATTTTAATTCACCATTCTTGATCTTTTAATATTTCTGAACAAAAAAGCCGGTCGGCTGTTATGTTCATTAACATAATATGCCATGACCGGTTTTTTGTCTTATTGAATTTTTAAATTTTGATTAAGGAAATCAATCATATCAGCAGCGCGACGGCGTGAGCCGCCATTCCATCTCCGCTGCCCGTAAAGCCGAGTTTTTCCTCAGTGGTTGCCTTAACGCTGATTTGCGAGATATCCACTCCGCATGCCTTTGCGATATTCGCGCGCATTGAAGCAATGTGCGGGGCTAATTTTGGAGCCTGAGCCAGAACGGTTGAATCAATATTACCTATTTCATATCCCGCTTCACGGACGACGCGGCAGACCTCGGCGAGAAGAAGCATACTGTCCGCGCCGGAGAAACGCTCGTCGCTGTCGGGGAAGAGATGTCCGATATCGCCGAGAGCCGCAGCCCCCAGAAGCGCGTCGGATATTGCGTGAGCCAGCACGTCCGCGTCGGAATGTCCCAGAAGTCCTTTTTCATAAGGGATATCCACACCGCCAAGAATGAGCCTTCTGCCCTCGGTAAGCCTGTGAACGTCGTAACCGTGTCCGATTCTTGGTACTCCCATATCATTGATCCTCCGGTTCAAAGCCTATGCCTTCAACATATTCCCTGACCATATGGCGGTATCTGTGATAAATTGCCTCGCCGACCTGAATGAGATCTTCGCTTTCCTCATTTCCGCAGAGCATTGCGAACGCCTGTGCGACGCGGCGATCCTGATTGCCTTCGCGGCGGTATGCGAGATAGTAGAATGTCAGGGAACCGGTAGCGCTCATATCGTCGTAAAGCTTCGGATCCTCTTTTTTAAGGGTGTCGTAGAAGACATTCAGAGCGGTTCCGACAAGAGCCTTGCCTGGAATATACTGCTCCATGCCGATAATAATGGAGAAAACCAGAAGCATGCTTCTGTGCAGCAGCATCGGATCAAGCTCTTCGGGAAGCGCGAACACACCGGAATTCAGATCGGGCATGCAGCGGTCGATTTCCATTACAAGAGAAGCGCCGAGCTGCATTGCGCGCCGGATATTGCGGCTGCCTTTTTTTTCGTTTATCAGCTTGACATATTCGCTGTCCTCTGGAATTTTATCGGCGTCGCTGTCTCCGCTGAATATTTTAACGTCTCTGTCGTCATTTTCGTAATTGTATTCATTTGTCATTTTATCCGCCTCCAAATGCTGTTAATTTAACTTAGCGCTGAATTCATCAAAGCGTGCGAGCATATCGTCGTCCGCGGTAAACGAGCCGAGCGGGTGGCGCTGAATTTCCTCGGAAAAGTAACCGTGGAAGTCTGTGCCTCCGGTAAGCAGCAATCCGTTGTCGGTAGCGGCCTGACGTATGATATTCATATGCTCCTGCGTGTTGCGGGGGTGATACAGCTCGATACCGTGAATGCCGGCGCGTATCAGGTCACCCATCGTGGTAATGCTGTTGTAGACAGAGGGGTGCGCCATTACGATAACGCCGCCGGATTCGCGCAGATAGCTCATAGCTTCGAGCGAATCGACCTGATTGACCGGAACGTGACATGTACCTGTCCGTCTGTTGAAGAGCTTGCGGTAAAGCTCGCCGTACATCTCGTTTGTATAGCCCGCTTTCATCAATGCCAGAACTATATGCTGCTTGCCCATATATCCGGAATCGCTTACGCCCTCTCTCACCATTTCCTCGGTTATAGGGTAAAGCTTCGAGACCTTTTCAAGCATAGCGAGCGTCGCGTTTGCGCGGTTTCTGGTGATGCGTTTCAGCAAGTCGTCAACCGCGTCAGGGTGCTTAATATTGTAACACAGAATATGCACCTTGTGACCGCGTGAATAGTCGAAGGTAGAGCATTCAACTCCGTTAATGACACGCACTCCGAGACTTCTGCCGAGTCCCTCCGCGTCGTAATCCGCCGCGTAGGAGTCGTGATCGGTAATTGCGAGAGCCGAAAGTCCCAGACTGCGGGCAAGTCTTATCACAAATTCAGGCGAATCCGAGCCGTCGGAACGGTTGGTATGGCAATGCATATCAGCTGCCAAAATCATCACTTCCCGATTAAAGATAAGCGTCGAGCATTTATTTCATCAACGCTATATAATTATACACTATATATACATCAAAAACAAGGAGTAAAATGAAAAATTTATCAAAAATCACAATATTTTTATTGAATAGCAATTAATGATTTTGAGAAATTCAAGAAACGCCTGATTTTTTAGGCAGAGTAAAGCGGAAATACACGCCGTCGTCAGTGTTAGCGGCAGAATAGCTGCCTCCGTGAAGGCTTAATATTGAACTGACAATTTTAAGACCTATTCCAGAACCGCCATATTTGCGTGTTCTTGCCTTGTCCACCTTGTAGAAGCTCTCCCAAATGCGGTCAAGGCTTTCCTCCGGAATGTGGCTGCCGGAATTGAATACGGTGCAGGATACATTGTCGCTGTTCTCGTTTACGTCTACCGATATTCTTCCGCCGTGAGGGGTGTGGTGAAGCGCGTTTGACAGCAGATTGTTTATCACCTCTTCTATGCGGCCGCAATCTCCGGAAACAAGGCATTCGCCGTCGGAATGGAATTCCACGGAAATACCTTGTTCGGCAAACATATAGGACATGGTTCTCATACGTTCGTCGGCAAGCTCCGACAGACTGAACGACGAGATATCCAATATAGCTCCTGATTCAAGTTCAGCGAGATCAAGAAGACGTGCCGCTATGTTGTTGAGCTTGACCGCCTCATCGGAAATAACGCTGCAATAGTAGTCCTTTTCATCATTGTTGATGTTAAGCTGCAAGCCCTCGCAATAGCCCATAATGATTGCAAGCGGGGTCTTGAATTCATGCGAAACGTTGGAAAGAAGCTCGCGTCGCATGAGGTCGATTTTTTCTTTTTCCTTTATGTCATTTTTAAGTTGTGCGTTGGCGGCATGGAGCTGATTTATTTTGCTTTCAAGCTCTGATGAAAGGTAATTGATGCTTTCCGCAAGCTGTCCAAGCTCGTCGTTTGAACGGATATCGAGCTTGACGCTGAAATCCATGTCCGCCATGCGTTTGGTTGCTCCGTTTATCATGAGTATGGGACGTGCGAAGTGGGAGCATAGCACAAGCGAAACAAGTCCGCTGATTATCATTGCGAATATTCCGAGCAGAAGCGCGTAGTCGTTGAACGCGGTCACAGCGTCCTCGATGGCTGATACAGATGTGTTCAGCATCACGTAATGGTATGAAATTTCACCGTTAACCGATGCGGGAACAACCGCGAAAAGGCTCAGATATGTGGTATCGGTTTTAGTATTGCGCCTTTTGCTTATAGCGGGGGATTCGAGAGTACCGTTTCCGCTTTTTTTATTTCCTGACTTTTCAAACAGGCTGTTGAAGAGCTGAACCGCGCCATCATATTTATCGACTGATTTCATTCCCACGTCGCTGTCCATAGAGTTATAGAAGAAATTGAGTCTGTCGTCAAGAATTATAATATGAATATTGTCGGTTTCCTCCATGGACTTGAGTCTTGTGCTGAGAGAGTAAGAGGCCTTTCCTGAATCGTCTGTATCAGAGAAATCCAGCTCTGAAATCTTGTGAAGAGTGGAGGTCAGCTTTTTTTCTTTCATATAATTATAATATGGCTGAAGCATAAGCTGATTAGTGATGAAAATAATCAGGAGAAAGAACAGAATGACGCCGAATGTAATGAGAAAAAGGCGTACACGGATGGGAAGGTTTCCGGTACGCCTGCTGATGTATGTGGATTTTTCCCGCAGTGAAAAATGATGACTCAATTATTTCACCTCAAGTCTGTATCCCAATCCGCGGACGGTAACTATCATGCTGCCCGCGTCGCCCAATTTTGAACGAAGCTGCTTAACGTGAGTGTCAACGGTGCGTAAATCGCCGAAATAATCATAATTCCATACGCCGTTGAGTATTTTTTCACGAGAAAGGGCGACGCCCTTGTTTTCAAGAAAGAAGAGCAGCAGATTATATTCCTTTGGAGTAAGCTCAAGCGGCTTGTCCCCGACGTAGGCGACGTGAGCCATGTCGTCAATACTGATGCTTCCGCAGACCCGGCGGCTTTCGGTTATTTTTCCGGCTCGTTTGAGCAGCGCTTCAACTCTGGCGACAAGGAGGCTCGGAGAGAATGGCTTGGTAATGTAGTCGTCAGCGCCCAAGCGGAACCCGCCAAGCTGTTCGCTCTCAGTACTTTTTGCAGTAAGCAGGATAATAGGGACATTGCTTTTGCGACGAATTTCGGAAAGGACAGTCCAACCGTCCAGCACGGGCATCATCACATCGAGTATAACGAGATCCGGTTCAGGTTCATTAACGGCAATCCTGAGTGCATCTCCGCCGTCGGCGGCTTCCATTATTTCAAACCCCTTGCGTGATAAAAAATCGCCGACAAGCTTTCTTATTCTGTCCTCGTCGTCGGCGACAAGTATTCTCAGCGCGCTGCCTGCCGAATTTGAATTGCTCATAAATAACACCTCAGATGTACACAAAAAAATCGAAAAATCAGACGAAATGGCATATCAATAAAAACGCATAAAATGCAGAATGTTAAAAGCGCCATATTTCACTTCTATTATACATCAGATTAATGTGTTAAAATTATTATATACATGATTTTTTTTTAAAAATATTGTGATGGATTAGTGATTAAGTTAACTGAAGCCGCGAATTTACCGGCTTCTCGCAATAATTCCTCTTGGACTGCGTGAATAGAATCTATATTATCGGTGTTATTCAGCGTCACGCGGCAGAGCAGCTCGCAATTTGTTACGGTGAATATCTTTCGCAATTGCATAGCGGAAAAATCTCCGTTCTCATCGGGTGAACCTGCTGAGAGCAGCATGGCAACAGGACGGCGTTTGGCTACAGGAGGGCGCTTGTCAAGAAAGAAGCGGGCGCTGTAATAGCGCTGCATTCTGTCGATAATAGCTTTCAACGGCGATGGGAACGACATGTTGTAAACGGGAGAGGCAATAATTATACCGTCGGCGGTTTCAAAGTCCGCAAAGAATGCGTCCATGTCGTTTAAGGCGCATCCCTCGGATTTGCGGCATGCGCGGCAGTCGGTGCAGGGAGCGAAGCCACATTCGTAAGCGCTGTAATGAATAAAATCGGCGGTGAGATTCTCTGTAAAAAAGCTCAGCATTTGCTCGGAATATCCGTTGACGCGGGGACTTCCGCTTATTGTAAGAATTAATGGTTTCATGATTTATCAGGACTGGCGTTCGCAGTAAGCGCAGATTTTGCCGTGGGGGGAGTCAATGGAAATAGGCGGGAGATAAGGCTCAATGTGAGTAATGCATTTGGGATTTTTGCAGACGAATTCCGCGTCAGTTGCGGGCTTCTGTGGCTGCATGCTGCCGTGTTCGGAGGTCAGGCGGATAATGAGTGCCATTCTGCCGTACATTCCATAGAGGGTCTGCCGGAAGTAATAGGCACGCGGGTCGTCGTCAACCTCGTATGCGATTTCGTCCACGCGGGGCAGAGGGTGCAGAACGCAAAGCTCCGGCTTTCCGAGAGCCATTTTTTTTGCGTCAAGGACGTACACGCCCTTCTGAGCCTCGTATTCCTCCGGATTTGCGAAGCGTTCGCGCTGAATGCGGGTCATATAGAGGACGTCGAGATAAGGAATAGCCTCTTCAATGGTGCGTACCTCGGAATACTTGCAGCCGCAGGCGGTCACATAGTCCTTGATGTACTGCGGCATGGCAAGCTCACTGGTTGAAATGAATACGAAGGAATTTCCGCCGTACCGCGCCATACACTTGCAGAGGGAGTGAACGGTCCTGCCGTTGGCGAGGTCGCCGCACATTCCGATAATGAGATTATCCATTCTGCTTGCGACATTGCGAAGAGTCACAACGTCGGTAAGCGTCTGTGTGGGGTGAAGGTGACCGCCGTCGCCCGCGTTGACTACCGGAACGCTGGAGTAGAGCGAAGCCGCCATTGCAGCGCCCTCAACGGGATGGCGTATGGTGAGGATATCCGTGTAGCCGCTGAGAACCGTGACGGTATCCTTCAGGCTTTCGCCCTTTGCGACAGAGGTTGCGCCGGGGTTGTCGAAGCCAATTATCTTGCCGCCCAGACGCAGCATTGCCGACTGGAACGACATCTGAGTCCTTGTTGAAGGCTCGTAGAAAAGCGTAGCCATGAGTTTGTCCCTGCAAGCGCTGCTGTAATGAGAGGGATGTCTGCTGATGCGGCACGCCATATCAACTATATCGTCCAGCTCTTCAATAGAGAGCTGATTTAAGTCAATTAAATTTCTGACTGACATATATTATCAAAACCACCTTTCAGCCAGCTTGAAATGCTCATTCAACTGTCAGAATAATTATAGCATAACCATGCTGCAATGGCAATAATTTTTTGAAGACTTAATAAAATTTCTGATTTAGTTCACATCAACAAAAAACTGTTGCTTTTTGATGAAGAATATGAGAAAATAATTTCAGAATATAAAAATATAAAAAATCCAACCGAATGCGTAAAAAAAAGGTTATATCAACAGGTGGGAAGTGATGCATTATGTCCGGCGCAAGACTTGACGGACGAACTGCCGACGCGCTTATACAGAGAATCGCTGTGGGAGATATGTCCGCGCTCGAATCGCTTTACTCAGCCATGTACGGCGAGATATTCGCATATCTCCGTTCCATGCTTGGCGGGGACAGCCACAGTGCCGAAGATCTGGCACAGGATACATTCATCAGAGTGTATAAATACGCGCCGAAATTTGCCGCTATGGGGCAGGGAAGAGCATGGGTATACAGGATTGCCGGAAGGCTGGCGCTCACCCATCTCGGCAAAGCTTCCTCCGGCTCGTCGCTGACTGAATCGGATCTGCAAGACCTTGCGGATGTTGAGGATAACGCTGTTAATTCCAAAGCAGTTGCGGACGCTATGGCGGCGCTGTCTCCGGAGGAACGGCAGGTTGTATCGCTTCACGCCGTATCAGGTCTGACGCTGAGGGAAATATCGGATATTCTGAGTCAGCCGCTTGGCACGGTCAAATGGCGGCACGCGGAGGCAATAAAAAAGCTGCGTTCGCTCCTTGGCGGGCGCGATTGAAGGGAGGCGGCAAAGTTGAAGAAAAAGAACGAATGGGACGAGCTGGAAAATAAGATAGGAGTTGTTCTCGGAGAAAGCGCTGCGCGTACAGCGCCGCCCTTTGCCGGAATTTCGGCAAGAATTGCCGCCGGCGAGCCTTACGAGAGCTTCGAGGAATTTTTTGACGGATCTGTTGAGCCGCGGCATATTGCACCGATTGATTCAAAGCTCAGATTCAGCCTGAGAGCGATAGCCGGAGCCGCAGCTGCGGTACTGCTGTTTTTCACAGCGGGAGGAATAATACTCGGCGCGATTTTTAACGGCGCCCTGTCGGATTCGCAGTCCGCAAAGGAATCCGTCGAAAATGCGGAATATTATGATTATTACGATGAAAACAAGTCGGCAGCCGAGGACAGCGGGCGTGCCGATGATAATGTGTCGGATTCAGATATGAAAGATACGCAGGCGCAAGAATCTTCCGGTTCACAGGAATAATAATGCGTACCGGATTGACTTTTCTTCCGGAAAGATTTATAATAATAGAAAACGAAATTTCCGGAGTGGTAATAAAATGAAAATTATGATTGCGTCGGACATTCACGGTTCGGCTTATTACTGTGAACTGATGCTCAGGACATTCGAGAGCGAGAATGCCGACAGGCTGCTTCTTCTGGGCGATATTCTCTATCACGGACCGAGGAACGATCTTCCAGAGGGTTATGATCCCAAGAAGGTAGCGGACTTGCTGAATAACATTTCCGAAAAAATAATATGCGTCCGCGGCAATTGCGACGCGGACGTGGATCTGATGGTGCTTTCGTTCCCGATGACGACGGAATGCGCGGTAGTTCCGATAGGGGAGAAGATGATGTACGCGACTCACGGACACGTTTACAATCCCGACAGCCTGCCGCCTGTTCCGAAGGGGGATATGCTGCTTTACGGTCACACGCACGTTCCCGAGCTGCGTGAGTCCGGCGGCGTTATGTGCATAAATCCCGGTTCTGTGTCATTGCCGAAATGCTCAAGCGCACACAGCTGCATTCTGCTAAAGGACGGCATTTTCGGCTGGAAGGATTTAGAGACAGGAGACTATTACAGGTATTACGATTCGCTCGCTGACGAAAAGCATATGTAACGCTTTGTAATAAATTCGGCGCGCCGACAATAAATATGTAGAAGGCATTTAAAAAATTATTGTCGGGGGTTTTTGCCGTGAGCAGAATTATTCATATTCGGGCAAGGCACATTTTTCTTGTTTTCACCGCGTCGGTGCTTGCCCTGTCTTTTGTACTTGCCAGAGGAAATTACGCGCTGTCGGCTTCGGGTAACGTCGCATTGCCGGATAATGGCGGCAGAGTGATACTGATTGACCCGGGGCACGGGGGATTTGACGGCGGGGCGGTTGGCGTTAACGGAACCATTGAGAAGGACGTGAATTTATCCATATCGCTCAAGCTGCGTGATATTCTTACCGACGCGGGATTTACCGTGGTTATGACGCGGGATACCGACTGTGCCCTTAACGACAGCGAGGACACTACAATTCGCAGACGAAAGATAAGCGATATGCGTAACAGGCTTAATCTGACAAAGCTTTATCCGGATTCGGTGCTTGTCAGCGTTCACCAGAACAAGCTGACCGAAAGCAGCAGGGTTCGCGGAGCGCAGATATTCTATTCTCCAAACCAGCCGGACAGCAAAGTGCTTGCGGGCTACATTCAGGATGAATTCAACGGGTGCATTCAGCCGGATAAGCCGAGGGAGACTGTAAAGACCGGCAAGAATCTTTATCTTTTCTATCACGCGCAGAATGTGGCGGTGCTGTGCGAGTGCGGATTTCTTTCCAATCCGGACGAAGAGGCTCTGCTTTGCACGGAAGCTTATCAATACAAGGTTGCCTACTGCATATTCAGGGGCATTATGAAGTGGAACGAGGGTCTGAGCGATTAACATTATATACATTGGAAGTCAATGCGAATTAAAGATTAAGGACTGATGAAAAATGACGGCGGATTTCCTGCTTGTTTCAGATAATAATTATGTAAAGAACCTTGGCATCTGCACATATTCCGTCATGCACAATATGTGTTCACAGGTTGATAAGGTGAGAATTTTTGTAATGGACTGCGGAATTTCCGAGCAGAACCGGCAGAAGCTTCTTGGACAGACGGCGCGTTTTGAGAATGCCGAGATGATTTTTTACGATATAGACGAAAAGCTTAACGCGGTAGTGCCAAAGGTCAAGACACGCTGGCACAGGGCAATATACGGCCGCCTGTTTCTTAACGAGCTTCCGGAGCATTACGACGGAATCGGGCGTCTGATATACCTTGACTGCGATCTGCTTATGGACAGACCTGTTACGGAGCTTTTCACAATGGATTTAAACGGCAAATGCCTTGCCGCAGTCACCGACGCGGATAATTCACCTCGAAAAAAGGCACTCGGAATCCCGGACGAATGCGAGTATATAAATTCAGGTGTGCTTGTGATAGACGTTGTTCGCTGGCGGGAGCTTGACGCGTCGCGCAGGATAATTGAATATATCAACAGCTTTCCAGAAGCGCTTCTGTATCCTGATCAGGACGCGATTAATTATGTGCTTGGGAGTGAAATATACATTCTGCCACCGGAATACAACATGATGTGGATGGTTTGCAGGAGAGATATTCCCAAAATGCTCAAAAGGATACCGGATTTTTATTACACGTCGGAACAGTTGGAGTATGCGCTTACCAACCCGCGTATAGTTCATTTCGCGGGACATGACATGTGGTCGTTCGACGGAATAACGCCTATTGCGGCTGGGGTATTCAAAAAATACAGAAAGCTTTGCGACTGGAGGGACTGTCCGCGAAGGTTTAAATCTGCCTCCGTATTCTTAAAGTGGTGTCTGCTTTCGGTAAAGAGAACAATATACGGAGATTATTTAATAAAAGCCAATGCCGAGATAAATAAATAGAAAAAAACTGTGCGCTGATAAACGTTGCCGTTTGCGGGCGCACAGTTTTTTAATTTTGAATTTACTGATAAACTTACTGGTTTTCCGCGAAGAATTCATCTGCGGAGGGAGCCATATTAATTACTTCTACTCTTTTGATTTCAACAGTAGTATAACCCTCGGCATTGGTTTTCAAGCCGGTGCTGGAAATCATTTTAACCTTTGAACCTACGGTAATATCCAGCGCGGTAATAGCCTTGCCCTCTTCGTCAACAAACTCGCAGCCGTCAGGAATGAAGGTAATGAACAGCTTGTCAGGATCGGCAGTATAAGCGCCGTCGTTTTTGTCGAAGTTTTCCATTTTGGCAGCCGCAGAATTGATCCACGTGATATCGCCAATGATGTACTGATCCGGCTTCCAGCGTCTTAAAGCAATAATGCCTAAAATGACAAGCACTACAATGCCAATGATCCAGAATGCCTGAGTTCTGCCCGCAATATGTTTTTTCAAATCGTTAAAAATAGTAACCGCATCCTTTCCGCAAATTAATGGTATTGAACAACCATCATTACTTCATATTATACTAAGGAATTATAA
>JAEEGL013582350.1_pt1 | contig 15720 bp, 12 predicted proteins | sample 9134231 | NCBI WGS metagenome assembly JAEEGL01 (sample SAMN16246548, study PRJNA631951) | gut metagenome | biome: gut microbiome; feature: rumen; material: fiber-attached | host: Bos | place: Iran: Karaj | collected 2018-10
CCGTGTTCCGTCCCGGCATGTATGAGTTGGGCAAGGACGTGTTCAGTGTGAAGTCCCTCATCAACAAGGCAGCAGGCCTGACTGAGGACAACTTCGCCAGCCATGCCCTCATCCATCGCCTGAAGGCAGACCGTACCTTGGAGGTCATCTCCGTGGATGTGGCAGGCATCATGAACGGCACCAAGCCCGATGTCACCCTGAAAAACGAGGATGCCGTGTTCATCCCCACCCAGTCTGACAGGGTACAGGAACGCACTGTGACCATTACTGGTATGGTGATGTTCCCCGGCAGTTTCCAATATGCCGACAACATGAGTGTTGAGGACCTGATAGTCCAGGCAGGTGGTTTACGTGACCAGGCATCCACGGCACGTGTTGATGTGTCACGCCGTATTATCGACCCGAAGGCTACCACCACCAGCCACACCATTGCCCAGACCTTCAGCTTTGCCTTGAGGGACGGCCTGATTGTGGATGGTGACAAGAGCTTCACTTTGGAGCCTTATGATGTGGTGCATGTGAGAAGAAGCCCTGGCTACTATGCTCCGCGACACATCACCGTACGTGGTGAAGTGGCATTCGAAGGCCAGCACACCCTGGATACCAAGAACATGCGTCTGAGTGATGCTATCCGCATGGCAGGTGGCTTGACCCAGGATGCCTATGTAAGAGGTGCCCAGTTGCGCAGAACCATGAACGAGGAAGAGATGCGAGTACGTACTGCACTTCTGGAATCAATAAGCAATACAGGCGAAGACGAAGAAGTTCGCAGAAGCCGTCTGGAAACTTCAACCACCTATACAGTTGGTATCGACCTGGAGAAAGCCTTGGCTAACCCAGGTGGAGATGAAGACCTTGTCCTCCGTGAGGGTGACAACCTCTTCGTTCCTGAATACAATGGAACGGTAAAGGTTGGTGGTGAAGTCATGCTTCCTAATACCTTGACCTATATTTCTGGCAAGAGCTACAAGTGGTACATCAACCAGGCAGGTGGCCTTACCAAGAGAGCAAGAAATCGTCATACCTATATTGTCTATCAGAACGGCACCAGTCAGACAGTAAAGAAAGGCGCAAAAGTAGAACCGGGTTGTGAAATTGTGATACCTTCTAAGGAACCAAGAGAACCTGCTAAATGGAGTGACTTTGTATCCCTCGGCACCACCATGGCATCCATGGCAGCCCTCGTAGCCTCCATCATCCGCTTAATCAATTAATCCTTAATTGTAAATAGTTATTTTAATCGTCAATTGTCAAAATCGCGAGTAAGCGAGTGAAGAGCCAAGCTTGCTTGAGCTATCCCGAGCGTGAGCGATTTATCTAATCGTCAATAGTCAATTGTCAATTGTCAATAGTCAATAAAAATACATGGAAAAGAAAATAAGTTTTAAAGAAATATGGCAAGCTTTACTTAAGTACAAGCGGCTTTTCATCAAAGTTCTCGCTGCTACTTTTGTCATAGCCTGCTTCCTGTTGCTCTGCATTCCCAACTATTACAACGCCACAGTCACTTTGGCACCCGAGCTCTCGGGAAGGACTGCGAGTGGTGGTCTCAGTTCTCTCGCCTCTTCGTTTGGCGTAAATTTAGGTACTTCCACCAGTGGTGCTGATGCTTTGAATCCTACGCTTTACCCAGATATGATGAATTCTGTAGATTTCAAGACCAGCCTGTTCCCCATCCTGGTGCATGAACTGGATAGTGACGAATCTTTTACATATTACGATTACTTGAAAGACCATCAAAAAGCCCCATGGTGGAGTGCAGCTAAGGCTGGTTTATTCAAAGCTATAGCAAGCCTATTCAGTAGTAACGAAGAAGAGGTGAATGTCGTCAATCCCTTTAAGCTGACCAAGGAACAAGACGCTATCATCCAGACAATAAATAATAAAATATCCTGCGATGTGGATAAGAAGACATTTGTCATCAGTATTAGTGTTACCGATCAGGATCCATTGGTTGCCGCTGTCATGGCAGATTCTGTAAAGCAGCGCTTACAAGATGCTATAACCGCCTATCGCACTAGCAAGGCAAGGGTGGATTTGGAGTATAACAAGAAACTCTATGAAGAAACCAAGGCGAAATACGATAATGCCAGACAACAATATGCAGCCTATGCCGATGCCAACCAAGGCATGATTCTCCAGAGTGCTCAAAGCAGGTTGATAGAACTGCAAAACGAGATGCAGTTGCAATATCAGGCATACACGAATGTCGCCACCCAGTTGATGGCAGCCGAGGCAAAAGTTCAGGAAGAAACTCCAGCTTTCACCACCTTGCAGAATGCCACGGTACCAGTGAAAAAGGCAGGTCCGGGCAGGGCTAAGCTCGCCATCCTCTACTGCTTCCTCGCTGGCATTATCACCTGTTGCTATGCCCTTCACAAAGAAGGCTACTTCATTCCTTTATGTCGTTTATCTTTAGGCATTGATGGTGACGAAGAGGAATCTGTAAAATCTTTGTAACATAATAACAGCATTCTTTCCGAAACTACATCCACCTACCCACACAATTACTCTCACCATGGATGCATGTCGAAAAGGATGCTAACAATAATTAAATAAATGACGAATATAATTATTACTGGTGGAGCCGGCTTCATTGGCTCCCATGTCGTAAGGCTTTTTGTAAACAAGTATCCAGGGTACAAAATCATCAATCTGGATAAATTGACCTATGCTGGCAACCTCGGTAACCTCAAAGACATCGAGGACAAACCTAACTACAAGTTTGTCAAAATGGACATCTGTGACTTTGATGGTGTATTGAAGTTGATGCAGGATGAAAACGTTGATGGTATCATACATTTGGCAGCAGAAAGCCATGTGGATCGTTCTATCAAAGATCCATTCACGTTTGCGCAGACTAATGTAATGGGGACGTTGAGTCTGTTACAGGCAGCCAAGATATATTGGGAATCATTATCAGAAAAGTATGAAGGCAAACGATTCTATCACATTTCCACGGATGAGGTATATGGCGCCCTTCAGATGACAAACCCTGAAGGGATTGAGCCTCCGTTTACTACCAAGGCTTCAAGTGGTAAGCATCACATGGCATATGGTGAAGATTTCTTCACTGAAGATATGAAATACCAACCTCATAGCCCATACAGTGCAGCTAAAGCATCGAGTGACCACTTTGTGAGAGCATTCCATGATACATACGGTATGCCAACCATTGTAACCAATTGCTCCAACAACTATGGACCATATCAATTTCCTGAAAAGCTGATACCGCTTTTTATCAATAATATCCGTCATCGCAAACCATTACCTGTTTATGGCAAGGGTGAAAATGTGCGTGACTGGTTGTATGTGGAAGACCATGCAAGAGCCATTGACATCATCTTCCATAAGGGTAAGATTGCTGAAACTTATAACATAGGCGGTTTCAATGAGTGGAAAAACATTGACATTATCAAAGTGCTAATCAATACCGTTGACCGCCTGCTTGGCAGGTCAGAGGGGGAAGATATGGATTTGATAACCTATGTTACTGACCGTGCTGGTCATGACCTTCGTTATGCTATTGACAGTACTAAGTTACAAAAGGAGTTGGGCTGGGAACCTTCACTTCAATTTGAAGAAGGTATAGAAAGGACCGTGAAATGGTACCTCAATAATCAGGATTGGATGGACAATGTTACATCTGGTGATTATCAGAAATATTATAATAGCATGTATATACATTGATAAATGTAGCAGTAAATAGATAAAAATGAATATACTTGTTACTGGAGCTAATGGGCAGTTGGGCAATGAAATGCGTATCGTTTCCAAAGGCTCAAAAGATACCTACATCTTTACTGATGTCATGGAAGAAGAGGGAGTAGATACTATTAACCTCGACATCACGGATTTTGATTCTATAAGGAAGATGGTACTTGACAAAGATGTGAGAGTCATAGTCAATTGTGCAGCCTATACAAATGTTGATAAAGCAGAAACAGACCAAGTTCTTTGTGAGCTGCTCAATGCCAAGGCACCTGAGAATCTTGCCATCGTTATGAAGGAGGTTGGTGGCCTGTTAATACATGTTTCTACAGATTATGTATTTGGTGGAGATCCTTATAACACACCTTGTAAGGAAGATCAAAAGGGAACGCCAACAGGTGTATATGGATTGACTAAACTTCATGGTGAGCAGAATATACAGAATAGTGGCGTGGATTACCTTATCTTCCGCACATCATGGCTCTACTCCGAATTCGGTAAGAACTTTGTCAAAACCATGATGAACCTTACTTCTACAAAGCCGCAGTTGAAAGTGGTCTTTGACCAAGTAGGTACACCCACTTATGCATACGACCTTGCCCAAACAATTTTAGCCGCTATTGATGATTACAAAAAAGAAATAGTCAATAGTCAATTATCAATTGTCAATTATTCGAAAAGTGGTATCTATCACTATAGTAACGAGGGTGTCACTTCATGGTATGACTTTACGAAACAGATAGCTGAAATATCGGGTAATAGGAATTGTGATATTCAACCATGCCATAGTGACGAGTTCCCTTCTCCAGTAAAACGCCCTGCATATTCAGTTCTTGACAAGACTAAAGTGAAAGAAATTTTTGGCATTCAAATTCCATATTGGATGGATTCGTTATCCAGGTGTATGGATAATATAAAAAAGTAATTTCTATTATTCATCTTTCATTTTTCTTTTTTATATGGAAGTAATCAAGACTGCGATTGAAGGTTTAGTCATCATAGAGCCTCGCCTTTTCAAAGATTCAAGAGGTTATTTCTTCGAATCATTCTCACAGCGTGAGTTTGAAGAGAAAGTGCGTCCAATTAACTTTGTGCAAGATAATGAAAGCATGTCGAGTTACGGTGTAATGCGAGGCTTACATTTTCAACGTCCACCTTTCAGCCAAAGCAAATTAGTGCGTTGTGTAAGGGGGGCTGTGTTGGATGTGGCAGTTGACATTCGGAAGGGTAGTCCCACCTATGGACAGCATGTGGCAGTGGAACTAACAGAGGATAATCATCGCCAATTATTTATCCCCAAAGGTTTTGCTCATGGCTTTGCTGTCCTGTCAGAAATAGCCGTATTCCAGTATAAGTGTGATGAATTCTATCATCCCGAAGTTGATGGTGGTATCAGTATTTTAGATTATTCTCTTAATATTGATTGGCGTATTCCTACAGGTAAGGCAATCCTTTCTGAGAAGGATACTAAACACCCTCTTTTGAAAGACTTTGATACTCCTTATTGATGTCAAAGTGGATTTGTATTAATTTTATTTCAGTGTAATCTGTAATTTCTGTGTGAGATTATGAAAGGAATAGTTCTTGCAGGCGGTTCTGGCACTCGCCTCTACCCGATAACGAAAGGAGTTTCAAAACAACTTTTACCTATTTATGATAAACCAATGGTTTATTACCCTATTTCTGCACTTATGCTAGCTGGAATTAGGGACATACTAATTATATCTACACCATACGACCTTCCTGGGTTTAAACGTCTGTTAGGCGACGGTTCTGACTATGGTGTTAATTTCGAGTATGCTGAGCAGCCATCTCCCGATGGACTTGCACAGGCCTTTATAATTGGTGAGAAATTCATAGGTAATGATAGTGCTTGCTTGGTCTTAGGTGATAACATTTTCTATGGAAGCGGCTTCACTGGTTTAATCCGCAAGGCAGTCGAGGATGCTGAGAAGAATAATAAAGCAACAGTGTTTGGTTATTGGGTCTCAGATCCAGAACGCTATGGTGTTGCTGAGTTCGATAAGCAGGGCAATTGCTTGAGTATTGAAGAGAAACCGAAACAGCCAAAATCAAACTATGCTGTAGTAGGGCTCTATTTCTACCCGAACAAAGTGGTTAATGTGGCCAAGCACATAAAACCATCAGCCCGTGGAGAGTTGGAAATTACTACTGTTAACCAGGAGTTCCTTAATGATGGTGATTTGAAAGTACAAGTCTTTGGTCACGGCTTTGCATGGTTGGATACAGGCACACATGATTCTTTGGCAGAAGCTTCCACTTTTGTAGAAGTGATAGAAAAGCGTCAGGGCTTGAAGGTCGCATGTCTCGAAGGTATAGCATACCGTAATGGTTGGATTTCAGAGGAGCGCATGAGAGAAATAGCTAAACCTATGCTTAAGAATCAATACGGGCAATACCTATTGAAGGTCATTGACGAGATGAAGGAAGAAGTGAATTCAACCACTCTATTTGATAAGATAGAATAATGGCAGAAACATTGCGTAGTCAAACTACCAAGGGCCTTCGGTGGAGTTTTGGGGGATCCATTGCCAGTTACGGTATCACATTCGTTGTTGGTATTGTATTGGCTCGATTATTGTCTCCTTCTGAATATGGTTTGATTGGTATTATTATGGTTTTTGTCACGGTGTTTGATGGTATCATTGACAGTGGTTTCTCGAATGCTTTGATACGAAAGAAGGACGCAACGGAAGCAGACAACAATACGATGTTTATCACAAATCTTGTAGTTTCCGTTTTTTTGTTTTTAGCGATGTTTTTCGGCGCACCGTTGATTGCCCTTTTTTTTAAGAATGAGCAATTGATACCACTCACCGAAGTAATGTCTTTCTACTTGATTATAAATGCTTTCTGTCTAATACAACGAGCCCTTCTTACTAAGGAGATTGATTTCAAGACACAGACAAAATGCAATGTTATTTCATCATTAATAAGTGGTGTAATTGGTATTGGAATGGCACTGATGGGATATGGAGTATGGGCTCTGGTAGGACAACAATTATCAAAAATACTATTCAATACCATTTGTTTATGGTTTTATAGGCGATGGATGCCTACGTTTAGTTTCTCTTGGAATAGTTTCCGTGAATTATTTGGTTTTGGATGGAAACTGATGGTGTCAGGTATAATTAACTCTATATGGGGGCAGATATACCAGATTGTAATTGGAAAGTGTTATAGTGCAGAAACGCTTGGTCAATATACTAAGGCGAGGGAATATGTGGATTTGGTGTCTAAGAATATGACATCTGTGGTTCAGAAAGTAAGTTACCCTACATTAAGTAAAATTCAGGATGAAAAAGAAAGACTTAAAAATGCATATAGGTTGGTGATTAAAGTCACTGTTTTAGCTGTCTTTGTCCTTGTTTTCTTCATGGGTGGTTGTGCCAAACAATTGATTCTTGTGCTGATTGGAGAAAAGTGGCTCCCATGTGTTCCTATGATGCAGTTGGTCTGCTTCAGTATGGCTCTTTATCCACTCCATTCCATAAACTTGAATATGCTGCAGGTGCAAGGGCGTAGTGATTTGTTCTTGAAGCTTGAAATTGTCAAGAAAGTTATAGGGGTTCTTCCTGTGCTAGCGGGTATTTTTTTCAATATTTATTGGATGCTGATAGTTGGTTTTATAACAGGAGGCTGTATTGATTTCTGGCTGAATTCATATTACTCAGGGAAATATATTGGATATAGCACAAAAGACCAGATAAAAGACATTCTTCCTTCATTAGGAGTGGCATTTGCGGTTGCTCTACCTGTATTTGGTCTTTCGATCTTGCCTGTTAATCCGTTTATCCTTCTACCAATACAGATTGTTGTAGGAGCCACATTAGTGTTTGGACTATTGGAATGGACCAAACTTGAAGAGTATAAAGAACTTAAACAGATTGCATTACCGATTGTAAATAAAGTATTTAAAAGAAATGGATAGAATAACAGTCACCTCACCGTTGCTGCCCAACCTCGATGAGTTTAATGAGATGCTTAAGGAGATTTGGGCAAGTAAGTGGATTACTAATAATGGCCAATTTCATAAACAATTGGAGAAGGCACTGGCTGAGTACTTGAAAGTGCCATACATCAGTCTATTTACAAATGGTACTTTGCCTTTACTGACAGCATTGCAGGCTCTTCGAATTACTGGTGAGGTAATCACTACACCATACAGTTTTGTGGCTACCACTCACAGTATTTGGTGGAATGGATGCCGTCCTGTGTTTGTGGATATTGAGGAGAGTACCTGTGGTATAGACCCTGAAAAGATTGAGGCAGCTATTACTCCTAAGACCACGGCGATTATGCCGGTGCATTGCTATGGCAAACCTGTGGCTACAGATGCGATTCAAGCTATTGCTGATAAGTATGGCTTGAAAGTCATCTATGATGCTGCTCATGCTTTTGGTGTTGATGTCAATGGGGAAAGTATCCTAACCAAGGGCGATATGAGTACTCTGAGCTTCCATGCGACAAAAGTTTACAATACCCTTGAAGGGGGTGCTTTGGTAATGCACGATGAGAAGACCAAAACAAGAATTGATTATTTAAAGAACTTTGGCTTTGCTAATGAAACTGAAGTTGTTGCACCAGGTATCAATAGTAAAGTGGATGAAGTTCGTGCGGCATACGGTCTTTTGAATTTGAAGCAGGTGGATCAGGCTATTGCAAACCGACAGAAGGTGGCCAACTGCTACCGTGAAGCATTACGTAATGTCCCTGGCATACGTTACTTCGATGATATGCCGGGGGTAAGACATAATTATAGTTACTTTCCCATCTTTATCAATGCTGAGGAGTATGGTAAGACTCGCGACCAGCTCTACTTTGAAATGAAGGAAAAGAATGTGCTTGGTCGCAGATATTTTTTTCCGCTTATCAGCACATTTAGTACCTATCGTGGTTTGCCTAGTGCCGCACCTGAAAACTTGCCCGTGGCTACTCGTTTGGCTAATGAGGTAATCTGTCTGCCAATGCATCACAAGCTGAGTGATGAGGATATCAATAAAGTGCTTGAAATTGTTGTCAGATAATGGAATTGTCTAATCTTACCCGCGTCGTTGCTCCTACGCTTAGCCGTCAACTCTTTATGATGGCTAAGGAGTATGATGATGTGGTGGATTTTACCCTTGGTGATCCAGATATTCCGACACCACTACCTATTTGTGAAGCGGCTATTAATGCTGCCAAAGCTGGATTTACTCGCTATGCTCCAAATGCTGGACTGCCAGCATTGAGAGAGGTAATAGCCAAGCTAGTTTCAAAAGAAAGTGGAATTACTTACAACGCGAACAACGTTGCAGTTACTGTAGGAGCGACCGAGGCTGTTTACTTGTCCTTTATGGCTTGCATCAATCCTGGCGATGAGGTAATCATATTGGCTCCGTATTGGGTACAGTATGAAAATATAGTAAAGCTTCTTGGCGGCAAGCCAGTTATCATTGACACCTTCAAAGAAGATTTTGAGCCAGACCTAATGACCATATGGAAAGCTATTACTGGCAAAACAAAAGTCATTGTGGTTAATTCTCCAAACAATCCTACAGGTTATGTCTATAAGGATGCATTTTTGAAAGAACTTGCAGATATGGCAAGTGCCAACCACATCCTTCTTTTTGATGATGAAGCATACCGTTCACTGGTTTATGAAGTGGAATTTCCTTCTGTTACTAAGTATTGCCTCAAAGAGGATATAGTTATCATCAATAGTTTCTCTAAGCAGTTCGCTATGACAGGTTGGCGTGTAGGATACGTGGTTGCTGATGAGAACTTCATCAAGGAAGTAATCAAGTTCCAGCAGAACATAGCTGTTTGTGTGGCAACACCCAATCAATATGCGGCAATTGAAGCCATCTCAAACACCGACAAATACGCTGTAGGTATCAAGGAAGTGTTTACTAGGCGCAGAGAGACGCTTATCAGAGAACTAAACAAGCTAGAGAGAATAAACTATCAAGCTCCACAAGGAACCTTCTATGTCTTCATTGATATTCGTAAAACAGGAAAAGAATCCAAGTCTTTCTGCTTTGATTTGTTGGAAAAACGACATGTAGCTGTCATCCCTGGCATCGCTTTCGGTAAGGCATTTGACAATTACATCCGTCTGGCTTTCACTCTTAATGAAGACAAAATCACGGAAGGAATTAGAAGAATTGGCAACTATATAAACGCGTTATAATGAGCAAAAATGTTTTAGTGCTTCCCGGAACTCAATGGCAGGTTCCGCTGATTGAAAAGATTCAGGAGATGGGGCATAAAGCCCTTGTGGTTAATCCCGACCCTGAGGCTCCCGGCATGAAAAAAGCAGATCTCTGTCTGATTTCAGATATTTTTGACAAGAACAAGGTTGTTGAGTTTGGCTGCGATCAAAAGATTAATGCCGTGATGAGCGATGAATGCGACATTGCTATGAATTGGGTGGCTGAACTGGGCAAGATATTCAATGTGCCGACGCTTGACGAAGAAACAGCAGCACTCTTTACCGATAAGTTCCTGATGCGCGAATTCAGCAAGCAACACGGACTGAATTTTCCCGATTATAAGTTCTGTAAGACTGCTGAAGATGCCATTTCGCTATTGAATGAGATTAAACGCCCCATCATTATCAAACCTCTTGATAGTAATGCCAGCCATGGTGTATTCAAATGTACAACTGAGGAGGAGGTATATAGGCACTTTGGCGAGTCCATGTCATTTTCACGTGTTGAGAAATCTGTATTGGCAGAGCGTTTCATCGTGGGAACTGAATTTACCATTGATGGTGTGAAAACCCCTCACGGCCACTTTACAATGGCCATTAGCGAGAAAAAACACTTTGCCCATAACGAGAGCATTGCTAATGAACTGCTGTTCTCTCACTACAACCCCAATTTTGATTACGACAAACTGAGAGCCACCAACGATGCCTTTGTGATGAAGAGCAACCTCCTGTTTGGTTTTACCCATGCAGAGTACAAATATGAGGATGGTGAGTTCTATTTGATTGAGATTGCAGCACGTGGTGGTGGTAATATGATTTCGAGTTGTATCACTCAGTTTATGACCGGTTACGACACCTACCGCTATTTGGTGGAGTGCGCTACAGGTAATGTACATGATGCAGACTTCTCATTGAGACCAGAATACAAGGAGCGTTCAGCTGTCCTCAAATTCTTTGAGACACCCAATGGTGGTGGCAAAGTTAGAGAAATTAAAGGCCTTGATTATTTGGATAACGAGCCAGATATAAAACACTATCGCTTGAATTTCAAGATTGGCGATACCATTGAGGATGCCCTCAATGACTCTGTGCGCATTGGATTCTACATTGTTTGCTCTGAAAACATGCAGAAGTTGCGCGAGGTGATAAGTAACGTACAGAAGAACTTCCAGATTATATACTAAGAATTATGGATAAAGAAGCGATTAAAAAACAGGCTCTTGACCTGATTGAGGCCAACAAGATCTCGACTACCGAGATTGGTGATGTGTTAGGCAAAACCGGTCAGATTGAAGGTGTTCACGCCCTCAATGCTGGTATGTTTAAGGCTGGTGAGGTGAAGGTTATTTATGCCATCAACAACAGTAACTATGAGGTGCACAAGCAGCTTGCTGAAAGTGATGACATAAAAGACAAGATTCTCTTTGTATATAATGTTAATTGCGACCGTGCTGTTTTTGGAGACTTGGTTTCCAAATTTATCATGCTCTATAAACGTGCCAAGGCTATTGTTATCAATGGCAAGCTTCGCGATGCGCACACACTGATAAAAGAGAAATATCCTATATGGCTGCAGGATGTCAGTCCAATTGGTTGTGTCAATCGCCAGAATGGTCCTGATATAGATCCCGCATTGCTGCAAGAACTGAAAGATAAGTATGATGGTTCAATCATGGTCTGTGATGACAGTGGTGTTGTCATGATCCCTAAGGATAAGATTGATGAGAAGCTGATTACTAAACTTGAGTTCATCGAATATCAGGAGGATATTTGGTTCTACTGTGTGGATACCCTCAAAATGAGCACGTATGACACTGTATGCTTGAAGAAATACTTAGAGGGTGGCCTGATTGATGAAAAGAGACTTGAAAAGTTGAATGAGTTCCAAAAGAATATTTAAAATTTACAAATTATGAAAAGTACAAATATTGAGGATTTAATAAAAGAGGGTTGGACAACCAAGTTCGCTAATCGTTATATCAAGGCCATTACTGCGGAAAAGGCAGAGTCTTGTTTTGATCAGGAGTATGCAGATTGGGCTCATGCTCATGGTTTCTATGCAGAAAGTGCATGCTCATATGGCCTCAATGACAGTAATGTCAATGATTACTTGTCAGACTATGATTATTATAAGATTTGGCCGTTGAACGGGTGGACTCGTATTTGGGTCAACGATAAACTGACGCTTAAGATGGTGTTGGCCAATAGCGAGTATGGCGATTTGATGCCTAAGTATTACTATTATTCAACACCTGGTGGTTTGAAACCTCTTGTTGATAACCCTTATCAGGACAATAAGGTAGAGAGTTTTATCAAACTGCTTTCAGAAGTTAAAGAGTACGCTTGTAAGCCCTGTAATGGAACCACTGCTATTGGTTTTGTGAAGATGTCGTATGAGGGCGGAGAGTATCTCATCAATGAGAAACCTGTAACAAAGGCAGAGATTGCTGACTTCATTAATAGTCATCCAAACTATGTATTTACTGAGTACATCCATCCTTCTGAAGATTTTAGCAAGTTTAGCAACCAGATTCATACTATGCGTATCGTAACATTGAACGATAAAGGTTATGACCCTCAGATTGCTGGCGGCTATCTGCGTTTGCCTAACCAGAATAATGGTGAGGCCAATTATACTGTCTTGGACGGTTCAGATGTCAACAAATTTAATCTCTTTGTGGAATTGAACCCTCACACTGGTGAATATGGAAATGCAAAGAAAACCTTTGCAAACAGAGTTGAGAGTACTAAGATCCATCCAGATACAGGTGCCGAGATTGCTGGCTTTGTTAAGAACTACGACAAGTTGAAGCAGACCATTTTAGGTATTGCTCAGCGCTTTAACACGCTAGAGTGGCTTGGCTTCGACATTGGTGTGACCGACCATGGCTTTAAGTGCATGGAAATCAATACTCATCCAGGTATCAAGTATATGCAGATTTTCCGTTCATTGTATGCTGATGACCTTACTCGTGATTACTTTAAGAGAAAGGTGCAGGAGATTGACAACTTGACTGAAGAAGAAAAACTGAAACGCAATAGAATTGCTCGTTAAATATTGTCATGGAGGTTCTCGTCAATCAGATTGAGAAGCGGTCATGGGTAGAGATAAGCCTACCGCAGATTAAAGCCAATTATGAGTGTTATAAGGAGCAACTCCAAGAAAACACCGAGATAATGGCTGTCATAAAGGCTGATGCCTATGGACATGGTGATTACCAAGTTGCTAAGGCTCTTTCGGAGTGTGGCGTACGCTTATTTGCTGTATCAAATATTGACGAGGCAGTAGGCCTGAGAGAACAAGGAATCAAGGGAGAAATTTTGATACTAGGTTATTCTGCCCCGTCATATGCTGAAACTCTATGTAAGTACGACCTAACGCAGGCTGTGGTGTCAGAAGATTATGCAGAAGCATTAGCGCAGTCCAAGAAACAACCTAAATGTCAGTTTGCCATTGATACCGGCATGAATCGTATCGGTTTGAATGCTGACAGAGTTGAAGAGTGTGAAAACATAATTAGGAAGTACTATCATCGCTTAATCATAAATGGGATTTTCACTCATTTATGCGTTGCAGATACAGACAATGAAGAAGACGTTGCCTTTACACATGCGCAATTGAAAAAATTCAGTAGTTTAACTGAACGCTTATCCGACTTGAACCTTCCTTTTCAGCATTGCCTTAACTCAGCAGGTGGCCTGAGATATGTGAATGAAAGCCCTACGTCTCGTGGAGGGGTAAGGATTGTGCGACTTGGTATTATACTTTATGGTTTGAAACCTGACAAGGACATGGCTCTTCCTGTAGGAATAAGACCAGCTTTGACATGGAAGTCGGTTGTCTCTATGGTGAAAGAAGTTCACCCAGGTGAGACGATAGGATATGGAAGAAGTTTTAAGGTCGAAAAACCAATGCGACTAGCTACCGTAACAACTGGTTATGCAGACGGGTTCGATAGGCATTTGTCAGATGGAGGCTTTGTGTTGATAAAAGGGCAAAAGGCACCTATCGTGGGACGTATCTGCATGGATCAAACCATTGCAGACGTATCTCATATTGATGGAGTAAAAATGGGTGATAGAGTTATTCTTCTTGGAACTCAAGAAAGTATAACCTACACGGCAGACGATATGGCAGAGCAGCTTGGTACTATAGGATATGAGGTTGTTTGCAATATCTCAAAACGGGTACAGAAATATTATTTGTAAAATCACATTCATATGTTTATATCAGTAGTTATTCGAGCAGAGTACACACCGTATTCTTACAGGGCTAACTTTTATCAGCAGAGTTTGATACATAGTAGAAAAAACGGATGGATTGTCATAACCAATGAGTATATGAAATCTCACCAGCAGGAGATGCAAGACGGCATAACAGAACGCCTACTCAAAGAGTTTGAACTTGAGCGACTTTCCAAAGAAGAGTTGAACGAAGTTGAGCAGTACTACATTCCTGATAGAATTTTTGAGGAAAAAGAGGCTGAGTTTGGTTCAAGAACAGAAATGCTGATTTATATGGCAAAAGAATGCTTCGAAGAGTTGCAAAACTTTTTGGAGGGGATTATTGAAGAGATTGGGAAGAAACATCCTAACGAAAAAATTGACGGTATGTTCTATTGTTCAGAGACTTGTGAAGCATTCCGACAAGTATGTTCAAGACATAGAATTCCTCTGATTCCTTATCTTTTTTCTGCTATAAAAATGCCTCATGGGTATAGGCAGACTCTTTATTATGCGAATATTGAGGGGCAGTTATATAATTCAACGGAGAATGAAGATAGGTTTAAAGAGTACCGAAAAGAACCGCATTCTCGCATTCCTGTTTTCAGTAATAAGGAAATCATAGGAATAATAGGTAAGGAAAGAACTTTACCGCTTTTGCAATTAATCAATCATATGCCAAAATATGAAATGGGTATTTGTGGTGAATGCTATGCAATTGTTCCTTCTTTTTTTGTATATAATCCTTATACTGATGATGATCTTTTTGGTGAATGCAATGCTATTTATAATGAAGATCAGATTGATATTCGTTCACATGCATTTCAGTTAGACCATATCAGAGTTGACAGATCTGAATTACATAATGATCCAGCACCCTTTATTTTAAGTTGTAAAAGATGTGCTTCTGCTAGGTCTCAAATAATGTTAAAGGTTCTTATGTGGCGCAGAACTGCTATATTGAAAAAGAATACACATTCTTTTGGCTTTATGTGTGAAAAGGACTACACATCAACTAAAATTTGTGATTTAGAGGCTTTGAATCATCATATTTTTTGCTATCTAATACCGAATGATTTAATGTTCTCAGATGAATACTGGAAATGGCGATTGTCAAAACCGACGGAAACAGAGATTTATATGTATCACCTTAATTTCTATAAAGAAAGATTGAATTTGCCTGAGTCTATCTTTGTTGAGAGCGATGAAAATAAAAGGTTGAAAACCATTTTGGAGAGTAGAAAGTGCGATAAAGAAATAATAGAGGCTGTATTGGAAGATAATCAGGACTTTGAAATTGATTATTATGCAGCAACGTCGAGGTTTGTAATAGATGGGAAGTCACATTGGCGTCTTAATAAGCTTATTAATGGTAGCATTATATCATCTATAACTATTTCGAAGCCCAAAGATGGGTTGGTGGAGTTTTACCCGATGGATGATGCAGCAGCATTTACTAAACTTTCTATAGTTTTAGTTAATGGGGAGAATATTAATGCTGGGTCAGATTATGTATATATGCGAAAGGTAACGGGTCATTATACCATTAATCTGAAAAATGTCGATTCCGA
>JAEEGL013971720.1_pt1 | contig 15720 bp, 13 predicted proteins | sample 9134231 | NCBI WGS metagenome assembly JAEEGL01 (sample SAMN16246548, study PRJNA631951) | gut metagenome | biome: gut microbiome; feature: rumen; material: fiber-attached | host: Bos | place: Iran: Karaj | collected 2018-10
GGCTCTACGGGCTACGAAGCCGGCCCATTAGGACTTCCGACCGGCATCGTTAAAAGCAATTCAACTTACGGAAGCACATGGCAGAAATACCAGCATGGCTACATCGTAGGTTCTGATTCGACTGGATACTTTGTATCGATGGGTAAAATACGCGAAGTATGGGGCTCTACGGGCTACGAAGCCGGCCCATTAGGACTTCCGACGAGTAATATTATATACAATGGAAATAATTCGTCACAAAGCTTCGTAAAAGGCACTATTACCTGCGTTAAAAATACATGTAAATATAACCTTAAATAGAACTACTATTGCCGATATTTGACGATTATTTTTGCTAGGAAGTTTGACGCAGTTTTTCGAATCATCTCAACGACCGCGCATCCAATAAATAATCCCAATATAATTATCGCGGCGTAGACAATAAATGTCGGCCCACTATCATAGATATGACTAGAAACATTTAGCTTCCCCCCTTTCCATAACCAATAACGTACAAAGAAATTATCGTGTATTAGATACACGCCAAGCGTTAAACCAGCAATGTAATTAATGACTTTACTACTCTTTTTTATTCTATTGAATAGTAAGACTAAAGACGCAGACAAAATCATGCAAATTGGCGAATCATTAATCCAAAAGAGCGAATTATTTGAATAATGAAGTGGAAGATTTCTGGTTATAAAAGGTGCAAGCAATAGCGCTATTATGCATGAAATTGAAGCAATTATTAATTTTCTAGTAGATATGCTTTTTTCTGTTCTAGCTATTAATATACCTATTAATACATAAACTAGAAAAGCAGGAATTGTTATTAAAGGATTATAATTGTTTGCAGCGAAATAAAAGAATGATCCAAACTCCCAACCGAATATCACGTAGGCCGCTATAAGAAATAATATTTCACCATTACTAAGTGCTTCCGTGGCCTTCTTGATGATTGGAGAGAATAATTCTAATAGAATGAACGAACCAATAAACCAGTACGAGTGGGACGTGATTGGGATTAGTGACTCCATTATTTCGCTCGACATTGGTATTTCGATTCTGAATACTATCTTTCCGAAGATTAACGCAATAGCTAAAAACAATAATGCATAAAAATAAGTTGGGCGTAAAATTCGGGCAATATGCTGCTTAATATTACTGGGCGTTTTCTTTTGTAAAAAATAACCGGAAATGATAAAAAATATTCCAACGCCAACTTTGCCAAAACTTTGCAAAGCATCAATTAAATATGCATTTGGCGTAAAACCAACATCGGGCCAATTGGTATGAAGAGCGAAATGATGGGCGATTATTAATATCATAGCCACAATACGAAGAAGCTCAATGCCACTATTTCTTTGCTTTCTCTGCATCATGATTTCCTAAATATACCTACAATTTTGCGAGGTAAAAATAACGTAATTTTACCGAATTTATATTCTGGAGAACCAAGAATGTTTTTTAGCTCTTCTGTCAGTTTCTCGTTTTCATGCTTGAGCCATTGGAAACTACTATAATATACCCCTTCGGATTCGCTAGCTTTTATAAATGCTTCTTTTATCCATGACGGCAGACGATTATATCTTTTTAAATAATTTTTATACGAAGTTTTAACATCAACGACAGTGTTGTTTAGATGCGAGTAGACATTATTCTTTGACGGATGTTTTTTATATTTGCCATACCTAGATTTAAGATCAAAATCATATGTTGAGGAGATAAAGATTTTTTTATTTTCAAAAGGTTTTTCGATTGGATTATTAAATCCCTCTGTGCGGAAACTATAATAATATCCAAACGAAAAATCTGTAATCAGTTCAGTTGTACCATATTCATATCTATGAGTAAGATCCTTGCGCCATTTATTTAATTGTCTTTTAGATGTAGTGCAGCTTTTTGGATATCGCTCTTTTTTAATCGATTCCACATGATACTCATGCATTTCATCAAAAAATATTTTCTTTTGCTTCTTATCGTCCGGTACCGCAATTAGCGGTACGATATCAATAAAAATACCGTGCCATTTTGTGGTATTTGGTATATCAACAACTTCTATAAATGTCGTTTTTTCGTCGTGAATTTTGCAACCACTCCACGGAGTGTCTAATAGCGAGATGCCTTTTGGCAACTCTTTTTTTGCAATTTTTACAAATTTCTCATAATCATCAATCGGCATGCCGATATCCATATCGTCATCCCAAGGAATGAAGCCTGACCAGAAAATTGCGCCCAGTGTAGTTCCCTGTATAGCGTAATAGCGCAGATTATGTTTGTTGCAAATCTTCCTAAAAATAGAGTATATTTTCAACTCTTTCTTATGAATGACTTGCAGCAGCTTCTTTTCGCCACTAGTCATTTACCTCCTCCGATAACCATTATAGCAAAGAAATATACCTAAATAACTGATATAATATTTTTATGCTATTATCTGTAATTATTACGGCCCATGACGAAGGTTTACTACTACATAAAACCTTATTAAGTCTCAAACGTGCATTAGCACATCTAAAATCAATTGATTACGAAGTAATTCTTCATATCGATAATGGTTCGGCGAGCCTAGATGATTATTTGGGACGTAATGTTGCGCCACTAAAAATGACCGTATTTCGCAACAAATTCGGCGATTCGGGCGAATCCAGAAACTACGGCGTCAAAAAAGCAAGTGGCAAGTATGTATTTTTCATAGATGCAGACGATTTGATTTCTGATAATTTCTTTAAAGAATCAATAAAAATATTGGAAGAATCAGAACAGGATATTTTAATTCATCCAGAAGCATGTTTAACCTTTGAAAATAAAGGATATAAGAATGTTCTATGGATGATGAATAATAGTTCGAAAATCGATCGAGATATTTTCGTGCTGTTCGAAAAGAACTTATGGATTAACTCCGTAATTGGTAAACGAGAGATATTTTTGAGGTATCCATACCCAAAAACGGAAAATGGATTTGGGCACGAAGATTACGCATTCAATATTATTACTATTGGTGCCGGAATTCGTCATTCCATAGCTCCAAATACGGTCTTTTTCTACAGACAAAAAAGCGATTCAATTCTTCGCAGCAATAACGCCGAACGACGAACACAAAGCTACGCGGAAGCGTTTAGCATCGATAGCTGGAAGCATTATTCTAATACCGAAATCTATAAGCACGAAGATGCAATTAAGAATAAATACAAGCGCGCATATGTAAAAGCTCGCAGTAATAAAACTCTAAATGCATTCATTACGCCTGTAGCGACGGTTGCAAAGAAAATTACGAGAGTAAAGTTAATTAAACCGCCAAAAGTTGAAGATTTCGTAATTGATGCATGGAAAAAAATCAGCACAATCGAAACTCAATTATACCCAACCAAAAATGCAGTAAGAAATGTTGAGTTTTATGTGCCACGTCCAGACAATAAAGCGAGTGTGGCGTATTCAATTATTAGTAATACGATCGACAAAAAACCAGATTATATATTTGTAGTTCCTTGGGTTTCAACTGGTGGTGCCGATAAAGTACTAGTATCATACACGAAAGCAATCAAAGAGCTCTGGCCAGAAAAAAGTGTTTGCGTCATTGCTACGTTACCATCAGAGAATGAGTGGAAAGACAAACTGCCAGACAATGTTTCATTTGTAGATTTCGGCAACTTGTCCGAAAACATGGGCGATGCCGAAAAAGAAATTTTGTTTACTAGGTTATTAATTCAACTACAATGCGAAAAAATTCATATTATTAATTCGGAATATGCATATCGCTGGGTCGATGAGCATAAAGAACTAGTAAAAGCCAATTTCAAGATTTATCTATCGCTATTTTGCTACGACATCATACCTGGTACTAATGGACAAGGTTTGTTTGATTATGCCGATCCGTACGCGCTGAGTATTTATGACATGGTCGAAAAAATCTATACGGATAATTCGAAAATCATTAAATATTTAGGTGATTTGAATGGTTTTGCCAAAGATAAGTTCGTCGTGCATTTCCAGCCAAGTGGCTACGAATTAGTAGAACGTACTCACAAAAATGGTCCGACTTTTAATATTTTATGGGCGAGCAGAATTTGCACTCAGAAAAACCCAGAATTATTAATAAAAATTGCAGATATTTTGAATGAAAAAGGATATACCGATATAAAAATTGATATTTACGGTAAGTTTGACGGCGGATATTCAAAGAAAGATTTTTCCAATAAAGCCAATATGGAATATGAAGGTGGTTTTAATGGCCTAAATAGTATCGACCTATCCAATTATGACTGCTTGCTGTATACATCACATATCGATGGATTGCCGAATATTATCCTCGAAGCAGCCGCTTGTGGAATACCAATTATTGCCAGTAATGCTGGCGGAGTTGGGGATTTCGTAAAAGATAAAGACACGGGATTATTAGTTGATGAAAAAGATAATGTCGACGCTTATATTGAGAAGATTCTATATGCCAAAAATCATAAACGAGAGTTGAAAGACTACAGCAAGAACGCACAAATGTTGTTAAAAAAACAACATGATTGGAATGGCTATTTGAAGAATATCGCAAAAACGTTGGAGATAAATAAATAACAAATGGAACGCATCGTTTTATCTGTTGCTATCACTTTTCACACTGAAGGTAAAATCGCAAAAGAAACGATTGATTCTGTAATTAACGCGTTAAAACTGTGCGATTTTAGTTATGAGATTATTGCTCATATTGATAATGGCGACGATATTACAAAAAAGACAGTAAAAAATGCTCTCAGCGACTTCCCCGCTGCACGTATAATTGAAGCTAAATTTGGAAATCCTTCTGATTCCAGAAATAACTGTACGAAGGCAGCTAACGGCACATATATAGCCTTCGTCGACGGAGATGATATAGTTTCCGAAAATTGGTTTAATGAGACCTACAAGACGCTTCAGCGCTTCCCTGACGCGATTATTCATCCACAGTATATCGTTACGTTTGGCAGTAACGACAGAAATCGTGTTTGGAAAACACACGATGCGTTTTCGGATGAAAAAGATGCATTAATATTAGTCGGATATAACCGCTGGGATGCGACTTGTGCACTTTCAACAAAAATTGCAAAAATACATCCATATATGTCTTATGCTCCGGGCTTTGGCTATGAAGATTGGCATTTCAATGCCGATACAAGAACGGCCGGAATAAAGCATATGATCGCTAAAGATACGGTTTCTTTTTATCGCATATCCACGAGCAGTTCCGTTTTTAAACAATCGCAAGCCGAGAAACATACCATAGCTAAGATCAAATCAATTCAATCAAATAATATGAGAGCATATAAAGCTCTTGGCTTACAACTATTCGGTATAAGAATTAAGGACAAATTATTCTTTGTCGCAAAAAAGACAAAGGTTGGACGCGCAATTAATAATAGTATCGGGAAAAATCGAATTTCCAAGTCTGCAAAGGCGCAAATTATGGCAAGTGGATTAATGAATGGGCCAATAATATATGCTGACTCATTTTCATCAGAACGCACATTGCTTGGAAAATACTTTTATACGTTGCTGCCGAGAAAAAATGGTCAGCGTTTAACATTTGATGAGCCGATGAGTAATTACCAATTGGTTAATTTCGCGAAGGTTACAAAGGGGTTAACCGACGAAGAAAAGGAATTGTTGCTAACGCAATTGATCGTCCAGAGCGATACCAAAGATATAGTTTTTCCGAAGAGTGATTATTATAGAAACTGGGTAAGCACACATCGTAAATTAATTGACACTCTAAATATTAAGGTGAGCGAACAACTATGAACAAAGAAAAAGTAGTATTTTTAATTCGTGGTATCTGGCCAGAAGCATATGGTGGTGCGGAAAGCTACCAGGTATATTTAGGCTCGGAATTAAAAAAGCATGGTTATAGGCCAATCGTCGTAACGCCATCATTTAAATTAATTGAAGAAGCAAAAAAAGCAGGACTAGAAACTATTGAAGCGCCATATAATAAACAGCAAAACTGGAGCGGATATCGAAACTTATTCTTACCAGCATTCATGGTTTGGGAAAAATATTTAACGTCTTGGTATATAAAGAAGATTAAAGAATACAAGCCGGATATTTTGCATATACAATCGCGCGATGAGTTTATTGCGGCAACTTTGGCTGGGAAAAAGACCAATACAAAAGTAATTTGGACTGATCATTCCGATTTCCGCCAAGTAGTTTGGGAAAATATAAACGTAAAGTACAAAAATCCAATTGGTAAATATATTTTTAAACTCGCCAATATCCCTGCAAAAATTACCACAATTAGTGAATATGAATACAAATTCGTAAATCATATTATTCCGAAGAAATTACCGAATTTCGTCGTGGTTCCAAATGGCTCATTTGATCATTTAAATAATTATCCGATTAATGATAAACCAAATGTGGTTGGCTACTTGGGAAGAATTGTTAGCGATAAAGGCATCGAGGAGTTGATTCGAGCATTTGATCGAGTCTCAAAGAAGCACAAAGATGCCAAACTAGTACTATATGGTACAGGCGATGATGTTGATTATTTTAAACACATCTCTGACAATAAAAACATCCACTTCAAAGGTTACACTAGCGAGCCGCATAAGGCCTATTCCGAAATGGGTATTTATGTATTACCGTCTTACCATGAAGGATTAAGCCTTGCTCTTCTGGATGCGGCAATGATGCAAAAGGCATTGATAGCAACTAACGTAGATGGAAATCCAGAAATCGTAATCGATAAAGAAACTGGTTTGTTAGTAGAACCGCGCGACGTCGATTCGCTGGCTGAAGCATTGGATAAGCTATTAAGCTCTCCGCAATTACAAAAGAAATATGCCAAAAACGCACGTAAATTGTATCTCGAAAAATATGATTTCCCTACTATAGTTAAAGATCAAATCATTCCAATATATGAGGAGAAAGGAAAGGAGAAATAATGAAAATTTTATTGACTGGTGGAACTGGATATATTGGTTCTCATACAGCAATTGAGTTGATTAAAAATGGCCATGAAGTCGAGATTCTCGATAATTTATATAACAGTAAAATAACCGTGCTAGATAAGATCGAGAAAATAACTGGCGTTAAGCCAAAATTCTATAAAGTAGACATGCTCGACAAGGAAGCACTCGATCAAGTATTTGCTGAAGGTGGCTATGAAATGGTATTTCATTTTGCGGGACTTAAAGCGGTTGGTGAATCGGTCGCAAAGCCAATTCTCTACTACGAAAACAACCTTGGTAGCACAATTAATATGCTAAATTGCATGAAAAAATATGGAGTTAAGAAACTGATCTTCTCTTCCTCGGCGACAGTTTATGGCGAACAGCCTACGCCGGAATTGACTGAAGAAATGCAGACGGGCGTTGGTATTACTAATCCATATGGTCGCACTAAATACATGATCGAGGAAATCCTGAAAGACGTGGCCAAATCTGACGACACGTTTGAGGCGGTAATTTTGCGCTACTTTAACCCTGTTGGCGCACATCCTTCAGGATTAATTGGCGAAGACCCAAATGATATTCCAAATAATTTGATGCCAATTATTATGAAGGTTTCAACCGGAGAATTACCTTGCCTGAATGTTTATGGTAATGATTATGATACGCCAGATGGTACTGGCGTGCGCGATTATATTCATGTGGTAGATTTGGCAAAAGGCCATGTTGCGTCCATGAGTAAAATCAAACCGGGCATAAATATTTATAATCTCGGAACTGGCAAAGGAACCTCAGTATTAGAAATGGTTTCAGCTTTTGAAAAAGAAAGTGGTAAAAAACTAAACACTCAAATTGCACCTCGTCGTCCAGGCGATTTGGCGGTTATTTATGCCAACCCGGCCAAGGCGGAAAATGAGCTCGGGTGGAAAACGGAATTAACCATTGCTGACGCAATGAAGGATACGATTAATTATTTAAATAATCTAGGAAAATAATGAAAAGTGCCGAAGATTTAATTTCAGTTGTAGTACCAATTTATAACGTTGCAGAGTATTTAAATGAGTGCATCGATAGTATTTTGGCACAAGATTATAAAACAATTGAAGTAATTCTAGTCGATGATGGATCAACTGATGATAGCAAAAAAATTTGCAAAGAATATGCGAAGAAATATAGTTTCGTCCACGTGATTCATCAAAAGAATGCCGGCTTGTCGGCGGCTAGGAATCGTGGTCTTTCGGTTGCGAAAGGTGAATATATTTGTTTTGTCGATAGTGATGATTATCTTTTGCCGGGTTATTTATCCGGGCTGCTGAAAGCTGCAAAAAAGAACAACGCCAGTATTAGTGTGTGCGGTTATGGTGACATTGTTCCGGTAGAAAAAACTATTTCGGGCGAAGAAGCGACTATTCAGTTCTTAACGAAACAAGAAAACATCGATATCCTCGCCTGGAATAAGCTGTATCGACTGAGCATCTTCAAGAATTACGATATTTCGTATCCAGAAGGAAAAAAGAACGAAGATAACTTAACGACTTATAAGCTATACACGCATGCAAATAGCGTTACTTATATAGCCAAGTCGTTGTATTATTATCGCGAACGTGAGAATAGTATTACAAAGACGATAAATGAAGTCGAGCGATTAAAAATGCGCGAATTAGCCGCAAAAGAAGCACAGCAATATTTGCGCGGAAATTATATTTTAAAAAAGGCGGCCGCGGTTGCGTTACTTACGGCAAAATTCGCGTTTATTGATAAGGCGATAGCCGGCAAAATTGATCGTAATTATTTGTCGTTGGCTAGAAATTGGATACTTGAGCATAAGAGTGAATATAAAGATAACGAGTTTGTAAATAAAAAACTAAAACTTTACTTTGCCCTGCTATCAAAAATGGGCGGAAAACCGTATATTGCTTTCCGCAAAATTAAACACGAATAATTATTTCCAAAGTTTGAGATATTCGTCAGCGATTTTCTTTGGATCGCCTTGGTCTTTGATTTTGCCGTCTTCAATCAAAATGGCACGGTCGCAGAATTTCTTAACGTTTTCCATGGTATGAGTAACAAGAATAACCGTCTGATTACCATGCAGTGAGGCAAAATATTGGTTACATTTTTCCTGGAAAGCGGCATCACCTACGGCTAGAACCTCGTCGAGAAGAAGAATGTCTCCCTGAGCACGAATAGCAATCGAAAAAGCTAGACGGACCTGCATACCAGAAGAATAGTTTTTGAGTTTTTGGTCTTGGAATTCTTCAAGTTCGGCAAATTTCCAAATATCATCATACATTTTATCCATTTCTTCATTGGAGAACCCAAGCAGAGCGCCATTGAGATAAACATTCTCACGGCCAGTTAATTCTGGGTTAAAACCAACACCAAGTTCGATAAATGGTACGAGATTACCATTGATGGTGATTTTGCCTTCTTCTGGATAATAAATGCCGGCGAGAATCTTCAAAAGCGTAGATTTACCGGAACCGTTTCGACCAACAATGCCAACGAATTCACCGCGTTTAATTTCGATATCGAGACCCTTTAAGACTTTCTGTTCTTTGTAGCCCTTAATGCCACGAATGCGATTAAAGAGGGCTTGTTTTAGTCCAAATGAACGCTCAGTTGGAAGTCTAAAATATTTGTGAATATTTTTTGCTTCAATAACGACATCGTTCTTCGGGTCGTCGATTTCGATTCTAGTGCCAATAGGACGTCTCATTATACTTCCTCCGCAAAATACTTAGATTTTCGCCTAAAGACGACGGCGCCAAATATCAATACGAGCGCGATGATAGCAATCGGAATAATCATGACAAATGGATTATTAATATAATTCCACATCGTAATAGTCTGATCGGTAATTAAATTAAAACGAATATCTTGAATAGTCTGCGCAATTGGGTTCAAGAGTAAGATTTTTGCCGCTGTAGCGCTTATCTCGGCAACCATGGAAATCGGATAAATGATTGGCACGGCATAAAATAGCGCCTGGATTAGTACTTCCCAGATTGAGGCAACGTCACGATATTTGACGTTGATGGATCCTAATAAGAATGAAATACCCAGCGCAAAGATGTATAGCTCAAGCAATGATAATGGCACTAGCAACCAGCTCCATGATGGAGTGACGCCGTTGATAAGCGCAAAAATAACAATTACTACAAGGTTAATAAGCATATTAACAGTTGCAGTCAAAGTGGCTGAAACTACTACGATATATTTTGGAAAATTAATCTTACGGAGAAGATCACCTCGAACGATAATCGCTTTAATTCCCTGCATGGTGCATTCAGTAAAGAAGCTCCACATAACAGTACCAGTTAAAAGATAGACAGGATAGTGTGGAATATCACTTCCGATACGTAAAAGCTTACAAAAGACAACATAAAGAATAGCAAACAGCATAAGTGGACGAAGTAACGCCCAAAGGTATCCCAAAACAGAGCCTTGATATCGGAGTTTGAAGTCCGTTTTCGTCAACTCTTTAAGAAGAATCCGGTTGCGCCGGTTCAACACGCGAGGAATTTTCATATACATTATATTTTAACATAAAACGGGGGTATTTTTAAGATATAATGGTTATATGGCCAAGTCTCCACTAGTATCAATAATCATCCCAGTTTTTAATACTGGCGAGGATTGTTTGAAGTTGCTCGAGTGTCTACTAAATTCGACTTATAAGAATATAGAAATAATCTGCATCGATGATGGCTCAAAAGATGATAGCTATAAAGTTTTAAGTAATTTTGCGAAAAAACACGACAAGATTATTGTTAAAACCCAAGAAAATGCGGGCCCATCGGCGGCTAGAAACGCCGGGATAAAGATTGCAACTGGCGAATATATATCATTTATTGATTCCGATGATCTAGTTTCGGCTGATTTTATCGAAAGGCTGGTTATGGAGTATGCCAACGACAAAACGATACTTGCTAGCGTCGGGATTCACTATAATCGCTTGAAGCGCGGTAAAGCACATGATGATTTCATTAATCCATCGAGAGCACGAAAGAAAAATGAGTCACTTTGGGAATACATCTTGTACTTAATGCGCGTAGATGGGCGTCTTTATAGCGCTGTGACGAAAATGTACCGTAGGAAGATAATTGTTGATAATCAAATTGAATTTGATACGACGATGGATTTTGCGGAAGACACCAAGTTTGTATTGGATTACATAGCAGCAGCACAGCCAAATTATCCGGAAGACTGCGAAATTCGATTTATTTGTGAGCCGCTTTATTTATACAACTATGGTACTGATACGAGTACGGTCGCAAAAAGTGCATTGAAGTGGAAGAACTGGAAAAGAAGTTATCAAGAATTAAAAGAGTGGTCCCAAAAAGGTACCGGGAAAAAGATCAAAGTTCGTCGTTTGGCGGTATTGTCACGCTGGAAAGTATCTCATGCTTTAGCGGTAGCACGTGCAAATCTATCAAAATCCGAAAAAAGAAAATATGCGAATCCGGTGGAATTATTCTTTGCTTCGCTATTACTGAAGGTTAGAAAATGAAAGTCGCAATAGTTTGTGATTGGTTAACGAATGTAGGTGGCGCCGAAAAGGTCTTATTGGCCGTGCACGAAATGTATCCGGATGCTCCGATTTATACGTCGCAATATAATCCAAAAGGAATTGATTGGTTTAAAGATGCGGACGTGCGTACGGGGCGACTACAGAAGATCCCATCAAAATTGCGCCGCGTTATTCCGATGATGCGCCAAAAATATTTTGATAATCTTGATTTATCTGAATATGATTTGGTTATTTCCGTAACTGGCGCCGAAGCGAAGTCGGTAAAATGTGGACCAAATACAACTCATATTTGTTACTGTCACGTACCAACACAATATTACTGGCAGATGTATGATGAATACGTAAAAAATCCAGGGTTTGGGTTACTAAATCCGATCGTGAGAGTTGGTTTTAAAGCGTTCGTAAAACCATTAAAGAAGGCTGACTTCTCTGGTGCGCAAAGACCGGATTACTTTGTGACGATTTCTTCTTACGCAGCGGAAATGATAAAGAAATATTATAAACGCGAGGCTACAGTGATTGCTCCACCAGTTGAGACCGACAAATTCCCTGTTGTAAAAAATACAACAAGAGAGGGGTTTGTTAACTTCTCTCGTCAGGTTTCCTGGAAGCGCCAAGATTTAGCAATTAAAGCCTGTATTAAAGCCGGCAAGAAGTTAACTATTATCGGCGACGGCCCGGAGCACAAAAACCTCGTAAAGGCGGCGAACGGTTCAGATTTAATTACTTTTAAACCATTCCTCGACTCAGAAGGTCTCGCTCAAGAATTGGCACACGCAGAAGCTTTCATCTTCCCTAGTATGGAACCATTTGGGATTGCACCAGTTGAAGCTTTGTCGGCGGGATGCCCAGTAATCGCCTATGCGCAAGGCGGAGCGATTGATTATATCAAGAATGGTATAAATGGCTTATTGTTTGAGCAACAAACTGTAGCTTCTCTAGAGAAAGCTCTTAAATCTTTTGATGGTTCAAAATATGATCGCAATGTAATTACGAAGAGTGCCCAAGATTTTGATATTAAAAACTTTAAAAAGAAGTTGCAAAAGTTCATAGATGAAAAAGTCGCTAAATAAAATTGAGAGCTTGATGCTATTCCTGCTACCAATTGTAGTGTTTTTCTCTTATTATCCCGTAATTCGGCTCGGAGAGAGTGCTTCGATGCATTTCGAATTATCGCTCCCAATTATTTGGTTGGCGATCTTTGGCGTGATTAGTCTCATAAAAATGCCGAAAATAACGAAAAAATTCGGATTATTGAAGAGCTTGATAATATGCGCTTTTCCATTTTATGCAACACTAGCGATTTTATGGAGTGAAAACAAGATACGCGGCGTATTGACGGCCGGAATAATGTGGCTAATCGTGTTTAGTGTAATTAATATCCTAAATCTAAAGCTCGATAAGGCTTATTTAAGGAAATTATTAAAGGTTTACTTAATATCGGCCGTAGTAGCAGCGGTTATTTGCATTCTACAGTGCTTCCTGGATGTATTTGGCGTATCCAGAGATGTTACTCTGCTCTGCCCTGGTTGTACTTATAGAACTTTAGGTTTTCCACACCCGAATGGGTTCGCGATCGAGCCGCAATTTATGGGCAATTTATTGATTGCACCAGCTATTATATCTCTGGGATTATTATATAACGCAATAAAAATGAACAAAGACAAGCGAACAATGTTCGGCTTTGGCGCTTTGAGTTTTTTCATAATTATGTCGTTATATATTTGTTTCTCGAGAGGGGCTTTATATGCTTTTTGGATAGCTGGAATTGTATTTAGTGCAATACTGTTAGTGCGAGATAAAAGCGCCCGAGTGTTTTATTTATTAATACCGACTATTCTGGGCTTCGGGTGCGGATTATTAATGCAGGGTGTGTTTTCTGAGATATCACCAACGTCAGAAAACTTTGCACAAGGTATTCAGCGATCCATCCATCAAGTTACGCTTGGTAAGATTGATATCCGCGAGAAGACCGATAATTCGGAGTCGGGCGAGCAATCAAGCTTTTCTGGATATATAGAAGAGTCAACTGATATTAGGTTGAATATATCCGATTACGCAATCAATGCCTGGAAAAAACAGCCAATTTCTGGCGTTGGTCTAGGTGGAGCTGGCAAAGCTATTAGTAAAGAGTCGGGCGACTGGGAAAAAGAAATAATTCAGAATGAATTTATTAATATACTGACGGAATTAGGTATTATTGGAGTCGCAATATTAATAATCGTTATTATATATATTATTAAAAATTCAAAATGGCCAAAATCGGCCGTAGTTGTTCCGATAATAATAGCTTACTTGATTACGATGGGATTCTTCTCTGGTTTTCCAAATATATTACATATATACCTTATGACTCCAGTCATCTATTGGTTGGGGCAAAAGCGGCTTATATGATAAAATAGTAGGATGAGTACAAAGTCTATTGATGGACTTCAGTGGAGAGCTAGTGGTGGAGAAAGAAAGGCGAAAGGTCAAAGCCGAGCTGCTACAAGCTCTGTGATGAAGCGCCGTACAACAAAAACCACTCCAACCAAAAGAAAGGTTGGCTTACCTGATAGTAAAGCTGAAATTAAAAGCATGGTTTCCGAGAGTGAAAAAATCGAAAAACTCCGCAAAACCAAGAAAAAACGTGCACTTGATGAAGAAGATAATAAAGCAGTAAAGGAATTTTTATCCGAAGTGAGAGATGTTGATCCGACAGATTTGACCGAAGTTCCACAGGAAGAAAAAACCAAAGGTTGGTCAAAAAAGAAGCGTAAAAAACATGGTAAGAAAAAACATCATGTTGTGCGCTGGATTCTTTTAATTGTTCTCGCATTATTAATAGCTGGCGTAGTTTGGGCTTACTTCTATCTAAATGACTTTGTAAATTCTGTGACCGATGGCGGTAATATTATGAATGTTATTTTCTCTGACCCAGATACGCCGCTACAGAAAGACGAAAATGGCCGCACAAATATCTTGATTTTCGGTACAGAAGGCTACGCGATGGATGATCCACGCTGGGATGGTGGTTATTTGACCGATTCCATGATGATGATGAGTATTGATCAAGAAACTGGCGACATTAAGACTGTAAGCTTGCCACGCGACCTTAAAACTAGGACTTGTACTTCTACTGGCAAAATTAACGAGGTATTCTGGTGTAAATATAATAGAGTTAAAAAGAACTCTTCCGCCGAAGATAAGCGCAAATACGAAGAAGAAGGCGCAATGGCGCTAGAAGCAACATTTGAGGAAGTCTTTGGTGTACAAATTCAATATCACGTACATGCAAACTGGGCCGCGCTCACACAAATCGTAGATGCGTTAGGCGGTATAGATGTAGTATTCCTTTATGGTGATCAGACTTGGGATGGTCCAGAAACAACAATTGTTACCACCAGTAAGAAAGGTTTGGCCGATGGTAGACCATATCATATCCAATTCCCGAATGGTCAAAGAGTACACCTAAATGGTGAACAAGCACTTGCTGTAGCACGTGCACGTAACGCATATGGTGGTTATGGCGCATCAAACGGTAACTTCTCGCGTGAATACTTCCAGCAGCGTGTGATTGATGCAATTGTGAAGAAATCTCGCAATGTTGATATTAATCTCGGCATGGTGATGCAGGTAAAGGGTGCTATCGGCGATAATCTTCGTACTAATTTTAAAGATACTGAGATTAAAACCATCGTTAAGCTTGCGACGAAGCTTGATTACTCTGGCGTACAAACAATTTCACTTTATGACACAAAAGATAAACCGCGTGCACTGTTAACTACTGGCATGATTAATGGTATCTCTTATGTCTATCCAACTCAGGGTGTTGGCGCATACAGTAATATACATTCATATATTAAGCGTAAATTGAGCGGTGAGGCGTTTACCTCTGAAGAAGCTAATGTGGTTGTATTAAATGGTACGGCCGTATCCGGTATTGCTGCTAGGGAGAAAGAATATCTTGAAGGTAAAGGATATATCGTATCCGCTACTGCAAATGCTCCATCTGATCAAAGCGCATTTGATGGCGTAAAGGTATATCAGATATCGGCTAAGAAGCCAAAGACTGCGGAAGCGCTATCTAAGCTCTATAAGGTTGATCCTGAGGTTAACTTACCGGATTCACTCGCATCCTATAAGAATGTAGACTTCGTAGTAATTATCGGTAATGGGTTCTCACACGAAGCAAAGTAATATACGCTAGGTCGTAAATGAATACCCCCTATACTGGGGGTATTTTTTATCCACTACTTCCCCACTAGTTTTCCACAAGTGCCATATTTTGAATAAGTTGCATATTATTAA
>JAEEGL015897603.1_pt1 | contig 15720 bp, 12 predicted proteins | sample 9134231 | NCBI WGS metagenome assembly JAEEGL01 (sample SAMN16246548, study PRJNA631951) | gut metagenome | biome: gut microbiome; feature: rumen; material: fiber-attached | host: Bos | place: Iran: Karaj | collected 2018-10
AACACCTTGTTGTCGGAAATGTCCTGCGGGGAGAATTCGGCGGTGTGATCGGTGGGATCATACGCCGCCTGCTGCTGGACCTGCTGCGGGATCACGGAAAGAGGGCCGCCGCACTGACCGCAGACATTGGCGGAATCGTCGTAGGTGAGATGGCAGTTCGGGCAAAACTTCATGGGAACACCTCCAGAAATTTGATCGGGGACGGGAACAAAACGGGTCCCGCGCCCTTTGACGGTCCTATTATAGCATATTCCCGCGCGGAAATCATCGCTAAAATTAGTGAAGATTTCCCGGGGATGCGTTTTTTGTGCGGCTGCACTTGCACCTCCTTGCGGAATCTGTTATAATGTTTTGGCGAAAGCATGCAAAAAGCGCAGGATTTATCAAGCGTGCGGCTGACCGATGGTGTATCATAGGAAGGGCGGAAGGGGGGAGCAACGTGGAACGGGAACACATCGAGAGGGTCGTCTCCTACATAGAAGAGCACCTCGCTGACGACACGGTCCTCGATGTCGCCGCGCTCGCAGGGGTGGCAGGCTATTCCGAATTTCACTTTCTGCGCGCATTCCGGAAGGCGGTCCGCCTCACACCCGCCGATTATGTGCGCAAGCGCCGGATCTCGGAGATCGTGCGACGGATCGGAAAAGGGGAGTCCATGTCCGACATCGCGTTCGCTTGGGGATTCAATTCCCGGGAGAACTTCACACGGGCCTTCAAAAAGGAACACGGGATCCTTCCGTCGGCCTTCCGCACCGCGGCGTGCAGCCTGCGCCTCTATCCGCCCTTCTCATTCGAGAGAGAGGACCCGGCTCCCGCCATATCGATCTGCCGCCTCGACGGGTTTGCCGTCCTCGCCCATCCCTTCGGCACGGACTTCGCTCCGACCGCGTGGAACCGGTACAACGCGGAAAAACGCTCTCTCCGGCTCTCCGGCGGCACGGTGGAGGAGGATTACGGCATCATGATCCGCCGTCCGGACGGGAAGCTCGCGTACAGCATCGGCATCCGCGAGGAGCGGGCGAGGGGCGACACGGCGGGCACGGTCCGGATGGAGATCCCGGCGGGCATCTATGCCGCGTTCGACACCGAGGCGTCGGAGCAGCACGATTTCGTGCGGGTGATCCGGGCGACGTGGGACTGGATCTACGGCGTCTGGATGCCGGAGAACGGCTGGCGGCGCGGCCCGGGATACGAATTCGAGACCTATACGGAAACAAGCAGAAAATACACGGAGCGGATCTTCGTTCCGATCGTCCGAGAGGAGGATTCAATATGACAGAAATCATCAAAGTATTCCGGGATCCGGTCCCGGCAATGCGCTTCATCGGGAAGAAATACGCCGATTACGGCGGATGGGGCGAGTGGTTCGTGAACGGATGGTTCGATGCGGTCGAGGGGGCGATGGGCGGTCCGGACGCGATCCTTGCCGTGTGGGAGAACGGCGGCGGGTACTGCGGACTCGAGCGCCGCGGCGACGGGATCCCCTTCGCATACTGGATCGGGATGTTCACGCCCGCCGATACCCCCGTGCCGGAGGGCTTCGCGTGCGTCGATTTCCCGGCAGGCACCCTCGGAACGGCGTGGATCTGCGGTCCCGAGAGCGAGGTCCACGGCGCGATCCCCGGATGTGCCGCCAAGCTCGCCGAGGCCGGGATGGCGCTTTGGAAGGACGCGGACGGCGGGATCTGGTCGTTCGAGAACGGCCTCTGCCCGCGCTTCACCACGCCGGACGAGGAGGGGAACGTCATCCTCGACTACTGCTTTTATATCGAGTGAACCGAAAAGAAACCGGAGAACCGCTGCGCCGATGGTCCGCGGCGGTTTTTTGCGCGCATTTACTCCCCGGGCATAGACAGGGGCGGCAAAATCTGCTATAATACCATCGGATATGACCGAAAAAAACGGAAAGGAGGACGGGATATGCGCAGAGAACGGTTCCGGGTGACGCTCGCCGCCCTCGTCACCGCCGCCCTGATCGTCGGCTGCATCCTCGCGGGCCATTGGATCCGCCCGAAGACGGCCCTCGCCTCCTCCCTGGTCTTCTGGACCGTTTCGATGATCTATTTTGCGATCCCCGTGTTCTGGGGCGTGTCCGTGCGCCGCCGCGTCCTCCACGGGCGGATCCGCCGGACGCTCTACGGCGTTGCCGCGGCCATGGCGCTTCTCGTCGTTCTGCGTTGCCTCCGCTGCCGCGCGTTTGACGGGGCCGAACCGGTCTCCCGTCTCCTGTGGTACGCCTATTCCGTCCCGATCCTCTCGATCCCGCTCTTCTCCTACCTCGCCATCCTCTCGATCGGGCGCTCCGAACACGAGCCCGTCCCGAAGAAGGGCATCGCCGTCCTCGGCGCGTGGGTCCTTCTGATGGCCGGGATCCTCACGAACGACCTCCACGGCCTGGCCTTCCGGCTGATCCGCGATCCCGGGACAGGAGAATGGACGGGCGAATACGCCTACGGCCCGCTGTATGCCGCCGCGCTCGCCGCGATTCTCACCCTGATCGCCGTGATGCTGCTCCGTCTCTGGCGGCGCTGTCAGCTCGAACACCGGGGACGCCGGATCGCGGTGCCGCTCGGGGTGCTTGCCCTCTTCGCTCTCGCGGGCGTCATTTACGCCGTCCTTCCGGGGCCTGCCGATTCCCGGTTCATCGAGATCGTCGTGCTCGTGAACACGGGGACCATCGCGGTGTGGGAGGCCTGCTTCCAGACGGACCTCTTCCCGATGAACGAACAGTACCGCGAAATGTTCGCCGCGTCCCCGCTCTCCGCGGAAATCGTCGACGAGAACTACCATGTGCGCTACGCCTCCGACACCCCGATGGGGCTGCCCGCGTCGGTTTTGATGCAGGCGGAGAACGCCGCGATCCCGCTCGGGAACGGCACCCGCCTCCGGAGCGCGCCCATCGCGGGGGGCCGGGTCTTCTGGCGCGAGGACGTCTCCGAGGTGGAGCGGATGCTCGCGGCGCTCAGGGAAACCGGCGAGCGGCTCGCGGAGAACAACGAGCTCCTCTCGGCGGAGGTGGAGCTCAGACGGCGCCGCGCCTCCGTCGATGAGGAAAACCGCCTCTACGACCGGATCGCCACCGAGGTCAGCGGCGCGCTCGGATCGCTCGACGACCTTCTGTGCGCGGAATCGGACGACGCGGCGGAAGAGGCGCAGCGGCTGGCGGCGGTCTGCGTGATCGGCGCGTATGTGAAACGCCGCTCGAACCTCATCCTGATCGGCGAGCGCGAGAACACAGTCGCGGCGGCAGAGCTGGGACTCTGTCTGCGCGAATCCCTCGAATCGCTCGCGTCCTGCGGGATCGGGACCGCGCTCGACCTCGACACGACGGGGAACCTGACGAAGGAGACGGCGTGGCTCGCCTACGACATCTTCGAGGAGGCGGCGGAGCTCTCGCTCGGATACCTCTCTGCGATCCGGGTCTATTGCCGCGCGTCCGAGGGCTCCATCGCGCTGCGGGTCCGCTGCACCGGCGCGCACTTCGCGTTCCCGGACGACTGGCGCGCGGAGGAGATCGGACGGCTGGGCGGCGCGCTCGCGGTATCGGGGCAGGAGGACGGCACGCTCGTGTCCTTCCGCTTCGACCGCTGGGGCAGGCTGGAGAAGCAGGACCGGGAGCCCGGAGAGGAGGCGGCGGGATGACACAATCGGCAGAATGGCTTCCGGCAGGCGCATTCCGGATGCTCGCGGCCTTCGGCGTCGCAGTCTTTTTCCTCGTCTTCGCGCTGTTCCTCACCGCGCCGCAGAGAACGCGCCGGATCCGGTACATCGCGGGTCCGTTTGCCGCGTCCCTCGTCTCGGCGGTCCTCATGATCGCGTGGGATCTACCGTTCTCCGAAACCTTCACCTCCTTCGACGCGCTGCCGGGAGCGGTGCGCCGGATTCTGGCGCTGCCCGTGTGGGTCGGGGTGCTGATCGATCTCTTCGCCGCGGCGGGCGCGTGCTTTTCCGAGGCGATGCTGCGGCGGCACCGGCGGGAATCGATCACCCGGGCGTCGGTGCGGGAGAGCGTCGACAACCTCCCGGCGGGGCTCTGCTTCGCGCTCGAGGGGGGACTGCCCCTCATGGTCAACCGCACGATGGAAAACCTCTGCCAGAGCATCACGGGCGACGGCCTGCTCAACGCCAACCGGTTCTGGGAGACCCTCAACGGCAGGGGGAAGACCGCGGACGTCCCGGAGATCGAGGCGGCGGACGCCGTTGCCGTGCGGATGAACGACGGGCGGACCTGGGTCTTCTCGCGCAAGAACATCACGGTGGACGGCGAGGCGGTCGTGCAGTTCATGGCGACCGACGCCACGGACCTCTACGCGCTCGGGAAGCGTCTCGAAGAGGACAACCGCGCGCTCGCCGACATGAACCGCCGCCTGTCGCGGTATGGCGAGAACGTCACGGAGCTGACGCGCGACGAGGAGATCCTCGAGACGAAGATGCAGATCCACGACAACCTCGGCCAGATCCTCATGGCGTCGCGGGTCGCGCTGGCGTCGGAGGAGCGGGATCCCGCCGTGATCCGCGAGCTCTTCGGCAGATGGAAGCAGAGCGTCGCACTTTTGAGGCATGAGGCGGTCCCGGAGACGGCGGACGGCGCGGACCCCGTGCGGCAGATCGAGGAGGCGGCGGAGGCGGCGGGCATGAAGGTCGTCTTTTACGGACGCTTCCCCCGCGAGGACCGGGCGGCGGCGAGGCTGCTCTTCACGGCGACGCGCGAGGCCCTGACCAACGCGGTGCGTCATGCCGGGGCGAACGAGCTGTACGTCGAGCTCGCCGAAACGCCGGGCTTCTGGCGCGCGGTTTTCACGAATGACGGCGAGCGGCCCCGGGGCGGGATCGTCGAGGGCGGCGGGCTCTCCGGCCTGAGAAAGCGGGTCGAGGACGCGGGCGGGAGCATGACGACCCGGGCCGATCCGGCCTTCTCCCTGACCCTCACCGTGCCGAAGCGGGTCGGTGAACGCGAAGAAAGGAAGTGACACGATGACGAACGTGATGATCGTCGAGGATCAGGCGATGCCGCGGCAGCTTTTCGAGCTGTTCATCCGGCAGAGCGAGAACTACGAGCTGCTCTACTCCATCGAATCCGCGGGGCTCGCGGAGCTGTACTGCATGCGCCGTCCGCCGGACCTCATCCTGATGGACGTCTGCACGGCGATGGGGGAGAGCGGCCTCGAGGCGGCGGAGCGGATCAAGAAGAAATACCCGGAAATCAAGATCATCGTCGTCACCTCCATGCCGGAGTGCTCGTACATGGACCGGGCGCGGGCGGCGGGCGTCGAGAGCTTCTGGTACAAGGAGATCAGCCGGGAGCCGATCCTCGAGCTCATGGACCGCACGATGGCCGGGGAATCGGTCTATCCGGACGCCCTGCCCGAGGTGATGATCGGGGCGGCCTCCTCGCGCGAGTTCACGGACCGCGAGCTCGAGGTTCTCCGTGAGCTGACGAGCGGGGACCCCGACACGGAGATCGCGGCGCGGCTGAACATGTCCGTCTGGACGGTCCGCACGCACATCCGGCACCTGCTCGAGAAGACGGGCTTCGATTCCCGCACCCGCCTCGCCGTGGAAGCGCGGGAGAGCGGCCTCGTCATCCGGGGATACTGATCATAGTTTTTTTGTTCTAAATGGTTGCGAACGCAGGGTGTTCGAGACCCCTCATCAGTCACTCCCAGCCCGCGTTCATCGGCGATGAACGCGTCGACTTTGCAAGGCAAAGTCGGTTTCCCACGCCAAGGGGAAGCCTCACAATATGCAGCATTTCCGAGAATGAAGACGGTTTCCATAGAGAATTGGTGTTGGTTTTAGAAATGCAATGCACTCTCTTCGTTGCCTTCCCCCGCCGTGGGGAAGGTGGCCAAAGGCCGGATGAGGGGATTTTGCAACCTTTCAGACAGAAAACAGTATGATTTTTCCCGCATAGAAACGGCGCATCCTTCATACATTGGCATCGGAATGAAGCCAGAACAACGAAGGAGCGCCGTGAAAAATGCAGGGAATCCGAAGAGTTCGCTATCTCCCCGAGGGGGAATTGCGCCTGACGCCCGAAAACCGAGCCGCCTTCCGCTCGCGGGAGAGCATCGAGGAGGCAGCGCGCCGCGGGACCATCCTCGAATCGATGTGTCTCCTCTGCGACTGCGCGACGATGCAGCTCACCGTCGAGATGCCAGAGGGGATGCGGGGGATCATTCCCCGCGCGGAGGCCGGATTTGTCCCGCCGGGTCTCGGATCCGGGGAGGTGAAGGACATCGCCGTCATCACCCGCGTCGGCAAGCCCGTTCAGTATCGGATCCTATCGATCCGGGAGGACGGGCGCGGGGAACGGGTCGCCGTCTGTTCCCGCCGGGCCGCGCAGGAGGCATGCTGGCAGAACGCCGTGTCGCGCCTTTTGCCGGGGGAGATCATCCCCGCGCGGATCACGCACCTCGAACCGTTCGGGGCGTTCTGCGACATCGGGTGCGGGCTCGTGTCGCTGCTCACCGTGGACCGCATCTCCGTCTCGCGCATCTCGCACCCCGCGGACCGGTTCCGTCAGGGCGAGCGCATCCGGGCGGTGGTCTCGTCGATCGAGGACAACGGGCGGATCTTCCTCTCCCACCGCGAGCTGCTCGGCACCTGGGAGGAGAACGCCGCGCTGTTTTCGGCCGGTCAGACGGTCTCGGGGATCATCCGCTCGGTCGAGACCTACGGGGTGTTCGTGGAGCTGGCGCCGAATCTCGCGGGGCTGGCGGAGTCCACGGATGGCGCGATCCCGGGGCACACCTGCTCGGTGTACATCAAGAGCATCCTGCCCGAGCGCATGAAGGTGAAGCTCGTGCTCATCGACGTCGGAGAGGAGGCCGGCGCAGCGCCGTTCCGCTATTTCATCGATCCCGACGAGGTGCCGCGTCTCACCCGCTGGCGCTACTCCCCCGAGGGCTGCCGCAAGGTCGTCGAGAGCGTGTTTGAAGAGGGGACGGACGGGAACGAACAGCGAAAAGTGAACAGTGAATGACTTCGGGAGCGATCCGCAGACGGATTGTGGGAAAAAAGGCCGCAGCGCTGTATGCCATGTACAGTCTGCGGCCGTTTCTGTTCTCTTGAAAACCGGGGGCGTCCCGCCTCAGCGGAAACCGGTCTCCGGGCGGGGAGAGGAGAACTCCCCTTGTTTGGTTCTTACTATTTGGTCAGGTGCCGGGTTCCGGACCGTGATCCGGCTGCTTTTCCGTCCGATCAGGGTCGGTTTCCGGCCGTCGAAGGGGCGGGATCCCCTCCGCGGAAGCCGTCAGTACCAGATGAAATACACCGCCGTTGCCGCGACGACCAACAGGGCCATCACGCCCCAGAGGACCGTCGAGAGCAGCGCGAAGCCGCCCGCCGCGCCCGTGGCCCTTGCGTCCTTCCAGCGGAGCGGGACGATCGCGCAGAACAGCACGGCGTAGATCGGGAGAAGCACGCCGAGCGGGATCCATTTCAGATAGAGATAGATGAGCCCGAGGATCACCGCCGCGGCGCAGAGGGAGAGCTCGGCGATCTTGTATTTCGTGAAGGGCTTCGCACCGGGCACGAGAGCGGGGCTCTCTCGCCTGTTTTTTTCATCGTTCGGTTTCATCGTTTTCCTTTCCCCGCAGAGGTGCGGACGGGAGCCGGTTCGGTTTCGTGTTCCCGGTCGTGCCGGGAGAGCAGGATGAAGACCACCACCGACGCGGCGGCGAGGAAGAAGAGCGTCAGAAGGACGGTGAGGCCGTCCTCGGGGGAACGGGTCCGGACGTCGGCGTCATCCGGCGGGGTGAACAGTCCGGTGAGCTCTTCGGCGGTGAGGGAGGCGCTCACGGCGGTGACCCGCTCGATCTCCAGCGTGACCGGGCTGTCCGCGTAGATCGCGACGCCGATGAAGTCCGCGCGTTCCCGCTCCTCCCAGCCGGAGAGATCGCAGACGGCCTTGCGGATTTCGCCGCACGCGACGCGGTCCTCGTAGAATTCCGCGCGGCGCTCGTCCGTGCCCGCGATGAAGACGAGGGAGACATCGGGTGTGCCGCCGGACGGGGAGGTCACGGCATATTCGAAGCAGAGCGCGTCGACGGAGGTGAAGTCGACCGGGGCCTCGAGGTTGCAGAGCGCGATGCCCGCGACGCCCGATTCGGATTCCTCGAGCGTGGCCGAGAGCGCGCGGGAATAACCACCTCTCGCCGCGGAGAAGAGCGCGCTGTACGCGGTTCTGCAGGAGAGCGATCCGCCGCCGGGCAGCCAGTCGAGGGCGTAGTGGCTGGCGGAGAAGTCCCAGAGCACGTGCGACGCGCCGATGGGCTCGGACCGGTTTTCCGCCTTGCTGTCCCACACGGAGCCGCCCGTCCCCGCGGAGCGCTTGAAGAGATCGTAGAACTCGTGGTCGGAGCGGTACGGGAAGTCCTCGAGCGAGAGGAATGCGGCGCGCAGCCGGTTTCCTCCCGCAGTGAACGAGAGGAAGTCCCCGATCAGGTATTCCTTGAGCGAGATCACCGCGAGACCCTGGTCGGCGGCGTCCATCGCATAGACGCGGTAGTTCTCCGTGACGGTCGCGGCATCCGGAACGTAGAGGACGAGCTCGGCCGAGGGGCGCGGGAGATTGAGGGCGTCGAGGGTCGTGCCGAGGAGGGCAGCCGCGGTGACGGGGGAGGAGGCTTCCCCGGCGAGGCGGCAGAAGGTCCAGGGAAAGTCCCCGGTCTCGGCGATCCGGCGGGCGATCATCACGGCGAGGGCCCGCTCTCCGAGGACCTCATCCGCCTCCCCGACGGCGTCGTTCAGGGGGATGCAGACCGTGAGCGCCGGATGATACGGATAGGCGGCGTTGTAGGCGATGCGGCAGAGCGCGGCGAGGGACTCGGCATACTGCACGGGCTCGCCGAAATCCGCCTCCCCGACCTTGGCGCGGTCGTTTGCCGCGACGCCGAGGACGATCCCCTCGAGATAGGGATAACGCGCCGCGAGGAAGCGCACGAGGGCGGCGAACTCGAACCGCGCGCCGGGCAGGGTGGGATCGACGGCGTAATTCTCCGCGTCGCCGCCGTAGGTCAGCCCGTCGACGGGGGAGGAGGCCGTGAAGCGCAGCCACACCCGGATGCCCGCCGAGCGGTAGAACGGCATGTCGCGGTCCAGCTCGGCAAGGGTGGCCGCGTCGAGGGACACGGACCGCGGGAGCGCTTCGTCATCGTCGCCGTAAACCGAATACGAGACCGTGACGCCGCCCTCACCGCCGAGGAGGATGTCGAGCGGGACGTCCACGAGGATCTGAGAGACGTTCGCCTCGAATGCGCCGACGGACAGCGCGCCGTAGAGCCCGAAGGGGGAAGAGGCAGACGGGGCCGCATCCTCCGCGTCGAAATAGCGGGGGGCGTCGAGGGGGAGGAGCTCTCCCTCCGCATCCCCTTCCATGGCGGCGAAGAAGCGGTAGGTGTCCGGGCTGACGGGCAGGGGGGAGAGGTCCGCGGTGTACTCAAAGCGCGTCGACACCTTCACCGCGCCGATCTCCACGGCCTCGGCGAGCGAGGAGGAGAAGACGGGCAGGGCATAGAAGCGCAGGCTTTCACCGGAGAAGGAGCGCACGGCCTCGCGGGTCATGGTCCCTTCAAAGTGGATCGAGGATCCCGTGCGGCGCAGCTCGGAGAGGGACCCGATCCAGGCGTTCGGCTCGGCGGAGAGGGGGGACCCCGTGTAGAGCTTTACGGACGCGAGCTCCACCGACTGCCGCCGTTCGAGGTTCTCAAACTGGAGCGTGTAGGAGCGGATGGGCTGGGACGCGTCGATGGGCACGACGACCGAATCCTCCCCCGGGGCGAAGGAGACGGGCTTGGAGAACCGGCGTTCCTCCGCGCGCTGGCCTTCATAGAGGACGGACACGGAGATCGATCCGGATTCCGGCACGTACCGTCCGAAGCGGATCTCGAACCAGGCGTTCGGGGAAGCGGGGATCGGCGTCGGGGAGAGGAAGTCCCCGGTGAGGGTGAGGCGTCCCCGGTCGTCCGTGATGCCGCGGCCCCTGCGCTCCGCGAAGCTCCCGATCTCGGCGGTGAGGCCGGGCGTTGTGTACGCTTCGATCGAGCGCAGCCCCGTGGGGACGGTCTCGGTGAAATACGGCGCGGTGACCATGATCCGCGAGGGCGCCTCGGATGTGTTGAAATACACCGTGACGGCCAGGCGCTCGAGCGTTCCGCGGGCATCTCCCGTGTCGAGCGCGATGAGGTTCCACTCGGGATAACCGGCGTAATAGGAGGAGCCCTCGGCCAGGGTCTCGCCCGTGTATTCGCCCGTCTCCGTCGTGAGGACCGAGCGGACCCGGTAGTCGCCGCCCCGGTCGAGGTAGAGCCCGTAGCCGAGCGCCGCGTAGGGATCGGCATCCGCAGTGGGCTTGACAAGATCGATCGTGAAGGTGACGGAGACCTCTCCCGCGCTCTCTTCGTTGTCGGGCAGGGAAAGCGTCGTCGCCGTCAGGGTGGTGAGCATGACGCCGTGCTCCGCGTCGAGAACGTCGGCGGTGCGGCGCGCGTCCGCAACAAAGCCGCTTGCCGTCCACGAGCGGGAGGTCACGCCGAACAGGAGGATCCCGTCGCCCGAGGGAGCGAAGTCCGCCGGGTCCGCGTAGCCGGATTCGTGATAGGAGATCACGTCCGCGGCCAGAACGCCGGATGCGAGCACGGCGATGAGGCAGACGCAGAAAACGAAGAGAACGAGCCGTTTCATCGGTGAGGGAACCTCCTTTCGGAAAAAATCAGAGAAATGCGTTGGGACGCGCTTTACGCGATGACGGCGGCTTCCTCGTCGTGTCCGTTGACCGTGACCGTCACCCGCGCGCCGGGTTTGCCGCGGACCGCGTATTCGACGACTTGGCCGTCCTCCCAGCGGCAGTCGACCGAGAAGCCGCCGCGCGCCGCCAGCCCTTCAAAGGAGCCGGCCTTCCAGTTTTCGTCGTGGGGGAGCGCAGGGAGCAGGACGATCTTGCCGGACTGGGACTGCACGAGCATCTCCGCAAACGCGTTCGCGCCGCCGAAGTTGCCGTCGATCTGGAACGGCGGATGCGTGTCGAAGAGGTTCGGCAGGGTGCTGCGGCTGAGAAGGAGGTTGAGGCTCTTGAGGCATTCGTCCCCCTCCCGCATCCGCGCGAAGAAGTTCGTCACCCATGCGCGGGACCAGCCCGTATGACCGCCGCCCGCTGCGAGCCTCCTGTCGAGGGTAACGCGCGCCGCATCGAAGAGGGCGGGAGTCCCCTCCTTCGTGATCTCGTCGCCGGGATGCAGGGCGAAGAGGTGGGAGATGTGCCGGTGACCGGGCTCCGCCTCGTCGTAATCCTCGCTCCACTCCATGATCTGACCGTGCTTCCCGATCCGGATCGGCGGGAGTTTTTTTGCGGTCTCGCGGAGCGTTTCGGCGAAGTCTTCGTCCATCTGGAGCAGGTCGCAGGCGTCCGCCGTGGTCGTGAAGAGCATCCGGAGGATCTCGGAGTCCATCGTCGGACCGGCGCAGATCGACCAGGTCCCCGAGGGGGTGACGAAGTGGTTCTCCGGGGAGTTCGACGGGCAGGTGACGAGATAACCCGTCCGGGGATCGGTCACGAGGAAATCGAGGAAGAATTCGCACGCGCCGCGGAGGATATCAAAATTCTCGCGCAGAACGTCCGGATCGCCGGAGAAGAGGTAGCGTTCCCGGATGTGCTGGCAGCACCACGCGCCTGCGCAGGTGAAGGATCCCCAGCTTGCCCCCTCGCCCGGTGCGGTGAAGCCCCACGGGTTCGTGATGGTGTGGGCGACCCAGCCGTTTGCCCGGTACTGGATCTCCGCGGTGCGGCGTCCGTGGGCGGAGAGGAAGCGGATGTAGTCGAGAAGAGGTTTCGTGAGCTCCGGGAGGCGGCAGGTCTCCGCGAGCCAGTAGTTCATCTGCAGATTGATGTTGATGTGGTAGTCCGCCGACCAGATCGTGTCGTAGTCGCCGCTCCAGATTCCCTGCAGGTTCGCGGGCAGGACGCAGTTGTAGGAGGACGAGATCAGAAGATACCGCCCGTAGGTGAAATAGGTGAGGAGCAGGCCCGTGTCGTCATGGCCCTCGCGCATCCGCAGGACGCGTTCGTCCGTCGGGAGGCTGTCGGGGGTGTGATCGGCGTAGTCGAGGGAGATCTTCGCGCGTCCGAGCAGGGAGGAGAGGATCGCCGTGCTCTCACCGAGGAGGGTGTCGAAGGACCCGGATGCCGCCCGGATCGCCGCTTCGGCCTTGGCAAGCGCTTTGTTTGGGTCGTTCGAGGGCTTCGGGGTGCCGTCGATGCCGGGCCGGACGTAGGTCGTCTGCACGTCGAGGCGGATCGTCAGCCGGGTGATGGCGTCGAGGTGCACGCCGTCCGCATCGGCCGAGGAGGTCCCGCCTTCGGGCTCCAGCGCGGCGAGGACGGCGTAGGCTTCGGAATCGGGGAACGCATGGCGGAAGACGATCGCGTCGGGGGCATAGTCCGCCTGCCCGAGCCGGTTCTCAAAGGAGAGATCGAGCGAGAAGGGGCCGTCCCCCGCGATCTCGCAGAGAATCACCCCGCGCGCATAAGAGGCAAAGACCCGCGAGACAATCCTCGTGCCGCCCCGGGTGAAGGAGGTCGTCACAAGGCCCGATTCGAGGTCGAGCGAGCGGCGGTAATCCGCGGGGAGAGCGCCGTCCGCGCCGCGATAAGCGATCCGGAGCGAGCCCGCCGTCTGGAACGAACCGTAGTCGAGGTTCAGCCCGTGGCCGTGACCGCTTCCCGCGCCGCGGCAGACCAGGTACTTCTGCGTCAGCGCCTCGCCGCGCTCGTGATCGCCGGAGAAGATCGCTTCGCGGATCTCGCCGAGGTGTTCGGACGTCTCGGGGTTGTCCGCCTCCGGATCGAAGCGCCCGTCCCAGAGGGTCTCCTCGTTCAGCTGGATCTCCTCGCAGACGGGATCGCCGTACACCATCGCGCCGAGCCGTCCGTTTCCGATCGGAAGCGCCTCGACCCACTTCTCCGCGGGTTTCTTGTAAAACAGTTCCATTCCTGCCGCTCCTTTGATGAAGCCGTGCGTCGGCACAGCCGTTTTCTCCATTCTACCACAAGCGGGGACGTTTTGCAAGACGATGGCATGAAGGTTTCATGAAAAATCCGCGATCCGCGCGCGAAAAAAAGGGCCGCAGGGAAGCAGCCCTTTCGTTTTTCGGTTGCGTTCAGGCCCACGGATCGGCTTCGGCGGGAACGCGGATATCCGGCAGGAGATAATTCTCCCATAAGAACCATTCCCCCGTGCTCTCCTTTTTCCGGAGGGTGATCTGACGGGGAGAATCCGCGCCCGAGGACCGGCAGTTCAGGCGGCAGTACCCCGGGTTCTGATAGGAATACGGATCCTCATAGAACGTGATCGTGTACGGCAGCGTCGGGGCATAGTTGTTCTGCGGCGACGTGCCGGCCCAATAGGAGCGGATCACATACATCTTTCCCGCGAGTCGGTCGCGCAGGAACTGTTCTTCATACGGCGACATCGGCCGCGGTCCGCGGAGGACGTTCACCATCGCGACGGCTGCCGCCCGGTCCGCCTCGTATCGGTTCAGCGCGGCCACGGTGAGGGCTGCGGTGCCGTACGGGGTTTTCAGATCGGCGAGCGGGGTGGCCTGCAGCTCGGCGGGGGTGGTCGGGAGCGCGTCGAAGGTGATCGTCACGCTGGCGTACCCCTGCGCCGTCTTGCCCGCGGTCATCGTGATGCCGGAGCCGGATGCGCTGCTCGGAACGCTGTCAAAAAGTCCCATATCGCTTTCCTTTCCGCATCAGAACTTGCCGTGGCTTCCGCTGTGGGAGACGCCGCCGGAGCTCATGTGCGTGGTCGTGCCGCCGCCGGAGCTCGTCGAACGCTCGATCGGCGTGCGGGAGACGTGCCGCCCGATGAAGTAGTCGTTCGCCGTCGTCACGTTGAGGCTGTTCTCCTTCGCGTAGTTCTTCGCGCCGTACTGGGTGCGCACGCTCTTGAGCTTGCTCTTCATGTTCGAGACCGGGACGAACGCCGCGCCCAGACCCGCGAGAAGCGATCCGAGCAGACGCCCCGCGGAGAACGGCTTCACGGGTTCCTTGTCGCTGTCGTAATCGTACGGGGTCCCGTGGTCCTTCTCATACTGGAGCAGCGCCGCGCAGGAGTTCGCGTATTCGTTGAACGCCTTGGCATAGTCGTTGCTCCGGAGATAGGGCAGGAAGTTCTGGACGAGGTAGTTGTCGCGGCCGTAATCCGTGAAGGTGCGGTTGCAGGAACCGGCAGCCGTGACCGCCCAGTCCCGCTCCGCCATGACCAGGATCAACAGGATGCCGCCGCTCCGCTCGCCCGTGCCGTAGCCGTTCTGATCGTAGAAATCGTCGGCAAAGGCTTCAATGTTGTAGTAGCCGTCCATCGTGTCGAAGGTCATGATGCCGACGTCGACGCCATACTGCGCGGAAATGCTCTTCACGACGGTCTCGATCTGAGCGGCCTCGACGTCCGAGAGGAGACCCGCGCCGTCAACGAGGAGGGGCCTGCCCTCGACCAGCGGGACCTCTGCGGTGCTCGCGGTCGCAAGAATGACAGCCGCCATGGCCGCGAGGAGCACGAACGCGATGATCGAAAGAATTCTCTTTTTCATGTCGTCTTCTCCTTCTCACAAGCTCTGGAACAGCGTGACGAGCAGATACGCCACCACCGCGAAGATGCCGCCGTAGAGGAGGATGTACTTCGAGTACGCGCTCTTGTCGACGGGCAGATCGCCGACGAACTTGCCCGTCTGGGCGTTCATGGCGAAGGTGTATTTCTGTCCGTTCCAGGTGGTGTTCAGCAGCCACACCGGGTAGAGCGCGTACCGCACGGACCCGCCGTGGAGCTGGATGCTCGAGCTGTCGAGGGAGACGGTCTCGTATCCCATCACCTGCTCGGCGAAGGTGACCTCGGCCGTCTTCTTGATGCGTTCGTTGGCGCGGTCCACGCTCTGTTCCGCGGTGACGTCGTACTTGTCGGCGAGATAGCCCGCGAGGTACGCCGTCTGGAAGGGGACCGCCTCGTGCACGTCGAAGGGCTCGATGGATTCCATGAGGGTGTCGTCCATCTTCGAGGAGCCGTCCACCGGGACCGCCTCGAAATCGATGGTCCCGCCGCGCTCCACGAGGTATTCCTCGGTCTCGGTGTAGTGATAGTTCCGGTCGGACCACATGCGGGAGCGGGTGGCGCGGAACCGGAGCCGTGCGTCCGCCGAGGAGTCGAAGAGCCAGTACGGGACGTACACGCCCTTGATCTCGTCGAGGTGGTTCTCGTCCTTGAAGAGCTTCGGAACGAGCTTTTTCCCGCTGACATGCGCCCGCAGCGCGTCCTTCGCCGCCTTCTTGTCGAGCTTGAAGGGGATGACGCAGTCGGGCTTCAGCGCGCCGGTGAAGTTGCCCATGATGACCGTCGGGTTGCCGCAGAACGGGCAGGACGTCGCCGCCATGGTCTCGTCGCCGATGATCTCACCGCCGCAGGAATTGCAGATATAGACCCGCATCCCGTCGGTTTCGCCGTACCCCCACTGGGAGCCGGCGTTGGTGTTCCAGTTCAAATCGTCCGCGGGCAGCGGTTCCGCGTTGTTCGGATCGAGCGGTTCGTCCGGATTCGCGGGCTGATTGAGCTGTTCATCCTTCGGTGCGAGCTGCTCCATCGTGAAAACGCTGTCGCAGTACGGGCATTTCATTTTCTGCAGGGCGGGATCGAATTCGAGCGCGCCGCCGCAGGCAGGGCATTTATA
>JAEEGL016994378.1_pt1 | contig 15720 bp, 5 predicted proteins | sample 9134231 | NCBI WGS metagenome assembly JAEEGL01 (sample SAMN16246548, study PRJNA631951) | gut metagenome | biome: gut microbiome; feature: rumen; material: fiber-attached | host: Bos | place: Iran: Karaj | collected 2018-10
CCATTTTTTTATCATAGAGGTTGTCTTGCCCATGTCTATTTTTTGTTATTTCAATACTTTCTGAATATGATGGGTGCCACTACCATATTCCTTTGATATAGACTCGCCTGGCAGTGTGACGGAGGCTGTAGCGCCTGAGGGAATGGTGAACTCCCAGTTCCATTGGTCACCATTATAATGCCATGAACTCTTGATTGTTCCAGCGGCCGAATGGTATTCGGCATCTACAGTTCCTAACCGTTTGTCAGGTATAGGCCGCATGATGATGTGTTTGAATCCGGGTTGCATTGGGTCGGCAGCTATGCCGGCCACGGTTTCCCATATCCATTCGCATACACATCCGTATGCATAATGGTTGAAGCTGTTCATGCCTTTTGGTCCCATACCTTGGTCGGCCATATAGCTGTTCCAACGCTCCCAGATGGTAGTGGCACCGTTGTCCACGGAATAAAGCCAACTGGGGTTCTTGCGTTGTAGTAGAAGTTCATAGGCAATGTCGGTCATGCCGTTCTCTGACAGAGTGGACATCAATATTGATGTGCCAAGGAAACCTGTCTGAAGGCAGTTATCATGCTGCTTGAAATTCTCACGCAGACGTGCAATCATATTGCTTCGTGCCTCTCCTTCCACAAGATGGTTTTTCAAGGCAAAGAGAGCGGGTGTCTGCATGGTGTTCAGGATGTCGATGATGAAAGTACCGTCATTGTTAAGGAAATGCGCGCGAAGATATTCTTTGGCAGTCGCCACCATTTTCTCGTAGGGGGTGGCGTCTCTTCCAGTGGCTCTTGCCATATCGGCCATCATGTTGGCGTCAATAGCCCAATAACTGGCTCCAAGATAACTCCAGTAGCTGATAGCCTCGGGTTTCGGCCCATTGGAAAACGCCCTTCCGCTGCAGCTCTCCAACGGTTCATAACTGAGCCAGTCGGCCCATTGGTAGTTGCCGTTTTCCGCTTTCAGCTCATTGTGGTCATAATGGGTGTCATTAATGTGTTTCATAAATTTGTCCATAGCCGACCAATTCTCATCTACAATCGCATTGTCGCCAAATTGTTTCCAAATGGTCCAAGGGACGATAATGCCGGCATCAGCCCATCCTAGACGCATATAGTCATTACCGTATTGTGCCAACGGCGCCACACCTGGAAAACTGCCATACTCATTTTGCGTGTCGCGCATGTCGCGCATCCATTTGTGGAAGAAACTGCTCGTGTTGGCAAAGAAAGAGCCTGCACCGGTGAATACTTGTGTGTCTGCTGTCCATCCCAATCGCTCGTTGCGTTGTGGGCAGTCGGTTGGTACTGAGAGATAGTTGGACTTCTGTCCCCACATGGTGTTGGATATCAGTTTGTTCACCAGGATGTTTCCAGTTTTGATAGTACCCGTTTCCAAATGGGCGGCTATGGAGCTGACAGGAATGGAACGAAGCGATTTGATTCGTACTTCATTGGTGGCTGTGATGGAAACAAAGCGGTAGCCAAAGAAGGTGCAATGGGGATAATATGACTCGTAGTCATTGCCGCCGGCAAATGTGTAGCATAGACGTATTCCGGTATCGGGAATCCTCAGATTCTCACGGTGAACACTGCCCTCCGGACCGTCCATTCCACGGCTTTTGGCACCGTTCCCGTCATTGAGTAGTTCTCCTGGAAGACAGGTGAGGGTAGTGCCTTCTGTGGCTTTGAAAAGGAATGATGGCACAGCTGAGGCATTTTGTCCAAAATCTACCACAAGTGTCTCGCCCGGCCGTATCACCATCTCTTCATCGGTTGAATAAGTACGGTCCACCACCACCTTGCCAGCCTCATCTTCTTTGGCACCTGTCACATCTTTCCAGATATATGCCTTTATTGGGGATAAGGATAAGTCGTGACGGAGATATATTTCAGCTCCTTCGGAAGGTAGTATCTCACCCGAAAACTCTTTGTTCACCTCAGGAGTATAGAGAATTTCGGGTGTTTTGAAGCCAGGTTTTTTGCGTGCATCGTATTCCTCACCATCAAAGATTCCCGCATGTTGCACAGGGCCTGCAATGCCGGCCTTCCAATGCTCAATATCTGTACCGTAGATCTGAATTGTGCCGTTGGAGTAAGTGAGTTGCAGCACACCGCGGAAAGCGCATTTCTTGCCTATCATACCTTCATGGCCGGAGGGTGTCACAATCTTGTCACCCCACCATCCGGGAGTCACTTGCACGGCGAGGATATTCTCAGCTTTGGCTTTCTGATTGAACAGGGGGGTGATGTCGTAGGTAAATGACCTTCTGGTTTTCATGACATGTGTGAAACCAGGCTTTAACACTTCCTCACCCACCGGCACGCCATTAACATAAAGCTCATACACCCCCAAGGCAGTTGTCATCCATCTGGCTTTCACCACTTTCTGTTCATTCTTCACCATTGAGAGAAACCAGCTGGCTCCATCGGCGGCACGTCCGTTCTCATTGTCGTTTATTTTCCCTGTCACCACAGGGGCATTGACAGCAGATATCCATTGGGATGTGTTCCATGCGTCTGCATTCATGGGTTCGGATAGTTGCGCTTTTATGAGAGATTCCGACGGCTGCGTACCCGTTGGCTGTGTAAGAGATGAATGTGACTGACAACTGCTTGAGAAAAATAATGTCACGGATATGTAAGTGAAGGCCAACGAACTTTTCACAATGCCTACTATGGATTTATAATTCAGTATTTGTTTATATGCCATTCTGATGACGATACCGTAATGTTTTGTTTTTTTCATGGTTTGGTGCACTAAAATACCTTTTTGCAAAAGTAGGAAAAAAAACTGAGTAAATGATGGGAAATGATATTATCTTTTAATAAAAAGTTTTCAACTTGAACATATTTTATTATAAACGATAATAGAATCTCCTTTTTTTTTATATTTTTGCAAAAAATTATCTTAGTTTGAACGAAGATGCACAACATTGTTTTCCGACATTCTCATGCGACAATTTTTGGCCATACTCCTTTAATTTGTCGCAAATTTCTTATTTTGTCACAACTATATTAGCTCTTAAATGATGCTGTCTCTTGACAAAACCATTTTAATATATTTATTTTGTAATACCATTTAAAACAATATTGTTATCCGAATATGAAAATAACAAAAAACAAGGCACGATACACATATTCGATGCCATGTATATGGATTACGAAACAGGTCTTTTGTGATGCAATACTCGCAGGAGATAGTGTTTTGAATACCACTATTAAAAATAATGATTATGCTATTGACGACGGACGTTCCAATATGTGGAGTGGTTTTGATGAGGATGAACAAAACGATGATTCAAGATTATGGGGCAACTAATAGATAAACTATAATAATTTCAATAATATGAAACAGATAAAGCAACAAAAAGGATTGTTGCTGGCATGGTTGCTCTTGATGAGCATTGTGCTTCCAGCGATGGCCGATTCCCGCTCTGGTAAGTCTGGAGGGGTATCCTGGAGTGCTGACTTCAGCCACGATTTTGAAAACAATAAAGGTCACTCGTACGGATGGTGGACGGGTGTGGGGTTTGGTAATGCAGTAGACCGTCTGTGCTTTGTGGAGGTCGGCAATGGGGCAATGTGCACCACCGCCGACCCAGGTTTCGATATCAAGCTCGGCGTAGGCGTAAAGCATTACAAGGACATGGAGTATCAGAAGTCTGGATTTGATTTCTATTTGGTGAAAGCCGACGGCACAAAGGTGAAGTTGGCTTCCAGCGAAATTAGTAGATATGATTCTGAATGCTACCGACTAGACAACAGCGGCACCCAATGGGGATTTGTTTCTCATCCACAGTTGTGGCGTACAGGTTCGGGTCAGACCAGCTATGAGCATAAAATAGGGGCGCGTATTACCCTTACCAAGAAGTCACGGGATGAAGGTTATACCCGCTTGCTTGTGAAGGGATACAGCCAATACTACAAAAATCCTTTCTTACGTGCAAAGGTATGGATGAATGTGCGGTTTGAGTACTACATTAATCTTAAAGCGCCAAAGTTTGAAATAGCTTCAGAACCGGGGTATTCTTTCACCAGCCCTACGGAGTTGACACTCAAGTTCAGCAACGAAAATCTCTCCCGTATCAACAAAAGTCAGAGGTTGGACACAAGTGAGAGCACCCGTCTGGGATTGCGCCACTGCGGCATCGAGAGCAATTCTGTCAGCACCAATTACTCAATTTACGTGCAGGCCAGGGAGAATGGGGAATGGAAAACACTGTATGTAAAAGACATCAACGTTGATGGATATGATCCTAAGTCGGTGACACTGGAAATCCCTGCCGACAAACCCATTCGTTTGCAGTACTATCGTTCTACAACCAATAGTTTGAGAATAAAGACTGCTTACTATCGTGATAAAAAATGGACCAATGGTGTAGCCACTATCAACCAGATATCAGAAAGAGTGCTGGTTGAAAAGGTGTTCGACAATGCCAAGCTATCGGCCATCAAGGCTAGTTTCAACCAGGTATCAGGCAAGATGCTTATTTCCTGGGAAAAGAACTCGTCCTTCCCGTCTGATTATAAATTCCATGTTTATCGCACACTACTTTATGACAACGAATCATTAGCAGGCAACCGTGAAGAACTTGGCAGTACCAAATCGAATACATTCGAGGATTCCAATGACCGAGGGATGATTTGGGGACGTAAATACCGCTATGAGGTGGCGATTCTTGCCGATGAATGGGACATTGATAAACTAATTCCTAAAGATTCGCAGCCAATCTCTGGGTGCAACTTCGCTGAATGCATAGCAAGTACTACTCCAGTTCTCGATTTCCATATCACACAGGACATGGAGGAGACTGAGAAAATAAAACTTGACTGGGAATTCAGCAACATCCCCGAGATGGAAAACGACCTCCTCTTCCGTATTCACCGCATTTCTCAAGACGGTAACACTTCAGTGGACTATGGTGGTGTGAGCGCCCGCCGTAGAGACGGCAAGGCCTCCTTCATCGATGAAAAACCTGCAAGCAATTGCGAAATATACCGTTATTTAGTGCAGTTAGACCTCTTTGACAATTCTCTTCACTTCTTCAGCGACACCTTAACTGCACGCATCACAGCTTGTACCACCCTTACAGATCTTGCCGTCACAAAGGGTAATCTCAATGAGGGTATCCGTGTTAATTGGAAAGCCAATCAGGTGGGCACAGATCCTACTGTTTATAAGGTTAAACGACGTTTCATTGGCACAACGGAATGGATAGTTGTACACACTGTTCAAGGTACAGCTGAGGAATACACATATCTTGATACCGATACTGAGAAGGGCAGATATTATGAATACTGTGTCGAGGCTTATGGTGCCAACTGCGACAACAACGACCAGCCGTTGCTTACCGACAGCCGTATCGAACCGGGATTTGAAAATGGCACAGGAACCATCTCGGGACGTGTCTCGTTTGAAACCGGTACTGCTGTAGACAATGTGAAGGTGAACCTTCTGCGCAGCGATGATGAGCAGGTCGGACAGAACTATACTTACGCGAGGCAGATTCTTGAGGCTGGTAAAGGGGTTGCATGGAACACCACAGCCGACAATGTACGTGAGTTAATGGGGGCAACGAAAGAATGGTCGATGCAGATGTGGGTAAGACCTGATGATATCAACAACACTGAAAGGGTCTACCTCATGGATGTTTATCGAGTATTTAGTGTGTTTCTGAAAAGGAGTTCAACAAATGCGCCGTACTCTCTCTATTGGCTCAGATATCATGGCACCAATCCTTCAAGTGGTTCTTTTTATTCGCTTAAACTATGTGACAACATTCCCGTCAACGAGTATACCCATATCACTCTGACACATAATGGTGACACTTTGAGTGCGTACTTGAATGGTCAAAAGGTCTATACTTGGAATCTTTCCCACGGCAATTATGACGGTATGCTTGACTCCTATGCCGGAAGTCTGGCTGTGTCTTTCGGTCACAACAATTTTACCGGATGCTTGGACGAGGTGCGTCTGTGGAACCGGGAATTGAGTGACAAAGATGTGGCCGGCAACTATGGTCGGATGCTTGGCGGACGTGAGGATGGACTGAAACTATATTGGCCATTCGACGAGGGACTTGACAGTTACTCATTTGACATATCAAGAACCAGTGGTGTGGCTAACAACAACCATCCCGATGTAAGCGCTTCGAAATCTACGGAAATCACGCCAAGTTCTACTCAACTTGGTTACTTTGGCATGACCAATGAACTGGGCGAATATGTCATTCGAGGCATACCATTCAAAGGCAGTGGTACAAGCTACACCGTTTCACCCGAACTTGGCACACACCAGTTCTCTCCCAGTACCCGCACTGGATTTATCAGCAACAGTTCGATGGCACTCAACAATTACGACTTCACCGACATCTCTAGTTTTAAGGTGAGTGGACGTATTTACTATGAGGGCACTGACGTGCCTGTTGACAGCGTACGGTTTTCTGTAGACGGTACACCCTGCATGGCTGAAGGAGAACTGATTTATACTAATGCCGAAGGTGAGTACACCATCAGTGTGCCTATTGGTTTCCACTATATTACTGCCTCCCGCGCAGGTCACACCTTTGTGGGCAATGGACGTTATCCTGTAGAGAAAGGTTCCACTTTTGAGTTCCGCACCGATCAGACCATTAATTTCACTGACAACACACTTGTTCATTTGGGTGGTCGTCTTACAGGCGGCGCTGAAGATGGTAAACAGCCCCTCGGTTATGGAGTGAGCAAAAACACCATCGGTCAGGCCACCTTGCAACTCGAGGCACTTGACTATCCTCAGTGCCGTCTCAATGTGGTGGAGCAGAACAATGGTTTGGTGACAGCAATTGTCAACAATGAGGAAAACTTGCCCGTGGAGAGCATTTCAGAGCAAGTGAACAGTGAATCATGGCGTGCCGGTGGCGATGACAACGCCATGAGGTATATCTACATCAAGACCGACCCGAAGACGGGCGAGTTCAGTGCTATGCTGCCCCCAATTCGATACCGTGTCAGCAATATTTCTTTCGAACACAACTCTGACCTTGACAATGCTTCCGTGTTCAATAATCTCAATGCTATTGACTTAAGCAAGGTGCAGGATGAAGTAAAACCAGATACACTTTGGGATGAAAGCCACACCAGCTATGAACCCCTGTTTAGATGCAACAAGACACTGCGCCTCACATACCGCTCGCCAGTTGAGTTTGATGTCTATCAGATAGGTGCGCCCAAAAATCTCATTGGCCAGGATTCTGTTATCGTCACTGTTACCGGCCAAGATGCGTTGACACTTCCTGTGGCAACGGTAGATGCCGACGACAATGTGAACTATCTCTATGGATATCCCATTTTCGAACAGAATGAGATATATGAATTCAAAGTGCGCGTTTTCGAGCCTTACATCAACTATGATATTGAAACGGAAGGACAACGTTTTGAGGTTGCTCTTGCCGACTCCGTCATTACGATTGACAATGAGATGGGCGATAATGTGATGGTGTCGAGAGAAATAGTAAGTAACGACTCCGTCAATTTAAAGGTGGGCGATATTGTACACTTGGATGTTAATCAGTTAAAACTTGACTCTTTGGGGACTGCTGTCTATAAATGGAAGGCCAGTTTCCCCAATCTGACCGCACCGTTCACACGCACGATGAACATCTTTACTACCGTTGATGGTGCTGTATATGGATGGAAGAAGGAAAGCCTTGAAGGCATTGTCTTCGGTTGCATACCCACTGGAAACAATTTTGTCACTACTGGTCCTGACAAAGTGATAATGGTGTTGCGTGACCCACCTGGTTCCAACTCTTCTGCCGTTTGGCAGCGAGACACTATCAAAGTGATTAACGAAGACTTGATTACCTTTCAGGGATTCACTGAGAATGTGGGTTGGAAATTCGGCACGGGCATGAAATCGAGCATCTACACAGGTGTAGGTGTCATGACCAATGCCACGGAAGTGCAAACCCAGTATCATGACGAAATTGGTGAGGAAGTTACTGTCGAGTATGTGTATGGAGACGGTTCCACCAACACTACGATAACCACCAATAAAGTAAATACCTCCAATAATAGTGGTTATGTAGGCTCGAAGGGTGATGTCTATATAGGAATGTCTAAGAATTATCTTTTCGGTGGAGCATTTATCGTGGGATTGGTGAAACAGACAGACGGCTCTTATAAACTTGATATGGAGCAAGGTATGAGCGTTAGCACCAATTTCAATACGATGTTCCGCTACACTCAGAATTATATCGAGAATACACAGATACCAAACACAAAGAAGTTGCGAAATCAACTGCTCACCTATGTGAGCGATGTTTCTCAGATACCGAATAAGGTTGACAGACCTATGTTCTTCACCACATTACCGCCAGAAGATCCACGCTATGGCTCTTGCAATACCGATTCTGTTGTCTGGGGGGCACAGGCTGTCGACATAGAACATTCTGACGATGGTCCCAGTTATGTGATGTGCGTTCCTGATGATTTCCAGGGCGTTGATTCTGTAGCATTCTACAATAATTCCATTGCCAATTGGATAGAATGCATGCGCAAGAACGAGGAAGACAAAGTGAAAGCCTTCAGTGACAATAAATATTTCAAAGGCAATGTGTCATGGGACCGCGGTACCACTCTTAACCATTCTGTGTCGACCAGCGAAAAGGAATGGGAAACCGATGGTGTGAACTCCTCCGAGAAAATTTATGCCAAATTAGAATATGGAGCAGAAGGCGTTGTCTCTCAAATCAAGACGTTTACCTATCAGGTGACAAATCTCGATGTCCATCAGCGCACGACTTACAAGTACACAGATACTGATGAGTACAAAGAGCTCTTTGGCTATACGCTCGACGATGCCAACCGCAGTGCGGCTCTTTCTGTAGATGTGTTTGACTCTCCTGCAGGATGGTCACCGATTTTCCGTACACGAGGTGGACAGACCCGGTGTCCGTATGAGGGTGAGGAGAAGACAAAGTATTATAAACCTGTCACCACGCTCAACTATGCTACGATGAAGATTGACAACCCGAAAGTCTCCATCCCCAATAACATGATTCTTAATGTTCCTTCAGGTCGTGAGGCCAGTTTGGAGGTCATTTTCACCAATGAGAGCGAGACAGCTGAACCTGTGTTGTATCCCATACTTTCATGCCTTGATAATCCTAACGGACTGCATGTTTATGTCGATGGTGACCCGATTGGCAGTGAGGGTCTCACTATGCCCATTCCTTATGGTGTTCAGGTCAAAAAGACCCTGACCCTAAGACAAACCGACACATCCATACTCAATTACGACAATATCCGTCTGGCACTCTTCTCGCCTTGTATTTTCAACTCGATGTATGATGATGCCAGTTTTACTATCCACTTCACTCCGTCTGCGCCACAAGCCACTGTCAGCGTCAATAAGACTGTGATCAATGGTAGTGACGTGCTACAGTCTCCAGACAAATACCTTACTGTCACCGCTAAAGACTACGACCTCAACTTCAAGGGTTTCAAGAGTCTGCGCGTGAAATATCGTTTCATCGGCGACAATAACTGGATTACTGACCATGAGTTCTTCAATGGCAATGACAATGTGCCCGTAGGAGGGTTACAAGAAGGACAGTCGTTGCTTGATGACAAGTCAAGTGTGAGCCACTCTTTTGCTCTGCCGCTTGTAGACGGCCACTACATGGTGTGTGTGGAAACCACCAGCATGAGTGATGGCAACGAGGTGACATGGCAGAGTGAGGAGATTGAGGTGGTGAAAGACACACACGGACCGATGTTGCTTGGGCAGACTTATCCTAATACAGGCATTCTTACCCCCAGTGATGACATTCATATCAAATTCAATGAGCCTATCCGTGCCAACTATCTCACCAAGGCCAAGAACTTCAGTCTTATCGGTGATTTGAACGAATCGCCAATCGACCACTATGTGTCTCTGCAACTAAACGGTAGCCCATTGAGGTATGAAGGATATGTGCCTGTGTCCAATACCCACTTCGCTGCCTCTATGTGGCTCTATAGGCAGAGTGGGGGAACAATCTTTGCACATGCTTCAGCCGACAGCCAGATTGCCCTTTCTGTCGATGACAATGGTTATACCACTCTCACGGTTGATGGACAGCAGTTTGCCGGAAAGGATGTGACGATACCTGTCAACCAATGGGTCTTCATTACTACCAGTTATGTGCATACTTCCACAGAAAATTACTATGATGCCCAAATGAGTACCGATGAAGAGACTCTAACCCTGTTCGACCACCAGGTGGTGCCTGAGTACAACAATGTTGGACAATTGGTTATAGGTGATGGTTTGAAGGGCGCCATGCACGACCTTTCGGTATGGGCTGCCGAGCGCACACCAGTACAACAGCGCGAGTATATGTGGAAATCGATACCGGTTTTCAAAGATGGACTTGTGGGATATTGGCGTATGAATGAGGGACACGGCACTCAGGTGACCGACTGCGCCCGTGGCCGTAATATCTATCTTGAGACAGAGTCGTGGAACCTCAACAACGAGAATCTTGCTGCCCATCTTGACGGAACAACCTACATCAAGGCCGACGTGTCGACAGAAGCCCTCAGTGAAGACGACAATTATATGCTCTCACTATGGTTCAAAGGTGATAAGGACGCCAATGCCAACAGTTCACTCTTCTCACTCACCGACCGCATGTCAGTAGACTTTGACTCCAATCATGACTTGTTGCTGCGTACCTACCGCAGTGAGTCGTCCATCAACAGTGATGGACAGGTTTATCTGCTCACCGATGTGAACTACAGCGACGGACAGTGGCACCACTTCGCAATCAACGTCAGGAGGGGAACTTCTGCTAATTTCTATATCGACGGACAACCTGTGAAGACGATGAATGAGACAGAAGTGCCAGCATTCGCTGCTTCGTCTTTGTTCCTTGGAGCACGTGAGCGGGCTGTTGACAATGAGTTGAAACCTGATATGTTGTTCAAGGGCGACATTGATGAGTTCGCAGTGTGGAAGGCTACAGTAGACGGAACCTCACTCAGCGAGAGCCGCTACTATCAGTACGACTCCATCTCACCGGCACTTCTCGTATATTATCCCATGGAGCACAAGTACAAGGATGCCAACGGTATGATTCATGCTGAATTCAGTCTCCAGAGTGGCAAGAAGAGCACAAACGGAGAGTTGCGCACCGCCCAAGGCCCTGGTGTGGTACAGGCACTCAATGCACCGCCTTTGAAGACTATGGCCACGCGTCAGAACCTTGATTTTGAATTCACTGCCAGCGAGGAAGAAATATACATCAAGTTAAAGACACTCCCTTCCAGGATGCATGGCAATCTGATGTCATTCACCGTGATGGGTGTTCCGGATGTCTATGGTAATCTCTCGGAAACCATCACATGGACTGCCCGCGCCAATTACAGCACATTGAAATGGGATACTTGGGGTTATGACTATGCTATGGTGAACAAGGATTATAACACTGAGTCGTCAACAACAGCGACGCTTGTCAATACAGGTCCTGAGAGTTGCAATTTCAGCTTGTCCTCTTTGCCTTCTTGGATTAAGGCCAGCAAGACCGAAGGCACTATTGGTGTGGGACAGAAAGAGGAAATCAACTTTACCATCACGGCAAGCGCGCCGCTTGGCACACATTATCCCATCATCTATGCGTCGAACAATGATGGCATACTTGAACCGTTGACTTTCCGTATCCTTGTATATGGCAACTCTCCCGAATGGTTCGTCGATCAAAGCAGATACGAAAACAGCATGAACATCATCGGTCAGGTGTATGTTAAAGACAAAATCGCCACACAGGAAATGACACAAATCTATGCCTTTATCGGCGATGAGTGCCGTGGTATGGCTCAGCCGCAATTAATGACTTCACGTGATGCCTTCTTTACCAATCTTGTTGTGTATGGAAATGACAATGATGTCAACAAGCCCATAACATTCCGTATCTATGATGGAGAGAGAGGTTTGGTTTACACTGATGTGCCAGCATTTGTGGAAAATGAGGAGACAACAGTCAAGTATATTAACAACATGCTGCTTGGCAACTATGACAAACCTGTGAAATGGAATGCGCACGACTTGGTGGAACAGGTGGTGAACTGGAATTACAATTGGAATTGGATTTCTCTCTATGTACAGCCTCTTGAAGGCAAATCGTCACCTGATGATGTGCTCGGCGACAGTCAGGCTTTCTTCAGCATCAAAGACAAGCCCGGCCATATCTCCTTCCTGAGAAGTGAAGGCTGGGAAGGAAGCTTCACCAGCATGAAACCAGGAGAAATGTATAAGTTGCGCATGACCAGCGATTACATGGGCAAAACCATCCGAGGGGCGTACATCAATCCGAAGGAGACAGCGTTGACCATCTATAAAGACTACAACTGGATAGGCTCACTCTCAATCTTCAGTCTTAGCCTCAACGACGCTTTTGCTGATTTGAAACCATTGAAGGGAGACTATGTGATTGCCAAAAATGGTGTGGCATTCTACAACGGCTTCCAATGGGAAGGCACATTGCAAACCATTCTTCCGGGAGAGGGATACATCTATTACTCCACTGCTGAGGAGACAAAGACATTCCACTTCCCCGATGTAGAGACATCAGCATTCTCCAATACTGCCCTGTTCGACGATGATGAAACTGCATTGTGGACTCCCTTCACTCCAGTGGATCACCATCAGTTCTCTGACAACATGAATGTGATAGCCACTCTGACCGATGGTTATTTACCCGTCGACACTGCATGGGTGGCTGCCTTCATCGACGGTGAGTGTCGCGGTGTGACACGTGCCATCAATGGTATCTATTACATTCCTGTGGCAGGAAATCCGGAAGAAACTGGCAAACCGGTGCAGTTCCGAACTTACTACGATGGAGAGTTGAAGGGCATTGTGGAAACCTCTCAATTTGTAAGTGACAATATTGAGGGTGACCCTGATGAACCCATGATTCTTACTATAGGCAACGCTTTGGGTGTTGATGACCTCGTCTATACTGGCATTGACATTTCGCCGGCCAAGACTCAGCGCAAGGTCTATGTACGCTCGCAGATGCCGTTGCGCTCAGTAGAGATTTACTCAACTGTGGGTGCTCTGTTGCAAAGCATTGTGGCGGATAATGAAAATGTCGACCTCGACTTGCTGACACTGCCGGATGGCCTGTATATTGTCAAAGCGGTTGACAAGAATGGTAACGAATGTGTGAAACGTGTCATTAAAACGACGAAGATAGAATGATAAAACAATCTTTTAACCGATTGATTCTGAACCTGCTGCTCCTTGTGCTCGCACAAGGGGCTGCAGTGGCTCAGGGCAACAGCATAGAGGATGGGGGAGTGGTTTATAAAAATCAGAATGGCGAATGGGTGGTCTTCGGCCTCGCTTCTACTTTCACAGGTGGAAACATCACCTTGAAGAGCACCATATCGGTTGCTGTCTTTGATAATGAGACAGTGGATTTCCCTGTAAGGAAAATCACTCCTCAGGCATTCAGAGGCAAGACTTCCATCAATGGGGTGACTATCAGCGAGGGCATCACAACCATCGGCTCTGAGGCTTTTGAGGGCTGTTCTGGCATCACCCATCTTGTATTGCCATCCACCATTACAACACTGGAATCAAATGCCTTAGGCCGTGGTGCCAATTTGCGATGGGTGGATTGTCGTGCTGTTCCTGCAATGAGCGCCAGTGGGTGGTTGAGTGATTCGTATCATTCCCCCTATAATCTCGGTATAGACAAGCACACGCTTATCTACATGCCCGTAGGATGCACAAAGAGCAATTATCCCTACACCAATGCCGTGTTCACAGATGCGGATGGCAACCGCACTTGTCTTCATTTCGATTTTCCCCGAAATATGGACTATTGTGTGCCATGGGATTTCACAGCTGATGAAGTGAGTGCTTATCCTGATTTGCAAAAGGACAAAGACGCCTATTCCTTATGTCTTCCTTATAGCCAGCCCGTACCGCAGGGGGCAAAGGTCTATGAACTGCGCAGTAGAGACGATAATGATGTGTATTTTGGTCTTGTATCGGGAGGCATCAATGCTTTCACGCCTTATCTTATTGTGGCGGCAGACAACAATGTGGCATTCCATCATAGTGGTTCTATCAGTATTCTGTCAACCAGTGATGCGGAGAACCAGTTGCAGACTGCCTCAGAAGCCGGTGTCACGCTTCATGGCACACTAAAGCGGATTAACAATAGCGAGGCCGCTGAGCGCTACTATGTGCTTCAGGTGAATAATGAGTGGAAGTTGGTGCCCTCCAATTCAACGGTCGGTGTGCCACCTTTCAGGGTCTATCTCACCTTGGACGGTTCTCAACCCACCAATCTCCTTATTGATATGGAGGATGACACTGAGAGTATCCCATATACAGTATTCAACTATAGATGTCCTGAAGATGATGCATGGTACACGCTCCAAGGCCAACGCCTGTCGTCGGTCCCCACAGTGCCGGGTGTTTACATCCATCACAATCAGAAACAAGTAGTGAGGTAGTCCGTTTCTTCTTTTATAGAGGGTGTGCCAATTTTGTAGTGAACCCAAACATAAACGTCAAACAACATGAGAAAGTACATCACCTTTATATTGGTCTTGCTGGTGGCCATACAAGCCTTTCCGCAAAACTTCTCGAAATTCAACTCTACCGAGAGGAAGGCGATTGTTATATACACAAGGAATTACAAAGGATTCTACCAGAAATCGGAAAACAAATCCGTTTCTGAGGTGGAAAAAGTTACCAGCATTTATGCGTTTGACAAGAGAAAACACAACCTCTATGTGAAAACAGACAACGCCAACTATGTCATCACGTTGGATGAATTCTTTTCAAAAATGTATAAAAAGGACAAATTTGTCCCTCAAAAAGACGGTCAAGACCTCGCATTGGCTATTTCGATGGTCAATGATGAGCTCGCCACAAAATTTGCGAAACTGAATGATAAATGGCAGAAACATTTGGACGATTCAATCCAGATAGCAAAGGAAGCTGCCATACGAAAAGCAAGGGAAGACTCCATCCTACGGGCAAAAGAACTTGCCAGGGCTGAGAAATACCGCAAAACAAAAAAGTGGAAAATTGTGCCCATTCCATCATTCTTGAAATGTGATTTATGCGACAGCAAGAGTCCAAAACAAGATAGTGTCTTTGTCTTGAAAATTGCAAATGACACCATTCTTTGGCTGACAAATAAGAATGGATATCTTGACCAATCTTACTCTGTATATCATATCACGAAATTAACAAAAGAAATCAAGTCTTTTGAGCCTTTCAAATATCATTACACCATTTTCAAAGATAGTCTATGCGCTCACTTTAAAAATATAGATGAGAAAATGGTGGAGGTATTAAATCAACGGCAAATCGATAAATACGCTCAAAATCTTAAAAATATCGCTCCCTATGGCTTCTTCAAATCATGGTCGTGGGGCAGTGAAGATTCTTTCATCAGCTTCAACTTCGAATATTTGAATACCAACGTCAAAACCATCAAATACATCGATGTCTCGTGGACAGTAACAAATGATGTTGGTGACGTGCGCAAAACGGGCCATTTCCAAGGAACCGGCCCATTGGAAGAATGGGAATTCGCTTCATGGAATTGGGACACTTCAGGTTACTATCTTGCTGGCGATGCCACGAATATGGAAATCTCCCAAGTAACCATCACCTATATGGATGGCTCCACCAAAGTGCTCGGCAAAAGCATGCTTCGGTTCAATTGAC
>JAEEGL010008927.1_pt1 | contig 15719 bp, 16 predicted proteins | sample 9134231 | NCBI WGS metagenome assembly JAEEGL01 (sample SAMN16246548, study PRJNA631951) | gut metagenome | biome: gut microbiome; feature: rumen; material: fiber-attached | host: Bos | place: Iran: Karaj | collected 2018-10
GTTCCCCATAACTTCCCGGAACAACAGCAACGCTCGCAGAAATTCTACCGACATTCCCGATTATTAAGACAAGCGCAAATATAGCACCAGCGATAATGACAAAAACATTGAGCAAAAACTGATTTTTTACCTTATTCATCTTCATTTCTCCCTTCTAGTTCCGCATTTTGGGCAGAAATTTGCATCATTGGTAAATATATAACCGCAATTACTACATGAATCAGATACCTGAACCTTCGTTCCACACTGTTCACAGAAGAGACTTCCGGCAGCAAGCTCATTCCCGCAGTTCATACAGAATCGCTTCTGGACCTTTGGCATACCTGCATCTACCGTGCTATGTATTGCATCACTTGTAACCGCTCCAACAGTCTTACCTATCTCACCTCCGACACCGGTAAGCATTCCCATACCTATGCCAACATTACTGAACTGACCAACAGACTCATTTGAGGCAACCTCTTTTGCAACCTCGAATCCCTGTTCCTGCTGGTATGTATATCCTTCAATTTCTCGTTTCTTTGCTATTGCCTCTGCCTCAATTACGGTGGACTTAGCTTTTGTCTCCTGCTCGATCAGAGTAAGCTTCTGATTAAGCTCTGCTTCCATCACATCACTCTTTTGCCTAAAGTAAATATCCTTGAACTTGATATAGTTTCTATCTTCATCTGGCTTTAATACTGTTGTGATTAGAAAGCTATTAAGATTTACTCCATAATCAATAAAATCATCTAACAGCTGACTCTTCACAGAATTAGAAAGATCCGCAAGATGCATATCTATTTCAAAAACGCTGATCTTGTTTCCTATTATTTCCTGACTTATTATGGATTTTGCACGCGTCATAAGAAATGCGCGGAAAAAGGCAACTAGACGATCCTGGCTGAGTTCATTCTCTGTGCCGACTAGCTTTACAAGAAGTTTAGAAGAATTATTTACTGAAACGCTCATTTCACCACAAGCGCCAATTTCAATAGGAAAATCATATACAGGGTCAAGATAGCTGATCTTGCTATCTGTCCCCCACTTGATTGCCATCTGCTCTGTAAGGTTTATAAAGTATAGTTCTGCATGGAAAGCACTTCTTCCACCAGTACCCAACTTCATTACAGTTCGTGCTACAGGAAGGTTTTCCGTTTCCAATATATGTTTCCCGGGCCCAAAAGTATCTAATACCTCACCATCCACCATAAAAATAGCTTCTTGCGACTCATGTACTATCAGCTCTGACCCATTATTAAAATCTTGCGTGGGATGTTTCCACACAAAAGTCTTGTTATCGCCCTCATACTTCAGAACACTGGTAATAGCCATTTTGCACCTCACTCTTCGCCGATTTCAAGATTCTCTACAGCATACTCTATGAATCTTTGGACAATATCATTTCTGGTTCTTCCGGTTATCTTTACTGTTTCATCAATCTTTTCGATTAATTCAGCAGGAAGACGCGTTGTAATTGTAGATGTCTCGCCTTTGTATTTCTTGGGATTAATAGTTAGCTTATTTTCCGCCATAATAAGTACCTCCTTGGGGCCATGCAGCACTTTGTTTAAAATCAAAATAAATTGTGCACATCTGTACACAAAATATACAACTGGCGTTATTTCAAAGCAATTAAATAGTCTATAAGAAAGGCTTAATTTTTTATAAAGCCAAGTAAGCGATAATAGGCAGTGCTGCGCCTAATTCCTTGAGGCACGTACAGATAAAGGGCGAAGTGCTTTCTGCACTTCGCCCTACTATAAGCGGACAATATGGATCAACTACTAATCAATAATAACTGTTTTGTCGTTCGTCTAATTTATTAAAACTCTTAATGGCTATTTTATGTCACATTCTGATTCTGCTATCTTTTCTACTAACCTATGGAATGAATCCGCATCCATCAAAACTCTTCTTGGTTTTGTTCCTTCTTCATCTCCAACAACCCCATATTTATACAGCTGATCCATTATCCGAGTTGTTCTGTTAAATCCAATCTTAAACACCCTTTGGAGCATTCCAATAGATGCTTTGTTCTTCTCTATGATAATGTTACCAGCCTGCACAAAATATTCATCCCTGGATCTCCATAAGTAATCATCTTTTCCAGAAGAAAGGTCTATTTCTTTTAATAGGATTGGAGTTTCAAATGACGGGTTGCTATGTTTTATGGATTCAACCATTTCAGTAACATCATCATTTTGAACATTTATGCCTGTCATTCGTATTGGTTTAGGCTCGCCCGGACACTTATATAGCATGTCACCGGTTCCCTGAAGCTTTTCTGCTCCCGAAACTCCGAGAAATGCCTTCGATTCAGATTCGGAAAAAACGTTAAATATAGCTCTGGCGTTTATGGAATCTCTGAGTTGTTTAAGCTGCCTTGCTCCAGCCATCTGAGTAGCCATAACAAGGTGCAATCCTACTGGCCTTCCAAGTTGTGACAGTGCCATTATTTGTGATATAGCATTTTCATCGTAATCCAGAACAGGTAACAGCTCATCAATAATAATCACAATGTGTGGTACCTTATTATTTGGATTTTTCATATTGAAATCATCAATATCTTTAAGCCCGGCCTCCACGAGGTTCATGCTTCTGACTTTTACCTCCGCATTTGCCCACGTTAGTGCCGTAACAGCTCTATACGGCTCGGTTATCACAGGAAACATCAGTGATGGAATACCATTATATATAGGAAGATTCAAACATCCTGTGTCAACCATGACAAACTGCACTTCCAAAGGAGACGCCTTATAAAGTATTCCCATTATCAATGAGTCAAGTAATACGCTCTTGCCAGTACCTGTAGTTCCACTAATCAATAAATGCCCAATTCTGTCAAGATCATCAACAATAAGCTCTCCATGTGTCGATACGCCTAAAAGCAATGGTATCCTAGCCTTGGATTCAGCATATTCCTTTGAATACAACCCCTGTGCAATTGTCACCGGACCTGTATCATTCTTTTCAAGGTGAACTCCAAGTAAAGTGGTGCCTTTTAGAGGTATTTCAAAATCTACTGACATTCCCAGACGTAATGCAATTTCATCCTTAAGCTTTGTAACAGAACTAACTCGTACTCCCCGTTCAAGTTGCAGACCATATGTTACAACAAGATTATTATCGTCCACCGATTCTACAACGGCATTAATTGAATTCTCTCGTAATACTTCAATCAATTCCAATGCCCAGTCCTTTAGCTTCTTTGCACTCTGAGCATTCCGCCCACTTGATGGACGTGACATCCTGGGCATTATATATGGCGTTTGTTCATTAACTGATGTAGATTGAGATGTTGTTAGAATGACATTACGTGGAGCTGTATAAGTAGGAACAGTTAAGTTCCTTTCTACTATCTCATCCAACTCACTATCTGAAAATGATCTGCGATAATCAGCAGTAATATAGCTTGGCACATTTGGTGTTGTCACCACAGGCGTCATTACATCCTGCATTATTTGATCAATTTCATTATCTGATAGCATTCCATCCATGTCAGAACTGGCATCAGATTCGCTTGAATATGACTGTTCCTGTGGTTCCAAATCCTGCATCGGCTCATCGATGTTGTCTGTTTCATCCTGATCGTTATTAATTGTGAAAAGCTGGGCTTCTCTGGCACTAACCTTATCTTCTGCCTCTGGAATAATCGGTGTCTCTCCACAAAATGAAAGATTATCCCATGAAATGGAGCTATCTGCGCAAGGCTCTATGCTGGGGTCATGTGGTTCATTTCCCGTATCATTACTTACATTTTTCTTTTTGAAAAAATTGAACATCTTCCAAATGCCTCCAAAATGTGCATTTCATCATCTCTCTGTTTTCGCAATTTTTATTGATTCCTCATAAAATTGATTGGGCTTATATAAACGTAGACATTACAACACTGGTAATAAAAAGCAACACAGTAACCAAAATCAAGATTATGTTAAGCTTTCTTTCATGAGTAACTGACGTAATATAAATAGAATTGGGATTCTTATAAATTCTATAATCCCGCGCTGCACTCCGCATGAAAGCATAACCCGGAAGTGCAAAAACTCCCACTGTTGTGAAATCCCATAATAAATGTAGCCAAGCTTGTTTTGTTAGGCTGTTCAATGCTCCAAGCATTCCAATAGCTGCCAGAGAACATACTGCCAACCCTAATAATACTTTTAATATAAGAAGGATCCAGTTCTTTACTGTCCACTTCTTTGATATTCCCATTGTGTCATCAGAAGCAGAGACAGCACTTTTATCAGTTGTAAAATTTATATCACCGTTATCAAGCATGCGAACCAGCTTTTTTGTATTACTGCTGTCGTCACAAATATTAAGAAGACGTACCAAGTGATGTACAGGGTCGTAAGACTTAATCGGCAGTAATTCAGCATAATTACGCACCGCAGAAGTCACCCTGTCTCTAAGGGTATTATCGATGCTGTACTTAACGTGATATTCTGCAATTCTCAAAAACAACATATCGTAAACAGTACGTGGGGATTGTGTATAATACACTCTCTGGGGATTGTTTTTATATCTCCTGTCGGGACTCCCATCCCTGTTAGTATGAAGATATGTAACATGTTTTATGCTCTCGTTATAGCCGCCGTTTTGTAGTCCGCCTTCTAATGCACCACAGTCATATGTGGTTACATATACCCCGTTGCTCTTAAACCTGACAATGTAGTAGGGTGCAATGCAGAAAAGATCATTATTGAACTTCATGCAGATCGGGTCTTCAGGGAAATAAATATATTTCATATCTCCTACGGGTTGATAAGGAACAAATACCCTTGATGGAAGTGGGCTACTGTCATATACTCTTGCATTAGCCTTGGCAAGAGTTCCTAAAACATTTTTAAGAATCAAGAACTCATTTGATTGTGGAGCGCTGAATTTATAGACTGAAGCGTAATATCTTCCTTCGAGAATGCTCTTTTCTTCCTCTAGCCCTTTTCTTCTTTCCAGCTGTTCAGGACTCTTATTCCAAGGGAGTTTATACCAGAATAGTTTAATCCTTGGCACAAGTGCTTTCTTTCCGTACTTTAGCCTATTTGTCAGTATCCCCTTAATCTGACGATCTACTTCGTATGCTATATACTCATCATGAGGATACGCTCTGTCCGATATAGGCCCGCCCTGAGTATTGGTCCGCCTTACAGTGCCATCGGTTCCCTCATTTATCTTCCTAAAAAGCACAACAAGTCCCCATATCCCAAATATGCATGCTGCTATTATAAGCAAATATGGGAGTATAGAAATTACTATTGCTATTACTACAAGTCCAACAATAAAGGTGAGACATCCGCCTCCGCTGCTGCTAGAACTGCGCCTTGCCATTATTATTCCCTCTTATCATCGAAGATCTTCACGCCACTTTTTTATTTCAGATTGTTTTCCAAGTGCAAGTAGCCAGCTTTCAAATTCCGGAGCCAACTCTCCGCGCTCACTTACCAGAGATCTGCAAAAAGACTCAAACGACTCATATGACTTTTTAAGTAAAGCTGCCATATATCCTGTCATTTCATCTATAGATGACAGTTTCTCTCCTGATACAAAAAGAGTCTTATTTCCAGACAATAAATATGCCATCAGATAGTACATTCGCATGCGGTTAGTTAAAGATTCTCCAAGGGCAGCAAAGTTGGATTCCAGGCCTTTTAAAACACTAATAATCTTGGTATCGCTCACGCCCGTACACTCCGCATACGTTGTTAATACCCTGTCCCGCAATAAAGTACCGTAATAATTATCTACAGTCTTCTCACCATCCCAGAGTTCCTGTAGCAGTTCCTGTCCGAGTTCTGTCAGATCCTGGAATACCTCTCCTCTCCAATAAAACGCTGTGGTTGTATTATCAATCTTGTATAGAGTCTTAAAGAAGATGATGTCTTCATCTTCCCTTGATTTAGCAGCCTCTTCTTCTGCATCCAGACAAAATCCAGCAACTTCAGGATCAACCACCTTGAAGAAACCTGATAAGAGACCTCTAAACAACTGTTTCTTCCCATCTACCCACTCTAAAGCCAGTGCATTAACAAGCTCGCTTTTGTTGTTATAAGCTTTCCCCTTAAAAGTATAGGGCTGAATATTGGCCTGAAAAGACGTAAATCCCGCAGCTTCGCCAGGAATGACCTGTTTTTCCCCAGCACACCACTTTTTAACCTCGTCATACCCCCATCTTCTGTTAGGGTTTGACTTGTCTTTTCGATTTACAATATCTCTGTATGTCAGACCCGATATCAGATCCTGTAATTCTTTGGGCATTTCAGAAGGAAAAGGAATTTTCTGCACAGATGAATACCTTAATATATCATCTGTTTCCATGCCGGAATATGGTGTATTCCCGCAGAAAAGCTCATATAGAGTTATACCAAAGGAAAAATAGTCAGATTCATCAATGTAAACATTATTGAACGTTTCTGGGGCAGAGTACTGGGGCGTCATACCAGTCTGCGTAACGATCACAGTATTATCTGAATCATGAACCGAGCTGATTCCAAAATCTATGATAGATACTCCCGCCCCGTCATCATTGATCATTATATTTGATGGTTTAAGATCTTTATGAATTATGCCGTTTTCGTGCAGCATCTTTAATCCTTCATTCAATGAAGGAATGATCTTTTCTTTTAGCACATTGTAGTTATACTTCTTTCCCTGTAAGCTTCCATTCATATAGTATGGAATAACAACTATTGGGAATCCGTTCTTTTCGCCCGTGGCATAAACTTTTGCTATATTCGGAGAATCAATACTTTTAAGTTTATCTATTATCTCCCCTTTTACGGCAAGCTGTCGCCTATATACCTTGGCAATGTACTTCTTATCTTCGTGCGAACATAGGTATAAGTCTGCTTCCCCTGTGGAAACGCCAAGCTTTCCATCAACTTTATATTTATCGCACAGGGTATCACCGACATTTATTGCAGTTCCGGCTAAGAGTTCAGCATTAACCGCCGTCACATTGTTTCCCAGAACCTCATTATTAACAACCGTAGAATTACTGTTATTCAAACTGGGGTTTATACTTGTCACATCGGACATCTGATTGCCTCCAAGAAGGATGATTGTTAAAGCCTAGCAATAATCATTGTCATATCATCACTCGAACCATTATTGAGAGCCTCGGTGAAGACATTTTCTATAATCTCAGCATCACCTGAATCTGAAAAAATCAATTCTTCCAGCCTGTCAATATCAACATACTCATGCACGCCATCACTTGTAAGGATAACCATTTTAGGGAACCCATCCTTAAAAATCCTGTCTACTTCAAGTGTCTGAATAAGGCTTCCTGTGCCGCCTCCAAAGCATGCATAGATCTCATCTTTATTACAACAGTTCGCTGCAGCCACATCTCCCCTGCTCATAAGCATCTGATATGTTGTATGATCAACAGTCAGCTGTTTTAAAAAAGATCCTTGTGCAACAAACAGTCTGGTATTCCCTACATGCACCAGATTATTACAATCATCACTGTGTCCTATCATCGTAAGAGTGGTAGCCATTCTTTCTTTTCCACTAACCTGAGATGAATAAGATAATAACTCCTGGTTAAGCTTTAGCATCTCTTCACGAAGAATTGCACTGTCTGGTGACATCCTTGCTTCCGACAACCACTGCGTTATATACATGCTGGCATCCTTACCACCTGCATTTCCACCAACGCCATCAGCCACGCCGATAACATGCGGAATATCACCCTCATACTGATATTCATCATCGTTAATGATCTTTGAACCTATAACGGCAGAATCATCACAACAGCTTTTATGCGCACCTTTTCTTACTTTAACAGTAATGATCATATTCAGGCCTCTGCAACAACACATTCAAGAGAATATGGCATACTATCATCTAGTATTCTCTCTATCTTTATCTTCTTATTCTCAAACAGTTCATTATCAAACAGATACCTAGCAAGAGGATTTATAAGAAGGCTCTCTACTATATTTCCAATACCTCTACCACCATTCTCAAGGTTATTAAGAGCATGTTCTTTAAGCGTCTGTTTAGCAGCGTCAGCGATGCTAAGCTCTATGTTCTTCTCTGTTGCAAGATTTGTGATAATCTTATTAACTTGAGACATCAGGATCTCTTCAGCAACACCTTCTCGAATAAAGTCAAATATAACTATGTTTTCACCAATTCTGTTAAGAATTTCAGGTCTTCCAAGCTGCAGCTTAAAGTAGTCTTCAATTCCTTTCCTTACTGCGTTCTGTACTTCTTCGTATGACATATCTGGTGAAACCTTCTGAACTCTTTCACCCATATTGTTTATGCCATATATTCCAAGATTACTGGTAAAAATAATTATGGTTTCAGAGAAATATACTGTATTGCCCTGTCCATCAGTCATTCTACCGTCTTCTAATATCTGAAGAAACTTATCCAATATTGACGGATGAGCTTTCTCTATTTCATCAAACAACAGTATTGAAAACGGATTATTCTTAACAGCATTAGTCAACTGACCGCCTGCTTCATATCCTACATATCCGGGAGGTGCTCCAAGAAGCTTTTGATCACTATGAGACTGTCCATATTCACTCATGTCAAACCTGATACAGCTGCTTTCATCCCCGAACAGCTTTTCAGCTAAGGTCTTAGCTGTTTCTGTTTTACCTGTTCCGGTAGGACCAGCAAAGAATAACACTCCTTTAGGCCTTGTCCCAGATGATGACTGAAGCCCAGACATCCCCGTCATTGCCCTCTTAATAACATCCAGCGTTTTTGTGATTGCAATGTCCTGGCCTTTGACCCTTTTATGGAAGTCCTCATATGCATTTTTCATTTCTTCATACTTAAGAGTATTCCATGGATTCTCTTTAATACCGAACTTGTACAGATCAATAACATCGCACATGTTCTTTATATGGATCCTCTGGTTCTTTGACAGCCGTCTAAGACCATTTAGCTCCGTAAAGGAGAATCCTTCTGTTAACCCCACAAATTTGTCTTGAATCTTTTCAAGTTCATCCGGATTATCCTGATAATATCTATATTCATCAACATAAATATCATTGGCGAAAAATGTCTGGAAATTGACACCTTTTACCAGCTGCTCACGTTCTTCTTTCGATGGCGTTTTCAGCAAAATGCTCTTTACATTCGGGTTTTCCAGGTAGAACCATGTAGGAACATCGTTGATCTTATCCACCAAGATGATCACAAGATTCTTTAAAATCCCGTGATCTTCCGTCCTAACATCCTTGGCTTCCATGGATGCCTGTAAAAGTACAGTGAATCCATCAATCTCCGACTGCTCCATGTTGGTAGGAGAAGCAATATATCTTGATGCAAAGTCCATAACAACTACCGTTGCCTCACGATTCTGGACTATTGCAGTTTTTACCATGTCAGGAGCGGTTCCATTCCTTCCCTTGAAGTCTGCTCTTATCTGATGTTTATCAATAGACGCATTAACCATGGACGCAAACCTTTGTAGATGATCGTCGCCCTCCTCAAACCCATTGTAAAAGCCCCGAATGGAATCAAAGTAAACTATATTTGTATAGCCACAATCCTTAAAATGATAAAAAAGATACTGTGGCAAGCTGACAATGCTGCCTTTTGCAGTGTTCCCGTCTATCGGATATTGATATTTATCTAGAACATTACCTTCCAGAATAATGACAGGTTTGATCTTATCGAAAATTTCCAGCTCTCTGTGCCATTTAGGCAGAAAATCACTCATTCTTCTCCAATCCTTTCATCATAAGAATAGAATCCAGTTCTTCCTTATAGCCTGGTCTATGAATACCAACAGATACCGTCCCTGTCAGAGTAGTAAAATTTTGGATCTTACTTTCTGAATTGTTGAGATACTCTTCATATTTCAGCAAATGATCTTCGTTCAGGATCATTATTCTTTGATTTGAAGAACCTCTTAGTAGCTCTTCCTTGTTCTGACTCTCAATGTACTTTCCATCAATTAAAACGGAAATATCCTTGAAAATATCGCCATATTCATCCACAACATATTCATATTCGTATCCGGTATAAAGAATTATGTCCTCAGAATATCTTCTAAGTCCTGGTAGTAGTTCACGAAGAGCCTCCGGTTGTTGAAGAGGATCTCCACCGGTAAGAGTAAATCCATCAACAGGATTATTCCTTGCTATGCCGTCTATCAGCTGTATCACCGTCTCATAGCTCGTCCTGTACTTCTCATCTCTTTCCCATAACTCCGGATTACTGCATCCATCACACTTATGGGTACAGCCATCAAACCAGATACCAATTCTTTTTCCTGGGCCTAGAACCTCAACAGGGTATAGAATTCGCGCTATATACACGTCCCGATCCTCACGCAAAAATACGCTGCCTCTTGCTGCATGCTTCCATTGGTTTCATTACCACCAAGTCCTACAATATCGCCATCATGGAGTTCAACGAACTCTCCATCTTTGATACGCTCATTATTAACGTAGGTATAATTGGTTGTACTATGGTTCTTTATCCACAGCTTATCCGCTTCAATCAATACCTCTGCATGCTTTCTACTCACATATGATTTTGATGACAAATAGTTAGCCATTGCATTTTCCCTTCCCACGACGGTAAGGTTATCGACAAATGAATATGCATAGGTACCATCAAGACTTGAAAAACTGTAATTCTGTTTTTTCTCTTCGTCAGCTATATCAGCTGAGGGAATTATGTCTGAAATATCCTCACCGCACTTCTTACACTTTCTTGCAGAAGGCAGGTTTTTCTCCCCACATTCACATTTCCGTATCATTTTAGGCGAGGAGCTTTCAGTTTTACTTATCTCTGGTTGTTTTTCTGGGGTATTATCTTCCACAGGATTACCGACTGCCACGTTTGTAAGATCACACTCACACTCAGGGCATTCCAGCATGTTAGGAGGATTTTTGCGCCCGCAGGATGGGCATATTTTAAACTGTTCCATTATTATCCTTCCCCGCCCATTTCATTCTGCTTTCTTTGGGCAACAGGTCTTTTAGTAGCTCTGGCCTCATATTTCCCAATACTGTCGCTCATGTCATAATCTGACACATTGATTATCTGTGCAAACTGCGCCTCTGGCGGCAGATGAGATATATGTTTAGGTTCGATGCCTCTTTCTTTGAGCTTTCTTTCAAGATGGTAAAAGTCATCACAGAAACTTCTCATATCCTCTTCAAGACTTCTACTCTCAGCCTCTGTTGGATCTCTGTCTTCTGTATCTACTCCACCCAGCTCCATAGATATCTGGCCATCGTTTGAGTATGTCACATTTACAGCAGTTCCCTCATCAAATTTATAGAGAACATTCTTAAAATGCTTACCGTTTTTCTTCGTAACCTCTCTTGATCCGACTACAGAATAGTTCATCTCTCTCATAGCATCATCAATGCATTGACAGATATAGCTCTCTTCGTTTTTCTGCAACTCAATTGCTTCAAGAGCTGATATTTTGTCAAGCAAAGCTGAGATGGCCCCTTCAGACATCGGAATATCCTGTAGTTCTTCACCCATATCCTTTGCAAGTGATTCATATCTGAGTCTCAGGGCCCTGTAGTCTTCCCCAATACTTTTTTCTATCTTTTCATACTCCAGGCATTCTTTAACAAATGGTACAACAGTCAATGAATGGAAATTTTCCAGAAAATCTACTGACTTGATCTGCTCCGCTTTCTCTATAAGGATTTTGTATTTATTCTCTAATTCTGTTGAGATCTCGATTCCAGATATTTTATCCAATTCTGACTCAATACTCTTTTTAAACTTACTGCGTGAGAAGGCATTCCTGTCTGAAATATTACTGAAGGACAGATCGGCTCCCAGCATTATCTGACCCATGACATTGTCACGAAATGAGTCTTCCTGTCTCTTGAGTCCCGCTTCTGCTTCCCTGTAGACTGCATTAACATCTTTTAAGACCTTTGAGACAGATTCCTTTACTTCCATTATATGTTCTAAGGTGCTGGCTGTTGTTGTCCGCTCAGCCTGATCTATTATCTTAAGTACTTGTTTACAGCGCTTTTCTATGCCGCCTACATCTATTCTGGCTTTTTCTCCTTCAACAGAAAACCTCTGAGATTTCTCCAGAACAGAGTTTATTTCACTGATCTTAGACTTAATGTTTCGTCCAATATGACTTATTTTCTCTAATTCATTCCGCTTCCGTTCTTCCAGAATCATTGCTTCTCTCGCTATGCGAAGCTGTTCCTGAAGCATTCTTCTCTGTGCTGCTGTCAAAGTATATCGTGATGATTTTGGCCCGCTCATTAAAAGCCCTCCATATTATTCCACCCAGCTATCTCCAGTCAGATAATCAATTACAATTCCAGGCTGCACGTTATAAGCAAAAATATTTATTGAAATCCCCCGGCCTGAATCCTCAACAGAATATGCTTCTATATGAACACCTCTGGCTACCAGTTCAATGCCCTCAAAGCATGGCGTGACTCTATATAACACATGGTTGCCAGTATCTCTGATGTAATCTGCAATATCACGTTCTATGGGCAGCATCCCCTGGATATTCATGTACCTTGTACCAGTGATAAGATTCTTTTCGTTGGCATTCTCACCAGCCAGGGAAAAGGCTATAAGATGGCACCTATTAAACAAGTACAAGTCGTCGATCAGTTCAGGATACTTCACTGTATGCCAACCGGATGGTTTTATCCCCGCAATTGATTCACGTTCTTCTGTTGGCATCAGTTCCTTTGAAAGACAAGCGGTTGCAACGCCGCATCGCCCAAGGAGATCCATATCGCTATAATATTCAAATGTGGGATTAGCTTTATCTTCCTCAGAAAAATCTGGTTTATTGTTATTTATTACATACCACGGGTCGCCTGTATAATCGGGAATATCTTCCATGGACAATGGAGCATATTCCAATAGATACGTTTGCACTACTTCTTCAGGTTCTCCGGGAACCTCTTGAACAGTTTCTACAGACGATTCATCAGCTGCAACAGAACTGCCCTCTTGAGGCTGGACAGTTACAACTTCTGTTGCATTATCTTCTATTTTGTCTGGCTTGAATCTGAAAAAATCAATAATCTTCCATATTGCATAAAACATAATGCATAGCAATATTAAAATCAGGATAAAGATTATGATTTTAACCACTTTGATTCGTGAACGATTGCCCATTATAAGAGTCCTTTCTCATACGGTCACAATCTTACAAATACCATTGTATCATCGATATATTAAATTATTATGAACGCAATATAATGTCATAATAAACTATTTCTGCTGGCTTTTCTTACAATCTACGCACTTTTTCTCCAAATATCCCCATTCCATTTCAAACGATCATTACCCCTTTTGTCTTCCCTTTTTATATACCTCTACATTTATGTATTCATTCAGTGAAATTTTATATTCAAAAGATTCAGAAAGCCTGTAATTGCTATTCAATTTTCATAAAAAAATCTCTTTTCGATATTTACTCTCCCTACCCTATTTGCTATAGTATTTCCTGCAGCAATTCAAAGCTGTGTTCATTACGCTCGTAATGATCAATTTTCCAATATTTTTGTACTTTTAGGAGAATACTTATGTTTACAACAGATGACATGCTGTCACTGGACTATTTTTCTGTGCTCTCATCAACAGAATCCGGTGACTGGGAATTACAATCAAAAAATACTGAACATTGCTGGAAGCTTGTATATGACAATAACGGCTATTCCATGTATCACAAACATCATATTGAGGATCCATACCATTATCAGACTGATGTCGGGAATATCTTCGATGTGGTCCTGTATATAGTAGGACATGACGAGTTCCAGATGCGCGGAAGAAAGAATATCTCCCGCCAGGAAGAGCTGAGAAGAGGATCTTACTTCTTTACTCTGATAGACATTTACGGACTGGAGGGCGAAAAGGCATGAGAAACCTGCATCTACTTATCCTGTCCATACTCATGGTGATAACAACCCTTCTGATGTGTTCTGGTCACTATATTTTCGGCCTTCTTATGCTGATCATAACCTATATTCAGGCATTTCTTGGCATCGTTTCATGCCTAGTCAATATCCTTGAAATTTGCGGCAGTCAAAAATAGACCCTCTGACCGGGGGTAATGGTCAGAGGGTCTGATATATGAACAGAACTATACTTCCGGCTTGAAGCCTTTGATAGTGTCTGAGTCATAAGAATATGTATAACTATCTGAGCTGTGTTCTTCCTCATATCCAGGATTTTCATTCATCACTATTGCTGCAATTATGTATGCAATAAGACCTGCGCCTGTAAACAGGAATGTGCCTGCCCAGATGATCCTTACTATTGCAGGATCTATGCCGAAGTACTCGGCAATTCCACCACATACACCTGATATTTTCTTATCTGCACTCTTATATAATCTCTTTTCAGTCATAACCCACACCTCATATATTTGAATCTGGTTGTTTTGTTCTTATGAGATGATTATAGGTCTGCCCTTATCGGTAATACATATCCGGTTAGCAGAAAAGATAGTCCCTATTCTTCTTTTTTCGCAAAAAGCAGCTGATACGCACAGAATGCATATCAGCTGACTTCATTTCATTATCGTTAAAAGAACAGAAACATCCTGAAAAGCATCGACAAGAGCTGCAGGATGATAAACCATCTGAAGATCTTTCCAAGAACAGAAACGCCATATACCGGAGTCCTGTTCCAGCCGGTCCAGTTGTTCCAGGTATTCCAGTTCTCTTCCGGTCTGTTATAGCCTCTGTCATAACCTTGCGTACTCCACTGCCAGTATGTTCCGTACTCTTCAAAAGGAGTCTCCTCTTTCTCGGCATAGGTAGGCTCCTGCGTATATGTATGCGCCTGTCTGTATCTCTCAGCACCCGGTTTTGTAAGGATATCATAAGCAGCATTTATCTCATTCATCTTTTCAGCAGCTGCCACGTTGCCGGGATTAAGATCCGGGTGATACTTCTTCGCAAGCGTTCTATGTGCTTTTTTGATTTCTTCTTCTGAAGCCCCCGGGGCTACCCCAAGAACCTTGTAGGGATCCATCATCATAACATTGTCCTCCAGACCGGTCAGGTCTTTTTAATAAAGCGCTCGCCGCACTTAGGGCATCTGATCTCAATTCTGCCCTTTCCTTTTGGTACTCTTATCTGCTGGTGACAGCCCTTGCAGATAAAATACCTGCTTACTTTCCTGTCGCGCAACTGCAATTTAACTAGCTTAACATATCTTCTTGGAACTTCCGTCATATTAAGGAACTTCTGATTTTCAGCGTATCTTTTAGATATGTTTCTTGAATAGACTCTGAAGCATGCATAAGAAAAGAATACAAGCCACAAAAGATATACTATCCTGCTCTGAGCGAACAGGTTTATTACCAAAAGAAAGATCGCTATCCCGTTGCAGGTCCGCGCCAGAGCATCAAACCCATTGCGGCCATACATAAACTGTGCCATCCTGTACTGCATCTGATTACCAAATTGTCTGATCTTGTCCATATCTTTAACCTCATATCATCGGCATTGTTTTTCCTAACAATGCTCTGTTTGTATTATTCTATGCTTTAGCGATATCCATTTACATATCCGCCTCAGCGAAAACGGACGTCTTATTTCTCTTTATTTAAGAATCAGGCGTTCCTGACTGAACTTTTGGGAGGTGGGGCTGCCGTCAAGGCAGCCCGAAAGTGTTATGAAAAAAAGTATGTGTGGGGTAAGGATCTGTAAATCCTTATGGTCATATGATACAATTCAAACCTTAAGACAACTTTAAAAACATGAATCTTTCAGCCTTTTCTTCACAAAAAGAAA
>JAEEGL011946063.1_pt1 | contig 15719 bp, 12 predicted proteins | sample 9134231 | NCBI WGS metagenome assembly JAEEGL01 (sample SAMN16246548, study PRJNA631951) | gut metagenome | biome: gut microbiome; feature: rumen; material: fiber-attached | host: Bos | place: Iran: Karaj | collected 2018-10
ACCGCGGTGTGGGCCGTGAAGCCGTGGTTGAACCCGTCGAATCCCGCGAAGCCGTAGCCGAAGCCGCCGAAATCCATACCGTGATTGAACGCGGTGAAGCCGCCGAAATCCATGCCGTAGCCGAAGCCGTATCCGTAGCCGTATCCGAACGGGCCGAAACCGCCGAAGCCGTAGAAATCATTGTGATGCGCGTAGGCGTTGATCGAAATCAGTCCGGCGATCGAGACGAGGATGAAGAGAGAAGCGATCTTTTTCATTGTTATTCTCCAAGTTTTGTTGTTTGTTTATTTGTAGATTTGTTTTTGTAACTGTTTGTCGGAGCGCTTGTTTGTGTCTTGCGTCAGCGCTTACATATCAATTAACGCCTGGTAATTTGACTTTATTGCGCGGCATTTTGTTTTTTTTGAAAGAAATCGTGTTATTTCTGTTCAAAACGCATCGATTTCTCTATTTCTCCAGCTCAGATTGAACAGGAGATCAAAACACAAAAAAAGACCGGATCCGCGAGGACCCGGTCTTTGAAAGATCGTTTATGGATTGATGGATCAGAAACCGCCGAAACCGCCGCCGAAGCCCATGCCGGGGCCGCCGAAGCCGCCGCCGAAGCCCATGCCGGGAGCCATCGCCATACTGTTGTCAAAGCCCATGCCGGGATCGAAGGCCGGAGGGAATTCGCCGAAGCCGGGGCCGGCAAACTCGGGAGCCGCAGTCCGCTGAGCCGCAGCGGCTTTCGCGGCAGCCTTCTCGGCTTTTCTTGCTTCGCGGGCTTCACGACGTTCCGCACGGCGTTCCTCGGCTTCGAGGGCGCGTTCTTCCGCCGCGCTCAGCTTCTTTTCGGCCGGAATGGGAGCCGTAGGCGCCGGGCAGAGCTTCATGAGAACGATCAGGAAAAGCGGCATTAAAAACACAAGGTAAAAATAGGATTTCTTCATTGTAGTGTCTCCGGTTTGTCTGTTGTTGTATTTCTGTTTCCGTATCAAATAACGCCTCCGCCCGGCGCATTATTGTGCAGGATGCGATTTTTTTTCGAAAACTGGCAAAATGGGAGAAAAAACGACCGGCGCGGCAAACACGGTCAGCCGCCGGGGCTTTCGGGGCGGAGGATGCCCTTCAGCGGGAGCCTGTCGCAGCTTTGAGCGCGCCTGCACAATGGATTCTGACGTCGCGGTCGGGGTCGGTTTCCGAAATCCGGCGCAGCGTTTCCAGGTAAGGCGTCACGAACTCGGGTTTGCGTTTCCCGAGGACGCGGAAAATCTCCGGGGCCTCCATTCGGACCCGGTCGTCGCGGTCGCCCAGCAGCTCCGCGAAGACCTGCATGGATCCCCCGTACGGGTCGGGCGTGTTGGTCGCGATGTTTTCCGACGCCCAGATGAAGCCCAGGCGGACGCCTGCCGCGTTGTCACGGGCGAACCGGAACAAACCGGACCAGTACGGTTCGACCAGGCGAAAATCGCCGCGCCCGATCCGGCCGAGCGCAACGACGGCGCGTTCGCGCAGAAGCGGCTCCGGGCTGTCGAGAAACGCCGCGATCCGGGGGACATGCTCCCCGATCCGGGCGGGATGCTTCAGGCCCATTTCCCCGAGCAGCCAGAGCGCCTTCGCTTCGATCTTGAGCGATTCGTCCGTCAGGAGCGACGAGACCTCGGGAATGGCAGATTCCCAGCGCGCCCGATCCCGGGTCAGCGCGCCAAGTTCCTTGTAGAGTTCCGATTCAGACACGGTATCAAAACCTCGCGGCAGGTGTTCGGTGGACGATCACGAATTCCGTTTAGAGTATCTCTAAAATTCGATCGGATGGATTTTCAGCGAATGGGCAAAAAGACCAATGCAGGAAGATTTGAGCGTGGCTGCCTGAAGGTAACCACCGAAAATCTTACCAGTTGGACTTTGTCCAGACGCGAAAAGCCGCCGAAGACCAATTTTTAGAGGTGCCCTTTAATATAGCTGCCCCCGGACCGATTTCAAGCCGGGCAAACAGAAGGGCGCCTCTGAAATCCGATCGATTTTTTGGAGATGCCCTGAAAGAAAAAACCTTTTTTCTCGTCTTCGAGCCTTGACAAAAGCAGAACGAGGGCTTACTTTATGGATATGATGATAAAAGAAACGATCATCCGGTCACGAGCCTCCGCCGGACATGCGCGGATGCCCGACCGGAACAACCAGAAAACCAGGAGCAGACAATGAAACATCAGATTTGCCGCACCATGCTTGCGGCAGCGGCGGTGGCCGCCGGCGTCTACCTGTCGGCATGCGGTCTCTTCCGCGACGCGTCGGACGACGTGTTCGACGACGCCGAGGATGCCATTGCGACCGACCAGGTCGCGTCCCACATCAAAACCGCGCAGATCGAGTACGAATTCGGCGACGGCAAAACCTCCACGGTGCGTTTCCGCGCGCCCGAGGACGTCCGCATCGACGTGCTGGACGGCGCAAACTCCGGCGTGTTCTGCCTGAACGGCGATACCGGCTGGATGTATGTGGGCGGCGAGGTGATCGACATGACGATGGACGACATCAAGGAAATGCACGGCGCCCTGCTCCAGACGATCCCGTTCAAGGTGGACTTCCAGGACCTCTTCACCGACGCCAGGCTTCAGGATGAGGCCGAGGACGCCTGCGGCGAGGAGTGCGACGTGGTCGAGGCGGTCTTCCGCCAGGATAAGAGCTTCAAGGCGAAACTCTGGATCGGACAATACACCGACCTGCTCCGTCAGTTCGAGATCACCGGAGAGGACGGCGTCTACACGACGCAGTATTTCGACTACGCCACGTTCGACGACATCACGATCCCGTCGGAGATGTTCCGTTTCACGCCGGAGGGAGCCTTCAAGCTGTCCCTGGTCTCATTCGAGACGAACACCGAGATCGATGAATCCGTATTCCGGAAGCCCGAAATCCTCAGCGCCACGGAAGGAGACAAATGATGAACCACACCGCACATTATGCCGTTCTGGCGGCTCTCCTGTTTGCCGGCACCGCCGTGCTCGCCGCGGATTCCGCCAAATCCACGGAAAAAACCAAAAAAAGCACCGTCACGCTGCAGAGCGGAAAAGTCCTCGAGGATGCCTATGTCCTCGACAAGAAGCCGAACGGCGTCACGGTCGGCTACAAGGACGGCTGCATCTTCGTTCGTTATACCGACATGCCGGAGACTATCCAGAAGAAATTCGGCTATAACAAAGACGAGGCCGACAAATACGAAAAGAAGATAGAGGACCAGAAAAAGTCCAACAAGAAAGCCGCCGAACAGCAGAAGGCCAAGGAGAAAAAGCAAAAGGCCGAACAGAACAGGCGCAACCGCGAACGGCAGATCGCCCAGCAGGAGCAGACCGTCCGCAGGCTCGAACTTCAGCTCGAGGAAGCCCAGAAACAGCTTAAGACGATGGAGGATACCGTCAATCAGGACCGCGGCGCCCTCGTCTCCACCCTCAACGTCGATCAGGTCAGCATCGACACTCCGTTTGGTCTCCGCGCCAGGTCCAGCAATCGGAACAGCGCGGTCAGAAACAAGCTCATGAAGGAAGTCGACACCACGAGCGTCAAGCGCGACAACAAGGCGCAGGACGTGATCGAGCTGAAGCTGAAACTCGAAGCCGCACAGAAAACGCTTGACAAACTCCGCGAGGAGAATTAAGCGTTTCGGAAGCGGTTTTCCCGCTCGAAGCAAACAGGCATGTCCGGTCAAACGGCCGGACATGCTTTTTTTGATCCGACGATCGACCCCGGCCGGATCAACGATGCGAACACCGTCTCCAGCTGGAAGAAAAAACGGACTTTCTTCCGGGGGACGCTTGCTTTTCCCGGTTCGGATGGTACATTATTACGTTATTATTTGTTGAAAACAAGGCGGAAACACGATGGAAACGGGTTCGGTCCAGAGCGAAGCGCCGGCCCGTGCATCCGACGCCCGCCCCGATCCTTTCGAAAACACTCAATCCTGCTGATATTGGAATGGTAACCCGCGTATTTCGTCATCAATGGTCTGCCGCGGAATGGATGCTGCTCGCAGCGATCCTGGCCGGTACGGCCATTTCCCTGACGCATCTGATCTGTTTCAACGGGATCGACTATCGCGACACCGCGAACGTGTATGCGGCGATGTCCCGTTCGCTCCTGTCCGGCTCATACGCCGAGGCGTTTCATCCTTCGATCCCGTGCCTGAACGTGCTGTTCTCGCGGCTCTTCACGCTGGCGGGGATGAGCCCGGACTTGGCGATGTCCGCCGTGTCATGCGTGTTTTACGTCGCGACGATCCCGTTCGTGTATCTTCTGCTGAAGCGATTCCTGCCTGCCGAGCCGTCGGCATTCGGGGCGGTGCTGTTCGCCTGCGCGCCGAAGGTCATCCGTTTCTCCTGCGCCGGACTGCTTGATTCCGGCAAAGTCCTGTTCCTGGTCGCCGCATTGTATTGTTCGTGCCGGCTGGTCCAGGAGAAATTCAAGTCGTACGGGACGGCGGTCGGCTTCGGCGTGGCGCTTGGCGGGCTGTCGCTGGCCCGAAGCGAAGGGATCGGCAACGCCTGCGTGCTCTTCGGCTGCACGGCGCTGTTCTGGTTGTGGTCGCTGTGGCGGGAAAAACGTTTTCCGTCGGTCCTGCCCCTCGTGACGACGCTCGCGGCGTGGGCGCTGGCTCTGCTGGGACGGGCGTGGATCAACTGGCGTTTCTGCGGGCGGTTTATCTACGACGGCCGGATCCACGACGGCCTGACGCATCTGTTTTCGGGCCTGCGCTCGGAGTCCACGTCGGTCATGCCTGTGGCGATCGCCGAGGAGATCGCCAAATCGGAGGCCGCCGGGGAAAGCGAGCTCTTCTTCTGGCAGAAGCTGATCCAGAGAAACATCGTTGGGAACTACGAGGTGTATTTCGGATTCGCGGTCGCCGGCGTGGTCCTGCTGATCCTGGCACGCCGCAGCCCGAAATGGCGCATCCTGTGGCCGGACCGGGTTGTGCCGGATTTCGTGAAGTGGGACCCGTATTTCATCGTGCTGATCGTGAGCGTGGTGTGCAACGCGGTGATCTTCAAACTCTCGCATCTCTACGCCTACCGCTATTTCCTGCTGAACATCCCGCTGTTCATGGTCTTCACGCTCATCACCTGCTGGTGGATTTGGCGCTGGGCGGTCAAACTCCTGCCGCGTCCGCTGCTCGGGGTCGGGATCGCCGCCGTCGTGGCGATCCTGGCGCTCCAGATCGAAAACGGCGTCGACAATTTCTTCTCCAAAAGCACGCGGGCGACGGTCCAATCCGGGCTGGTCGCGGGCGACGCCATGCGGGCGGAGAAACCCGACGGGCGGGTGTTTTTCTGGTACGCCTGCATCGAGTGGTATTATTCCGGGTTGAAACGGGCCCTCCCGATCGAGACGCCCCAGCCGGACACCCGGGCTTTCTCCGATTTCGATTTCTTCCTGGTGCGCAAGGACGAAGATACGATCCTGGCGAACGTGGAGGAACGCTCCGACCTCCGGGAGATCCCGCTTCCCCCGGAGAGCACCGTCCGGCTGTTCCGCAAACTTGAGGAGAACTGATTATGGATCCATCGCTTTCCGTCGTGGTGCCGTGTTATAACGAGGCGGAGAACATCCTCGTCGTCTTCCCGCCGCTGCTGGAATTCGCGAAAGAGCGCAACTGGCGCGTGATCGCGGTCGACGACGGTTCCCGCGACGAGACGCGTGCGCTGCTCCTGAAAATGAAGGAGGGCGCGCCGCATCTGGATGTGGTCTGCCACAAGCTCAACCGGGGCTACGGCGCCGCGACGAAAACCGGTCTGCGCGCTGTGAAAACGGAGTATGCGATCACGATCGACGCTGACGGCCAGCACCGTCTGGAGGACGTTGAGAAGTGTTACCGCCGCATCGTGGAGACCGATGCCGATCTGGTGGTCGGCGAGCGCGTCAACAACGAATCCGGCGGGTACCGGTCCCTCGGCAAATGGGTGATCCGCACGTTCGCCTCCCTGCTGCTGAGCCTGCCGGTCCGTGACCTGAATTCCGGCATGAAATGCTATCGGATGAGCGAGGCGGTCTCCTATCTGGACCTCTGCCCCGACACGATGGCGTTCAGCGACGTGATCCTGCTGCTGATGGTGAACGACCGGAAGCTGGTCTCCCGGACCGAGATCGAAGTCGCGCCGCGTCTCGCGGGAAAGAGCACGATCGGCACGCGGACGGCGCTGGTCACGCTGGCTGAGATCCTGAACCTGGCGATCCTGCTTCGCCCGATGACGACGTTCTGCCGGATCGCCCTGTTGTTCGCCATCCCCGGTCTGGCGTGGGGCGTGTTCATCTACTGCAAGTCCCGGACGATCACGTCGGCCGCCGTCATGATGATCCTGCTGGGCGCCGTGAGCTTTATCCTGGGGCTGCTCGGCGAACAGCTTGCCCAAATCCGCAAAACCTTGGCGAAACAGAACAACGGGCGCTGATCGGGACATGGCTGCGGGAACCGTCCGTCCGGTCATCCGGTTTTTTGCGATCGCACATCGGACTGCGGTTTAGAATGTTATGACGTATCGGAAGAACAAACATGAACAGCGGTAAACGATATTTTTTCGGCAATACGGCCTTTTCCATGTCCTGTGCGCTGGTCATCGGGTTCTGCGCCTACCTGTCGCGGCGGCTGACCTCGAACGGGCTTCCCGGAGACGAATACGCCTTTTTCTACAGCACGTATTCGCTCGTCAGCATCATGATCGCATTCACCTGGCTGGGGATCCCGAACGCGTCGTTTTTCCGCATCCCGGACGCACGCAACGCCGGGCAGGACGACGAGGCGCGCGGGGTATTCGCCTGGTGCGTGCGCTGGGTCGTCCTCGTCGGTGTGTTCCTGACCATTGTGGGGCTGCCGGCCGTTCTTCTGGCCGGGGGCAGCATGGGACGTTACGGGATCGATTCCCGGCGCATTTTCCCGCTGCTCCTGCTGCTGCCTCTGCCGTTCAGCCTCTTCACCGCCACGACGCTGCTCCTCAACGGGATGAGGGAATTCGTGGCGTCGAATCTGCTGTCGCTGTGGAACACGGTCACGATCCTCGCCGGCATCTGGCTGTTTCAGGCGAAATGGGGATTGTCAGCCGTGATCGTGGTCTACGCCGTCGGCGCGTGGTGCGCCGGGCTCGGCGCCATCTGGTGGGCCTGGCACAAACACGGGTTCACGGTCTTTCACCGGCTCGCCCCGGAGGGACGACGACGCCTCGTGAAGGCGGGCGGCTGGCTGCTGTTGTCCTGCATCGGGTATTATTTCTTTGCGGAACTCGGCAACGTGATGCTGTCCTACCTCGGGACGCCGGAGGAAACGCTGAAATTCAACATCGCCCTGCCGATCGCCCTGATGATCCGCCCGCTGTACGCCATTTCCGAGGTCTTCGCCCCGCTCTCGAACCAGCTGTTTCAGGACCGGGACACGCGCGCGCTGAGGCGATCCGTATGGAGCATGCTGGGCGTCACGGCGCTGATGATGATCGGCGCGGGCGTCGTGTTCGGGTTCCAGGGCAGATGGATCGTGACGCTGCTGTTCGGCGCGGAATTCGCCGACGCCGCCCCCTGCACGCTGATCCTGATCGAGGGAGCGCTCATCTGGAATGCCGCACGGTTCTACGCCGACGTCCTGAACTCGATGCGGCACGAACGCTTTGCCGCGCTGATCGCCGCGGGGCTGGGCGTGCTGAGCGTGGCGCTGTACTGGATATTCTGTTCGCATTGGGGAGCGGACGGCGCGGCGTGGGCGGCGCTGATCGCCAGCGCGGTCTGGCTCCTTGCCGTGCTGGTCTCGGTCCTGTCCGTGCTGAACCATGACCGTAGGGCGGGAGCCCCCGGCCGGGCGGCGTGACGCGGTTCAAAACGGGTTTCCTGCCTCGCTTTCGGCTTCATTCCCGGCTTTTTTCGAACTTTTTTGAGGAACGGGTTTGCATTTTCCGTCCCGAGGGTGTATAGTATAATTCATGCAAGCAATTTGCGGGGGCGTAGCTCAACTGGTTAGAGTGCCACCCTGTCACGGTGGATGTTGCGGGTTCGAATCCCGTCGCTCTCGCCATTTTTGTATCCACGCGATACGAAATGGCTTTTTTTATTGTCCGAATCCGGGGTGACGCGATGGAAAAAACGCTTCAACACTTCTTGGGCTACCTGACGGCGGAGCGCGGTCTCAGCCGGAATTCCACCTCGGCCTACGCATCCGACCTCGAAGACTTCGTGCAATGGCTCCGCGAACACGGGTTCGATTCCTTTACCTCGGCCGGACGCGATGCGATCCTCGAATATCTGGAGCACTGCCGGGACGACCGCGGCCTCGAGACCGTGAGCATCGCGCGCCGCCTGGTGGCCATCAAGATCCTGTACCGGTACCTCTTCCGCGAGCATCTGATCCCCGCCGACGTGACGGACGTGATGGACTCGCCGAAATTCTGGCGCATCCTGCCCGATTTCCTGAACGTGGCCGAGGTCGACGCCCTGCTGAACGCCTATCCCGTGCGCGCGCAGGACCCGCTCGTCATCCGAAACCGCTGCATCCTGGAGCTGCTGTATTCCTGCGGCCTGCGCGTGAGCGAGTGCGTGAACCTGCGGTTCGGGTCCGTGCGCTTCGACGAACGCACCATCCGCGTGCTCGGGAAAGGCTCCAAGGAACGCATCGTGCCGATGGGCGACGCCGCCATCCGCCAGCTGAAACGTTACCTGGAGCGTTCGCGTCCCGAACTCGCGAAGGACGGCGCCGCCCCGCAGCTCTTCCTCTCCAACCACGGTCGCAAGCTCGACCGCGAGCGCGTGTGGATGGTCGTGAAGGAAGCGGCGCGGCTCGCCGGGATCACCAAGAACATCCACCCGCACACGCTGCGTCATTCGTTCGCGAGCCATCTGCTGGAAAACGGCGCCGACCTGAGGGTAATCCAGGAGATGCTCGGCCATGCCGACATCAGCACCACGCAAATCTACACCCACGTGGACGAAAACCGCCTGCTCGGGGTGTTCAACAAATTCCACCCGAGGGCCTGACCGAATGAAGCTGAAAGAATACCTGAATACGCCGTTCCGGCGGATGATGGCGCGCAATCTGGCGCTGGTCATGGTCATGGGCGTCATGGTGGTGTATGTGATGCTGCACGATTCGCGCCGCCTCTACGGCGAGAGCATGATCTTCTCCACCATGAGCACGACCGCGAGCGTGGACCTCTGGCACAGGGACCGTGCCACGGTGAAACAGGCGCTGGCCGCCGCGCACGGAGCGATCCGCGAGGTGGAAAAAACGTGCAACATCTTCGACCCGGAGAGCGAGCTCTCGCGGCTGAACGCAAAAGCCGCGGATGAACCGTTCGTCTGCGGCGACCTGCTCTGGGAAGTGCTGACGCACGCGAGGGCGTTCTACCGCGACTCCGGCGGGGCGTTCGACGTGACCATCGACCCGCTGATGAAGCTCTGGGGATTCCACAGCAAACGCGAGACGCTGCCGTCCGACGGGGAGATCGCTGCGGCGAAAGCGTTGACCGGGCTCGACAAGGTCGAATTCGACGACGCACGCCGCACGGTCAAGTTCACCGTCCCCGGCATGTCCATCAACCTGGGCGGGATCGCGAAGGGATTCGCCCTCGACCGGGCTGCCGCGGCGGTACGCGCGCTCGGGATCAACACCGGCTGGATCGAAATCGGCGGGAATATCCTGGCGCTGCCGAAGAAGAACGGCGGCGGACGGTATTCGGCGGGCATCAGGAACCCGTTCCGGAAGGACGCCCTGCTCGGGCACGTCCCGATGCGCGACGCCGCCATCAGCACCAGCGGCAATTACGAGCGCTACGTGGTCATCGACGGCCGGCAGTACACGCATATCATCGACCCCGCGACCGGGCTTCCCGTGGCCGACATGGACGCCGTGACCGTGATCGTGCCCGCCAGAAAAGACGTGCCGCCGGGAGTCGCCAGCGACGCCATTTCCACGTCCATTTTTATCACCGGACCCGACGCCGTCGCCGGGTGGATGAAACGTTTCCCCGGTCTGCGCGTGCTCATCATCCGCGGCCCCTCCGACCGCCCGGAACTCCTGCAGTACAACATTTCATCCAAGCTAGATAGTGTGTCAAAAGTCAAATGGAATTGATGACTTTTTTCGAAAAATCTGGTCTGTACGGGGTCTGATGGACGACGATGGACCGGAGGATGAGGAGTATTTTTCGCATACAGGCGCAACGGACCGTCATTTTCTTCTTGCCTTTTTCGAGGAGGCGCTGATGGAATTCCTGAAGAGCCGGGATTTTCGGAACGCCAACTACGGAATCCAAGTAAAGTATTTGGCGAAGTCTGCCGGAAGAACGTCGGCTCATGAACGAAGAATGGATACTTGAACCAGATTCTCTGATTCGAGGGGCAAGTCCGGACAGAGCCGACAGTTCCTTGGCGGAATACTGCTTGAGCGAACCGATTTCGGCGATGATGTCGCAGGCAGAGACGAAGCTCACGCCGGGGAGCGTGATCATGAGCTCGATTTCGCCGCGGATTTCCTCGTCCTTCATGGCACATTCTTTGATTTTGAGGTCAACTTCCTTGATCTTCTCCTCAAGCATCATGATCGTCTGCATGTTGATTTCGATCGAAAACGGCTCGCTCAATGTCTCCTGACGGTTCCAGAACTCGACTTTTGCGTTAATGAGGGCTGTTCTTGTCCGGCAAAGTTCTTTGAGCGCAAGAACAGTCTTTGATGGGCGGTTCGTTGGTTTCGGCCGGCGTTCCGTGCCGAAACGGGCGATCGCCTGAGCGTCCAAACGGTCGGTTTTGTGCGGGAGATTCAGGCTTTGGATGAACGCATGGATGTTTCCGGCGTTTTCGATGGTCACAGGCACATCGGGGCGAAGCTGGCTGATCCATCCGGCCAGATGCTGAGAATAACAGCCCGTTGTCTCCATGACAATGCGGACTTCCGACTCAGGAAACTCTTCTTTCGCCCAGCGGAAAAACTTCTTTACCTCATCTTGGTTGCGCTTGAACTCGCGACAGGGCAGCGAGGTCACTTTCTTTCGGTCGTTCGCAGTTGCCTCGTCCAGTGCCGCCACAAAAGATTCCTTGCCAACGTCGAATCCTGCCCAAATTACGCTTTTTGTCTCGCTCATGCTTGTTTTTCTCCTGTTGTGGTGTAAATTAAGAGTGTGCTTTCCCTGACCCCGCTTGCGATGCGGCTTTACTCAGCCTTGATAGCTGTACGGTCTTGTGGAAAAGCATGGTAGCGGAAGCATCTCTTCATCTAGCTTACGATTTTCAAGAATCAAACGCTTGTACAAGATGATGCTTCCGCGATTTTCATCGGCTGGCTGCCGAATCCAATCCTTTTACCATAGCACGTGTCGCCCGAATCTGCAACTTCTTCCTTTTCCTCCGACGAACTTTGGGGTCCATTCTCGGAAAAGGAAAGTTGCAGACGAGAACAACAGGATATAACATACAAACGCCTGCACTACGGTAGTGCCCGGCTCCGCTCGGGCACGAGGTTAGCACCTCGACTGCGGTAGTGCTTTGCTACGCGAAAGCACGTGTCTGAGCGTAGCCAGACACGAGGTTAGCACCTCGACATCGGTAGTGCCCGGCTCCGCTCGGGCACTTTTTTTATCCACCCTGTTTAGGGGAGAGCAGGACCTGAAGCCACTCGTTGAGGTGGTCGTCGAGCCAGAAGTCCTTCATGCGGGCGTAATTGCTCCGGATGGTATCGAACTGTTTATCCGGGTCGGCGAAGAGGTCCTGCACCATGCGGTCGAGCGTCTGCGGGGTGTCGAAACACGCTTCCGGCGCGATGGCGCGGTAGCAGTTCAGGTCCTGCACGAACGCGGGGACGCCTTCGGCCCAGGATTCGAGGAGCTTGATGGGGCTCTTGCACTCGTTGAAAAGGGAGTGTCTGAGCGGCTGGATGAAGAGATCGGCACGGAGGGAACGCCGCACGCGCGGATAGTCGAGGAAGGGTCCGACGGGGATGCGGATGAAATCTTCGGCGTACGGGGCGAGGGCAGGGGGGAATCCGCCGTGGAAGATGAACTGGTATCTGCGGCGGTTCTGCACGATCCAGTCGATGATGCCGGAGAAATCGTCGCCGCTGCCTGTGTGTTTCATGTCGAAATGCGACATGCCGCAGGAGAAGCAGATGCGCGGCTTGCGCGAATTCTGCGTGCGGATGCGTTCGCGCACGACCGTCTCGTCGAAGCTGTCGAAGAAGTAGCGCGGGAGGTAGTTCGGGATCACGTGGAATTTCGCGCGGGGGATCGCGAACTTGGCGCTGTAGTAGTCGGCGAGGGGGGCGCAGGTGACCGTGACGGCGTCGCTGCCCTCCATGAAGACCGGGATGGCCTGCGCGCCCTCGCGGAAGATGTCGCGGTAGCAGTTGTACTCCGGGATGTCGTCACGGACGAGGATGTCGTCGATCTCGTAGACGACGGGGAACCCGAAGCGCTGTTTCGCGGGGAGGATGGTGTTTTGGAACCACGGGACGTCGCGGAGGCCGCAGGCGCGCTGGAGCCGGAACGAGGCGAGCTGGGGGAAGACGCGCGTGTAGTTGAAGAGCAGCCGGGCGTCGCAGAAGGAGGTGTTGATGTATTTCTGCGAGATGAGCTGCGAGATGAAGAGGATCCGGTAGTAGGAGCAGCCGCCGACGTCGATGTGCGTGGAGGCGAAAAGGTGCATTTTCCTCGGATCGAGCGAGACCGGCCTGGCGGTCTTGTTGCCGCCGGCGGCGATGGACGGCGGGATCACGATTTTCTTCGGGACGAATTGCAGCATGGTCTGAGATGGTTGGCGTTGCGGTCGGTTCGGCGCGGCGCGGGGATGCGCCTGTCATCAAAATATAGTATGGAAGCCGGAAAAAACAAGCGCGGGAAGCGGAAAATGCGGGGAAAAGCGGGAAAAATGGCCGAAAGCGGTTGAAGTTTCCGGGGCGGAGAAGTATATTAGAGTTCATTTTGTTACCGTTGCCACCCTGCCGGACAGGCGATTCCCGCCCGGCGGAACGGCCCCCGACCAACCGGAACACGATCCATGCTTTTCTGTCCACATTGCCAGCAGCTCGAGCCCACGACGCACGAAACCCGCGACGACGGGTCCGTGGCGTACCGGTGCAGGAAATGCGGCGGCGACATCCCGTTGCGGCGCGACCTGCGCCCGGGGGAGATCGTGGCCGGATTCGAGATCGAGGAGGAACTGGGGCGCGGCGCGATGGGGATCGTGTACCAGGCGCGGCAGACCAACCTCGACCGCGAGGTGGCGATCAAGATCCTGTCCGACGACAGCGCGAGCGACGAAGTCTACGTGGAACGGTTCTTCCGCGAAGCGCGCGCGGCGGCCAGTTTGTCGCACCCGAACGTCGTCCAGGCGTACGACGCGGGGGTGACCGAGGACGGCATCTATTATTTCGTGATGGAAAAGATCACCGGGGAGAACCTGGAACTGGTGCTGAAGAACGTGGGGCCGCTGAACGTGCCGCAGGCGCTGGACGTATTCCTCTCCGTGGCGAACGCGCTCGCCTACGCCTGGTCCCGCAACCAGCTCAGCCACGGTGACATCAAGCCGGAAAACATCATCATGCGCCTGAACGGCAAGGTGAAGCTGGCGGATTTCGGCCTGGCGCGGCGCGCGAAGGACCCGGAACTCGCCGAGGAGGACATCCGCGCGACGCCGGCCTACGCGCCGCCGGAGATCATCAACGGCGACAAGAACGTCCCCGGCTTCAAGTCCGACATGTATTCGTTCGGCGCGACGGCGTACCACATCCTCGTCGGGCACGAGCCGTTCATCGACGCGGACCCCATGAAGGTCTGCGCGATGCAGCTGACCGAGATACAGACGCCGTTGTCCGAGCTCAATCCGAACATCCCGCGCCGGTTGTCCGACCTCGTGGACGCGCTTATGGAGAAGGACCCGGAGAACCGTCCCGCCTGCTGGGAGGACGTCGTGTCCGAGCTTCAGGCCATCCGCGATTCCATCGAATCGGGGGCGGGGGCAGGGGCGCACCGCGGCCGCATGAAAGACGATTCCGGGAAAAAGGCGCTTCCGTTCCCCGCCGTCGTCGGCATGGTCCTGGGCGGCCTGCTCGTCCTCGCCCTGATCGCGGGCGGAGCCGTTTATTTCGCGCGAAGCGGGGCGAATCGTCCCCCTGCCGGGCCGCAGGAGCCGCCGTCCTCGCGGCAGGACCCGTCGCCGGGGAACGTCACCGTGCCGACCAGGACCGAACCCGCCGAAGTCCGCGACGAGGCGTATTTCCTCGCCAAATGGCAGACGATCCAGAAGGAATTCTCGGGGAGCGAACCCGATTTGAAGCGCGTCGAGGCGTTCGTGGCCGAGGCCGGGCATCTCGCCCCGGCGGAATCCGTGAAGCTGCTGCAGTCGCTTCACGCGCGGCTTGACCCGGACCAGACGACCAACCGCGTGCTGATGCTGCGGAATTCCCTGCTGGACCGCGCGGGGGCGTTTGATCCCGCCGAGGCCGAGGAGATGGATTTCTTCGCGGTCGCCGATCTGTGCGAGACCGTGAAGAAACAGATCGACGAGCTGAAGACGCTCGACGCTTCCCTGAAGGAACACCTCCTCCAGCCCGAACAGCTGAAGACCATCGAGGCGTATTATGCCAAGCTCGCGGCTCTGCTGGTCGACAAGTCGCTGACGAGTTCCGTCGGGGACGAACCCGCGACCGACGAGCCAGCGACTCCGAATCCGGCCGAACAGACCGGCGCGACAGCGGACGACCCCGCCGGGACGCCGGGGACCGTGGTGAAGCCTGCGCGGAACATCCCGCAGAATTCCGCAGGGACTCTCGCCCAGAAGGAGGCGAAACGCATCCTGTCGCAGCTGAACGGCGCGATCGCGAACGAATCCGAACGCCCGGTCCTCATCCGCGGCCTGAACGCCCTGCTGGCCGATCCGGCGTTCACAGACGAGGAACTGAGGAAGGATTGCATCGACGCCCGCAGGTTCCTGGTCCTGAACCAGTCGGCCCTGCTGCCGTATCTGACTTCGAACCTGTCCGCGCTGAAGGGCATGGTCCTCTTCCCGAAATCCAACCCGGACAGCCGCCTGGAGGACATCTCCGACGGCACGTTCCGCCTGCGGATCGTAAACCGAAACGGCAGCATCACGCAGCGCCTGAAATGGAGCGACATCCGCCGCGAGGAGGGCGAGGACGCGATCGTCGTGACGCTCATCAACAGCCCGCAGCTTCAGAAACTTTCCCCCGAGTTCCGCGAATTCCTGTTCGTCCGTGCGCTTTTCTACGGCGTGAAGCCGGACGCCCTGCGGAACAGATTCGACCGCGCCTCCGGTCTCCCCGCAGAGAAGAGGGACGAACTCTACCGCACGGCGGAACTCTTCAGGGAACCGCCGTTGACCGTGGAGGATATGATCGACGCCCTCGGTGAAATCCTCGACGAGGACGAAGCGGAGGACGACTGAGCCGCGCCCGCGCGGTGCGACGCGCGGAGACATGTCTCCCCTTTATTGAGCTTGGCCGAACGGGCGGTTCACGCGCCCGGGTGGGCGGGAACCGGCGGAAACGCGCCGTCGAGCGTGCCTTCGTAGGCGGCCATCGCAGCCGTGACCTCGTCCCCGAGCGGGATCTTCGTTTTCGCCTTGAAATCGAACCGGACCACCACGTCTTCACCGAACGCCGCGAGCGTGCCGTGCGCATCGAGCAGGGCGTGTTCCAGTACGACGCTGGTGCGGCCGGCCTTCTTCACGCGTGTGAATACGCGCACCTCGCCGGGGAAGAAAAGCTGGGC
>JAEEGL013239886.1_pt1 | contig 15719 bp, 13 predicted proteins | sample 9134231 | NCBI WGS metagenome assembly JAEEGL01 (sample SAMN16246548, study PRJNA631951) | gut metagenome | biome: gut microbiome; feature: rumen; material: fiber-attached | host: Bos | place: Iran: Karaj | collected 2018-10
TACACTTCAGACCTGGTGGGGAACGTCAAGGGACATCCCCACGGGCTCTTTCAGTTCCTCTCCATGCAGAAGATAACCAATCTCGAGGATGTCGACAGGAAAGTCATGCGTGACTATCTGGGATATCTGGTCGATGAAGGCATCGCCAAATCGAGCCTGGCCAGAAAAGTGTCGGCAGCCCGTACCTTCTTCAAGTTCCTGTCGCGTGAAAAGATCATCTCACACTACACCATCGACGGCACAGCGACTCCCAAAAAAGAGAAACACCTTCCCGATGTGCTCACCGAGGAAGAAGTTGCCAAGCTCTTATCATCTCCCGACAAGAGCACTCCTCAGGGAGAACGTGACGCCACGATACTGGAACTCCTATATGACACAGGATTACGTGTCAGCGAACTATCTAAACTCACAGTCAAGCAGATCGACCTGACTGAAAAGATCATAAAAGTACTCGGCAAAGGCAACAAGGAAAGGATCGTGCTCTTCGGAGACCGAGCCGCCACTGCCCTTGCCCGCTACATCGGTAACGGCCGCAACATACTGCTCAACGGACATATCAGCGGCATCCTCTTCATCTCAAATACAGGGAAACCTATCGGCGATAGGTATATCCAGGAGATGGTCAGGAAAGAAGCAAAGAAATGCGGTATCACTAAGAATGTCCATCCGCATACGCTACGGCATTCTTTTGCGACCCACATGCTGGACGGAGGAGCAGATCTCAGAGTCGTACAGGACCTTTTGGGCCATTCAAGTCTGTCGACTACTCAGATCTATACGCATATCTCCCAGGTCCATGCCCAGCAGGTCTACATGAAGACCCATCCCATGGCCAACCTAGATAAGGAAAACTACAATGAATGAGATATCATTAGCCAAGATCAGAAAACACCTCAAAGAGAAGGACCTCGATGCCGTTTTCATCACGAGCAACGAGAACCGACGATACCTCTCTGATTTCCGGGGATCCGACGGTTACCTCCTCATCGGTCAGGATTATCAGCTCCTGATCACAGATTCACGCTATACCGAACAGGCCAAGAACGAATCGCCTGCTTACGAGATCTTCGAACTGAAAGGCGCGCTTGCCGGCTGGTTCCCCAAACTCATCGAGAGATTTGCGATAAAGAGACTGGGATTCGAACCAGGCTACATGACCTTCGCCTTTTATGACAGTCTCGCCGAATGCGCCGGATGCGAATTAGAGGCTCTCGGAAATTTCACAGACGTGCTTAGAAGCGTCAAAACGCCCGAAGAGGTCGAAAGCATACGAAAAGCAGTCAAGATATCAGACGATGCGATCTCTTTCGTTTCTGAGTCATTACATGAAGGCATCTCGGAAAAGCAGCTGGCGTGGGAGATCGAGAAGTTTATGAGAGAGCAAGGATCAGAGATCCTGCCATTCGATGTGATCGTGGCATCCGGCATGAATGCCGCACTTCCCCATCATATCCCCGGAGAAAAAACGATATATCAGCACGAACCGATCATCATCGATATCGGAGCACGCGTCGACGGATATGCATCAGACCTGACCAGGACGCTCTGTATCGGACAGCGTACACCGATGCTTGAAGAGATCTACCAGATAGTCCTGAATGCCCAGCTGACGGCAGAAAGAGATGCACGTTCCGGAATGACCGGCAACGACATCGATGCTCTGGCAAGAGACTATATAAGCAGATTCGGATACGGCAGCAATTTCGGTCATGCGCTGGGACACGGCATCGGACTCGTCTGTCATGAATACCCCAGAGTATCCAAGAACAGCGAAGACGTGATCGAAGAAGGAATGGTATTCACGATCGAACCCGGCATCTACCTTCCCAAATGGGGCGGTGTACGCATCGAGGACACTGTCGTATTCAAAAATGGTAAAATCGAAGTACTGAGCCAATCAGTAAAATAGTTTTATTAGGAGAAATCCTTCAGATATGAAAATGATAAAAGCGGACTTCCACGTCCATTCGAATTATTCCGGTGATTCCGTGAATACCTGTGAGATCATCATCGAACAGGCCAAAAAGAAAAACTTAGGATGCATCGCAGTCTGCGATCACGGAAATATAAACGGTTCTGTGGCCCTCAACAAGATGGAACTTCCCTGCAAGATCATCATCTCGGAAGAGATCAAGACCAACGAAGGCGAGATCATCGGGCTCTTCCTCAAGGAAACGATCCCCAATTTCATGTCTCCCGAAGACACGATAAAAGCTATCCGCGAGCAGAACGGCATCGTCTGTATCCCTCATCCTTTCGACCCATACCGCGGATCAGCAATGCAGGAAGCAACACTGGAACGTATCCATGATCTCATCGACATAGTAGAAGTCAGGAATTCACGTACGATCCCCTTCCAGAAGATGGAGAGGCCTTTGGAATTTGCACAGAAATATGCCAAATTACAGAGCGGCGGCAGTGATGCCCATGTTCCCAATGAGATCGGCAGGACATATGTCGAGATGCCTGATTTCACGGGACGAGACGATTTCCTGGAAGCATTGAGCCACGGAACGGTACACTACTCCGCATCCAATCCGGTACAGACCGTATTGGGGCTTCCGATGCGACCGATCAGAAAGTTCTTACGTAAGAAAGCACTGAAGAACCACTACGATCCTAAATAGAGCGGGCTCCGATAAAGATCATTCCAGAGAATACTTCTTGAAATACTGTTCGACGATATTGTCGAACTGTCGCTGTCGGTCTTCGCTGAGTTTCTTCAGATGGCCATGCATCTCATATGCATCAGTCTCAAGCTCCAACATAGCCAAAGCAATGTTAGAGGAGTGACCGGCGATACGCTCATAACTGGTCAGGAGATCATTGAATGTAAAGCCCTGATCGATGGTGGCTACACCGCTCTTGAGTCTCTCGATGTGATTGGCCTTCAGATCATTGCAAAGCTTCTCGATAACGGTCCTGAGAGGTTCGACCTTAGATGCCATATCGACGCTGTCCTGAACGAATGAATCGACAGTGAGATCGAGTATCTCACCGATAGCATATCGCAGTACCTTGAGCTCGCCCAAGGTCTCTTCTGAATACTTGATGTTGTTATCGTGGATCTCTTTAGCTACATATGCAATCGTCAGAGCATGATCTGAGATACGCTCAAAATCCGGAAGCGTATGCAGCATCTTGGATGATTCGACATTCTGGATCGAGTTGAGTTCTTTTCGCGTCACTTTCATGAGATAAGTGCCGATACTGTCCTCATACTGATCGGAACGGGCCTCAAGAGATTCCACCTCGCGGAAGATCTTCTCATCATATGCAAAAAGCATATCGATAGCGATATTGGCACTGGTACGGCTCATGTTGGCCAGATTGTTGGTGACTTCCCTGCACTGAGCAAGAGCAAGAGAGGTATACGGGATGAATCGCTCTTCCAAATGGACTTCTGGGAAGGCCTGGAGATTCCTGGTGTAATTGTCGACAGGAACGATCTTGTCTGTAAACTTTTCCATGAATCCGACGAACGGGAACAGGACGACCACGACGGCCAATCTGTACAGTGTATTCAGCAAAGCGACCGTAACGGTCGTCATAGTCAGATCAGCAAAGGCATAATCGATAAAGATATCAGAGATATAGAAGATGGCACCACAAATGACAGCGCCCATCACATTTGCAATAAGATAAACATAAGCCGTTCTCTTACCGTCACGTCCGGCACCGAAAGTTGAAAGGAGTACCGGAACAGCGGCGCCGATAGCGATACCGATGAGAAGCGGCAGCGCGGCCGAGAAATTAAGAGCATCAGTGGCAGTCAAAGCCTGTAAGAGACCGACAGCAGCTGATGCGCTCTGAAGTACGCTTGAGATCAGGATACCAACCAGGATACCAAGGATAGGATTGGAGAACGCTGTCAGGATACTGATAAAGCTCTGGCTTTCTTTCAGAGGAGCAACAGCACCGCTCATGAGGGACATACCAAACATCAGTACCGCAAAACCCAAGAAGATGCTTCCGAGCTGCTTAGTGGAAGCGCGGGATGTGAACATGTAGAAGTAGATACCGATGATGGCAGCAAAACCGGCAATAGTGGAAGCTGAAACAAGCTGAACGATGCCCGATCCACCCTGAAGTCCTGAGAGACATATGATCCAGCCGGTGACACTGGTACCCAGGATAGCACCGAGAATGATACCGATGGCCTGTCTGACCTTCATCATGCCGGAGTTCACAAAACCGACTGTCATGATGGAAGTCGCAGAGGAAGACTGGATAACAGCCGTGACGCCGGCACCAAGACCAACGCTCTTCAGAGTGGTGTTGGTCAGTTTATAAAGAAGGATCTCCAGCTTGTTGCCGGCGAGCTTCTTCAGTCCGTCTCCCATGAGCTTCATGCCGAAAAGGAAGAGGGCCACACCGCTCAGTAATGAAATGACGTCTTTTATATCCATAAAACCTCGAGTACTATTCTACTCCACTTCTGCCACAACAAAAAAATAGCCAGCTAAAGAGTTAGCTGGCTATCAAATGATTACTTTTTCTTAGATGATTTACTGCTTTCAGGAGCACTGACGCCGATGATCTCATCGATGAGACCGTAGGCAAGCGCCTGTTTGGGATCCATATAGTTATCGAGAGCAATATCTCTCGTGATGGTCTCGAGATCCTGTCCGGTCCTCTCGACGAGGATATCCTTGAGGATGTCTTCCAATCGTTTCAATTCTTTGACCTGGACCATGACATCAGCGGTCTTACCTCTGGCGCCGCCAGATGCCTGATGGATCATGATGGTGGAATGAGGAAGAGCGAATCGCTTACCCTTGGCACCGGCACAGAGCAGGATGGAAGCCATGCTGGCAGCCATGCCGATGGCGATAGTGCTGACATCAGGCTTGATAAGCTGCATAGTGTCATAGATGGCGAGGCCGGAATTGACCTCACCGCCGGGTGAGTTGATATACATCATGATATCCTTGGTCGGATCTTCACGTTCCAGATAGAGGAGCTGAGCGATGATGGTGTTGGCCATATGCTCTTCGATCTCTTCACCGACGAAGATGATCCTTTCTTTGAGAAGAAGTGAATAGATGTCATAGGATCGTTCGCCCTGAGACGACTTCTCGATAACATAAGGGATAAGGTAATTATCTTTTCTTTCCATATTTGATCTCCTTCTCAATCAATCTAGCTCATTTGCATGAAAGAGGAAACTATTCAGCAGATTCCTCGGCTGCTTCTTCTTCATGTTCATGATCATGGTCATGATTGTGTGAATGGACGAGAGTAGCCTTCTGTTCTTCAGTCCAATCAGAGGAACCGCATTCGACAAGGAACTTAAGAGTCTTGTTGGAAGTATTCCAGTTCTTGATGTTGCGTCGGTTCTCAGGGGTATTGAGGGCATTCATCCTCTTTTCAGGATCAGGAGCATCGCTGACGAAGAGCTTCAGCTGTTCATCGATCTCTTCCTCAGTAGTATCGATATTCTCGAGGTCCATGACCTTGGAGACGACAAGATTGTTCTTGACTCTGGTCTCAGCAGAAGGTTTGTAAGACTTTCTGAGATCTTCGATATTGGTGCCCTTGATGATGGAGTCGAATTCTTCCTGAGAGTTAACAGAATTCTTTACTCGTTCATAGTATTCATCGACCATGACGTCGAGTTCGCGTTCGACGAGATAGTCAGGATATTCGATCTTGCTGCCCTCGACGATCTTCTCGAGGACTGTTTCAGTATAACCGGAGCGGATGTTGTCTTCTTCACGATGTTTGAGTTCATCGTAGACGATCTTCTTGAGACCGGCGACATCTTTACAGGTGGGGATGATGGACTTAGCGAAATCATCGGTAAGTTCAGCCATCTGTTCTTTGCGGATCTCATTGACGGTGACCTTGAAAGCGATCCTGCGGGAAGGTTTCTTATCTTCCTCTTCTTTGACGTCCTCTACACCCTTGCCGTCTTCGGTAGGTTTGACATCCAGTGAAGGTTCAAAGAAATCAAGTTCGAATTCCTTGACATCATCCTTCTTCATGCCGATGACTTCTTCAGAGAAGCCCTTTACAGGATATTCAGAACCGACAGTGACCTGGAAAGGCATGCCTTTCTGCTGGATGAAAGGTTCATCACCGCTGTGGCTGTCGAGATCGACAGTGACGATATCACTGTTCTCAACGGGACCTTCGGATTCGGTCCAGGTGGCATTCTGCTTGCGGAAGCGGTCGATGATGCTGTTGACATCTTCATCCTTGACTTCAGCTTCTTTATAGTCGATCCTGACAGCTTTATAGTCGCAAAGATCAACGATCGGAGTCAGAGGAATGACTGCTTCAAAAGTGACAGGATCTTCACCGATGACATGAATGTAAGGTCGTGCATACATCTCGATCTTTTCATCAGTGATAATCTTCTCACAGGCGATGGGAACATAGTCTTCATATACTTCAGTATTGAAGGCGTCCTGGCCGACATGATTGATGAGAAGCTGCTTAGGAGCTTTGCCTTTTCGGAAACCGGGAACGATGATGTCCTTATTGAGTCTCTTATAAGTCTCTTCGCTTGCCTTGGCAAGTTCTTCTGCATCCAATTCGACCTTGATCGTAGTAGTGCGATTTTCGGTCTTTGATTCAACGAGTTTCATTTATTTCTCTCTCCCCTATATTAGTTATCTAAATGTATATGCAAATCCTTGAGCTGTTGTTTCTCAACAACGTCAGGAGCATTGAACAACATATCCTGGGCGCTCTGGTTCTTCGGGAAGGCGATCACTTCACGGATAGAATCTGCGCCGCAGAGAAGCATCACGACACGGTCAATGCCCATGGCGATACCGCCGTGAGGAGGTGCACCGTAATTGAATGCTTCGATGAGATGTCCGAAGCGGTCCTGGGCGATATCTTCTGGATAGCCCATGACCTTGAGGACCTGTTTCTGTAAGTCGGCTTCGTGGATTCGGATGCTGCCGCCGCCGATCTCGAAACCGTTCAAAACGATATCATAGGATTTGGAACGTGCCTTGCCGGCATCTTCCATGGTGATGAGTCCCTTATCTTCATCGAAAGGAGCGGTGAAGAGATGATGGACTGCATCCCAGCGCTTTCCCTCTTCGTCCCACTTGAAGAGCGGGAAATCGACGATGAAAGCAAAACAGAATTCATTAGGATCAGCAAGACCAAGTCTGAGACCCATCTCCTGTCGCAGTCTGCCAAGGACATCAAGAGTCTTGTCTTCCTTATCTGCGATCAGAGCGACGAGGTCGCCGGGATTGACTTCCATACGCTTTGCGATAGCCTTGAGCTGATCGAGAGTAAGATACTTGGTAGCAACGGATTTGACTGATTCTACGGTCAGTTCATCGATGGAAGGAGCTTCATCGGTATAAGCCAGAGGAAGCATACCTTTGGAACCATAGGTCTTGGTCAGTTCCACGAGTTCCTGCTGTTCGGCGCGGGAATACTTGGCACATCCGGGAAGGACGATGCCCATGACCTTGCCGCCGTTGGCTACGGTATCGCGCAGTACTGCAAAATCACAGCCGGCAACGATATCGGAGATATCTTTGATCTCCATGCCGAAGCGGAGATCAGGTTTGTCGCTGCCGTACTTGGACATAGCTTCGAAATAATTGATCCTGGGGCACTTGCGGGGATACTTGGCATCAGGTCGCAGAGTGTCCATGAACTCGAGGAGCATGCGCTCGGTCATGTCCATGACGTCTTCAGGCTCGACGAAGCTCATCTCGATATCGAGCTGAGTGAATTCGGGCTGTCGGTCAGCACGAGTATCCTCGTCACGGAAACATTTGGCTACCTGATAGTATCTTTCAAGTCCGCCCACCATGAGGAGCTGTTTCATCTGCTGAGGGGACTGGGGAAGAGCATAGAAAGTGCCGGGATGGAGACGGCTGGGGACCAGATAGTCTCGGGCGCCTTCGGGAGTGCTCTTGGTCAGGATCGGAGTCTCGACTTCAAGGAAATCTTCTCTGTCGAGGAAAGTCCTCATCATATGGACGACTTTATGTCGGAAGATAAGGTTGTTCTTCAAGGTAGGTCGTCGCATATCGAGATATCGATATTTGAGTCGGAGGTTCTCATCGACATCGGATTCCTCGTTGATGTAGAACGGAGGAGTCTCGGACGTATTCAGGATTACGAGCTTGTCGACGAGGAGTTCGATCTCGCCGGTAGGAAGCTTTTCGTTGACTGTGCCTTCAGGTCTGGGGGATACGACACCCTCGGCCTGGATACAAAATTCACTTCTCAGAGTGCTGGCCAGTTCATGAGCTTCTTTATTGGTCTCAGGATTGAATACGATCTGTAATAATCCCGAACGATCTCTTAAGTCTATGAAGATGAGTCCACCATGATCACGTCGACGGTCGACCCATCCGGCAACCGTTACTCTTTGCCCTTTATTAGATAGATTCAGCGATTGGGCGTTATGAGTCCTCAGCATTTAACACCTCTTCATTAATAGTGCACAATATCATGAGATTATACATTGAAATATGGTTTCCGTTCAATATCACACAGGCATAATTGAAAGATATCGTCTGAAACGTCTCATAATCATGCCGTCAAAAAACCTCAAAAAAGCCTTCAAAGCTATTGTTTTTGCCTGATTTAGCTATGGTATAATTTTCTCTAACTTTCAAATCAAACCAACTAACTCAACTCGGAGGGATATTATGGCTAAACTCGATCCTACCCAGATGGCTGATTGGCAGATCGCCGAAGCAGCTGAAGAAAACATGAAGAGCGTACGACAGCTCGCATCCGAATGGGGCATCGAAGAAACAGAACTTCTCCCCTACGGACATGACATCGGCAAAGTCGACTACAATGCCGTACTCAAACGACTTGGCAACAAGCCCAACGGAAAGTTCATCGACGTTACCGCTATCACCCCTACTCCCCTCGGCGAAGGCAAGAGTACCACTACTATGGGCCTCGTCGAAGGTCTGGGCAAACGAGGTCAGAAAGTATCAGGCGCCATCCGACAGCCATCGGGCGGTCCTACATTCAATATCAAGGGCAGCGCCGCCGGTGGCGGTCTCTCCCAGTGTATCCCTCTGGTTCCTTTCTCTTTAGGTCTCACCGGCGATATCGACAACATCAACAATGCTCATAACCTGGCCATGGTGGCACTCACCAGCCGAATGCAGCATGAAGCCATCAACACCGATGAGTTCTTAGCAAAACGAAATCTCAAGAGATTAAATATCGATCCCCACAACATCCAGATGAAATGGATCATGGACTACTGCGCCCAATCTCTCCGCAATATCATCATCGGTATCGGCGGAAAGATGGATGGTTATATGATGGAATCCGGTTTCGCCATCACCGTAAGCTCCGAGATCATGGCTATCTTAGCCGTCTTCAAAGATCTCAAGGATCTCCGCGAACGAATGGGCAGGATCGTGGTCGCATATGACCGTCAGGGCAACCCCATCACCACCAAAGACCTGGAAGTCGACGGTGCCATGACTGCCTGGATGGTCAAGGCCACCAACCCCAACCTGCTTCAGACCATCGAAGGCCAGCCGGTCTTAGTACACGCCGGACCTTTCGCCAACATCGCAGTCGGCCAGTCGTCCATCGTAGCCGACCGACTTGGCTTAAAACTTTCTGACTATCATGTTACCGAGAGCGGCTTCGGTGCCGACATCGGTTTTGAGAAGTTCTGGAACATCAAGAGCCGACTCAGCGGTCTTACCCCCGACTGTGCCGTCATCGTAGCCACCATCCGTGCTCTCAAGATGCACGGCGGCGGTCCTAAGGTCGTCCCCGGCAAACCGCTGGATGAAGCTTATACCAAGTCCAATCCCGACCTGGTCGCCAAGGGCTGCGACAATCTTTTAGCCCACATCGAGACCGTACGAAAAGCCGGCATCCGACCTGTCGTCTGTATCAACCAGTTCAAGTTCGACTCCGAAGACGAGATCAAGGTCGTCCGCGAGATCGCCGAAAAAGCCGGAGCAAAAGTCGCCCTCTCCAACCACTGGGCCAAGGGCGGCGAAGGTGCACTGGAACTTGCCGATGCAGTCATGGACGCCTGCAAAGAAAAGAATGATTTCCACTTCCTTTATGATCTCGACATGCCTCTGACACAGAGGATCGAACTCATCGCAAAAGAAGTTTATGGTGCTGACGGCGTGACCTATCAGCCTGAAGCTAAAGCTAAGATCAAGAAACTCGAAGAGGATCCCGAATCCAAAGAGATGTGCACTTGTATGGTCAAGACCCACCTGTCTCTCTCCCACAATCCTGACCTCAAAGGCCGTCCGACCGGTTGGACCCTCCCCATCCGAGACGTCCTCACATACAAGGGTGCCGGATTCATCGTACCCGTTGCCGGTGAGATCAAACTCATGCCGGGCACCGGTTCCGATCCTGCATTCCGACGTATCGACGTGGATACTGACACCGGACGAGTCAAAGGACTGTTCTAATGCCCAAAATCAGCGTACACGGCAAAGGCATCGAAAGCACGACTTTCGAGGTCGGAGTTGGTGTGCGTCTGTTCGATGTCCTGCTTGAAAAAGGCCTCTATGTAGAGAATGACTGCGGAGGCTTGGGGACATGCGGCAAATGCAAGATCATCGTTAACGGCAGAGAAGAGCTTGCCTGTCACTACATCGTCGATGACGATATCGACGTCACGATCAGGCATACGCTATCAAAGCCTGCTCATTCCAAAGAACTCTATCACATCGACCCGGTATCCCCTATCCTCACTAAAAGCTCTTCTGGAACGATCAAGTTCGACTACAAAGGAACGACATATACCGTCAATGCTTCCGGAGACAGCTGCAAGGCAGTGCTGTTCGACATCGGCACGACCACTGTCCGGGGACAGGTATTAGACGTCAGGACAGGAGATATCCTGGACGAAGTCGCAGTCTACAATAAGCAGATACCTTACGGTTCTGACGTAATCAGCAGGATCGTTTACTCCGAGAAACACGATGCTGTAGCACTGCTGCAGAAAAAGCTCATCGAGACGATCAATGAGATCATCGGTGAACTGAATGTGAAAAAGGATGATATAGATCTCGTCTTCTGCGCCGGGAACAGCATCATCACCCACTTCCTATACGGAACAGACCCTAAGCCGATCAGATATCAGCCTTATCTGCCGTCATTCACTGAAAAGGATCCTATCCCCGCCATCCAAATCGGTATCGATGTGTCTAAAAGAGCAATACTGATATCCGCGCCGTTGGTAGCAAGCTACGTCGGAGGCGATATCGTTGCCGGAATCATCGGTTCCGGTCTCTACAAGACGGAGAATACTACCCTTTATATCGATATCGGCACCAACGGAGAGATCGTACTGGGCAATAAAGACTGGATGATCTCTGCGGCAGCATCAGCCGGCCCCAACTTCGAAGGCGGCGAGATCGACTGCGGCATGCTGGCCCAGGACGGCGCCATCGATGATGTCACGATTGAAGAAGAAAGAGTCAAAGTCCATACAATCGGCGATACGGAGCCGCTAGGGATATGCGGATGCGGTCTCATCAATACGATAGCCTCTTTATTTAAGAATCAGTGGATCGATAAGAAAGGACAGCTCATCGCAGGAAAGATGGGCAAATACTTCTCAGATGGACGTTTCATGATATCTGACAGCATCTATCTTTCCCAGACAGATATCGATAACTTCATCAAAGCAAAAGGTGCAGTCTTTGCTGCCTGCCAGACCCTGATCAGCAAGGTCGGGATCTCGATAGATGAGATAAAAGACATCATCATCTCCGGTTCTTTCGGAAAACATCTCGATATCGACAATGCCGTGAAGCTGGGTATGCTCCCCAAGATCAAGGACGGCAGCTACAGATTCATAGGGAACGGTACGCTCCTTGGTATGCATATGGCCATCATCGATAAAGACACAGCAGAAGAATTCTTCACGGTCTCCGAGAGAGTGACATATGTTGAGCTCTCAGAGGAACCGGGCTACATGGATAACTTCTCGGCATCACTCTTCATCCCGCATACCGACATTTCATTATTCGAATAATCACACACACGACCTTTTCAGCCGTGACAGCATTGCTGTGACGGTTTTTTTTATTATTTTTGAAAAATATTTAAAAAGGGTATTGACAAGTGATATCTTTATGCTATTATTGAGATATCATTTTAATATCATTGATTGAGAGAGAGAATAAACCAAGGAATGAAAGCTTATCGTGGACGATACACAGAAAAAACAGGTGCCATTAAGGCTTTCTGCCAAGCTGTACGAACAGATATCGGCTTGGGCGGAAGAAGACTTTCGATCAGTCAATGGGCAGATTGAATATCTGTTGACGGAATGCGTCAAACAAAAGAATAAGAATTAGAGCCATGTGACGCCCTCTATCAGCTGAAAAGGCCCCGGTGAGGCAAAAGTTAAACCGGGGCCCAGACAGACTCAAAAGGCACAAACACAGTGGTCAAAGGCCCCGGAAAAAAGCAAAAGTTAAACCGGGGCCTTTTTGTGCATATACGCCCTTTTCTCCTATACTTAAATCACTATGAAGAAACTATTCTATTTGATTATTTCGGCAGTCTTGATCCTTACTCCCTGTCTTTCCTGTTCCAAAGGGCCCGAACGGACGCTTTCCGGCAAGACCTATACTGGTCCCGCCTGGGTAGTCGACCAGTCAAAGACCTATTATGCCGAGATCGACACGACAGAAGGCATGATGAAGATGCTATTATTCGATGATGCGGCACCGTTTGCCGTAAACAGCTTCATCTACCTTGCCTCTGAAGAGTTTTTCAACAACATGTATTTTTTCCGCACCGTCGATGATTTCATGATCCAGACGGGCGACCCCAATCATCTGGGCACCGGCGATGCCGGATATCGATTCCAAAGCGAGCTTCCGCCACCCTACGTTTACGAACCAGGCATCGTTGCCATGGCCAATGGCGGAAATAACAGCTCAAACGGCTCCCAGTGGTTCATCTGCACAGGTGAAAAGAGCAAGACTCTTAACTATAACCCGATCTATGTCGAGATCGGTTACATCTATGAAGGTCTTGACGTCGCCAAGAAGATCGCAGGAAAGAAGGTCACAGAGAACCCACTGACCAAAGAAGTCAGCTATCCCGTTGACCCCACCTATATCAACTCGATCCAGATCTTCGTAGTCAACGAAAACATCCAGATGCCTTAAAGGAGATCTTCAACAATGACAGGTGCAAAGAGATTACTGTATCCCCTTCTCGCGCTTCTCGCCGGCATCGCATTCATCGTATTCGGCGTGATCAATTTTTCCCAGCATAACAAGTACATCGAGACTGATGCCGTCGTCTCCAAAGTGACGATCATAGAAACGTTCTATGATGAACCTGACGACGTCGAGATACTGGTGCGTTATACCGTTGACGGCAAAGAATATGAATCTCAGCTCAACAACACATCTACCAATCTCAAAGAAGGACAGAACATCAAGGTCAAATACGACCCTTCCGATCCTTCAAAAGTGATCAGCGCAAGCAAGAGCTATGCATTCATAGCCATCGGCTTCGGAGCACTCGTTGTACTCATCAGTATCTTCCTGTTACTCAAAGCCTTGAGATCTTAGAAAAGACTATTTGATACTGTCTTTGATGAACTGCTGCATCTTGATGGACAGGTTCAGACGCATAGAATCGACCTGGATGCCGTACTTATGCTTGTTCTCAAGAAGGTCACGGTAATTAAGATCTTTTGTCTCACCGTCGACACTGATGGAAACGCTCTTGTCATATGTTCCCAGCAGCTTGGCACAATCGGCATAGGCTTCCTTGGAGTTCTTGCCTGATGCCAGTTTGAAAGATGCATAATCATTGGATTCCATATTATTGATAAGGAAACGTTCGTAGAAAGCCAGGTCAGCGTTCAGGCTGTCCAGTTTGTGAGCGGCATCTGCCAGCTCCATGAACTGTTTGTTGATATCAGCATTAAAAAGGAGCGCCACATCCCAGTAGATGTCATCGAACCTTTTCTTATCCAGTGCAACGAGGACTTCTTTTCTCAGTGAATAAAGCTGGATGCCGGCATTCTGATGCTGGTGTTCATTAGACGCGATAGCCTGCTTTTTGACAGTGGAGTTGTTTGCAGCATTGAAGACACAGATCAGTATCGTAGCGATAGCATAGATCAGCGTAATGATGACCATTGACCAATCAGCGGATAAATCAAACATAACAGCTCCTTACTGGCTGATTCACATCTAGCCCTTCAGTATTGCACGATGGAAGACTTTCTGGCCTTTCTTGATCACAGCGCCTGTCTGCAGCTGAGCTTTGGTGACGATGAGCGTCGGTTCGGTCACCTTTTCTTCATCCACGGTAACTCCGCCCTGAAGGATGAGCCTTCGTGCTTCGTTCTTGCTCTTTGCAAGATTGCAGGCGATCATCAGGTCAAGGATGCCGATGCCGTCATCAGCGACATTATCGATCTCGGTCGACGGCATGTTTTCGGCACTGACCTTTCCGGAGAACAGCGCCTTAGCGGTCTCACTTGCCTTTTCAGCCTCTTCCTTGCCGTGGACAAGGGAAGTCAATTCATAAGCCAAAAGAGCCTTCTTTTCATTGATACGTGAGTCATCCCACTTTTCCATCTCATCGATCTCGGAAAGCGGTATGAAAGTAAGCATACGGAGGCACTTCATGACATCGGCGTCATCGACGTTCCTCCAGTACTGATAGAATTCATAAGGAGAAGTCTTTTTGGGATCGAGCCAGACAGCGCCTTTAGCGGTCTTGCCCATCTTCTTGCCCTCACTGTTGAGGAGCAGAGTGATGGTCATGGCATAGGCGTCATCGCCGGTCTTCTTTCGGATGAGTTCGGTGCCGGCCAGCATATTGCTCCACTGATCATCTCCGCCGAACTGCATATTGCACTTGTATTTATTGTGGAGATAGTAGAAGTCATAGGCCTGCATGATCATATAGTTGAATTCAAGGAAGCTGAGACCTTTCTCCATCCTCTGCTTGTAGCATTCTGCACGCAGCATCGTGTTGACGGAGAAATGAGGACCTACATCTCGTAAGAGCTCGATATAGTTCAATCCCAAGAGCCAATCGGCATTGTTGACCATGATGGCCTTGTCCGGACCGAAATCGATGAAACGTTCCATCTGGACCTTGAACTTGTCGCAGTTGGCCTGGATAGTTTCAGGAGTCATCATCGTGCGCATGTCGGTCCTGCCGGAAGGATCGCCGATATAGCCAGTGCCGCCGCCGACCAGCACGACCGGCTTGTTGCCGGCCATCTGCAGTCTCTTCATGAGACAGAGAGCCATGAAATGGCCGACATGGAGAGAATCGGCAGTGGGATCGAATCCGATATAGAAACGGGCGCCGCCGTTATTGATCAGGTTCCTGATCTCTTCTTCATCAGTGACCTGAGCAATAAGTCCGCGGGCCTGGAGTTCTTCGTAAATACCCATAATTCAAAACCTACCTTGAAATAAAAAACCAGATAAAGGATCGGCTTTATCTGGCACATATTATAAACAAACTCAAAAGGAAATAAAAAACATAAATCTGTTTGGTTGTACTTACAGGTCGATATCGATCATATGGGACGACACCAGCTTCACCTTGCCGTTAATCATCAGTGATTCCATAGACTCGTCCTTATATCTGGCTTCGACGCCGATCTCACCGCCGGGCTGTTTGAGCTTCAGGCTCACGTTCTCGTTCTTATCGACGGCCAGCCAGACTCCGACAGCAGCCGTACCACTGGCACAGGAATGCTCCCAGAACAGCGTATCGGA
>JAEEGL014100930.1_pt1 | contig 15719 bp, 15 predicted proteins | sample 9134231 | NCBI WGS metagenome assembly JAEEGL01 (sample SAMN16246548, study PRJNA631951) | gut metagenome | biome: gut microbiome; feature: rumen; material: fiber-attached | host: Bos | place: Iran: Karaj | collected 2018-10
GGCTCGTTGAGCGATATGCCACCCGTTACGTTAATATAAGCGTCGCAGCCCGAAACGTCCAATCCGCCTCGCTTTTCTATAACTGCCATCAGCAGCATTGCCCGGTTATAGTCGATCCCGTTCGCGTTTCTCCGCGGCACGTTATAGCTGCTCTTTGTTATGAGCGCCTGGATCTCAGCCAAAAGCGGCCGGCTGCCTTCCATAACACAGGTCACGCATGAGCCCGGAGTGCTCAGCGGTCTTCCGCTTATGAGCATCTCGGAGGGATTGTCAACCTCTCTGAGTCCGTCTGATAACATTTCAAAAACGCCGATTTCGTTCGTGGAACCGTATCTGTTCTTTGCCGAACGCAATATCCTGTATGCCAGGTCGCGCTCGCCCTCAAAATATAGTACGCAGTCAACCATGTGCTCCAGCACCTTGGGGCCTGCGATGGCGCCTTCCTTGTTAACGTGGCCTATCAGGAAGACAGTAACCCCTTTTTCCTTTGCCAACCTCACAAGCTGCGCGGCGCACTCTCTAACCTGGGAAACGCTCCCCGGAGACGAGGTCACGTCGCCGGAATAAAGCGTCTGCACGGAGTCTATTATCAAGACGTCCGGGGCCAGCTCTTCGGATGCGGATATTATATCGTCGAGAACCGTTTCGGCAAGGATATACATGCCGGAAGCCTCCGCGCCGAGCCTTTCCGCGCGCATTTTGACCTGCGTTACGGATTCTTCGCCCGTGACGTAAAGTACCTTTTCGAATCTTCCCATCTGCGAGCAGACCTGGAGCATGAGCGTGGATTTTCCTATTCCGGGATTGCCGCCCACAAGTATTACAGAGCCAAGTACGGCTCCGCCGCCCAAGACTCGGTCAAGCTCGCCGATACCCGTTGAAAAACGGGGTTCAAGCTCTGCCGAAACCTCCGAAAGACGCGTCGGCATATTTCTGCCCGCGCGCTCGCGTTCTTTTCCCGTCCCGGAAGATGACTTCGAAACGGCCTTTTCGATTATCGAGTTCCAGCTTCCGCAGGCCGGGCACTGCCCCAGCCAGCGCGGAGTTTCGTTGCCGCATTCGGCGCAGTAGAACACGGTTTTTGCGTTTTTCATATGCGGCTCCCCTCCTAATATATTTCCATAAACGCCGCGGCCGCCGCAAGCGCCATGGCGACGCGGTAGTTTTCCGTTTTCAAAAGAGCGCAGTCCCGCCCGTTTGAAAGGAATGCGCATTCTATCAGTATGGCCGATGCGCGCGCCTCGCGCATAATATAGATTTCATTCGATATGGCGGCCTCCGCGCGTGTGTTGCTCGCGTCAAACAGCTTTATATTCTGCTGAACGGCCGCTGCAAGCTCCCGCGCGCCTTCTCCGGAATTATAAAACACCTGAGCGCCGCAGGGCTTTGGATCGGAATATTTGTTCTGATGTATGCTTATAAGCACGGCGTTCCGAGTTTTATTTATCAGTTCAAGCCGCGCTTTTTGATCGAAAAGCTTTTTTGCTTTCAGCGTTGCAGCCTCGGCGGGATACTCTATGTTCTCTTCCCTTCTCGTCATCACCGGAGGGACGCCGCAGAAGGCAAAAACGTTCTCGAGCCGCAGAGCTATATCAAGGTTGATCTCGCTTTCCTTCATGCCGTCTGCCGAGGCGGCTCCGCCGTCCGCTCCGCCGTGCCCCGCGTCGATGACCAGCGTGAAGCCCGGGCAGGCATGCGAAAAAGCCTCCCTTGTATCCTGCGGAGCGCCGTGCACGCAAACGGCGAAAGCCGCCGCGAGCGCAGCGCACAAAAGCGGAATAAAGGATCTTGAAAAATTCATAAAAGGCGTCCCTCCCTTTTGATAATTACTATTCGGAAGGGACTGTCCATCTTTACAGCTCAGCGTTTTTTCTTCTTATTTTTCTTCTTGCTCTGCATGGCTTCCATGCGCTCCTGCACCTTGGATTTCCTCTGCGGAAGCAGATTGCTCCTGCCGGTGTAATAAGCGACCGTAAACATCAACGGCGCAAAAATGAGCGGCAGGAAATAGATGAGTCTGGAGCCGTTTTTGAACGCCTCTATGAGAGCCGAAAACGGCATATAGAGTATCTCGTAGGCGTCGAGCACCTTGCCCGAGGTCTTGAACTGGAGGATGATCGCCATAACCAAACCTACGCACTGGGAAAGCACCGCGGCCCGCAGGCCGTTGCGACCGTCGACGCGCTCGCCGGTAAGCTCCTCATATTTTCTGTCTCTGTTGCCGGCGCGCAGGGCTATAACGTAGCACAGCCCAAGGTAAAGCAGCACGGACGTGACCGTGGCGATAATATACTGGTAGGGAGAGTTGATAAACAGCATCCCGACTATGGTATAAAACAGAAATGCCGCCAGGTGGATAAGATATATTTTTACCATCATCCCTATGACGGTGTTTTTCTTCGGCGGCGGAGTCTTCTCCTTTTTTACTGCCGGATGCCTCTTTTTGCCTTTCTTTTTAGCTGCCATATGCTCTGAAGCTCCTTGATTAAAATGACTTGCAATCATTATACCCTATCAAGCTCTCTATTTCAACATTTTTGAGCGCCGCTTCCCTTCCGGCTATATTCTTTAACGCAGGCGGTCTCCCCGGCATAGATTGTACGGGGGATATCCTCCACCTCAAATAATCAAGGAGGCAGTACGATTTGAATAACGATAAGCCGGCCGCTGAAAAATGCGGCTACAAATACGGCCCTCTGCCTGAGTGCGCGCCGCTTTCGGCGGCGTTTGTGCCGATGCAGCAGCAGGCCCAGCCCCAGTACGTGAAGGGCGAGGCGCTCGACCGCGGCACGCTCTTCCCGGGTCTTGACCTGCCGTTTATGAATATGACGTCGAACGGAGTCGCGATAAGTACGCCCAAAGACGAACTGGCCGCTCTCAGCTTCGTTCTCGACGAGCTGGGCCTTTACCTCGACACTCACAAAAACGACCTTGAGGCCTTCAAGGCCTACAAGGAATTCGCCGCTCTTTACGGGGAAGGCATGAAACGCTACACCGCGCTTTACGGCCCTATCACGCAGCGCGACACGGCCGCGCAGAAATCCTACAACTGGCTGCACGACCCCTGGCCGTGGGAGCTCAAGGCGCAGGAGGAATGAAAGATGTTCGTATATGAAAAAAAGCTTCAGTATCCGGTAAGAATAAAGAATCCCAACCCCCGTCTGGCAAGCTACATCATCAGCCAGTACGGCGGCCCGAACGGCGAGCTCGGCGCCTCGCTCAGGTATCTCAGCCAGCGCTTTTCCATGCCTTATCCGGAGCTCAAAGGGCTCTTGACCGACATAGGCACAGAGGAGCTCGGACACCTTGAGATGATAGGCACGATCATTTATCAGCTCACCCGAAATCTCTCTATGGACGAGATAAAAAAGAGCGGCTTCGCGCCGTATTTTGTGGACCACACCACTGGAGTTTATCCCGTGGCGGCCTCAGGCGCGCCCTGGAACGCGATAAGCATGGCGGTATCCGGCGATATGATCGCAGACCTGAACGAAGACCTTGCCGCGGAGCAGAAGGCCCGCGCTGTCTACGACAACATCCTGCGTCTTTCCGACGACCCGGACGTGACGGACGTCATCAGGTTCCTACGCGAGCGCGAAGTCGTGCATTTCCAGCGCTTCGGCGAGGGGCTCCGCCTTGCAACGGAAAGGCTCGACCAGAAAAATATATACGCCTTCAACCCTTCGTTTGATAAATAAACGCAGAACGCCGCGGTCTTTTTTAAGACCGCGGCGATACGTTTTCTAACGCTATATCTTTGCCAGAAACTCCATGAGCTCCATGCTGTTTTCGCTCTTTTCGAACTCCGGATCGGCGTGTCCTCTGCCCGGATACAGGCGCAGTTCGCAGCGGCCGGGGCCGCACACCTTTTCTATCTTTTCAAGCAGAGTCTCGGAATGCTGATAAGGAACGAGGCAGTCGTCCCTGCCGTGCTGAAGGAATACCGGAGGTATGTCCCCGTGCACCATGTTCACTGGGCTCAAGAGCCCCTGCAGAGATTTATTATCCGTGCCGAGAACGTAGTCGTAAATGCTCTTTACTCCTTCGGGAGCGTAGGTCCTGCGCTCAAGACCGGAATCGCGGCACCAGGCGTCCTCGTCCGCCGTGAAATCGGCTATGCCGTACATATCAACTATTCCCTGCACGGCGCTGGAATACCCTTCCCAGCCGTACTGCCCGCCCTCATATTCCGGCCTTCCGTTGGTAAAGCCGACCGTCAGCGCGATGTGCCCTCCGGCGGAATCGCCGAGGATAACGGTCTTATCAGCGGCAAGGCCGTATTTTGCGGCGTTCGAGCGCAGAAAGCGGATGGAAGTCTTTACGTCGTAAATGAATTCGGGGAATTTTGCCTGCTGAGCCAGCCTGTAATCCGGCACGGCTATCGCCCAGCCGTGTTTAAGAACGCCGAGAATCATATTCAGCGCGCATTCTCTGCGCGAGCCTACAGTCCAGCCTCCGCCGTGAACATACAGCAGCACGGGAAACGGTCCGTCGCCCTCATCTGGCAGATACAGATCAAGCTGCTGGCACGCGAGAGTACCGTACTGAAGATCTAAAAAACGCCGTTTTATCGAATACGGATCGAATACAGTCGGCAGCATCATCTTTTTTGCCGCGCTTGATTGAATGCTTTCACTCATATTAATCATGCTCCCCTTCCGTTCCTCTTTTTCGTAAGATCGAAGCTGTCCTCTATAAGGCGCTGAATATCCCCGTCGTCCATAGTACCGTCGAGTATAATGCTTATCCAGTGCTGCTTGTTCATATGATACGCAGGCACTACTGCGCTGTATGTCATGCGCCACAGCTCGCATCCGAGCAGGCCTGCCTTTACGTTTATCCAGACAAGACCGTCCTTTTCGAATATAAAAGCGAATGTCTTTTTATTCTCCTTATGGCGCATAAGCGTCCAGTTATCGTCATGAAACGGCGCGTCCTCATAGACGAACGGGAGAGTATTGCAAAATGCCACGACTTCTTCTCTCGTTTTCATAAGGCTCTGAGCATCCTTAAGATCTCCTCGTCCGCCGGACAGAATTCATAAAGCTCGGTTTCCGCAGGGATAATAAATCGGATGTCGTTGTGCTCAAGTTTCTGCGGCTTGCCCTGGGCGATCGACGCGTTGAAAAGCGTAAGGTGCACGGTCATGTCCGGATATTCGTGGGTTACTTCCGTAAACACGCTCCCGACCTCCACCGTGACTCCCAGCTCTTCCCTGCACTCGCGGATCAGCGCCTGCTCTTTTGTTTCTCCGGGTTCGACTTTACCGCCGACAAACTCCCACAGAAGAGCTCTGGCCTTATTCGCCGGGCGCTGGCAGGCCAGGAATCTGTCCCCGTTCCATATCAATGCCGCAACGACTTCCGTCATGTCCAGCCTCTTTTCACTTAAGCATTTCTATAAGCCCTGCAAGCTCCTCGCGGTACTTATCGCCGCCCGTGAGATCGAGCACGGTGCCGAAAAGGTCGTCAAGAGTTGAGTCTCCCTTGTACTCGCTGTCCTTTACGATGAGTCCGAACTGAGCGACCGCCGCGGCGAAGCGCCAGTCGTCGGAGGGCTCGTCCGTAACGCAGGAGGCGTCAACCGGGTATTCGCGAAGTATGCTCTGGCTCTCGCCCGGGTTTTTATAGCGAACGGCTACGTTCATCCATATGCCGCTGTCCTTTGCAAACTCGGTGAGCTGCTGATCCTGGAACTTGAGCTCAGGCACGCTCGGCACGTCCGCCTCGGAATCCGCGGGAACGAGCTCGTAGAGGACTGTCACGCTGTGCCCTGCGCCGACCTCGCCGGCGTCCTTTTTATCGTCTTCGAAATCTTCGGCCGCGAGCTCTCTGTTTTCATAGCCCACCTGCCTGTATGCGCTTACGTAATAGGGATTGAACTCTATCTGGAACTTCACGTCGTCGGCCACGGTCACCATAGTCGCCGTAAGGTCCTCGGAAAAGACCTTTTCGGCCTCGTCAAGGCAGTCGATATAATGATAGTTCCCGTTGCCGTTGTCGGCAAGAGTCTCCATCTTGTTATCCTTGTAATTGCCGTACCCGAAGCCGAGCACGGAGAGATATACCCCCGTTTTCGCCTTCTCGGACACGTAATCGTGCAGCTCGCTCGTGCTCGTTATTCCGACGTTAAGGTCGCCGTCGGAAGCCATTATTATGCGGTTGTTGCCGCCCTTTATGAAGTGCCTTTCCGCGACCTCATAGGCCGTCTGCAGGCCCTTCTGGCCGTTGGTGCTGCCGCTGGCGACAAGGGAGTTTATTGCCTCGAGGATCTCTTCCTTGTCGGTGGCGTTGACGCCCTCGATTATTATTCTCTCTCCGCTGGCGTATGTAACTATCGATACCGTGTCTTTTTCGCCGAGCCCGTTGAGAAGCACCTCGAAGGACTGCTGGAGCAGCGGTAGCTTGCTCGGGTCGTTCATGGAGCCGGAAACGTCCACGAGGAACACAAGGTTCGACGCCGGAGTGCTTTCGTAGTCAACGGCCGCCGTCTGCATGCCGAGAACCAGAAGAAGAGTATCCTCGTTCCATGGGCAGGGCGCGATCTGAGCCGTCACGCCGAAGACCTCTCCGTCCTCCGGGGCGGAATAATCGTACTTGAAGTAGTTTACCATTTCCTCAATGCGCACCGCGCCGCTCGGGATATCCTCAAGAGAATATCCGTCTTTTATCATGCGGCGGAGATTTGCATAGGACGCGGTATCCACGTCCGCCGAAAATGTGGAAAGCGGCATAACGAGAGTCGAGGTAAAGCCGTTTTCATCTATGGCGTCGTATTCTTCCGTATTGAAATCTTCCGGGTACTCAATAAAGCTGTCGTAGTCCGCAGCGTACATCATCGGCAGGCCTTCGGCCTCGGTAGACACCATCGCTCCCGACTTGCCGTTCGTCTGCTTGCCTCCGAAAAGGCTGCCAATTCCGCTTTGCGAACCCGAATCGGTCTTGCCAGTCTTGCCGGTATCGCTCTTCGGCGTATCGCTTTTTCCGGCGCTGACGGATACGGTCTTGCTGCAGCCGCAGAAAAGAGCCGCGCACATAACGACGCAGAGGATTATGCAGATGATCTTTTTCATGGGTACGCTCCCCCTTTCGGTTTATGTCTGTTAAGACGTAAGCGTTCAAGAAAAGTTCCGCATCATCAGGAAATCATTTTTTCAAATTCTTCCTCGGATATTATCTGCACTCCGAGTTCCTGCGCTTTTTTCAGCTTTGAGCCTGCGGCATCGCCCGCGAGCACCATGCTCGTCTTCGCCGAAACGGAGCCGGACACCTTGCCTCCGAAGCTTTCTATTATCGCGGAGGCTTCGGAGCGTGTGAACTTTTCAAGTGTTCCGGTGAGCACGAAGGTCATGCCCTCAAAGCGGAGATCCTGCCGCTCGTCCGCTTCTTCCTCCATCTTCACTCCCGCCTCCTTGAGTCTCGCGAGCATATGCTGCGACTGCGGGAGCGAAAACCAGTCTTTAATATACGCGGCGGTTATCGGGCCTATATCGGCGACCTCGGTGAGCTCTTCTTCCGAGGCTGCTGCAAGGGCGTCCATGGTTTTGAACTTCGCAGCGAGAGTTTTAGCCGCGCTCTGCCCCACCTGACGTATACCGAGCGCATAAAGAAGCTTTGAAAGCCCGTTCTGCTTTGAACGTTCTATCGCGGCTATGAGGTTTTCGGATGATTTGGTGCCCATGCGCTCTATCTGAGCCACGTCCTGCGCGGCAAGATAATAGATATCGCACGCGGAGCTGATTAGCTCCGTCTTCAGCAGCGCCTCGGCAAGCGAAACGCCCAGCCCCTCTATGTCCATGGCGTCCCTCGAGGCAAAGTGGACTATGTTCCGCTGCAGCTGCGCCGGGCACTCGCCGCTCACGCAGCGTATCGCCGCACCGTCCGGGTCGCGTATCACGGGCGCGCCGCAGGCAGGGCATTTATCCGGCAGAAAATACGGCTGCGCTCCCTCGGGGCGCTTTGAAAGCACTACCTCGAGCACCTCCGGAATGATCTCTCCCGCCTTCTGCAGCACCACCGTATCTCCGATTCGGATATCGCGCTGGGATATGAAATCCTGATTGTGGAGCGTCGCGTTCGTGACGGTAGTGCCGGCAAGGCGCACCGGCTCCACTACCGCCTTCGGCGTGAGCACGCCCGTCCTGCCGACCTGGACGATAATATCCGTTAGCTTCGTTTCCTTTTTCTCGGGCGGATACTTGAAGGCTATGGCCCAGCGCGGGTACTTCGACGTGCTGCCGAGCTTTTCACGCAGCGCAAGGTCGTTTACCTTTATGACCGCGCCGTCCATATCGAAATCGAGCTCTCCGCGGCTCTCCCCGAGCCGCTGTATCTCCTGCCAGCATTCATCCACGTTCGAGCAAATCTTCGGCACGAGCGCTCTCAGATGCATGTCGCGCAGAGCGGAAAGAGTTCCTGAATGGAGCGGAGATATATCCTCGGATGATTTTTGCAGATTGAAGATGAGCATGTCGAGCTTTCTCGAAGCCGCGATTTTCGGGTCAAGCTGGCGCAGAGCGCCGGCGGCTGCGTTGCGCGGATTGGCAAAAAGCGGCTCGCCGCGCTCCTCCCGCTCGGCATTGAGCTGCACGAAGACCTTTTTCGGCATATATACTTCGCCGCGGACTATGAGTTTTTCCGGCGCGTTTTCAAGGCGCAGCGGTATGCTCTTAATCGTCTTGAGGTTTTCGCTGACGTCTTCTCCCACACGGCCGTCTCCGCGAGTGGCGCCGCGGAGGAAGACTCCGTTTTCATATTCGAGAGCGACCGAGAGCCCATCGATCTTAGGCTCGACGACGTAGCTCACTTTTCCGCTCGCAGCCTCGACCTTATCAGTAAACTCTTTCAGTTCCTCGTAACTGAACGCGTTGGCCAGGCTCTCAAGCGGCACCTCGTGTTCGACCTTCTCAAAGCCCTCGACGGCCTTGCCGCCCACTCTCTTTGTAGGCGAATCCGGTGTGGCGAATTCGGGATTCTGCTTTTCAAGCTCCTCCAGGCGCCTGAGAAGCATATCGTACTCGAAATCGCTTATACTTGGAGAATCGAGAACGTAATACTTGTAGCTGTGCTCCTCAAGTGTTTTTCTCAGCGAGAGTATTTCTTCTTTTGCATTCATAAAACTCACCCGTCAGTTAACAATATCGTATTTATCGAGCACGGAGCCGAGCTCCCCGTTATCCGCAAAATATGTGTAGTTTTCGGGCACGCCGCCTACGATGATCGTTTCGGAGATGCAGACCTCGTCGCTCGTACTCACGGAAACCGTTTTCCCCGGCAGGAGGATGCTCAGCTGCACCTCCACGCACAAAACGAGCGAATGGAGCGTCTGGTTTATGCCCGATTCCGAAAAGCCGTGCTTCATTTTTGCCGAGACCGCGCCTACCGAAACTATTTTCACCGGTATGCGCGCGCCTCTTCCGGAAAGCAGAGCTCCGCCGAAAGCCGTGCCCATCGGTATTGAGATATCCTGCCCCTGCTCCGAAACGGCCCGGCGCACCCTCGTAGACACCTCAGCGCTGACAAGCCCGGCGGCCGCGGCGTCCGTCGTAAGGGCGGCTACTCTGCCCTCTGCGTCTCTTTCCAGTATTATTATATCGCCGCAGCGTATCTCCCCCGCGTTCATCATATCTCTCACGGAGGAATCGACCGCCTGGGTTACGGCGTTTCTCACGGCTGCAACCGCCGCAGTCCTCAAAAGAGAATAGAAGCGACTCGCTCCGGCGGCGACGGCAGCGATCAATGCGGCCGCACCGACGCAGGCCAGAACGGCCCTCAGCCGCAAAGCAGCTCTTCCGAATATCACAGGGCATCCCTCCCCTGTGATATTATATGTTTTATTCTCGGAGCAGTTCCTCCGCGGCAAACATTATGCCGAGCTTGCCGGCCTCAAAGGTAAGCGATCCCTGCAGATATGCCGAATACGGAGGACGCATCGGCCCGTCCGCCGAGAGTTCAATGGAAGAGCCCTGAACGAAAGCTCCCGCCGCCATGATCACCGGGCAATCGTAGCCCGGCATCTGCCAGGGCTCAGGCGTAACGAAGGAGTCCACCGGAGATCCTGCCTGTATGCCTCTGCAGAATCTTATGAGTGCCTGTGGATCGTTGAAAGTAATGCGCTGTATGATGTCTGAGCGTCTTGAGAGCGCTCCGGGAGACGTTTCATATCCGAGCAGCTCCATCATAGCCGCGGCAAAAACCGCTGTCTTGAGCGCCTGAGCGACCGTGTGCGGAGCGAGGAAGAAGCCCTGGTAGAGCGTGCGCATGAAATCGTGCGTAGCTCCGCACTCTCCGCCTATGCCCGGCATGGTAAGCCTCTCGGCCGCGGAATCAACGAGGTCTTTCCTGCCGACGACGTAGCCGCCGCCGTGCGCAAGCCCTCCGCCGGGATTCTTGATCAGAGATCCGGCAATAAGATCGGCCCCGACCTGCAGCGGCTCTTTCGTTTCCACAAATTCGCCGTAGCAGTTGTCTGCTATTATCGCCGCGCTTTCGTTCACCTCGCGCACGGCGCGGCAGGCCTCTTCGATTTCTTCTATCGTGAAGGCCTCTCTTCCCGTATATCCGCGCGAGCGCTGGATGAAAACGCTCTTTGCGCCCGGCGCCGCCGCCTTGATGGCCGGTATGTCGAATTTTCCCTCAGGCGTAAGCTCGACCTGACGGTATTTAATTCCGTAATACGTGAGCGAGCCGCAGACGTTCCCGCGCAGACCTACCACCGTCTGCAGAGTATCGTACGGAGCGCCTGTTATGGAAAGCAGCGTGTCTCCCGGGCCGAGGAGCGAAAAAAGCGCCGTTCCGATAGCGTGCGTCCCGTTAACGAAGTTCATGCGCACGAGTCCGGCTTCGCCGCCAAAAACGTCGGCAAAAATATCCTCAAGGACCTCCCTGCCGCGATCATCGTACCCGTAGCCGGTCGTGCCGGCGAAGAGCGGCTCGGCGACTCTGTGCTTCTGAAAAGCAGCCAGCACCTTTGCGGTGTTAATCCCGGCATTCGCGTCTATTGCCGCAAAAGCGGGCTCCGCCATTTTCATGGCCTGCTCAGACAGCTTTATGACTCTTTCCGAAAAATCCAATCCTGCCATTCCGATCCCTCAAAGCGAATTAACTATATTCTTGAACGTATTGCCGCGCTCGGCAAAGTTTTTGAATTTATCGAACGAAGCGCAGGCCGGCGAAAGGATAACGATATCTCCCTTTTCGGCACACGCGGCCGCGGCTTTTACTGCGCGCTCAAAATCATCTTCCTCGATGATCGCGGGGTTTCCCTCGCTGTATTCCGGCGCCGAGAGTAGGCTCTGCTTTATCTTCTGCGCGGTAGCGCCCGTGAGCACGAGCGTTTTCACGTATTTCGGCAGCTCGCGCCCGAGCTCGTCAAAGGGAATCTTTTTGTCATAGCCGCCGGCTATGAGTATGAGCTTCTGCCTGAAGGAACGCAGGCCGGCGAGAGTCCTCGTAGGACTGGAGGCGATTGAATCATTATAGAACTTCACGCCGTCCTTTTCCCGGACGAGCTCTATCCTGTGCTCGACTCCGCCGAACTCCGCGGCCACCCTGCGGCAGACCTCCGGCCCGACTATATCGTACACGGCGCAGAAGGCCGCCATGTAGTTTTCCACGTTGTGCAGCCCCGGCAGCTTTATATCGCTGAAATCAAGGAGCTTTTCGATTTTGCCGTCCTGCGCGCGAAAAACGCTCTCGTTTTCCGCGAAAAAGCCGTTTTCAACTCTTTTCCGTCTGCTGAACGCTCTGCACCTGCCGGGCGCTTCGGACTCGAACGACGCCGTGACCTCGTTATCGGCGTTCACTACCAGAAGGCCCTCCGGCCCCTGGTGCAGAAACACGTTTTTCTTCGCCTGCGTATACTCATCCATCCCGGTATGATAATCGAGATGATTCGGGGTGACGTTCGTTACGACCGCTATATCCGCGCTCCTGCGCATGGTCATAAGCTGGAACGACGAAAGCTCGAGCACGGCGTAATCATCAGGCTTCATGTCGCCCGCCTCAACGAAAAGCGGCTTGCCTATATTCCCGCCGGTATGTACGGTCTTACCGGCCGCCTTGAGCAGCTCGGAGATTATGGTCGTAGTGGTCGTTTTCCCGTCGCTTCCCGTCACGGCGATTATGCGGCAGGGACAGACCTCAAAGAATTCCTCCATCTCCGAGGTTATAAGCGCCCCGGCCTTTCGCGCGGCCTCGAGCTCCGGTATATCAGGGCGTATGCCCGGGGTTTTGAATATGATATCGGCCTCGATGTTTTTGAGGTAATCCGCGCCTAAGCTGAGCTTTGCGCCCATCGCCTCGAGCCTTGCCGCAGTATCCTCCATGGCCGAGCGCTCCTTCTTATCGCAGCAGAGCACTTCGCATCCGTTTTTCAAAAGCAGCTCTATGAGCCCCGTATTGCTGACGCCTATACCGATAACGGCGATCTTTTTTGTTTTTACTGAATCAAGATATTCTGAAAGAAGCATTATTCAAATTACCTTTCTCATGCTGTTTTGATAATCAATTATACCCTGCGGCGCGGCAAATTACAATCAGATTATTGACATCGGCCCGCCTTGACAGTAAAATGATGCAGCAAGTAAATCGGACAGTCGCGTGCGCAGTTTGAAAAGACGCGTATGAGGAAAGTCCGGGCTCCGCAGGGCAAGAATAACGGCTAACGGCCGCCGAAGGCGACTTCAGGAAAAGTGCAACAGAGATATACCGCCGCGTTTCGCGGTAAGGGTGGAAAGGCGAGGTAAGAGCTCACCCGCCGGCGTGTGAAAGCGTCCGGCGCTGTAAACTCTATTCGGAGCAACACCGTGGAAAGGGCTGTGTGAAAAACAAAGGGGCTGCCCGTCCCGCCCTTAGGAGGTGGCTTGAGCCTGCCGGCGACGGCAGGTCGAGATAGATGACTGTCTTTTAACAGAACCCGGCTTACACGTTTGCTTGCAGAAAAATCCGGCTGAGAAGCTTCTCAGCCGGATTTTTGACTATTTTCTTTTATCGTTTACAGAGTTGCCGCGTAGCGCTCGGCTGCCTCAACGACATGGCCTACTAGGACGGAGGTGGTAACGGTGCCTACGCCGCCGGGGACGGGAGTATAGGCGGCTACGATGCCGTCGGCGTCGGACGCCTTGACGTCGCCCTTGAGGTTGCCTTCAGCGTCGACGTTGATGCCGACGTCGATGATGGTCTGTCCTGCGCTGAGGTACTCAGCGGTAACGCTCTCCATCTGGCCGGCAGCGGCGATGATGATATCGGCGTCGCGTGTGATGGACGGAACGTCCTTGGTCTTGGTGTGGCAGATGGTAACGGTCGCATTCTCATGCATGAGCATCATTGCGACCGGGCGGCCGATAACGAGGCTGCGGCCTATAACGGCGGCCTTCTTGCCCTTGATCTCTACGCCGTAGAACTTGAGTATCTCCATAGCGGCCTGCGCGGTGCAGGGCGGATAGCCGAGCTTGGTGTTGGTGAACACGCCGGCCAAGGAGCCGTCGGTGCAGCCGTCGACGTCCTTCGCGGGAGCGATGGACTGGCGGGCCTTCTCGCCGTCGATCTGCTTGGGCAGCGGGCGGAACATGAGGATGCCGTGTACGTCCTTATCATTGTTGAGGTCGTCGAGCGTTTTGAAAAACTCTTCTTCGCTTACGTCGGCGGGGAGAACGACGTTCTTTACCGCGACACCGACGGATTCGCAGCGCTTCATGGCTCCGCGCTCGTAAGAAAGATCGTCTTCCCTCTCGCCTACGCGGAATATCGCCAGCGTCGGGGTGATGCCCTTTTCGGCAAGAGCGGCGACCTTTTCCTGCATCTTTGCATTGAGCGCCTTCATTACGGGAGCGCCCTTGAGTATCTCAGCCATTTTAATATACCTCCATGGGTTTTTATTTTTTGTACGGCGTCCGCCGCCGTACGGTGATCAGCTTGTTATAACTCAGCCGCGGAGCTTGCCGGTGACCTTGGCGTAGATCTCGTCCGCCATGGCGCAGTACTTGGCGAGCAGTTCGTCAGCTTCTTTTTCGATAGCGGCGGCATAATCTTTGTCAGCCATGGCCTTGGTGTTGATGAACACGTTGAGGCTCGCTCCCTGGAGAGCCGCCTTGCAGAACACAACGCCTACGCCCGCGTCGGAAATAGCGAGAGCGCTTCCTTTCGCCGCGAAATCGGCGATAAGGTCGATGGCCTTGCAGGCGGTGCGCATAATATCCATCGGAACGCCGCAGGCGTCCCTGAGGCACTTTTCCATGGTCTCGGCTCTGGTCGGATCATCCTTCGGGATGCCGTAAGCCTTGGAGAGGGGCTCGAACGCTTCGGCGTCGCCGTCGATAAGACGGAGCATCTCGAGACGAATGGCTTCTGCCTTCTCTATATCTGCGCGCATATCTTCTTCAACGTCAGCGTATTTCTTCTTTCCGACAGTGAGGTTGCCCACCATCGCGCCGAGAGCGACGCCTATCGCGCCTACGAGAGCGGAGGCTCCGCCGCCGCCGGGAACGGCAGCCTTGGAGGCCAGAACTTCAGTGAAATCGCTGATGCTGGTATTAAGAAAACTCATTTTTGCTTCTCCTTTTGTCGTTGAATTTATTTAACAACCCGGATCATTCGTCCCAGTTGTGCCATACTTCCTGAACGTCGTCGTTATCGTCGAACATATCGAGCATCTTCTGCATGTTCTTTATGTCGTCTTCGCTGGTGAGCTTGATGTAGTTCTGCGGGACCATTTCCACCTGCGCGGAAAGGAACGTGTAGCCCGCGGCCTCGAGAGCGTCGTTTACTTCGCCGAACTTATCGGGATCGGTGTAGATCTCAAACACGCCGTCCTCCGCGGAGAAATCGTCCGCGCCGGCCTCGAGAGCGTCCATCATGACGGTGTCCTCGTCGAGGTCCTCGCCGTCTATGACTATTACGCCCTTTTTATCGAAGCTCCAGGACACGCAGCCGGCCGCGCCCATATTCCCGCCGTATTTATCGAAATAGTGGCGGATATCGGATGCCGTGCGGTTGCGGTTGTCTGTCATGGCCTCGATTATTACGGCCACGCCGCTCGGTCCGTAGCCCTCGTAGGTTACGGTCTCGTAATTGTCGCTGTCGCCGGAACCGACGGCGCGCTCGATAACGCGTTTGATGTTGTCGTTCGGGACGTTGGCGGCCTTGGCCTTGGCAATAACGTCCTTCAGTCTTGAGTTGGAATTGGGATCTCCGCCTCCGCCTTCCTTGACGGCGACGATGATCTCTCTCGATATTTTGGTAAAGACCTTTGCTCTTTCGGCGTCGGTCTTTCCCTTCTTTTGCTTGATGTTGTTCCACTTGGAATGTCCAGACATAACTGCCCCACCATTCATCAAAAGATTTCTCAGCTTGTAAATACAATATACCATAATACTCTTCGCAGAGCAAGTATTATTGCACCACAATTAGAAGATTTTTTCAAGCCTTTTGTTTGAACCGGGCGCATGTTGGGAATAACTTTATCGTACTCGGTCATACGGGAGGTGCTGATACGGCAGTAAGGAAACATGTGAAGCCCGCCCCCGGCAGCGGAGGCAAAACCGCCTCGCCTTCCCGGGAAAAGGATACTTCCCGAGAAAAGGACAGCTGCGGCTGCGGCAAATAAAAAAGCGGGACGCTTTTCTTCAAGCGTCCCGCTTTTTTACGTTGCCCTTGGTATGAGTATGAGCCTGCCTGCGTTTTCCCCTTCTGGGCTAAGCTCCGGATTTGCCGAGTATATCA
>JAEEGL015635702.1_pt1 | contig 15719 bp, 9 predicted proteins | sample 9134231 | NCBI WGS metagenome assembly JAEEGL01 (sample SAMN16246548, study PRJNA631951) | gut metagenome | biome: gut microbiome; feature: rumen; material: fiber-attached | host: Bos | place: Iran: Karaj | collected 2018-10
CGGCGATCGCACCCTTGTGGGTTTCCGTTTCACAGGTCAGGCCAACTATCGTAATTGGCCCTACTATCGTGCACGTGGTTATGAGTTCCAAATTGTAGACGATGATATTGTTCGCTATATTGAGAACAATCCTCTGTCTTATGACCCCTTGACCGGTAGTACCAACTATACCGCAGAGACGATGATCCATCGCAATTCGTTCCATGAGATTACTCGTCTCACCTCAAGCGACTTTACCTCCTCAAACCGTGTTCCTGACCTTCAGTATTATTCGGTCGCCATGGAAGGCGCTCTCGACTTCCGTTTTTCCGAGTATACGAGTCTTGTTGTCACGGGTGAGTTCAGCGCTGTCCATGCTCCCGGTGGTGGCATCTCTCCGTTGACAATGCCCCTTGTCGGTGCTGGTGTCAGCGAGTCGAAGAATATGGTGTTGACGGTTGACTTTACTCAGCGTTTCAAGGATGCCCCGGCTTCAAGCGAAGACGAAGCTCCTTCCGCCATCAAGAATGTGATGTACAATATCACTGCCATGGTCAACCGCTCCACTGCAAAATCTTATAACGAAAACTTCGGCTCTGAGATTGATGATGTGTTCAAGTATGGTTACATCGGCAAGTTCATCACGGAAAAGACCCGCAGTTACGAAGACAAGCTCATTGACTACTATGGCACTCAGCGTTGGGCCAAAGTTCAGAATGCTTGGCGTGATAATGTGACCTATGTGTCGGGTAGCGGTATTTACAACCCCATTCTGGCTAACTATAACGAACAGCTTTTCAATAGTTCTGAGTTTGAAAGCATTCGCCCCAATTTGTTCCAGATGGATTACATCCGTATGTACAAGGGCTTGTTCAATGGTGATTCCCCGAACCCTATTTATGGTCTCCTCTCCAATGTTGGAACACAGAGCGGCAGCTATGCCCTGAGTCAGGATGATTACCTCTATCTTTCCGCAAAAGCATCAGCTGATGTTTATGGCCACGAAATTGAAATCGGTTTCCAGTATGACCAGATGTGGAATTCCTACTATGGCTTGAGTGCATACAGCCTTTGGACTCTCATGCGTAACAACGCCAATGTCCACATTCAGCAGTTGGATCTGGATAACCCCATTTATGAGACCCGTGGTTCACAGCTTTATGTAGACTACAACCGTAAACTTGATGCCGCCCAGCAGACTTCGTTTGACAAGGCCTTCCGTAGCTATCTTATCAATAACGGTTTCACTAATCTGGATAATAGTGCCATTGATGATTATACTTGGATTGACATTGACCGTTACATGCCCGAAGATTTCGTCAATGCTGGTGGTTTGGATATGTTCTCTTCCGATGAACTTTTCAACAGCGGTAACGCTATTGTCTCCTACTACGGTTACGATCATACTGGTGTCAAGTATAATGGTTCTAACTGGAGCCTTGACAAATTCTTCAATCCCAGTGATGGCAAGTATCGTTACCTTCCTTCCTTCTCCCCCATCTATGCTGCCGGTTATATCCAGGATAAGTTCTATTTCCAGGATCTTATCTTTAACGTCGGTGTCCGTGTCGACTATTTCAATGGAAACCAGTATGTCATGAAAGACCCTTATCTGCTTTATGAGTCTTACACGGTTGCTGATATCCGCAATAATCCCAGCCTGATTGGCGGCGGTGGTCAGTATCTTAATAATGCCGGCGATGATTGGGTGCCTTATGTCGACCAGGTCTCCTCTGCAGAAGGTGCTGGCAAACCTATCATCAAGGGTTACCGTGACCAGTCTGGCAAGTGGTACAATGCCGACGGTATTGAGCAGATTAACACCTCTGCAATTAATGGTAACTCCGGTAAACCGACTCCTTATTATACTGAGAGAGGTCTCTCTGCCATAGCCAACCGTACTGTCGGTACTGAGGCATTCGAGCGTTATACTCCTCAGATTGTGGCTATGCCCCGTATTGCTTTCTCCTTCCCCATCGGTGAGAAATCGCAGTTCAAGGCCAGTTACGACATTATTGCCCGTCGTCCTTCCAGTGGTTGGTCGGCCGAGTATACTAAGTATCTCTTCATGTCGCAGATTTCCAGCATTAACAATCCTAATTTGAAACCCGAGCGTATCACCAACTACGAACTTGGCTTCCAGCAGGCTCTCAATGACAACTCTGCCATCAGCGCTTCGGCCTACTATAAAGAGACCCGCGACCTGATTCAGCTTGTCCAGTATGCCGGTGCCGATCCCAACCCCAACTACTATAGCTACGACAACAAGGACTTCCGTACCATCAAGGGTGTCACCTTGGCCTATGACCTCCGTCAGACCAAGAACATCCGTATCAATGCCAACTACACCCTCCAGTATGCTGAAGGTACAGGCCTTTCCGGTACTACCATGACCGAGCTCATCAAGGAAGGCTACACTACCCTTAAGATGCTCAACCCCATCGCCGATGACCGTCGTCATGAGTTTAAGGCCAATGTCGACTTCCGCTACGGTTCGGGTGCCCAGTACAATGGTCCTGTTATCACTCGCACGGTTGTTGATAAGGAAACTGGTGAGAAACGTAAGAAAGAAATTAAGATTCTTGAGAATTTTGGTGTTAACTTTATGGCCGTTGCCCAGTCGGGCCGTCCTTACACCAAGGCTTTCTCCAATGCGCAGAGCACCATCGTTGGTGGTTACCGCGGTGCCCGTCTGCCTTGGGGTTTCTACTTCAATATTGTTGTTGACAAAGTATGGCCCATTCAGGTTGGCAACCGTCAGACCTTCATCAAGGCCGACATCACCGTCAACAACCTCTTCAATATCCGCAACGTTCTCGGTGTCTTTGCTGTCACTGGCAACCCCGAGGATAATGGTTACCTGACCGACCCCGAGATGCAACAGGTTATCAATGCTCAGCTCGATCCTCAGGCCTACCGCGACATCTATACTATCGTCCAAAAGAACGGCACCTGGAACTATTCCAGCCCTCGTACCATCCGAGTTTCTGTTTCTTATAATTTCTAATCCTAACGCGATAAAATATTATAAAGATGAAAAGTATATATAGCAAATTAGTATTGGTCTCCTTGCTGCTGGTTACCTTTGCGCCGTCGGTATCGGCCCGCGAGTATATCGGGAGCAAGAATTCCAACGCGAAGAACACTGCTGTCAAAGCCAAGGCCGCAGCCTGTAAGCGCGCTCAGAGTACGGCCGAGCTGAACATTAACAATGTCCGTGCTTTGATCAATGGCTATGGCAACATGTGGTACGACGGCAGCATTGCCCAGTACCATCTGCCCAAGAACTCCAACACCTGTCCGTTGTTCTGTGCAGCTCTGTGGATTGGTGGTACCGATGTTAACGACCAGCTCCGTATTGCCGCTCTCCGTTTCGGCTCTGAGGGTGACGACTATTGGCCCGGTCCTCTGAAAATCAATGGTACCGCCTCCATTGACCTCCCTGTCTGTAACTATTACGACAAACATTACATCATCACTAAGGCTGAAGTTTTGGCCTTCATGGATCACTTTGATTACACGGGTTCCACCGTTACCCAGAAGTCTGATCCGGGCGATGACCTCACCGAGGTCATTCTCAACTGGCCGGCCAGCGGTGACGGTGGTGACGACCTCACCAACTATCTCGCTCCTTTCTTCGATGCCGACAACGATGGTATTTATAATCCCCACAATGGTGACTACCCCTACTATGACTTTAACAACGACCTCTGCCCCCGTACCATCAAACAACGTCACCCTGAACTGGCTGCTGTTTCCATCCCCACTATGGAAACCGAGCAGAATATCGTCACCGGTGGTATTCTTTCCGACCAGGTGCTGAAAGGCGACCAAACCATCTGGTGGGTCTTCAATGATATGGGTAACACCCATACTGAAACCCAGGGCCAGCCCATTGGTCTTGAAATTCGTGCTCAGGCTTTTGCCTTCTCCACCAACGACCGTATCAATGACATGACCTTCTATTCCTACGAAATTATCAACCGTTCCACTTATGAACTCCGCGACACCTACTTCAGCCAGTGGGTTGACGCCGACCTTGGTTATGCTTGGGACGACTATGTGGGATGCGATGTCCGCCGCGGTCTCGGTTACTGCTACAATGGTGATGGTAGTGACGGCCCCGGTTCCGGAAGCTATTCCGGTATTCCTCCGGCAGTCGGTATCGACTTTTTCCAGGGTCCTTACATGGATCCCGATGGAAAGGATAATCCTAAAATTAATATTCCTTGGATCTTGAGCAACGGTTCCGAACCCCTCAGAAATCTTCTTGCCAGTTATAAATTGAAGAAGAACGGCACCAATGTTGACTCTCTCGACTCGAAAGGCCGTATCGTCTACGACACCATCGATATTTCCTATCACGCCGACGATTTCTTCGCCCTCGATCCCAATAGCTGGTATTTTGTTCCTGGCGATGCCATTGGCAACTGCGCTATCAATGGTGTCAACTTCGGTAACAATATCACCGACGACGAGCGTTTTGGTATGCGCCGCTTTGTGTACCACAATAATAGTGTCAACGGTATCAATGCCGAGCCCAGTAAGGCCAGTGACTACTACTACCTCCTCCGTGGTTTTTGGAATAACGGTCAGCGTATGACCTATGGCGGCAATGGTATCACTGCCGGTGGTCTCTCGTGCGACTTCATGTTCCCCGATGACAGTGACCCCTGGCATTGGGGTACCGATGGTCAGATCCCGTCCGAGCATGCCGACGATTGGACTGAAATCAATGCAGGTAACCAGCCTGGTGACCGCCGTTTCATGCAGTCGGCCGGCCCCTTCACCCTGAAGCCTGGTGCTCTTAACTACATCACGGTGGGTATCCCCTTTGCTCAGGCCACCTCGGGTGACAACTGGGCTTCCGTCTCCCTGCTCCGTCAGATTGACGACGTTTGCCAGCGCCTCTTCGAAAACTGCTTCAAGGTCCTCGACGGTCCCGATGCTCCCACGCTCTCCGCTCAGGAGCTTGAGAACGAGGTTATCCTTTACCTCTCCTATGAGAACCCCACCTCCAACAACTATGGCGAGTCTTACATGGAGCCCTCTCCTTCCATCCCCAGTTCTTATACCGATGAAGAGGGTAACATCCACCCCTACGATATATACTACCGCTTTGAGGGTTATCAGATTTACCAGTTGAAGGATGCCTCCTGCTCGGTCGCCGATATCGACGATCCCACCAAGGCCGCTCTCGTTGCCCAGTGCGACATCGAGAACTACTACGACTCGGTCATCAACGGTGAGACCAACCCCAGCCCGTCGTTGGGTATTGGAACCCTCATCAACTACACCACCGACACCCGTACCGGTATCCTTTCCGGCACTGTCAAGGTTCCGGGTTCCAACACTGGTATCCAGCATGTGTTCCGCATCACCAAAGACCAGTTTGCCACGGGTGTTAACACCAACTTGGTCAACAACCGTGAATACTATTTTGTCGCCATCGCTTATGCCCACAACCGTTACAAAGAGTTCTCCCAGACCGACGCTGCTTTCATCGATGGTCAGAAAGAGCCTTACCTCGCTGGTCGTAAGAACGAGAAGGGCGGTAGTATCATGCCCATCACTGTTATTCCCCATAGCCCCGTTTTCGAAGATGGCGGTAAGCAGGCTCAGGCTGCCTTTGGCATGAGCCCCCGTATCATCCGTCTCGGCGGCTTCGGTAACGGTGGTTTCTCCCTTGCCCTCTCCCAGGCCTCTATCGATACCCTCATGGGCGATCCCACTCAAGGCCTTCTGCCCAAGGCTCCCGGTCGTTTCGATGGACGTGTCAATACCTCTGGCGACGACCGTCACCACATGACCAACCCCTGCATCATTGCCAATCCTATGTATGAAGAGAATCAGGGTCCTGTCAACGTTCGCGTCATCGACCCGTTGAAGATTCACGAAGGCCGTTTCAATATTCTCTTCGTCAACACTGATAATGACACCACCTCCATTCTGGAGTCCACTCGCTGGTGCATCGTTCGCGATGGTGGCGGTCATGTCGACTCGTCTTATGTCGATGGCCATTGGAACTATCGCGACACCATTTGGTCCGACTTCTCCATTGGTCGTTTCAACGAACAGCTCTTCCTCGACCTTGGTCTTGCTGTCACCCTGGTCAATCCCAAACCCATTGCCTCCGATGTTGTCTTTGAGTCCAATGGTAACTTCAAGATGGGTGGCGCCTCTCGCGGAGCCCTGCTTTCCTCCAGCATGACCTATGGCAACGACAACACTCAGTGGCTCTATGGTGTGGCCGATAACGACTCATACTTCGTCTACAACTGGATTCGTTCCGGCGCTCAGTTTGCAGAGAACACCTATGTCGATTTCCAAAGCCTCACCACCAAGTACAATGTTGCCGAGCCCTACCTCGATGAGGACTACTTCCACTTCTGGGTGTCTGGTAATGGAACCGAGGCCCGTATCGTCACGGAGGCTCTCGATAAAGAGCAACAGTTTGAGGATGTTGTTTATGGATTCTGGAGCCCCTATGGCTTGGTTTCCACACAGCCCTTCCACCCCGGATTCAACTATTCCTATTATATGGCCGATGATGCCACCCTCGCTGAGTTGGGCAAGAACAAAAACAAACTTGAGCGTGAGCTCATGGTCAACACTTATAGCAAGGCAATCCACTTCAGCGCGTTGGCCAACGTGCCCAGCGTAAGAGTTGTCTTCACCGCCGACACTTCCAAGTGGACACGCTGCCCGGTCATCGAACAATGCGACGACTTCACCCAGTCTGAGGGCAATGCCCGCCGATTCAGCGCCCGTCGCCATGCTTCCGTCAACAAGGAAGGCAAGACTTGCGCCCAGCTTGGTGTGCCCGCCGATACTACCGATCCCAACAACCCCGCTTACATTTGCGAGAACGGTATGGGTTGGTTCCCGGGCTATGCCATCAACATCACCACTGGCGAACGCCTCAACATCATGTTCGGAGAGGATTCCCGTTACATCCAGCACAACGGTGCTGATATGATTTGGAACCCCGACGGCGCCATGATTGAAGGAACTCAGAACTACGTCATTGGTGGTCGCCACTACGTCTATGTCATGAATGCCACCCGTCTGCCCTTCTACAACATGCAGACCCGTACCAACGACATGACTTATTACTACACCCCGTCCTACGATGCTGGTCGTTGGGCTATGACGATGCTCTCGTCGCTCGAACGCATGATGCAGACCACTGTCACCGATGGCGGTATCACCACGCTGAAAAATGGTCTCACCTCCAAGTACAACGACCGTCGTATCCCGGTGCGTGACTCCATCTCGCTGCTCTACGCTTCTGTTGCCTGGGTCAACATGCCTCTCGTCAATCAGCGTTATCAGTTCACCAACCCCATGGATATTCCTTGCGATGTCACTGTCGACATCAACGTCCGCAATCCTTATGGTTCCTTCATGAGCGCCAACCACACATCGACCGTTAGCGCCGGTGCCGCTCTCGAGAACCATGAGATGCCTGCCTACCAGTTCGTGCTTGGCCCCGAGGATGCCGTCCTCGAGAACCTTGCCACTCGTAGCAACGCACGTCAGGAATACATCGATTCCATCCTCGGAGCCATCAATGTGGTGCCGAACCCCTATTACAGTTATTCTTCTTATGAGACCGCGAGCCAGCTCGAAACCAAGGTTCGCATCGTCAACCTGCCGACCGGCGTCGAGAACGGTGTCAAACAAGGTTGTACCATCCGCATCTACACTGTTGACGGCACCCTTGTCCGTACCCTCGGTCCTACGGCAATCACTCGCGATGCAAGCATCGGCGCAGAGAACACCACTGTTGATTGGGATCTTCACAACCAGACGGGTATTCCCATCGCTGGTGGTATGTATCTGATCCACGTTACAGTTCCTGGCATCGGTGAACGAGTCATCAAATGGTTCGGCACCATGCGTCCCGTCGACCTCAACTCTTTCGGTTTCTAATACAGTTTGATAACACCTAAATTAATACAGAAATGAAAAGAATATTAAGAATATTTGCTGTAGTAGTGATTCTCACGGCGCTTTCCGCTCCGTCGGCCCAAGCCGGCAACGATGAACGTCGTGGAACAGCGGGTGCCTCCGAGTTGCTCGTCAATCCTTGGACCCGCAGCACCGGTTGGGGTGGTGTCAACATCGCCAATGTTCGTGGCCTCGAGGCTATGTTCAACAACGCCGCCGGTCTTGCCTTCGTGGGCAATGTCGAGGTGGCCTATGCCAACACCATGCTTTATGGTGGCCGTAGCGGCCTCACCAGCGGTGCTACCATCAATACCTTTGGTATCGGTATCCGTGTCTTCGACGCCGGCGTTCTGGGTGCCTATGTGATGTCTATGGGCTTCGGCGACATTGATGTCACCAAGTACGAGAATCCCGAAATCACCAACGGTACCTTCTCGCCCAGCTACATGAACATCAACGTGGCCTATGCCCACAGTTTCACCCGTAGCATCCATGGCGGCGCCGTCATCAAACTCGTCACTGAGAGCACCGACAACGTCTCGGCTTCCGGTTTCGGCATCGATGCCGGTATCCAGTATGTCACCGGTGAATTTGACCAGCTCAAGTTCGGTATCTCCCTCAAGAACTGGGGTCCCTCGATGAGCTATGGCGGAACAGGTCTCTCCCTGCAGATGATCAACACCGCCGGCAACAACTTCACCGTTGAGACCCGTTCGGCCGAGATGGAGCTTCCCACTTGCCTCAACATTGGTCTCTCCTACGACTTCCTCTTCGAGAAGTGGGACCAGTGCCTCACCGTGGCGGCCTCCTTCACATCCAACGCCTTCCTGCGCGACAACTATACCCTCGGTTTCGAGTATAGCCTGCTCAAGATGTTCCAGCTCCGTGCCGGTTACATCTTCCAGCCTGGTATTTTCAGCGACAGCGACAGGGCCACCGCCGTCAACGGCATCTGCGCCGGTGCCTCGGTCGACATCCCCCTGTCCAAGAAAGAAGGTAACAATACTGGTATCACCGTCAACTACTCCTATCAGTCGGCCACGCCTCTCAAGGGCACCCACTCGATTGGAGCCAGCTTCCGTTTCTAAGAGCTGAACGAACACACATAATCCTTGTTGGGAAAGGCTTCGAAACAAGCCTTTCCCACTTTTTAAAACCCAATAAAAACCGACATGTCAGAAATCAAATATTACAGTGAAGAAGGCTTGCAGAAGCTCAAAGACGAACTCCACCACCTCATCGCTGTCGAGCGCCCCGCAGCCTCGGCCGCCATTGCCGAAGCACGCGACAAGGGCGACCTCAGCGAGAACGCCGAATACGATGCAGCCAAGGAGGCTCAAGGCCACCTCGAGGCACGTATCTCCAAACTGCAGGATCTCGTGGCCAATGCCCGCCTTCTCGACGAGTCCAAAATCGACACCTCCAAGGTCCTCCTCCTCTCCATCATCACCATCCGCAACGTCAAAAACAAGATGCAGCAGACCTACACCATTGTCCCCGAGAGCGAGGCTAATCTCAAACAGGGCAAGATTTCCATCACCTCTCCCTTTGCCTCGGCCTTCCTCGGCCACAAAGTGGGCGATGTCGTTGAAGTCAATGTACCTGCAGGCAAAATGAATTTCGAACTGATTAAGATTGAACGATAATTATGGCAACCATTTTCAGCAAAATAGTGGCAGGTGAAATCCCCTGCTACAAAGTGGCCGAAACCGAACACTGCTTCGCCTTCCTCGACATCAACCCCGTGGTTCGTGGCCATGTGCTCTGCATCCCCAAACGTGAAGTCGACTATATCTTCGACCTCGACGATGAACTCTTCACCGAGCTTCACCTTTTCGCCAAGCGTGTTGCCAAAGGCTTGAAGAAAGTATGCCCCTGCATCAAAATCGGCGAAGCCGTAGTCGGTATCGATGTTCCCCACGTCCACATCCACCTCATGCCCTTGAATCGCCCCGGCGACCTCAATTTCGGTCACCATGTCGAAATGTCGGCCGACGAGCTTAAGGCCTTGGCCGCCGAAATCGCCGCTGCCATCGAGTAGGGGGTGATCGTTTTGTTCACTTTATATACGTCCTGCATCCTGCAGGGCGTTTTTTTTTACCTCGCTCTCCTCCCTCGAAAAAAGATGAAACCCCACGTTTGCACCCCCTAAACATCATCTACCAATCATCGCCCTATCAACTCCCTACCAACTCCTACCATGGTAGGAGTTGGTAGGGAGTTGATAGGTGGTTTATAGGTAGTTAGTACTTACCCGGTATTTGCCGTTTTGGGATGTTTTCCCGTTTCTCTAAACTTTGTTTTGCAGGGCGTGAACTTTCTTAATAAACGTTAAATGTGCTATTTCTTTCAGAAATATTTTGTCAGTTTGTAGAATAGTTGTATCTTTGCATCCGAAATAAGAACATAAATAATAGAAAAAAATAAACGTAACACGTTATGTATCTGACAAAAGAGAAGAAAGAAGAAATCTTTGCCCAGTATGGCAAATCAGCAAAAGATACCGGTAGCGCCGAAGGACAGATCGCCCTTTTCACCTATCGCATCCAGCACCTCACCGAGCTCATGAAGCAGCACAAGAAAGATCAGGTCTCCGAGCGTGCCCTCGTCGGCCTCGTCGGCAAGCGCCGCAAGATGCTCGACTATTTGAAAGAGACCGACATCGAGCGCTACCGCGCCATCGTCAAACAGCTTGGCCTGCGTAAATAACCGCGCTGCAAGTTGTTCTTACACACGAAAAAATAGTTTTTCATATTTATTTGGTTATGGTTGGGACTGCCCGGTTTTTCCGGGTAGTCCTTTTTTATGGTTTTGGGTCTTTTCACATTGCGGCTTACGCTGTATCACGGCAAGCAATGCAATAATTCCGCCTTTCTGACGTTAATAAATATGTTATGGTAAAAGCATTATTCATCAACGGGAGTCCCCGTAAGAACTTCAATACGGCGCAGCTGCTGCAGCGCGCCATGGACGGTGCCCGCGAGGCTGGCGCCGAGGTGGAGTTGGTCAACCTCTACGACCGCAATCTGAACTACAAAGGCTGCATGAGCTGCTTCGCCTGCAAGGTGAAGGGCGGCAAGAAAGGCGTCTGCTCTTTCCCCGACGACCTGAAGGCCGTCATGGAACGCGCTGTCGAGGCCGACGTGCTAGTGTGCGGCTCGCCCGTCTACTGTGGCTACCCCACGGCAGGGCTCCGCGCTTTCATGGAGCGACTCATCTTCCCGGCGGTCAACTACTCCGACTTCAGCCACCCCGTAGTCAACAAGCCCAAGCGCTCGGCCACCATCTTCACTATGAACTGCCCGGACGAGGAGGTGTACCGTGCTAACAACTACCACATCCTGATGGACGCCAACGCCCGCCAGTTGGGCATGTTCGGCCCCACGGAGGTGCTCTACAGCTTCGACACTTACCAGTTCAACGACTACAGCCGCTACGATGCCGCCATGCTCCCCGAGAAGCGCAAAGCCCATGTGCGCGAGACGCAGTTCCCGCACGACTTGCAGAAGGCCCACGAGCTAGGCAAACGGCTGGCAACTGAAGCAAAACAGGGATGATATGTACAGCTTGAAGTATAAGGTGACGACGAGCACCTGTGACAGCGAGGGGCGGCTGAAACTCTACTCGGCCCTCCAGATGATGCAGGACTGCTCGGAGATGTGGATTGACAGCGAACCCATTGTGAAGCAGTATTTCGCCGAGCAGAATATGGCGCAGCTGCTGGCCACCCGTCAGGTGGAAGTGGTCCGTGTGCCGAAATATAAAGAGGAGCTGACGGTAACGACCTCTGTCTATGAAGTGAAGCCTATGTTTGGCTTTCGCAACACCTTCATCTACGATGCCGAAGGGAAGCCCTGCTACAAGACGTGGAGCATGGGCGCTTTTGTCGACAAGGCGGCCGGCAAGCTGAAGCGCGTCGACGACGCCACCATCGCCTCGATGGCTATGGAGCCTCGGCTTGAGATGAACTACAAAGACCGCCGCATCATCTTGCCCAAGGAGGGCGGCGATGTGCTTGAGCCGGTACGTGTGCTGCGTGCCGACATCGACTACAACCGTCACATGAATAACGCCAACTATGTGCGTGTGGCGATGGAACTCCTGCCTGAAGGCTTCGTGGTCAGAGGCCTGAGGGTTGAATACCGCGTTGCCGCCAAGCTGGGCGACGTGCTTGTCCCTACTATATACAAACATGATGATGTAATCATAGTCTCTCTATCGATAGACGATGCGGTAAGTGCAATTATTGAATTCTCCCGAGTCTCTATGACTGGAAGCTCTGACGGTATCCATCAGTCTTAGTGTTTGCGGTGGGCAGTCCTATTGTTTGGGAGTTTGGCCACCGGTGCGGAAGTCGGTGGGTGAGAGGCCCGTCTCGCGGCGGAAATAACGGCTGAAGGTGGCCTGATCGTCAAAGCCCAGCAGGTCGGCGACGGCCTGCACGGAGAGGTCGTGCCGTATGTGGAGCAGCATCTTGGCTTCTGCCACCACCTGGTGATGAATCCAGTAGGCGGCGGTATGGCCCGTTTCTTGCTTGACTACGGCGCTGAAATGCTTGGCCGACAGGCAGGCTTGCGCGGCGTAGAAGCCCACGTCGCGATGCTCGCGGAAATGCTGCTTGAGGTCGTTGTAGAAGCGCGCGCTGACCTGCTTGTCGCCGGCGGGTTCGTTCAACTTGCTCTTGCGGTAGTGGCTGAGCAGCCTCAGCAGGAACTCCAGCAGGCGCTTCATTAGCATTTGGCGGTCGGGGAGGTCGAGGCGTGTGATTTCGCGCATTCCTTCCACCACGTGCGTGATGATATGGTATTCGTGCTTGTCGAGCTTCACGTTGGGGTGCGGCTCATAACGATAGCGCATTTGTTTGATAATCTGCAGCAGAGGGTCGCCCAGCACCGACGAGTCGACGATAATCAGAGTGGCCAGGTAGTCGTCGGTCACGCTCACCTTGCGGAGGCGGTGGTTGGGAAAGATGACACCCACGGTGTGCTGCTCAGAAAAGTCGGAGATGTCGTCGTACATCAGTTCGATGCGTCCGCGGTGACCGATGCAAATGACATAATCCGACGATGTGAACGGCTCGTCGCCTGAAGGCAACCCTCTTACATTGTCGAATACAACGATGCCTTCCTCGCTGATTCTCTGAGGGTAAAGGTTCATCGGGTGAGTGTAAGACTGCTCTTTTTCCATAGTGCAAAAGTACGTTTTTTATTTGAAATGAAAAGAATTATCCGACTTTTTGCCAAATATTACAGACGATATGTTATTGCATAGATAATTGATTTGATGTATTTTTGCATTTCAAATATTAATACTTTTTTTCATGAAAAACACAGCCATCTTATTCATTCTGTTTGCTTTCGCGGCTTGTGGCATTGCACAGGCGCAGAGCGACAATTCCGTTCAGATTGTCTACAACGGCACTTCAGCGACGGTCAACGTGGCCGACAACATCAGCCAATACCTGACTGTCACCCAGCAGGGGGCGCATGTCTCTATTGCGCAGAGCGACTCTGTGGCCAGCGAGATTACCTACACGCTGAGCGGCACGTCGACCGACGGCGAGTTCTATATGTCAGGTTCCTACAAGGCTACCGTTGAACTCAACGGCCTCACTCTGACCAACACCACGCCTGTATACAGCGGCGCCGCCGTACACATCCAGAACGGCAAACGCATCAACGTGAAGGTCGTCACCGGCACCACCAACACTCTTGTCGATGCCGCTGGCGGTTCGCAGAAAGGTTGCCTCTATGTGAAGGGCCACGCCGAGTTCAAGCAGCAGGGCACCCTCAACGTGGTGGGCAACGTGAAGCACGCCATCAAGGCTGGCGAGTACATCAGCCTGAAGAACGCCACGCTTAACATCACCTCGGCGCTGGGTGACGGCATCTCGTGCAACCAGTATTTCCTGATGGAGAGTGGCACCGTCAATATCAGCGGCACCAGCGACGACGGCATCCAGTGCGACCTTGAGGGCGACACGGCCACCGCCATCACCGAGGATCACGAGGACGAGGACTCGGGTAATATCTATATCGAGGGCGGCACCATCAATATCAACTGCGCTGCCATCGCCGCCAAGGGCATCAAATGCGCTGGCGACATCTACATTTCGGGAGACCCCGTCATCGACATCACTACCAGCGGCAAGGGCGAATGGGATGAAGAAGACCTTGAAACCAATGCAGCCTGCTGTCTGAGTGCCGACGGCAATATTGACATCAGCGACGGCACTCTCACACTCACCTCCACCGGTTCGGGCGGCAAAGGTATGAAGTGCGACAGCGTGCTCACCATCAGCGGTGGCGACATCACGGTGACCACGACAGGCGCCCTCTATTACAACAACGGCACCACAGAGAACACCAACTATACCGGCAACACCGACAATGTCAGCAGCGACTACCATTCGTCGCCCAAAGGCATCAAGGCCGGCGTGAAGACGCAGGTGGGCAACAGCTACACCTACGGCGGCGGTATGGTCATCAGCGGTGGCAAACTCAAGGTGACCACCAGCGGCCGTAACGCTGAAGGCATCGAGAGCAAGAACTACCTCAACATCACTGGCGGCGAGATTTATATCAACGCCTATGACGACGGCATCAACTCGGCACAGGATATGACCATTACGGACGGCTACATCTATTCGCACTCCAACAACAACGACGGCATCGACGCCAACGGAAACATCTACCTCAACGGAGGCCTGGTGTATGCCATCGGTTCGCGCTCGCCGGAACTGGGCATCGACGCCAACAGCGAGGGTGGTAAGAAGGTGTATGTCAACGGAGGCGTCATCATCGCCGTGGGCGGCATTGAGAATGGTGCCTCCTACAACCAACCCAAGATTCAGCAATCCTCCGTCAGCAGCAATACCTGGTACACCGTCACCTACGGCGACAACACTGTAGCTTTCAAAACTCCCACCATCACCACTGGCGGTGGTCATGGTGGCCCTGGTGGCAATTCAAGCGGACTTGTTATTTCCGCCCCTGTCACTCCCTCTCTTGCCACTGGCAACAACGTCACCGACGGCACTTCTCATTTCGAAGACAATTGCTATGTTGGAGGCGGCAGTGTTGGCATCGATGATGTGGAGACCGGGCAGCAGATTGTCAACGACCCGCGCGTCTTCACCCTCGACGGCCGCTACCTCGGCACTGAAGTCCCCGCCACCTTCCGTGGCGTCTACATCCAGAACGGAAAGAAGCACATCAAACTGCAGTAACTCCTGTCGGGACACCAGTCGTATTGATAAAACGTCCCTCCTCGGAGGGGCGTTTAATTTTATTAGATTCGGAATCATACCGTATTGGCATGCCTAAAGCTCTTCCAGATACCTCACAGGAACTTATGACTCCAAAACCATTGTAAACACAAGGTTGCTGCGTCATCCTCGTGGCTGGAGGCTGCGGCGGTAGTCGCTGGGTGACTGGCCGAGGTGCTTGGTGCAGTAGCGGCTGAAGTAGCTTAGCGAGGTGAAGTTCATCCGGTCGGCGATCTGGGTTAGCGACAGGCGTTCGTCGTTGAGGTATTTTTTCAGGATGGGCACCGTGGCGCGGTCGATGAAGCTGCTGACGCTGTGGCCGGTGACGCGCTTGACGGTGGCGGAGAGGTACTTGGTGGAGACGTTGAGCCGCTCGGCGTAGTAGCTCACGTCGCGCTCGGTGCGGCTGATGCCGGTGGCGAGCAGGTCGGTGAGCTGGCGGACGATGATGGCGGTGCGGTCGCTGTGGGTGTCGGTGGCGTCGCGGCGGGCGTGGAGCTCGAAGATGTCGTACATCATC
>JAEEGL012722591.1_pt1 | contig 15718 bp, 13 predicted proteins | sample 9134231 | NCBI WGS metagenome assembly JAEEGL01 (sample SAMN16246548, study PRJNA631951) | gut metagenome | biome: gut microbiome; feature: rumen; material: fiber-attached | host: Bos | place: Iran: Karaj | collected 2018-10
AAGGCATAGACAACCTGACGGGAGCCGTAGATGGCAACGGGAATGATAAGAATAAAGATCCATACGAAGAAGTTCCCGGAGTGCATCAGAAAACGTCCCCAGCCGCGGATATCCGGGATCAGGGATTTGTGAGCGGTCCGGCGGATTGCGTCCGGGAAGAACATGATCAGACCGGGCATCAGAAGAAAGACAGTCAGCAGGCTGCATACAATGGCCTTGGCCAGCACGCTGCCAAGGTCGTATCCGAGGCGGAACTGCATCAGCATCAGCGCGACCAGGCCGGAAATAGTGGTGAGGCTGGAGGCGGAAATCTCAATGATGGATTTTGCAAGAGCCTCTGTCAGCGCGTCGCGTGCCGAGGGGTAGTTTTCCACCTCATCCTGATAGCGGTGGGCAAAGATGATGGCATAATCGATGGCAAGAGCGAGCTGCAGGATTACGGCGATGGAATTCGTGATCTGGGAAATCTCCCCAAACCAGAAATTGGTCCCCATGTTGAAGAGTGCCGCAAAGACAAAAACGATGAGAAAGATGACGACTTCGAAATAGCTTCGTGAGGTAAACAGCAGAATGGCGATGATTACGATTACGGCGATCAGGATGATGCCGACCATTTCGGATGCGAGCTGCGCAAAGAAATCCACGCCGATCTCCGTGTTGTAGTAAGCATCATAAGAGGAGAGGAGACTGCGTATTTTCTGCATGGCATCCAGCACACGGGGGTCATCCCTGGATCCGGAGAAGGTGCCCGCCTCAACGCCTGAAAACGAGATAGAGAACAGGGCGGCAGAATTGTGGTAATGGGACGGTGAATTGTCAAAGGTCACATCCGATACTGCGTCAATTTCTGAGATTTCATCTGCGAGACGCTGGGCGGTTTCGAACGGAATATTGGACACCATGACCTCGGCGGATGCGAAAGTCGTGAACTCCTCCTGCATGATGCTCAGGCCTCTTCTCGTCTCCGTATCCGCAGGGAGAAATGCGGTCAGATCCGAGCTGACGCGCACCCTCCCGACGGAGAGAGCGCAGTAAATCCCGGCCGCAATAAACAGGATCAGAATCACGGAACGGGAGCGAATGATCCCGGCGGCAATGCGATGCATGATATCCGGTTTTTTCTGATCGGACATAAAATCCTCCGAAGAGCCGGACAGGCTTTTGATACCTGGTGGCCAATTTAAAATAAAAACAGAGAGAACCGCTGCACCTGGGCAGGGATCCTCTCTGCTAGATATGGTGGAGAGTGGCGGACTCGAACCGTCGACCTTCCGCGTGTGAGGCGGACGCTCTAACCAGCTGAGCTAACCCTCCAAGGCCTCATTAATATACCATATCTCAATGTCGAATTCAAGAACTATTTTTATCCCCCTGCTTTTTTCTTTCTCAGAGGCGGAAAAGAACAGTACAGGATCGGATAGCAGGCTGGCTTACCAGCGGTTTTCCACATATTCGCAGAAAGCATACAGATCTTTGATTTCCAGAAGCTGTCCGTCGTCCAGCGTTACCGTGCCGCTCCAGAGACCGTGAACCTGATGACTGTGCATGCGCATGACGCCGATATTGAGGTCGCTGTGGTGATCATAGAACGGGACCATGGTGAGGTGAAAGCGCCCTCCCTCAGAGACAAAGTGCCAGGGCTCCATATAGCGGTCCGGTTTCGGGAAGGCCTCCACATCAACGCCGCCGATCTTGTGGGCTTTCCCATCGTAGAAGATACAGGTCTCGGTTGCATTGGATTCATCTCCTATTCCCCACGTGATCTCAAAGCCGAAAAGATGCTCCTGACCCTGCGCGTCCGTAATACGGCCGGAGGCGTTGCCCCAGTACCAGACAAGGGAATATGGCGTGCAGACGCGGCCCCAGTCGAGCACGCAGAAGCAGTTCTCCTTTGAGAAGTTCCATACGGCGTCCTTCGTGCGGAAGCTGCCCCCGCAGGGCATGCAGTTCTGCTTGGTGGTCATGAAGTAACGGTCGGGAAAACCTTCAAATGGCAAAACTGTCGTGATGTTTTCCAATCCGGGCAGAATGTCCATGTCAAATTCACATGTTATTTTTGAACTCTCGTAACGCAGCCTCCGCCGCTCAGTGCCGGTTTCGGCTTCAAATACGGTGTTCCCAACCTTGAAGTTTACATAATTCGGCTCATCCCCACGGGAAGGCAGTACATAGCGGTCTTTTCCGCCTATGAAAGGCGCCATGTCGGAAGCGAGAACCTTACCCTGCTTCAGGTCGACCAGCACGGCGGACGCATAGCCGCCGAGGGAGATATTTGCGAAGCTGAGTTGAACCATGTAGTTTCCATCGGAGATCTGATAGAAATCCCACTCCTTTCTCCGAAGAACGTGCCGAACCCGATTGCGGTCATAGCGGAAGACATTGTGCCTCGCCCAGCCTTTTGCAAGGAGCGTTCCGTCTTCAGCCAGAAGAGGAGTCTCACCGGTATATTCTGTCTGACGGCTCGGAGAACTGAAATCCTGCCAGCCAAGATAAGTTTTTTTCATTTTTGTCGCCTCCTTTTCCTCATCATATCACAGATTTTCCCCGTTGAAAAGAGAAGGATGATCTGATACAATGTAGTACAGTTTTTGACAGAGGTGATATACGATGATCAGTCAGACTGCATACGCGATGGGGGCTGCGCCCAATGAAATCCGCCAGATTTTTGAATATGGCCGGCAGCAGGCAAAACTGCTCGGGGAAGACAAGGTGTTTGACTTCAGCCTCGGCAATCCTTCGGTTCCGGCGCCCGGAAAGGTGAACGAGAGCATTCACCGGCTTCTCGAAACGGAAAGCAGCATTCGTATCCACGGATATACCAGCGGTGCCGGAGGGGATATCCTGCGCGCAGCGGTGGCGGAGAATCTGACCCGGCGTTTCGGGAAAAAAATCCGGCCGGAGAATGTCTTTATCACCTGCGGCGCTGCGCCTGCAATGCTGGCGGCCCTGCACGCCCTCAGAACAGAAAACAGTGAGATTATTGCGATTGCTCCGTATTTTATGGAGTATAAAACGTTTACGGAAGCCTCGGGAAGCAAATTCCTTACAGTACCGGCAGAGAGCGGGACTTTCCAGGTTGACACAGTCGCCCTGGCGGCCGCTGTGAACGAGAATACACAGGCTGTTATTCTGAACTCACCGAACAACCCGACCGGCGCGGTGCTGACCGAGGAGAATCTCCGTGCGGTTGCAGCCCTTTTGACGGAGCGTTCGGAAGCCTACGGACATCCGATCTACATCATCGCGGACGAGCCGTACCGGGAACTGGTCTATGATGGAGCAACCGTACCGTTTATCCCGAATATATATCGCAATACGATTGTCTGCTATTCCTGGTCGAAATCCCTGAGCCTGCCCGGGGAACGCGTCGGCTATGTTCTGGTTCCGGACGATGCGGACGATGCGCGGGAGCTCTTTCTGGCGGTTGCCGGCGGAGCGAGGATGAGCGGACATGTGTGCGCGCCGTCGCTGATGCAGCGGGCGGTCGCAGAGAGTATAGACTGTATGCCGGATCTGAACGCTTACGGGGAAAACCGGCGCATTCTCTATGAAGGCCTCTGTGCGATAGGCTATGAGTGTGCCCGACCGGACGGCGCTTTCTACCTCTTTGTAAAGACGCCGGGCGGAGACAACAAAGTCTTCGGAGATCTTGCAAAAGAGAAAAACCTTCTTGTGGTTCCATCGGAGCCCTTCGGCATTCCGGGCTGGTTCCGTCTTGGTTATTGCGTCTCACGGGACATGATTGTGCGTTCGCTTCCGGTATTCCGCGAAGTATTCGAAACCATGCAGCAGCGAGGCTGAATACCGCCTGTGTGAAACTGATACAAATGAATGGACGGTGCCCTGTTTCCCTGAGCGGAGCAGGGCACCATGTATACACAATGCCGATTTTCTTTACGCCGGTGAAAAAAAGCTTGCTTTATTTCGCTAATGTGGTATTATAGCAAAGCAATATACTTCTTTATGTGAGGAGAATGAACATGAAAAAAACACTTGCAATGGTACTGGCACTGTGCATGATCTTTGCGCTCTGCGCCTGCGGCCAGACCGCAGCTCCGGCACCGGCGGCTGAAAAACAGAAGTTTATTATGGGGATCGACCCTGAATACCCGCCCTTCAGCTACCTCGGCGATGACGGAAACTATACCGGCTTTGACGTGGATGTATGCCAGGCAGTCTGTGATTACCTCGGCTGGGAACTGGAAATCTTCGGGGTCAACTGGGACGAGAAGCTGGTTCAGCTTGATTCCATGGAGTGTGACTGCGTATGGTCCGGCATGACCATCCTGGATAGTATGAAGGAAGCCGGTTACGTGATTTCAGAGCCCTATTATGATAATACACAGGTGCTTGTTGTGAAAGCCGACAGCGGATTTGCATCCTCTGCAGACCTTGCGGGAAAAGTTGTGGCAGTGCAGTTGGGAACCTCCGGCGAATCTCTGCTCAATGGGGATCTGGCGGATCTGGCCGGCACTTTCAGCGAAGTGATGACCTGTGACAGCTTCCTCAAATGCTTTACGGAGCTGCAGGGAGGAGCTGCCGACGCGGTGTTTGTCGACATGCCCGTAGCAGCAAGCTATGCTGCTTCTCATGACGGCCTGCTCATTATCGACGAAGGCCTCGGTGCTGAACAGTACGGAATTGCATTCCGCAGCGGCGACGCAGAACTCTGCGCGCAGGTCGAAGGTGCAATTAAGGCGCTTGTCGAGAACGGCACCTATGCCAAGCTTGCGGAAAAGCCCGAGTACGCGGAAATCGTCAACAATCTGCTGTTCCTGAACAGCTGAGGAAAGAGCAGCAGCCCAATAGAGGAAAGCTTCCGAAAGCGCGTGAAAACGCGCTTTCGGTTTACATGAAGAATGAACGCTATCAAAAGGAATTGAGGTTTTCCCGATGTCTTTAATGACAATGATCATAAAGATGAGCGAAGGGCTCAGCAAGACCTGCGCCATCTTTTTTCTGACTCTGCTGTTTTCGCTGCCGCTGGGAATGATTGTTGCCCTGCTGCGCATGAGCAAGGTGAAAGTTGTTTCCGCCGTCACGCGTTTCTTTATTACGGTACTGCGCGGAACACCGCTGATGCTTCAGCTGCTCGCGGTTACTTACGGACCTTACTATCTGTTCGGAACAACTGTTGCACGAAACAAACTGATCCCGGTTGTGATCGCCTTCTCGATCAATTATGCTGCGTATTTTGCGGAGATCTACCGCGGAGGAATTGAATCGATCCCCATCGGACAGTATGAAGCAGCAGAAGTGCTCGGATATACGAAGTTTCAGACGTTTATGCGAATCATTCTTCCCCAGGTGGTCAAGCGTATCATGCCGAGTGTAACAAACGAGGTCGTCACGCTGGTGAAGGACACGTCGATGGCGTTCACGGTTTCCTACCAGGAGATGTTTACCATCGGAAAGCAGATCGCAAACTCACAGACAAGCTTTATGCCGTTTCTCGTTGCCGGCGCGTTTTATTATATCTTCAACGTGATCGTTGACTATGTGATGGGCAGAATTGAGAAGCGTCTCGACTACTATCGATGAGAGGGAACGGAAACCATGGCAGAAAACATGATCATGAATACAAAAGGCGAAGAGACTGCCAGTATTCTCTCGATCCGCAGTCTTCAGAAATCCTTCGGGACTCTTTCTGTACTGAAGGATATCTCCCTGTCTGTAGACAGGGGCAACGTTATTTCCATCATCGGGCCTTCCGGGTCGGGAAAATCTACGCTGCTGCGGTGCGCATCCTTTCTGGAGACTGCAGACGGCGGCGATATCCTGTATGACGGACAGTATGCAATGCGGGACGGCGTTTATGCAGGGAAGGGTGAACTGAACCGTTTCCGAACCCTTTTCGGGCTGGTCTTTCAGAACTTTAACCTCTTTCCGCATTACTCAGTTTTGAAGAATGTTTCCGAAGCGCCGATCCTGCACGGAGAGGACAGGGAAGAAGTTCGCGAACGTTCCCTGAAGCTCCTGAAGAAAATGGGGCTCGAGGGAAAGGAAAATGCCTATCCGTATCAGCTCTCCGGCGGACAGCAGCAGCGTGTTGCCATAGCGCGGGCCCTGGCTATGAACCCGGAGGTTCTCTACTTTGATGAGCCAACCTCAGCTCTCGACCCGGAACTGACCGGAGAAGTGCTGAAGGTTATCCGGCAGCTGGCGGATGAAAAAATGACCATGGTGGTCGTTACGCACGAGATGCCGTTTGCCAAGGCGGTCAGCAATCGCGTGATCTTTATGGACGGCGGCGTCATTGTGGAACAGGGTGATCCGATCGAAGTCTTTGAGAATCCGAAAGAGGAAAGAACCAAACAGTTCCTGCGCGTTTTTGAGAGATAGCGCTGCCAAAAACGGCCTGCAGGACAGGAAGGAACCATTCCGCATCATGGATAATGGGCAGAAGGGAATAATTGCATACAGCATTTTCAATCCGACCGGGAACATTACCGCTTTGGTGGAATCCGGGGTGGAGCTCCGCAGCCAGCCAGCTGTAGCGGATGAGATCATGAAGGCGCACCCCGAGGTGGAACAGGTCGGCTTCCTGAAGCAAGATGTTCCGATGGGGAGCAGCGTTCAGGCGAAACTTCGGATGGCGGGGGGTGAATTCTGCGGAAATGCGACGATGTGCGCAGGGGCAATGTTTCTCCTTCGCCGCTGTCCGGACAAACCGGCCGAAAGCTGTGAGCTGCCGGAGACGAAGAGAGATTGGGAGCGGGTCTGCGTCCGCGTGTCCGGTGTTACCAATCCGGTGCAGGTTTGCCTGAAACCGACGGATGAGGGCTTCTTTACGGCGGGAGTCATGATTCCTGAGGCGACAGCAATTGAGGAAAGAGTGTTTTCGCTTCACGGGATGAAGGGAAGTCTCCCGCTTATCCGGATGGAAGGCATTTCCCATCTCATCGCGGAAGAAACTTCTCCCTTTTTCCAACTGAAACAGGACCCTGATGAAGCGGAGCACGCCTTGAAGGAGTGGTGCGGAGCGCTCTCCGTCAGCGGCCTGGGCATCATGTTCCTGAACCGCACAGAAGAAGCCTTAAGCGTGACTCCGTTGGTCTACGTCCCGGAGAGCGGGACCGTCTTCTGGGAGAATTCCTGTGCGAGCGGCAGTGCCGCCGTGGGGATGTATATGGCGAACGAAAGCGGTAAAACCATTGAAATCACCCTGAATGAACCCGGAGGAAAGCTGATGGTCAGAAGCAATCCCCATAAAAAAGAAACATGGCTCTTCGGACAGACCCGGTTTGTGAGAAGCTATACCATGAATGTATGACCATATGCACAGACAGCAAACCAGACTCCTTTCTGTCAGCATTGCACAGAAGCTGACGGCAGGGAGTCTGATTATTTCTACTTTACAATCTCAGATGAAAAGAGTATAATTGCATACAATTACACACGAATAGCAAAACACGGAAGTTCGTGCGCACAAAAGGAGTGCTGACACAATGCTGGAGCTGTCCCCGAAAACAAATCTTCTGGAGGAAAACGACTACCGTTACTCCCTTCAGGATGTAAAAGACCCGGTCCTGTATCGGGATGTCTACGATTATGATGAGATACCGAAGGTCGCGTTCAACCATCGGCGCGTTCCGATGGCAATGCCGGAGGACATCTGGATCACAGATACGTCCTTCCGTGACGGCCAGCAGGCTTTTCATCCTTATACGCCGGAACAGATTGAGACCCTCTTTAAGTATCTCTCCAGACTGGGCGGTCCATACGGGATCATTCGGCAGACGGAGTTTTTTATCTATTCCAAGCGGGACCGCGAAGCGATTGAGCGCTGCATGTCCCTGGGACTGAAATTTCCGGAGATCACGACATGGATCCGAGCCAGCCGCGAGGATTTTAAGGCGGTGCGTGATCTCGGCATCCGTGAGACCGGCATCCTTGTCTCCTGCAGCGACTATCATATTTTCAAGAAGCTGAAAAAGACCCGCAGAGAGGCAATGGACATGTATCTCGCAACGGTGAAAGACGCGTTTGAGGCCGGTGTCCAGCCGCGCTGCCATCTGGAAGACATCACCCGTGCTGATTTCTATGGCTTTGTGGTTCCCTTCGTCAATGAACTGATGAAGCTCTCCGATGAGGCGGGAATTCCGGTCCGGATCCGAGCCTGTGACACCATGGGATACGGTGTGCCCTATACCGAGGTTGCGCTTCCGCGAAGCGTCCCGGGCATTATCTACGGTCTGCAGCACTATTCCGGCGTAGAGAGCGAGAACCTGGAGTGGCACGGACACAACGACTTCTATAAGGCGGTTGCCAATGCCGCAACAGCCTGGCTCTACGGGGCAAGCGGAGTGAACTGCACACTGCTCGGCATCGGAGAACGCACCGGAAACGTTCCGCTCGAGGCCATGGTGATGGAATATGCTTCTCTGCGCGGCTCCCTGGACGGCATGGATCCGACCGTTATCACGGAGATTGCAGATTACTACAGAAAAGAGATCGGATATACCATTCCGCCCATGACACCGTTTGCCGGACGCAATTTCAATGTTACGCGGGCCGGGATCCATGCTGACGGACTGCTGAAGGACGAGGAGATTTACAATATTTTCAATACGGAAAAGATCCTGCACCGTCCGGCAACCGTCGCAATCAGTAAGAATTCTGGCCTTGCGGGGATTGCCTACTGGGTCAACCGCACCTACGGACTGACGGGCGAGCAGGAACTGACGAAGCACAGCCCGCTTGTTATCCAGCTGAAGGAATGGGTGGATGAGCTCTATGAGGACGGGCGGACCGCGGCTCTCTCCAACGAAGAGCTGGAGAGTAAGATTGCGGAGCTTACCGATGGGGAACTCCGCTGCTGACGGGAGGAAAAGCACCGATGAGAGAGCATAAGAATATTTCGATAGCCGATCAGATTTTTGATCAGTTGGAACTTGATATTCTGTCCGGAAAATACACGAGAGGACAGATCCTGAGCGAGATGAGTCTTTCAAAGGAACTCGGCGTGAGCAGGACACCGGTTCGCGAGGCAATCCGCCGTCTGGAGCAGGAGGACTTCCTGGAGGAGAGCAGTCGGGGAATGGTGGTCAGTGGGATTACCCGGGATGACATGCTGGACATGTATGAGATCCGTCTCTCCATTGAAGGCAACGCCGCACGGCGTGCCGCGCAGAATATCAGCGACGATATACTGCGTGAGATGAGGGATACTCTGGATCTTCAGCATTTCTACTGTGATAAAAACGGCGAGAGCAGCTCGGATCAGATCAAGAATCTGGACTCACGCTTTCATGAACTGCTGTACTCCGCCTGCGGGAGCAAAGCCTATCGGAATACGCTGATTGATATCCACAAACGAATGACCAAATTCCGTAAGGCTTCCGTCTCAATACGCAGCCGCGCGCTGCAGTCGTTGAAGGAGCACGAGGAGATTTACAAAGCCCTTGCGGAGCACGATGAAGAGGCAGCTGCACAGGCGGCTCTTTTCCACGCACAGAGTGCGATGGAGCGTATGAAAGATCTGGAGGCCTGAAATATGGGAAAGAACCTTGCGGAGAAAATACTTGCCGCGCATCTGGTAAGCGGAAGCATGAGACCGGGTACGGAACTCGGAATTCGCATAGACCAGACACTGACCCAGGATGCCACGGGCACGATGGCCTATCTGGAGTTTGAGGCGATGGGGATTGAGAGGGTACGCACGGAACGTTCTGTCGCATATATCGATCATAATACTCTGCAGTCCGGCTTTGAGAATGCGGACGATCACAGATATATTCAGTCTGTTGCCGCAAAGCACGGAATCTGGTTTTCCCGGCCCGGCAACGGGATTTGCCATCAGGTGCATCTGGAACGCTTCGGCGTGCCCGGCAAGACCCTGATCGGCTCAGACAGCCACACGCCTACGGCAGGCGGCCTCGGAATGCTGGCCTTCGGTGCAGGCGGGCTGGATGTCGCTGTGGCGATGGGGGGCGGTGCCTACTATATCAATATGCCTTCGGTGATTCGGGTGGAGCTCAGCGGGAGACTGCGGCCTTTCGTAACTGCAAAGGACGTCAGCCTTGAAATCCTGCGAATTCTGAGTGTGAAAGGCGGCGTCGGAAAGATCATTGAGTGGGGTGGCCCAGGCGTGGCTTCGCTGTCGGTTCCCGAGCGGGCAACGATCACGAACATGGGTGCTGAACTCGGTGCAACGACATCGATCTTCCCGTCGGATGAGATGACCCGTGCGTTCCTGCGCGCACAGGGGAGAGAGGAGGACTATACGCCGATTTCCCCGGATCCGGACGCATGCTATGAGCGAACCATTGAGATTAATCTGTCAGAGCTGGAGCCGCTGATCGCCTGCCCGCATATGCCGGATCGCGTTGTTCCGGTTTCCACACTGCAGGATGTGAAGGTTGATCAGGTCTGCATCGGGTCCTGTACAAACTCCTCACTGCAGGATATGATGAAGGCGGCGGCGCTTCTGAAAGGAAAAACCATCGCAGACAGTGTCAGCATGTCGGTCTCACCGGGTTCCAGACAGGTGCTTTCCATGCTCGCTGAATCCGGCGCGCTGACGGATATTCTGTCATCCGGCGCCCGGCTGCTCGAATGTGCCTGCGGACCATGCATCGGAATGGGCTTTTCGCCAAACTCAGGCGGCGTCAGCCTGCGAACCTTCAACCGCAATTTTGAAGGACGCAGCGGAACCCGCGATGCAAAAGTTTACCTCGTCTCCCCGGAAACAGCGGTTGCGTCCGCACTCACCGGCTGGATTACCGATCCTTCCCGGTACTTTCAGAAGATCCCTGAGGTCAGCCTTCCGGAGCGCTTTCGGATTGATGACAGCGGCGTGCTGCCGCCCGCAGCTCCCGCTGACGCAGCGGATATAGAGGTCCTGCGCGGCCCGAATATCAAAGAGGTACCGATCGGCAGCCCCCTCGCGGAAGAACTGACGCTTCCTATCAGCCTGAAGGTCGAAGACAACATTACGACGGATCATATCATGCCGGCAGGCGCAAAGATCCTTCCCTACAGATCCAACGTTCCAAAGCTGTCAGAGTTCTGCTTTGAAGTCTGTGATGTCGGATTCTCGCTGCGGGCAAAAGCAATGGGGGAGAGCATCGTTGTCGGCGGCGCAAATTACGGGCAGGGCTCTTCCCGCGAGCATGCGGCACTTGTGCCGCTCTATCTCGGCGTGCGTGCGGTTGTAGCGGTGAGTTTTGCCAGAATTCACGCAGCGAACCTGGTCAATGCCGGCATTCTGCCGCTCACATTTGAGAATCCTGCAGATTATGAACTTCTGAACCAGGGTGAGACAGTATCGATCCGGGGAATTCACGCAGCTCTTGCAGGCGGCAGACTGACAATGACAGCAGGAGAAAAAGAGATCCCGCTGCGCTGTGAGTTTTCTCAGCGGCAGCAGGCGATCCTCCTTGCCGGCGGCCTGCTTCCATATACCAGAGAGGAGAACAGGAATGACTGCTGAGAGAGAAAACGAAATCCGAAATGCCGTATCTCACTTCGAGAGCCTGCTGCGGGAGCAGCTTGGGAGACAGGAGAGAATGGCAAATGACAGCCGGAAACGTTCCTTTGCCGATGCGGAGCATATCACCATCGGTATCATAGACGGAGACGGGATCGGGCCAATCATCATGAGGGAAGCGATCCGTGCTATGGAGAAGCTGCTTGCCCGGGAGATTGCCACCGGACGGGTTAACCTGCGCCGCATTGAGGGCTTGACGATCGAAAACCGTATTCAGCTCGGGCAGTCTGTCCCGGATGATGTCCTTGCAGCTATCAAGGAATGTGATGTCCTGCTGAAGGGACCGACAACGACTCCAAAGGGCGGGACTCTGGAGAGCGCAAATGTGAAGCTCCGCAGAGAACTGGACCTGTTTTCCAATGTACGACCGGTCTGCGTGCCGGAGGAGGGGATCGACTGGGTGTTCTTCCGGGAAAACACGGAGGGCGAGTATGCCCTCGGCAGCCGGGGCGTGGAGCTGCCCGGAGCACTGACAATGGACTTCAAGGTTACAACGGATGCCGGAACCCGACGTATCGCGAGGGCTGCTTTTGAGTATGCGCGGCAGAACGGCAAAAAGAATGTCGCCATCGTAACGAAGGCGAACATCATGAAGAAAACAGACGGGATGTTTACGCGAATTGCGCACGAGGTAGCGGAGGACTATCCGGAGATTATCGCAGAGGACTGGTATATTGACATCATGGCTGCCAATCTGGTTAATCCCGCACAACGTGCAAAGTTCCAGGTCTTTCTGCTGCCAAACCTCTATGGCGACATCCTTACGGACGAGGCAGCGCAGATCCAGGGCGGCGTCGGAACGGCGGGAAGTGCGAACACAGGAGACCGCTATGCCATGTTTGAGGCAATTCACGGCTCGGCGCCCCGTAAGATTGAAGCCGGCGAGGGAGAGTATGCAAATCCCTCCAGTATTTTGAAGGCTGCAGAGATGCTGCTTCGCCACATTGCGATGCCGGACAAAGCCGACCGCCTGCGTGATGCGATGGCGGCCTGTACGGAGACGGAGAAACGGGTGGTTATTACCGGACACCGGGACGGAGCAACATGTGCGGAATTCGGTGATTATCTCCTGGAAAAGCTCTGAAAAACAAAAAGGTATAAAAAATGATCACCTCTCGGTGATCATTTTTTCGTGTAGCATCAGGACAGGAGAACCGAGTCCGTTTCAAGCGGGGTCCCGGCCAGCGCAGCAAACTTGTCTACCAGTTCACGGCGGGTGAGATGACTCTTCTCCTCGCCGCGGACGTCGAGGATAATTTTTCCTTCGTTCATCATAATCAGACGATTTCCGTGGCGGATGGCATCAGACATGTTATGTGTGATCATCAGCGTGGTAAGCTTGTTTTCCTCTACGATCTGATCGGAAAGTTCCAGAACCTTTGCTGCTGTTGCGGGATCCAGCGCGGCGGTGTGCTCGTCAAGGAGGAGGAGCTTCGGCTGCCGCAGGGAGGCCATCAGCAGTGTGACTGCCTGACGCTGGCCGCCGGAGAGAAGCCCGACCCTTGCCGTCATTCTGTTTTCGAGCCCGAGTCCGAGCACTTTAAGACGCTCAAAGTATTCCGCGCGCTCTTCCTTTGTTACGCCCCAGCCCAGACCGCGTTTCTGCCCGCGCCGCCTGGCGAGAGCAAGGTTCTCTTCCAACTGCATGTTCGGGGCGGTTCCCATCATGGGATCCTGAAACACCCGGCCGATCAGCCAGGCACGTTTATGTTCCGGCAGGGCGGTGACATCGTTGCCGTCAAGCACGATGCATCCCTCATCCACCGGCCAGACGCCTGCAATGGCATTGAGCATGGTGGACTTCCCGGCGCCGTTTCCGCCGATGACAGTGACAAAATCCCCGGGATCCAGATGGAGATCAAGGTGGGAAAGCGCCCGCTTTTCATTAATTGTTCCGGGATTAAAGGTCTTGGAGATATTCTTGAGATCAAGCATCTTTGTCAGCCCTCCTGTTCTTGAATTTGCTGAAGGAGCTGATCCGCTGTTCCCGCAGATAGGGCAGAGCCAGGAAGAATGCAACAATAATTGCGGTAAAGAGCTTCAGGTCATTGGAATTCAGTTTGAGCCACAGCACGATGATGATGACCAGATAGTAGATCACACCGCCGATGACAACAAAGGTGAGCGTGAAATAGAAATTGATGTATCGTTTCAGCAGTGCATTGCCGATCACTTCGCCGATGATAACGGCAGCCAGGCCGATAACGATCGCACCGCGTCCCATATTGATATCCACAAAGCCCTGATACTGGCTCATCATACCGCCGGACAGGGCAACAATTCCGTTTGAGATGGAAAGCCCGAGCAGCTTCATGTGCCCGATATTGATACCCAGAGCCCTGCTCATCGCAGGGTTATTGCCGGTAGCGCGCAGCGCAGATCCCTGCTCAGTTCCAAAATACCAGTAGAACAGCGTGACAATGGCGAGTGCAAAAAGAACTCCGGTCAGAATGGCGGAAGGGATATTGCGTGAGCTCAGGAGCAGATGGTACTTGTCCACACTGATCGCTTTATTTGCCGACATACCCATGATATGGAGGTTGATGGAATACAGCGAGAGCTGGGTCAGAATTCCCGCCAGAATGGCAGGAATGCCGAGCTTCGTATGGAGCAGTCCGGTAATAAGACCGGCAATCATTCCGGCCAGAATCGCGACGATGAGCGCCGCCCATGCAGGCCAGCCGGCCAGGATGAGCATAACGGTCACCGCGCCGCCGGTAGTAAAGGAACCGTCAACCGTCAGGTCGGCAACATCCAGAAGGCGGAATGTGATGTAAATGCCCAGAGCCATAATTCCCCAGATCAGTCCCTGGGAAATGCCGCCGGGCATGTTTTTCAGCAGCTTCAGAACATTCAGAGAAGCAAAATAGGTTGATACACTCACAGAAGGGTCTCCTTAATACTGTCCGCCCGTCTCCCGCAGGAAACGGGCGGAGTCGGATTTCAATGCTTTGCTGTGCAGGGATTACTCAATCACAACATAATCGGCAGGGACGGTGATATTCAGAGCCTCACAGTTGGCGGCGTTGTATTTCTTCGTAAACTGAGGCGCATACTCGATAGGCATGGTGGAGACATCCGCACCGTTGACCAGAATCTCATAGGCCATGAGACCGGTGGCATAGCCGATGTCATAGTAGGAGATGGAGAGCGTGACGGCACCGCATCCGGCGCACAGGCCTTCCTCACCCGCAACAACGGGAACATTTGCGGGAAGGGCAATGTTGTTGATGGCTTCCGCACAGGAGGCGGCGGTGTTGTCTGTCGGAATATAGAGAACGTCATTCTCGCCGCATGCGGTAGTGGTGACGGCAGCAACATCGTTGGAGTCGGTGAAGGTATATTCGGTCACGGTGTAGCCTTTGGCCTGCAGGAACGGGGTGATCGTGGCAACCTGATACTTGGAGTTCGCCTCAGCGGAGCAGTAGAGGATACCCACGTTCTTGGCATCCGGGAAGATCTCAGCCAGCATATCTGCCTGCCCGTCCAGAGGAGCGAGGTCGGAGGTACCGGAGATGTTGATGCCCGTGGTTCCGTTAAAGTTATCCAGACCGAGTGCAACGCCGTACTCCGTGATGGAGGTGCCGAGGACCGGAATGGTATTGGTGGCGGACTGGGCAGCCTGCAGCGCGGGAGTGGCATTTGCCATGATCAGGTCGACTTCATCGGAGACAAAGGTACCTACGATCGTCGCGCAGGTGGCGGAGTCACCGGCGGCATTCTGGTTGGAGATTACAACGTTGTCGCCGAGCTTTTCGGTCAGCGCATCAATGAAGCCCTGGGTAGCGGCATCCAGAGCGGGATGCTGAACCAGCTGGCAAATGCCGACGTTGTAGGTGACGGCTTCGGCAGCAGGTGCGGCAGCTGCAGGTTCAGCGGCCGGAGCGGCGGTTGCAGCCGGAGCAGCAGTCTGGCCACAGGCGCACAGGGCAAACAGCATTGCGGCAGCGCAGAGAATTGCAAGAGTTTTTTTCATTTTGAGCTTCCTCCAGATTAGTTTTGAATCAACGGATGGTAAGAAAAAAACCGCCCGGTGAAGTCCGTGCGGCCTGTCTGTTGTGGTAATCTCTGCAGCACAAACTTCTATTACCTTCTCTTCCAAAAGTAATAGCGGTAATAATATGCAGCTGCAAAGGAAATGGCGTTCATAAAGCTGCCTCCGTTGAAACTTGGCGCCACTTTAGCACGTTTTGGTGCTAAAGTCAAGGGAGTGCTTGTCTTTTTCGG